>VOFD01002293.1_pt1 | contig 159003 bp, 134 predicted proteins | sample 5384101 | NCBI WGS metagenome assembly VOFD01 (sample SAMN12384723, study PRJNA508395) | human gut metagenome | isolation source: healthy gut C | host: Homo sapiens | reverse complement strand
TTGTCGCACACTGAGGCTACGGCCTCATGATGGGTTACGAATACAAGTGTCTTTCCGGCACAGCCGCTGCGCAGGTTGGCAACAAGGCGGCTTTCAGTGGCAGCGTCGAGCGCTGACGTAGCCTCGTCGAACAGCAGGATATGGCTCTTACGCAATATGGCGCGCGCCACGGCTATGCGCTGGGCCTGCCCCTCGCTAAGTCCACCACCCTGCTCGCCAAGGGGAGTATCAATACCGTCAGGCAGGGAAAATACAAAATCAGCCTCGGCCGTATGCAGCGCCTTGCGCATCTCGTCGTCTGTGGCTTCGGGGTTGCCCATCAGAAGATTGTCACGCACCGTACCGCTAAACAAAGTGTTGCCTTGCGGCACGTAAGTAAAATTGCAGCGCGTCCGTGACGATACAGCGTAACGTTGGTCACCGCACACAAGCGAAACGCTGCCTTCTATCGGCTCGACAAGCGCAAGAAGCAGGCGCACAAGCGTAGTCTTGCCACGCCCCGTAACACCGAGCACGGCAGTGCAACTGCCTGCGGGGAAAACGTATGAAAAACACTTTAGCACGGGAGCTTCACCCTTGCCATAATCAAACGTAACATTATCAAAAACGATGTCAGGCACACAAGGCACCGACACACGGCCGTCTACATCCTCGGCCGAAAGCTGTTCTATCTCGCGCAGACGGTCTACCGACGCAAGCACGTCAACCAGTGACGGCACAAGGCGGGCCATGTCGAATATGGGATATTGCACCTTGCCTACAAGTTGGAGAAAGGCCGCCATCGTGCCGAACGTTATGGCGCCAGCACCAAGCAACACCACACCCCACGAGAACACGACCAAATAACCGATGGCGAAAGCCGCCGACACAAAAGAGCGTGACAAAATAGAGAAGCGCGTGCGGCCCATAACCTGACCGCGCAACTCTGACTGCCGACTGTCAAGCGTGCCCACACGCCCGGTTCCCTGTTCAAGGGCCTTGACGACGGTACGCTGTTGCAGACTTTCCTGGATTACTGACTGTATCATGCTGTCGCTCCGGCGTATAAGGCGAGCGTAATGGTACATCTTCTTCATATAAAAACGCCCACCAAGCAGCAATATAGGGAAACCGCAAACTACAAGCCACGGCAACCACGGGTCGAGGACGCAAAAGAACGCCAGAGCGATGGCAAACTGGACAAACGACACTATAAAAGCAGGAACCGTGCCGGCAAGCACGGACACAACCGACGCTGTGTCACGCTCGACACGATTCACGATGTCGCCCGTATGGAACCGCTCAAGCTCAATCCACCTGATGGACATCAGACGCGAGAAAGTAGCATGCCGCAACGCGTTACCCAAGCCTACATGCAGCCGCGCACCTATCCATGTGCCGGCGGCGCTGCAAAGCAGCTGCAAGGCAACAAGAGCGGCCAACACCGCAATGAGCACGGCAACATTGCCATCGACAACCCTCGTTGCCACGTCTATCACATGCTTGGAAAAATATATAAAGGCCAGCGAGAGTACGACCGAGACAATACCGACGATACAACTCAACAATATTCCTGTACGATGGCCGATAGACGCGTCCTTGACATATCCTGCATTTATCCTAAGCCTAACCCAGGAGCGGCGCAAGGACATAAACGCCAGAATGAATGAAGAATACACCCTGACGGCAAGGCTGCGTGCCGTATAAGTCTTACCATTGCGCATAAAGGCCACGGCCACTCCAACAACCTCAGAAGCGGAAACCGTTTCGGTCTGCACACGGTTACCGTCACCCTGTAAAACCAGTGTGTCGCCGTCACGCCTGATGACACGGTGAAGCAACACACGACCGCAACCGCTCTCGCGTGCAAGCACCACGTCGCCGCGCCGCACATCGTCAATAATACACCGACGCAAGGTTACATGGTCGCGACCTTCAACCAGCAACGGCCTCATACTGCGCCCCTTGACGGCAACAGTTACTTCAACGCCACGGGCAAGCAACGAAGCTATCTCTTCAAACAGTTTGTCATTATCGAATTCCATTCCAAATAAAAAGATGTCATCAGAAAGCCATCATATACAATGCAAAAGACGGCAAACGAGACCGCAATTTGTGTAAAAAGCGGGCCGTCTGCCGTCCAACACTAAAACAGACATTCAAAAAGGAGGATAACCCCCGTTACTTTTCAATAACGTAATTTATACGTACCTTTACGCAGCGGTTAAGCTTGGCGTTAAGTCCGCGCGTACTCTTGTCGTTGACAACGCTTACAGGATCTGTCAAGGCATTCAGGGAAAAACTGTTGCGGCCAATATTCTTGAACACGCCACTGTCCTTGAGCCATTGTATTACCGTGCGGGCACGACTATAAGCCAGTGCCTTATTACGCTCAAGACCAACGTTCTCGGCATCCTCGCCTACGTAATTATCCTGGCTTGTGGCCAATCCCTCGGCAGATACAAATTGAATACGGCCGTTCTCAAATATATTCTTCAGCTCTGCCACGGTTGAGTTGTCCGTGAAACCTGAAATATATCCGCCCTCACCCTCAACAGCTGCATAGATATCGGCAAAGCTGTACAAGTCGGCATCCTCGTCAAGAGTCATATTCTGGCGTACTAAGTCAAGACCTGAATGCGCGTTTAGTCCATACGAAGCGCTCTCCTTGTAATTATCCTTCGACACAAGGCTTTGTGTGGAAGTTTCCGAGTCAACACGGTAATACCATGTCTTTCCGCCAGAATAAACCGGCGCATAATAATAACCGGCTTTGTCCTTAAACGCATTCATGCTGGCAGCATCCATGTCAAGAGAGATTGGCGACGAAGACATTTCGTAACCTCTCGACACACCGTCAGCCTCACATTGGTTGGCTTTAACCGTGGGAATATCCTCCGTCTTGAAAGACGCGAGCGAGCGTCCTGAACCAAGGGCGGAAGCAACAGCGTCAGTATCGACGAAACGCTTTTGCGTGAACACACCCGATGCAAGATAGTCTATCGCATTAACCGTAGCACCGCTCACAATCGGGGCATCGTCGCGGCCAGAATAGTTGTTCGGGAAGAAAACGTAGAACACCATCGTCTTATACTCGGGGCAGTTAGGTTCAGGCAGCACAGTGTTGGTAATATAAACTGGCTCCTCGCACTGCAGACAGCGGTCCCAATGACGCTTCTTGAAGTAGTAAGTAAGACCAACACTGAGACCTACGTTAGCATCAAACCAACGGCTGTCCTCACCGTTCGCCTTGTTGGTAATTCCGTCGAAGTTAGTCTGGTACAGAATGGCATGAGCCTTTACATCAAGCGAAATATCCTTCTTCTTACTGAAGAAACGACTGTACTGCAATTCGAAATGTCCACTCCATTCATTGCGCTGGGCTGAGATACCATAATGGTGTAATGCTCCAATACCGACGGAAGCAATAAACTGGTTCTTCAACCGTTCAGACTCCTTACCCTCGTAACCGCAGAAAAGACGCGAAAGATTGAACATGGCATTGACACTGAAGTCAAGCCACTTCATCTTTGTTTCCCAGTACGGAGTACCGTCGTCAGCGGTGAGCTGACCGCCATCGACAAACATGGTTTCCTCCTTACTGTACCCCTTGGAGTTACCCATACCAAACTGGATTTTGGCACCTATGCCCGGAGTAAACCACTTACCAAAACCAATCTTGAAGTCCGGAGAGATTAGTCCGCCAAAGTCACCTACACTACCATAGTCGCCGGCAAAAGCGTGGGCGCCAATCTCACCAAAAACAAACCAGTTGTCCCAAAAGCGATTGGTAACAACGCGATAATGATCGTCCGTAGGCTGTGGCTGCACTACCGTCTCACCACGGACTGTGTCGCTGACCACCGTCTGCGCGACAGCGCCGTTGCACATAAGCAACAACGCCAAAACAAAAAACATTGTCTTCTTCATAATTATTCAACAAATTAATCTATATGATTTATTCACTTAATTATTTCCCCCAATAAACCGAACGCTTCAACTCTTTACACCGAACAACATCTTAAGCCGTACAATAACCTTGTCAAACATAAAGAAAAAGGCCTCGCCCGGCATTAATCGGAATAGCCGTAAACTGCGCCACGTCCAGAAACATCCGTTTCTTATAACACGTAATGGCGCCAGCTGTATTCCCCGACCAATATTCACCCGCTCCTCTTTAAGTACATAACCATCATTCATAAAGATGTCATAAAGAAGTGCGACATCCTTGTCTTCACGACACAAACCATACATCGAAATATTTTCAGATAAATAAATATCTATAAAACGAAACAGCACTGTACTGAAACGCAACGCACCAAGGTGATTAAGTATGGCCTTTAGTTTTGGAATGTCAACACCAGACTTTCCAAGCATTATAGCTACATCACAAATCTGCTTGGCGCCTATACCGTAAGACAGGACATGACGCTGAATGTGGAGGATGACACAAGCCAAATTAAACTCAAGCGTATCATGCGGAATGACACTACTACCGAAATTGACAGTCCACCATTCAGATGTCTTTGTAACAATACGCTGTAAGCGGTTATTCATCCACGGATTATAAAGCGTCTCGAAAGTTGGATGGAACTCAACCCTATACCGGTCGCCACATGACATGGCATATTTAGCGTTATAAAAATCATTCCCAAGCTGTTCTACGATTATGTCGCCGTTCTCGTAAAAATAAGGGATTCCTTTATCTTGCAATACATTAACAAGGCAGTCCCAGCCTTCAACAATAACCAAGTCAATGTCGCCATAACTTCTGTGTAAAGGATTGGGATACCACTTGGCAACAGCTTGTCCCTTGAATACAACAGCTGTTACGCCATGAGCTGCAAGCATATCAAGCAACATTCCCCCACAATGAGCCATCGCCTCGTTCATCATCTCTATATGCAGCAAATGGAATACCCATTCATTCCATAATCTTGCCGACGGACGGATGACAGCCCTAACTATTCCGTCAGCAACAATACCTGACACGGCCTGTCGGCATGACAGCATGAATAGCTCATCCCAACAGCTATCATCAACAACAATGTCTGCCGCAGAAGTGTCGTCCCACAGTCCGCGGCGCAAGAAGTAAAAGAAAAGTCTCTCCGTATCAGTCATTATGAAACTTTTTCCTTATTTTCGCATCGATGAATTGAGGTATCTTCCATCCCATCTTCATCAATTTTGTCGGAACACCCAAGAATCCGTGCGATTTGTACATACGTACGTCTTCTTCCCATATCTGGCAGCGGCTTGCTCCTCCGGTTGACAATCCGCCCATACGCATTTTGACAAAATACTTATTAAGGTATTCCACGTGCAGCTTGTTTTCGTAAAGATACCTGACAAGGAAATCCGAATCTGAAGCTATCTTGTAACTCTCGTCATACAACCCGCAACGCTCAAGCACGCTACGACGGATATACACCGTGGGGTGCAATGGCAACCATCCGAAACGAACCTTCCAACGTCGGTAACGTCCACTAACCCAGTTACGCACAACTTTGTCCGTACACTCGGCATCAACATAAAGCCCATTACCGTAAACTATGTCGGCGCCCGTATTATTAAAGATGTTGACAATATCAGATATGACATGACTATCGTAAAAGAAATCATCAGAATGCAGAAGACCGACAATATCGCCCTTTGCCATCCTTATCCCTTTGTTGATTGCCTCGTACATCCCGCTGTCAGGCTCGGAAACAATTTTCGTAAGCCGTTCACATCCCTCATAACTTTTTACAACCGCAAGTGTACCATCACTGCTTGCCCCGTCGACAATTATGTATTCAATGTCAGAATAGTCCTGTCCCAACACGCTATCAATAGTTTGCCCGACGGTAGACTCGCGGTTGAAACAGGAAGTTATAATTGTAACCATCATTTGTTTTTATTATAAAGTTCAGATTACTTTAAGTAAGTAGTCTTGATATATTCTTTTATCTTATCATCATCGAAACCGAAACGCTTTTTCAGCTTATATATCTTCGCGTCCACCAACATCCTATACCAAAAACCTTGCAACACATGCCAAACAAAACCTTCTTTCCCGTCGAGAAAACCTCCCCTTAATACGTATCTGTAAAAGAAATTGACGAATGGACGGACAAACAATGGAGCCTTAGCGTATTTCTGTTTTAGCCACCGCTTATGCTCTTCATCTTTTCCACAAAAAGCAGATCTGACAACAGCCACGGACTTCTCCAAGCCATATTCCATTTTCAACAGGTTAACGGCTTCTCTATCTGAATAATTATTATGCTTATTTGTCCACCATGACAGATCATTCAAATTATTATCAACTTGGTCAATATTTAGACTGATGGTTTCGCCTGATAAAATCACCAAATGTTCATCCATACATTTATTTTCACAACATCCATACCCCTTACGGATAATCTTGATCTGTGGAGCCGGATACCATCCTCCATGCAATAATGCCTTACCCATAAAGACAATCTTTCTATTTATATAAATACCATTAACAGAAATAGGAAGTTGTCTTATTTTTTCTTTTATATCAATAGTATAAATATTTTCAAGATATTCATCGGCATCAATCCGCCACAACCAGCCTGAAGAAAAATCGCAATTTTCTATTGCCCAATTAAACTGCAATGCCTGATTCTCAAAAGCATGCTGTCTAACTTTAGCCCCCAACTTCGTTGCTATCTCACATGTTTTGTCTGTACTAAATGAATCAATCACCCATATTTCATTACAAACATCCTTAACGGAATTTATACAACGGGAAATGTGTTTCTCCTCATTGTATGTCAGGATTATGGCAGCAATAGAATTATTCATATGTCAATACCCTTTTTCTCAACACTTTGGCAGGATTACCTCCCACTACAGTCCATGACTCAACATCCCTAACCACTACAGCTCTCGCCCCCACAACCGCACCTTCGCCTACAGTTACACCTGGTCCAACAAAAGCCTCTGCTGCAATCCATGACATTTTTCGTAGTATAATAGGCTTTTCTATCTGTTCATTACATAAAGAAGAAATATTATGCGATGCCGTACAAAGAAACGCCCGCTGACTGACAGTAACGCTTTCGCCCAATTCTATCACAGCCGCATTGTAACAATCTACTCCAGAAGCAAGACAAGAATAATCCTTCATCACAAGATTCCACGGCATGAAAATTTTTGCCGTAGCATAAACATTGGCCGTTCCCGAAATTTTAGCACCGAAAAGTCTTAATAAAAAACGTTTCCAAGGCATTAATGTACTTTTAGGAAACGGACGAGCAAATAGCGTCCAACAAATAACCCAAAGCATTCGTTTAATACGGTTTGCCGTAGTATAAGGCGACTGAAAGTTATATGCTACCGGCATGATATTATTTTATAAAAACCATATTTTACTTTTTCACCAAAGCCTTATGACGGGCAATAACTTCAGGATAATTACGGCGAATAAAACCGTCAACGGTTTTATAGACAAGACCAAGCCTGGTCGCAATAGCACGTAAACTTTCATTTGTCGTGGCATATAAGTTCACAGCTTCTGAATAAAGTTCGTCACTACGACGTGAAATAGTTTTTCCGTTGGAGATACGTATCATTCCTTGCTGTTTAACCAAATCAGGTTCATGCTTATGCAAATAAGCCCTGAATACTTCCGGATTAAAACCAAATTCAATCGCGACAACACTAACCGGCCGAGGATTATCACGCAAGCTCTCAATGGCATGTTCATATTTAGCCCTCGTGGCCTTCAAACGCCTGGAACCAGATACAGAATTACGCTCAACAACAAGCTCTTTATGCCATTTATGCAAATAAAAACGAAAACCCTCAGCAGGCACCCCAGTACGTTTTACTATTTCTTTCATGGTCAGACTTGTCTCTCTATACATTTTCAATGCCACGGCGTATTTCTCTTCCGTTGCCTGTGAAGGACAATACTTGCGACCGTTACCGAGCATGTCACCAAGCACTTTATTTTCAGAAGCACTAACCATTTTACGCTGATTCCGTTTTCTCACCAACAAGTCTTTGTGGTAAAAACGCAGGTGTTGGCTTAATCCACCTTCTGAAACTTTGCATTTCTCGGAAATCTCGTGTACTGTCATATCTGTATTCCGATATAAATCCACAGCTTCGGCATACTGCTTTTGGCAAACTAAACGGAGACCATGATGAACATTTTTATCTAAACCGAGCTGAAGACGTACTTTTTTTCGCCAGCTCAATATATCAGGATAATGAACATGCATAAAATTCAGTAACGCCGTACAGTCTACTCCGTATTTACGCGCCACTTGCGATATATTTAAGTCTATATTCTTCAATGTTCCACAAGCAGCCACCGCCTTTTTGTATTTTGCATGAGCAATAACATTCTGTTTACCGGCCTGGATTATCTTTATTTCATCAGGATTTATACCTTCAGCTAAGATCTTATGCCTTTGCAGCACCAATTCACGCCAATACCTCCGTAAATAATTACTCAAACCTCCAACGGTAACCCCACATTCGTCAGCAATAACACTCAATGGCTTGTCCGTATCGGCATAAAATTCAACAGCTTGCGAATATTTGAGGTGCAAGGCATGACGACGTAACAACGCTACACGCTCCCTACCGGTAAGATTAACATCAAAACTTTCAAGTGTTTTATTAAGATCCATTCTCTCCTAATGAGACAAATATGAAAAACACTTAGCCGCAAAAATAACTTTCAAAGCAAATCGTAGCACATTCAGCTACATCAAACTTTCATAAAGCCTGACCATATTGTCAGCCATAACTTTGGATGAATATTTTTCTTCAACCAACTGTCGTCCGTTGCGCCCCATACGCTCAAGCTCAAATTCATCCAATTTCAAAAACTCCTTCAATGCGCCCACCAAACTGTCAACATCACGTTCAATCCACCATCCACAATTCCATGTCTCCAAATCTTGCCATGGCGCACCTTTGGTAGTTATAACTGGTGTACCGCAAGCCAATGCCTCAGCTATAACAATGCCGAAGTTTTCTGAATAAGTTGGTAAGACAAATATATCTGACTCTTTTATCAAATTCCATTTATCATTGTCATAAATCCATCCAACAAAGCGAACTATTCCTTCCACGCCACAATCAGCTGTTTTTTTCTTCAACACATCAACATAATGTTTATCTCCCTCTCCGGCTATAACCACCTCATAATCTTGCAATGAGCTTTTCATAACAGTCACAGCATCAATAAGGCACTCTATACCCTTTTTAACATGAATGCGCGATACGAATAGTAATCGTCTTTTACGTTTCCACGTTTTTTTTATTTCAATTCCATCAATATCCACCCCATTGGCAATCACCTCTACATGTGTGTTATATTCTAAATTCAACAAATTTTCTTTCTCGCTTTCAGCCGTTGCATGCAAACAATCAGCCGCAACCACTGCCTTTTTCTGGTACAACAATAATGCTGGTAATTTCCTTGTAAGATAATGTCGCCTGATTATCCAAGGTTCAAGCATACCATGAGGCGTAAGCACCACCCTATAACCCGCACGTTGCGACAACCTTTGTACTAAAGCACACTGCGGCATCCAGCAACAATTTACATGGACAATATCGGGACACACCTCATCCAGCAACCGTAACCAATCACGCTGCAAACCACCCATAAGTCCCGTATCTATATAATGTACTGCGGTATTCTCAACAAGCACTGGATTCTGTGAACTATGACTGGCAACATGAAGCTCAACCATGCATCCCAACTCCTTTGCAAGGATCTGCATATATGCCGCCGTACCACCGGAAGAACGGTCAAGGCTCGGTATGTAATGAAGGATTTTCATCTATGAAACTATCTCCAAGGTTCATGTACGTAATCATTCGACAATAGTCCGTCCACAAAATATTTTGCCAAGACTTTACCTGATATATTATATGACCAATTAGTACGATAATCCCTATTCTGACGCAATTCACTAACATTTATATTTGCAAGTATTTGGTGTAAATCTTTTTTTGAACAGAAAACTTGTCCCAACTTGTCATTGACAATCAATGCTTTTGCACCACATTTGTCACTGCATATAACATATAAGCCACATTGTAAGGCTTCATTTACAACAGCTCCCCACCCATCATAAAGTGACGGCAAAACCAACACGTCAAATTTGTGCATTAAAACATGGACTTTCGACATATCCATATTTCCATAAAAAAATACATTACTTATCCTTTTCTCGCTCACATATTTTTCTAATCTGTCACGTTCAGGGCCATCACCTATTATATCGAAGTGTATCGAATCATCATTCAATGTAGATAAGACTTTTAATACCATATATACATTCTTGTTTTTATTTATACTACCGACAAACAACAAATTAAGCCCGTCAGCAGATTTCTTTTGGCAAACATTCTCACATTTGGCCACTTCTGGACAATAGGAAAAGGGGAAAACTTTCCACTTCTTACTCCAAAAACTATAATAGTATACAGCCAAATCACCAAATGCATAAACATAATGAATGTATCTGACATAACGGTAATCTTGCAACAAGAACCTCACACAATGAAGCCATAATGGTTTTGTCAAACACACATTTGGAGCTTCTGTAATCATTCCACGCCTAACATCATATTTCAAGCTTAGCTTAAACCATCTGAATATATCTTTATCCGCACGTAACCCTGAAAAAAAAGCATATACATCCTTCTTTTGAAAAATACTTTCCAGATAATCATCCATAGGCAACAAAGAGAATCTTATCAAGGTGTTGCAAAGCAAACGACTACTGTCCCAGCCCATATCCTTTCGACACTTATAATCGACACGCGGCGTAAACAAATAGACAGCCTCAACGCGTTTATCGTTACAAATCTCACTGATATACGGGATTTGATGAGGACTTATACAGTTTTGGAAAAACACCAAAATCATTTTTTGTCAAAAGAATTCTTTATCCAACTATCAAAAACATGAACACGCTCCTTCCATTCATGCAATTCGGGAGAAGCGCCAAGTTCTTTTTTAGCAATAGCTTCTTTTATTGCCAAAGCCAAACTGTCAACAGAACCTGCCTGATAATATACACCATCATCTTTCAACACTTCAAAAGGCTCGCCGACCTTCGCAGTCACAATTGGTTTGCCATAAGGCAGATACATATACAGTTTGCTCGGACAACGTGCCTTATCCTGCACTGTATCATTCATCGGCAAAACAAAAACATCGGTCATAGAAAAATACGCTGATATATGTTCTTCGTTAATATATCCAGGCATCCATACAACCTCTTGAAGAGCGTTATCGGCAACGTACTTCTTTATTCTATTACTATCGTCCCCATCACCCAAAAGCAACACCTTGATACGTATGTCACCTATGAGTTGCACAGCCTTAACAATATCAATGGTACGGTATGCTTTTGACAAACTACCCAAATAAGTGACAAACACATCATTCTCATGCTTTTCCAACGCCAAACCAACAGGAATCACACCTTTACCATACAGTTTTTCACTATAAGCGTAAGGGAAATACAACATCGGCAAACCGGAACGGAAAACTCTCACACACCTTGACTTATACAGTTTCTGCAAAAACACACTTGCATTCAACAGTCCGTCACCATATATTATCGAATAATACTCAACAAACAACTCATATAGCCTACGCCACCATTTCACATCCTTAATTGCTGAACGTAGTTCTGAATGTTCAACCAACCGTACACATCTATATGGCGGATAAACAATATTCCTGAACACAAAGGCACAAATATACATATAATCAGGCTTTATCCTCGCCAACAAACGTTCTTTCTCCTTACGCTCAACATAAGCCGAAGAAGACGGAAAATAGAATACTTCCGTCCGACCGTCGCATTCCAAACCCACACGATGCCTGTTTTCGCTGGTATCTTCCATAAGAATATACACTTTCCAACCCAAGCCTGAAAGACTATTGGCCATACCCAAAGCACGTTTTGATGTTGCAATACGCTTTATGTCACCGGTTGTAACAAAACATACACTTTTCAATTTACAGAAAGTTTATATCTTAACATTTTTATAGAAATTCACCAATTTATCTGTCATCTGTCAGATTCACCTTTAATCATCTGTATATCAAACCGTTACGCAATGACAGACCATGGAAACGCCTGTCATATTCGTTCATCACGCATATACATAAATGACAGATTGTAAAACCTGTCTGTCAGTATTCATCTATACATAACATCCTGATATTCCAACTGTTACGTACAAGCATGACAGCTGACAGATAAATACGCAAAACTTTTCCCATTTCTTACTTACTTGCAAAAGGCGGTTTTTCAATCTCCGATATGTCGTGTTTTGCGTGGTAAAACACGGTCTTTACAGCACGAAAGGCGGCATCTCACAGCCATACTTCTGCGTGCCTCAACAGCCTTTTTATTCTCCACCGAAGCAGACAAGACAAATATGATTGCAAACGCCACAGGCATGGTAATTCTGAAGTGCGACTGCGGCGAAAACATTGTTGTCCAAAACAAGTCCATCACATAATATACAAGCACCAGCTTGTACCTATTGTCACAACGGACAAAACTCAATACACCCTTTCTGAGAAAATACGCCACAATAGCCCCCGTCGACAAAAATGCAAACACACCGTTCATCATTCCGCTACCTATCAGAACAGAATGTGAAGGTATAAGGAAATGATAGCTTACTTGGTTACGTGTGAATGTTGAAAGTTCGTCATGCATGGCAAGCATCATACGTTGGTAACGCCCTGAAGAATCATAAGCCCATGCGCCATGACCATACCAAAACTTGTCCATAAAAAGCTTGCCAACCAATCCAAACTTCACTCCTGCCTGCCATAAGTAATTCCAACGGATTATACGGATTACTACACAAGAAAACCTGGCGACTATTGCCACTCGTTATTTCACCCGACAACACACGATTCACATAATAAGCATAGAAAGCATATCCTACCACGCATACAAAAACCAAAGACACGACTATGGTCTTCCTGTTATAAGTAAATATACGGTGTTCAAGCATATAAGTCACCAACCCCGCAATCAAAGCAATGCCACCACTACTCCTTGAGCCAAGGATTATCAAAGCGACACCCAATAGCGAAAACAAGACGGAAAAATACTTATACCTGAAAATCATAGACAATGCAAGCAAAAGCAGTATAACGATAGGCGAAATATAGAATTTAAGATAAGTTGCACCGACACCCTGCATGACATCTTCAATACTCTGTTCTTCAACATCTGCACCAAAGATAACCATTCTTGCTATCTGCACAACAACAAGAACAAGTATTAATAATTTCTGCCGTGACAAATAATAAACCAAAAACATGAAATGAAGATAAGAAACTACAGTTATGGCAATCCCCTTTAATGCGCTTGACAGATTGTTGCCGACTATGAACTCGGAAATAACCTGGAATGTCAACAACACGGTATACGCAAAAGTTATCTTCTTCAAATCAACTGCATCTTCCCATTTTACTTTCGGTAATATAAACAAAGGCACAAACACCAGCAAGAACAACTCACTAATGCTAATCATACCTACAAAGTTGAACTTAATACCAAAACCAAGTTCAAAAAGTAATATTATAGCAACTTTACTGTACGACATAATAATCAAGATACAAGCTATTAGTCTTCGCTGTTGATTTTCATAATTATTCGCACAAACATTGTTACGTTTAATTTGAAATTAAAAACAAAAAGATTACTGTTTTATATCTGGCTGCAAAGGACCTTACATCTGAGAATATATATTTACAACATTTAATGCATAATTTTCCCATGTGTATTTCTTCATACACTCTACCGCATTGCGTCCAATCCGTTCTCTTAGCATTTTATCATGTATAAGCCGTATGATTGCGTTCGCTATGGCTTCTTCATCTTTCGAACTTATTATAAGACCGTTAAATCCATCTTCTATCGGTAATCCACTTTCATAAGTGGCAATTACTGGTAATCCTGCAGCCAAAGCCTCCATACCAGACTGTGCGCATCCTTCACATAAAGAAGGGAACACATATATATCAGAAGTACTCAAATATTCTTTCAACAAATCTTGAGGAAGCATACCTATCCTACGCACATTATCAAATGTATCTATCTGGCTATTTAAATCAAAACAGCCGCCAACTATTATTAATTCACAACAAACATTTTTCTTTTTTAAAATAGACATTGCTTTCAATAAATACTCCCCACCCTTCCTTATACTAAAACTACCTGTAAAAAGCAATCGCACTCTTGTCGAAATATCATAATCTGTTTTCAAGCCATGAAAATCTTTCCTAACTCCTAAATATACAACCTTTATTTTTTTTTGAGCGTCATAACCTTGTTGCACAAAGGTTTGCTTGACAAAATCAGAATTAACAAGAAGAATATCAGATTTATTGCAATCATCTAACACCCCCATCCAAAATGGATCATCATCCCCGTTCGTAAATTTTATATCATTTTTATCATATTCATCTTTTAACTGCATACGCATAAAAGCAGGATGCGCTATACTATGATCAACAATTACTTTCATTCCTAATTTCTTCGCTTGCTCTATAGCTCCACCTAAACCAGAACCACTCCTTACATGAAATACATCTGCACCATTTATATACTTTTTGCTAAATCTTCCATATAAAACAGCTGACTTTATATTTCCTAATTTATAATTCTTCAAAAACTTCCTTAAAAAAACAGAATAAAACTCAGGCAGCCCTATTCCTATATTCTTGCCTTTTAAACAAATTGGAGTACGTTTTTTTATCGTCTCAGACAATTTATAGCCTAAAATTTTATTTAAAAAAAACAACAACCAACTATTCCACCACACAGGAATCCAGCCTTGAATAACCTTTTACATCTACATATTTAGACAAATATTCCGCACTTTTTATAAGGTGTAAAGGACCAAATGTTGACAATATAACTTTCATATCTTAAACTATCTTATTATAAAAAAGAAATATTCAACAACTTCCAAACTATTAAAATTAAATATTTACTTGAGTTAATATCAAAGCATATTATGCTTATAACAAAAATATTAGTTCTTAAAAGTCTTAAAAAGAAACATCAATTTTTTCCATTTTCTTTTACTGAACGAAGTCTTAATTTTTGCTACTATAATAAAAAAAAAACAAATATTTATACTTAAGAATAAGTTTCTTACGATCTTCTGGATAATCTATCAACGCCAACATCAAAAGTTCTCCCAACTTACACTTTTCCCAATAATCTTTACCTCTAAAATCTATTGAATATATAAAATCTGAATCTTTTGAATGCAAAGTTACTTTACTCAAAAAATTATTGTCACATTTATATTCAAATATAACATCAGGCAAAACGTAAACAACTGTTTTCTTTAAAAGACGTAAAAAGAATTCCAAGTCTTCATATCGAGACAAAGATTCATTAAACAAATTATCATACAATAATTCTTTTCTTATAACCGTACATCCTGTACGAATTGAGAATTTATCAAAAAAATACCATTTATAATTATTGGGAACTACACCACTATACTTTCTTTCATGCAAATATTCTTTCCCTGATTTCACAATAACTGAATTCCCTGTAATTATATCTAAATATCCTTTATATGTTATTAAAACATTATAGAATTTTTCAAAAAGCATCTTTACGCAAAGTATCATCTGCATCAAGTAAAAAAATCCATCCACCTTTAGCTTTACTTATCCCATAATTTCTTGCAGAACTAACTCCACCATTATCTTTATAATAATATTTTATCCTGTAATCATTAATAGATTTAACATTTGTAGCACTATTATCAGTACTTCCATCATCCACAACTATTATTTCAAAATTTGCATATGTTTGAGATAGTACTGAAAAAATAGTATCTTTAATACATTTCTCTTTATTATAAAGTGGTATTATGACAGAGAATAAAATATCTGATTGCTTCATTTTTTATATTTCGATACTTTTCGTATAAATTCAATTATAAAAAACTTTTCCTGGTTTGTTAATCCTATCGCAAATATCAATACTCCGATTATTACAACTGACATAATTGTACATACGAAAAAATTATCCATTAAAGAAGATGCAATAACACACATTACGTATATAAGCACTACACTTGCAGTTGAGACCATAATTATCTGCAATATTACATCCTTAAAATAGTCTTTTATCGATAAGCCTATCATTTTATTTAACAAAAGAACACGAATATATTGCACTATTATGGCAATAACCAAATGCACAATAAAAACAACTTCAGGTCTATGAAATATCTTTAACATAAAAAACGACAATGGAAGAATAAATAACAATGTCCCACCTTCCATTATCTGATATTTTTTTACTTTCCCAGTTGCCTGCGCACCTATATTCAATGGGTTAGCTAAAACTTCTATCATACTTATACATATTATTATCCTAAAAAAAGAAACTGTATAATTTGGAACATCAACCAACCAAAAATTCAAAATATTTTCTGTCTGTAAAATTATTGGATATGATACAATAAACAACAAAAAAAATGAGATTTTTGAGCTTTTATATAATAATAAATACATCCCATCCATATTATTAGCAGCATATTTTTTTTGGTTATTTGCGGGTTTACTGCTATCTGAAAACTTCCAGCAAAACGTCCTATTACACCTTGCATTTGTACAGCAATTCCTCGTGCCGCATTTACAGCTGGTCCAAAAAACATGTTCAATAAAATATTTAATCCTTGTGTAAAACATATATATGCAAAATTCCCAATTAAATTCCATCCCGCAAAACTACACATACTTTTAAACAGACTCCTATCACGAACACATCGATATTTACATTCAGGAAATTTCTTATAACAATATAAGACATATATAATAGGTAATAAGTGTAACTAAAAACAACAAAACAGAATAAACTATAAGTTTATCAAAAAATGTAATGTACAACAAATAAGCTATAACAAGTTTTAATATCACATCAAAAATAGAAATCCATGCAAAAACATCCATATATTCATAAGAAACTATAATCGCATTAAAAGGAAGAGTCATAATCCCCATAATACATGAAAGTATAGAACATTGATAAACCACATTTGCTGCTACCATTCTTTCTGAAGGTATCACCATAAATTCATTGAGGAAATAGAGTCCAATAGTTTCACTCAATATTACAATAAAAAATGAAATTAAAACATGTATATTTAAACTTGTAGAAAACACTTTTGACAATCTTTCCACACCCGATTTTTTTCCTAATTCAAATGTCAAGAACCGCTGTGTCGCACTAGACATAGCAGTGTTCAAAAATGTAAATAAAACAACTATACCACCAACAACATTATAAATACCAAAATCATCAATACCTAAAGCATCTAATACAATTCGACTCGTATAAAAAGAAACTATCATATTTAGCAACATACGAAAATATAACATCATCGTATTTTTTGCTATCTTAGAATAAAAAATTGTATTTTGCATTAAATTTTTATTTTGTTATTTCTAACACCATAACTATTAAAATTTTATTTAAAACTTAAATACATATTCATTAAAGAACAAGCCAAACTCATATTTAAATATAATAATAGTACAAAAATACATTTGTTGTTAAATAAATACTTTATTTTAAAGGGTATAAAATTTTTAAAATACTTATGAACTTTTATTTTTTCATCACTTGACAAGTGAATAGACAAATTAATCAAATAAAGAATCATCATCGCAATTCGTTCATTGATTAGTGATTTATTTTTATTACATTTCTTTAAATGATAAATAATTTGTCTTGTCGCATTAATATGTCCTATCGCATCTTGAAAACGCTTTTCATCTGAAACAGAATTTGAATTATGGGGATTTTCATTTACATTATAAACATATAATAACACATTACATATTTTTATTGTATCACAATAACACATATAAGAATATGTAAAAGCTTGATCTTCTGAAATTCTCACTCCTACAGGAAAATAAACTCCATTTTTACTAATTATATTTTTTTAAATACATAATTCGATGCTTGTCCTCTTTTAGGCTTCAATTTCATATATTCCAAACCTGTTAGAGTATAAAAGCCACATTTTATCGACGTAGTTTCTTGAAAATCTTTATACTTGCATAAAATTTGGAATTGATATATGTCGGCCTCAACAGATGTAATATTCTCATACATTTCTTTCAATGCTTTATTTCCGAACAAACAATCATCTGCATCCAAAAATATCAACCACTTTCCGACTGCATTATTAATACCTATATTTCGAGCAAAACTTACACCACCATTTTTAGTATGTATGGATTTTATTCTTTTATCTTCAATTGCAAATTCATCACAAATATGTCCGCTTTTATCAGGACTACCATCATCAACAAGTATTAATTCAAATGATTCAAAAGTTTGAGATAAAACACTTTGAATACACCTTATGATAAAAGGCTCTACTTTGTAAACAGGAACAATTATTGAAAAAAATGGATTCATATTTCTATTTCCCTTTCCCGTACCCATATCCGTAGCCGTACTTTTTGCCGTAGGCATACTTTCCATAACGGCCGTATTTGCCGTAGCCGTAGTAATAGCCGTTCTTGCGCTTGTCCATGTCGATACCGTTGATAAGGGTACAGATGTTAGGAAGTTTATTGTCCTGTTTTAGTTCATTGATTAACTCAAAGTCACTCTTATGAGTATAGTCAGCACGGCAAATGTAAACACAAATGTCGGCAACACGTGATATCAGGCGCGTGTCTGTAACAATACCGATAGGGGCAGTATCTATTATTATATAATCAAAATGTTCACGCAGCAGTCTGAACGCCTCGTCCAACGATTTTCTTGTTACAAGCTCAGTGGGATTGGGCGGCACCTCTCCTCCAGGAAGAACATACAAATTTGGCGAAACTTCCGAAGGCAGACAAATCGACAGTAAATCAATTTCTTTCGGCGAAGCCAGATATTGCGTAATGCCTTGTGTCTTTTTCGGAAGGGAAAATATCTTATTCAACGCTGGTTTACGGATATCCATACCTACAATCAAGGTTTTGCGTTCCATGTATGCAAAACTAACGGCAAGATTTGCGGCAATGAAACTCTTGCCCTCTCCCGGCGTTGTTGAAGTTACAAGCATCACCTTTTCGTCTTCCTGCAACATGTACTGAAGGTTTGTACGCACATTACGGAAAACTTCTTCCATAATTCCATTCTTGTTCTCAGATACAACTATCGAACTACCTTCAATACTTTTTACCTGCGGAATGTCGCCTACAACAGGCACGTCTGTTATCCGTTCAACATCAGCATGACCTTCTATCTTGAACTTCAACATACGTTTCAACCAGACACAACCTATCGGGAACAGCAATCCTATGACAAAAGCAAGAATATATACATTGCGTTTGTTGGGCGCAACTATACCCGCTGCGCGCGGTTCTTCTACCACTCTACCGTTGTCGGCCGTAGCTGCAAGTGTTATAGCGTTCTCTTCACGCTTTTGCAACAATGTAAGATACAGATTTGCTTTTATTTCCTGACGACGTGTTATGTCTGTAAGGGCTTGCTCCTGCCGTGGCGCATTGCTTATACGAGAGCGGTATTTTCCAGCCTCAAGATTAAGGTTGCGACGTGTTATCTGCAAAGCCTTGTCAACGTTGTCAACTGCTGTTACAACAGCATTATGCGTCGCGGCAATAGAAGCATCGAGGTTTACAACCACTGGGTTGGTAGCCTTAGACGTGCGAAGCAGACGTTTTCTTTCAATCTGCATTTCGTTATATTTCGCAATGACGCCCACCAGATTGGCATCTTCAATACCTATATCTGATGGTATCACCTCATTTTTATTATCCGGATTGCCAACATACTCTCTCAAGAAATTAACCAAACGCATCTGTGATTCATTTTCAGCACGCAATTTATCATACTGTGATGTTTCTTGCAGCGCCATCTGTGCATCTGTGCTAAGGTCTGTCAAACCTGCTCTCTGCTTATAACTCGCAAGCTCGTTTTCCGTAGTGCCAAGCTCTTCATTAATAATACGTATGCGCTCATCAATAAATTTAGCCGTACGGCTTGCTACTTGATTCTTGTCTTCGTTTGCATCCGTATTATACATAGTTACCAATGTTGTCAGAAAATCCTGACCTCGGCGGATATCAACATCATTAAACGACAACTGTACTATTGATGTAAACTCACTTGTTGGCTCTGCCGACAGACGTGACTTAAACATGTCTGCTGCCACTGACGGGGGCGCAACCTTGGCAATCAGTTTACGAGGCAGCGGCATTTTCATTCGATTTGAATCAGGCGTAAGCGTAAGTGTGCCGACAGGCGTAACATACACGGCGGGCAATGTCTTGAACGTTTTATCTATCGTATGCTCCTCACCTTTTACAGAATAAACGACCGACACATCAACCGAACCATCTTTATTGCAATCAAGACCGACATTCAAAACAGACGGTAGACGCTCTGCCTCGCCAGGCGCCATCCACACACTTACAGGAACATTTTTATACGCAGGAGTGTCATACCTGAACTTATTTTCGTCAACATAACTGATATAAAAATCCTTTGACTCAACAACCTTCTTGATAAGACTATACGACTGGATTATCTCAACCTCATTATCAAAATTATTCGCCATTGACATAGTTCCAAGATCTTGCATTGAAGCAAGAGCCGTTGCAGCTGTTGATTTTGTCTTGTCGCCCTGCTTAATCATTACAGAAGACGTAACACTGTAAACTGGCGCTTGATAGCGCAAATACACATAAGCGACAATCACTGATAACAATAGGAATGCGACGATGAATGGCCAATACAATAAATACTCAAATATAATGGCCTTATAGTCAACCTTCTTCTCTTCCTTCTTGAAAAACTCTTCGTATAATTGTTCCTCTTTCATGCTTCAAACCAATGGTTATTATTTGTTTTTCATGTTAAGCCTCTTACCTTACTGACACTATTATCAACGACGCAACCGTGGCTGCCAGACTCAGCCAGCTCACCCATGATGACGTATTAGTTGTTATGCTGTTTGAGCGCACCCTATCTTTTGTAGGTTTGACGTAAACAATATCGTTCTGCTGCAAGTAATAATAAGGCGACTGAATGATGTTCGCCTTTGTCAAGTCGAGATGCACAACCTGCTTATCTCCCTGAGCATCAACACGCAACAATTCAACATCATCGCGAACCGAGAACAGTGTCATATCACCGGCCAATGCCAACGCCTGGAAAATATTAATATGCTCATCCTGCACAGAATACATACCCGGATTCTTGACTTCGCCCAAAACACTGACCTTGAAGTTTGCCACACGTACCGTAACCGTCGGTACTTCACTTAAATGTGCCTGGAGCTTTTCACATATAATAGCTTCGCATTCCCGTGTAGTCAGCCCCTCTACCTTGATTTTCCCTAATACCGGAAAATCTATGAAGCCTCCGTTATCAACAAGATAATCAAGTAATTTGGCATCATTCATACCTTGCCCGGGGTTTGTTTGATTCTTCGTCTGGCCTATTTTCCTGTAAAACGGAGCTGACACCTCAGGATCAGAGGTACTAACCGTGATTGTAAGTTCATCTTTCGGCATAACACGGTATTCAAACACTGTCGGTTGGCCAGTTTCTGCCATTTTCTTGTCATCACGAAGGTAAACCGACTTTTCGTAAGACATACATCCAGATGTCAACAATGAAATAACAAGTAAAGTCAAGATGTTTATGCGATTCATACCAATCAATGCATCGGCAAAGCCAAGTCCGCGCCCATTTGGCCCAGCCTGTTGTTTTTCATTTAATTAAGTTGTCTAAAAGTTGCAAGATTGCCGGCGCGTCGTTTTCCGTCAATCTTTTATAGTCATTTTTCTTTATTATAACTCTGCAAACATATTGCATGGCTTGTTTCGACGGCGTCCCTGTCGGCGCGGTTGTACAACTTATATATACCAACCCTGCCGGCTATGGCTGCCACTGTACCACTTATCCTTGTAAAACTGGCGATGTCCGACTTAATAAGCGAAGTCATGTCGATGAGTGCGCAAAACGAGTTTGGTCCGTCAAGCCTCACCGCCTCGTTTCTTTTAGCCTGTGCCATAACGAATATGTTGCTTACCCTCGCACTTTCATTGCGGTAACAATGCGTCTTTCCACTCCACGGGGTACCATACACCATTACATCACCATTATGTACACGCAATGCGGGCTGGTCGTCGTTCAACAGGCGTGAGCCTGCTATATAGCGCAACCACAGATTTGAATGCGTACTTTTGCCGATTCCCGATGGTCCTACGAAAACCGCTGCAGATGAGCCTACTGCTACGCACGAAGCATGTATCAGCACGGTATCGTGGTAAGCGGAACTATAAATGAAACTTATCATGATGAAATCGCCTAAAGCTATACTTCCTGCCAATGTATCGGCAGTACAGTCCGTCCTAACATGGCGCCAGTCACATGAAGCTTCCAAATGATAAGTAGTTCCATGGTCGCCAAGCCTCAGCGCCACCACATTACGTCCCGGCAACAGCCACAGGCTCAACGTTTTACCGTCAAACGAACTTGTCAACGACGGATGTCCCACGGCAGTGGCCAACCTGCATCCACACTTAATTTTACAGATTGGCTCAGCTGCATCATCAGTAACGGACACAAACGGCCTAAGGTTAAACATCTGTTGCGGAAGGACGTCCATTCCGTCCACTTCTATTTTCAGTCCTGCAATACTGAAATTCATAAATTTTCTTTGTATATAGTCGGTGTTACTCCGTATTTTGCGACAAAAAGCCGATAGAAAGTACGACGGCTTCTGAAACCGGAATCAATAGCCACGGCCTTTATAGGCAATTCCGGCCGTTCCCGTAAGAGCCACGCTGCATGTTCCAGTCGCAGACCGTTGATATATCCGTTAAGGTTAGTTCCGGCATAGCGTTGCACCAGTTTTGCCACCCGGTTCTTATTCACCAGGCATAGTTTTATGTATGTCTTGCGTGAGAACGCCGGGTCAAGGTAAAGTTTATCACGGACAATCGACCGATGTATCTGCTCAAACAACAACCTGTCATGCTGTCCCTCACCGCCGGCCTCATTGCAAGGTTCATCGCCGCCCTGCCGCGTCTTCCCGATAAAAGCACGTCCAAATCCTGTATGATCTGCAACTGTCATAGCAAAGAATGTTTTTTACATCAAGGGCATTTGCCAATAGCCGCTGCCAGCATGGGATATTTGGCGGCCAACGACTGTCTTGCCTTACGTATTTTCGTCCTATAGTCCTCTGGCAGACATTCACTTTCAAGCATCTGTTCCAACAAGCCGCTTGCATCTGTGCAAACGGCATACACGTCTTTAACATTGTACGGTGTCATACTTCCGGCCACTCCTTTGACCCAGCTCACAGTATTTTCCAACAATATCAGCTGCAAGTCAACAGCTTCCGCATAATCACCTTTATCCCAGAGGACACGCGACAAGGCCATCTTTTGACGCAGGCTTCGCGCTATCGCCACGACGTCAAGTTGACACTGGGGCCTGAAGAAACATCTTGCAATCTCGCCGCGCAGTCCATTAGGACAACTACTGTCAACGTTGCCTGCCATCTGCTGTCCGCGGCGCAGCGTTATATATTCGTCAACATTCTCAAAACTGTCGTTGCTTATGCCGCTTATGGCCACAGTCATGCCTCCTATCGAGGTAACGAGACATTTGTTGCGCGATATCCTTATACGATATCCCTCAAATCCTTCCAACAGCCCGGAGGTAATCCGCACCAAAGGATGGCCATCGGAATAATAGTCCAATGGATGGGGCATAAACTTTATCCGGCCACACTTCAAATCAAGCTGCATGAACGGGCGCATGACTTTATCCGGTATAACCGCCGTAGTCTTTGTGCTGCAATCTGTAGCCAAATACGTACCTTGGCAGTTGCTGTTCAGAAAATCCTGTATCTCGTCCTTGTCACCCTGCACGAAGATCAGTCCTGAGATCGTCTGGCGTTCCTGTTTTCTAATCCGTTTGTTTTCCTTTTTGTATATCGTTGTCTTATGTATGAAAGTCCTGAACTGTTTGCCAAGCAGGTCGTTTATCATACCAACCTTAGCATGATGAACAAACAAATAGCACCATGCCGCACTTCCCTCATCAGGCAATATATTCCTTTCCGCAGGCGTTTGTTTTTTGTCTGCGTTATGCTTGTTGCCCCAGGCTTTAGAATGAATATCTGTACTATACAGTGGCATCGATGATTCAGTCTAATTTATTTTCGTATCACGTACGGCCGGCACATTCAACACGGCTGCAACAATCAATGCATCATACATAAAGTCTCCTTTCAGTAAAAAATTCATGATTTAAGCTCATATATCTCTTCGAAAGAGATGCATTTTACATACCGAACACACTGTCAATCAATATCTTATACTTGCAGAAAAATAAGTTTGCCAAGAGATCTGCACATTAACAAATTAATAAAAAAATACATCTATAAAATTTTTAACTAAATTAAAGGCCGTATTTTCGATAAATTACATACCTTTGCAAAGACAATGCATCTCTTTCGAAGAGATGCATTTTTCATAGTAAATGCCATGTCATAAGCACGAGAAAAACATCTGCAATCACAAAGGTCGCCAAATAACTTCCGAACGACGGTCTTCGGCTTGCTTAACGACGGCCTTTAAGAGAGCCAAAAGCCGTCTTCCGCAATCACAAACGCGCTGAATGTTAATACTCAATCATCACAACAGTAAAGACAACATCTTTCGGCAGACAAACAACAAACTGCACGTTGCTTAACATCTTTTCCTCCTATACACGCAAAAAGGGCGACCCCTATAAAGGAGTCGCCCTGACACATTCATACAACCTGACGGCTATGGGAACAGAACCCGCCGTTTGGCTTTATTCATTGTCCAGAAGAATGTCCATCATCTCGCACGCAGCCTTGGCAACAGATGTACCCGGACCGAAGATTGCAGCCACTCCGGCCTTGTAAAGGAAGTCGTAGTCCTGAGCGGGGATCACTCCGCCAGCTATAACCATAATGTCTTCACGGCCGAGCTTTTTAAGCTCTTCTATAAGCTGAGGGATAAGCGTCTTATGGCCGGCGGCCAGAGAACTTGCGCCAACAATGTGCACATCGTTCTCCACGGCCTCGCGCGCAGCCTCGGCCGGCGTCTGGAACAACGGCCCCATGTCCACATCGAAACCGCAGTCGGCATAACCCGTAGCCACAACCTTCGCACCACGGTCGTGTCCGTCCTGTCCCATCTTGGCGATGAAGATGCGCGGACGGCGACCCTCCTTCTTTGCAAACTCTTCGGTCAACTCGCAGGCTTTCTTGTAGTCCGCGTCGTTCTTGCTTTCAGATGAATACACTCCTGATATGGTTCTTATTACTGCTTTATAACGGCCCACAACTTTCTCGCAGGCATCACTTATCTCACCGAGGGTGCAACGTGCCTTGGCACACTCCACGGCCAACTCGAGTAGGTTGCCCTCACCCGTGCGTACGCATTCGGTCAGAGCGTCAAGAGTTTCCTTAACTTTATTGTTGTCGCGCGAAGCACGCAGCTGTGCCAAGCCTTCCTCCTGCTCCTTGCGCACCGCCGAATTGTCCACCTCAAGGATGTCAATCGGGTCTTCATGATCAAGGCGGTACTTGTTTGTACCCACGATGGTCTGCGCGCCGCTGTCGATGCGGGCCTGGGTGCGGGCCGCAGCTTCCTCGATACGCATCTTGGGTACACCCGTCTCGATGGCCTTCGCCATTCCGCCGAGCTTCTCTATCTCCTGGATGTGCTCCCAAGCCTTGTGAGCCAGCTCGTTTGTCAGGCTCTCAACATAGTATGAGCCTGCCCACGGGTCGATATGTTTGCATATCTTGGTTTCGTTCTGGATGTATATCTGAGTGTTGCGGGCTATGCGTGCCGAGAAGTCGGTAGGCAGGGCGATGGCCTCGTCAAGCGCGTTGGTGTGCAGGCTCTGGGTGTGTCCCAGGGCTGCGGTCATTGCCTCGATGCAGGTGCGTCCAACGTTGTTGAACGGGTCTTGCTCTGTCAATGACCAGCCAGATGTCTGGAGTGTGTGCGCAACATCAGCGACTTCGGATTCTTCGGGTCAAACTGCTTGATAACCTTTGCCCAAAGCATACGTGCCGCACGCATCTTTGCAACCTCCATAAAGTGGTTCATGGAGATGCCCCAGAAGAACGAGAGGCGCGGCGCGAAAGCGTCAATGTCAAGCCCGGCGTTCACTCCGGCACGCACATACTCAAAGCCGTCAGCCAAGGTGTAAGCCAGCTCGATGTCGGCCGTAGCTCCGGCTTCCTGCATGTGGTAGCCTGATATTGATATTGAGTTGAACTTGGGCATGAACTTTGATGTATAAGCGAAGATGTCGCTTATTATCCTCATTGAGAACGCTGGCGGGTAGATATAAGTGTTGCGCACCATGAACTCCTTGAGGATGTCGTTCTGGATTGTTCCTGCCATCTCCTCAAGTTTCGCGCCCTGCTCAAGACCGGTCACGATGTAGAACGCCATGATTGGCAGCACCGCGCCGTTCATTGTCATAGAGACAGACATCTTGTTCAAAGGTATTCCGTTGAACAACACTTTCATGTTCTCCACCGAGCAGATTGAAACACCGGCCTTTCCGACATCACCTATAACGCGCATGTTGTCCGGGTCGTAACCGCGGTGGGTAGGCAGGTCGAACGCAACAGACAGACCTTTCTGTCCGCTGGCGAGGTTACGGCGATAGAAAGCGTTGCTCTCCTCGGCCGTAGAGAATCCGGCATACTGGCGGATTGTCCACGGACGGAACGGGTACATCATGCTGTACGGGCCGCGCAGGAACGGCGGCAGGCCGGCTGTATAGTCAAGGTGCTCCATTCCCTCAAGGTCTTCTTTAGTATAAGCCGGCTTTACCATTATATGCTCCGGCGTTCTCCAATCAGGAGTCACGTTGTTGTCTTTCTGCCATGCAGAACCGTCAACAGCCTTTATGTCAGAAAATATATCGACGTCGTTGAAATTCTTTCTCATTTTATTCCCAATTTTTCGTTATACTCTTTCAATGTCTCAAGCACATTACAACGTACATGGATAAAGTTCTCGATTCCTGCCGCCTTAAGATCGTCCATACATGCAGGCGCTCCGGCAACAACGAACATCGCACGGCCGTCAAGATACTTAAACGCAGGCACGGCATACTCAGCGTATTCGTCATCACTTGAACAAAGCACGACAATATCAGCACCAGCCTTCAACGCGGCGTCAACACCTTCCTCAACAGAATTGAATCCAAGATTGTCAACAACCTTGTAACCTGCACATGCAAGGAAGTTACAGCTGAACTGTGCACGGGCCTGACGCATTGCAAGGTTGCCGATTGTAAGCATGAATGCGACAGGAGTCTTGCCACTCTCTTCTACTTTAAGGCGTAAATTCTCATAGTCGGCGGCAAGACGCTCACTCTCAATTGACTTGAACGCGGCTTCGTGATGTCCTCCACCACACGAGCATGCACATTTCACAGGACGCTTACCCTCTGAAACCTCACTGAAGTTCGGGAACTGGTTTGTGCCGAGGATGAATTCCTTACGCTTAGCTGCGGCTTCATGTCGCTTGGCATTTGTTGCGTTGATGTCATCCTGTACACTACCTTTCTTAACGGCTTCAAGGAAACCGCCCTCGTTCTCTACCTTTATAAATATCTTCCATCCCTCATTAGCAAGAGATGTGGTCAGCTCTTCAACAAAGTAGCTTCCCGCTGCCGGGTCAACGACCTTGTCAAGATGGCTCTCCTCCTTCAGCAGCAATTGCTGATTACGCGCAAGGCGCTCAGAGAAGTCATTTGGAGTTTCATAAACAGCATCGAACGGAGTGACAACAATAGAATGTACGCCGGCAAGAGCAGCGCTCATACTTTCCGTCTGCGACCTGAGTAAATTAACATAACTGTCGAACAACGTCATATTGTATTTTGACGTAACGGCATTGACGCACATCATGCATGAAGCCTCGTCCTTAGGTTCGTATTTCTTCACAATCTCAGCCCACAGTAGACGTGCCGTGCGGAATTTTGCTATTTCCATGAAGAAATTTTCCGAAATGCCGAGATTAAATGCAATCTTGCTTGCTGCAAGGTCTGCATCTATACCAGCCTCGGTCAATATATTTAGGTACTCATTACCCCATGCCATTGCGTAACCGAGTTCCTGCACGATGTACGAACCGGCATTGTTTAGTGATACCGCGTTTACGGAAATGCAACGGAAATGAGGATAATCCTTCAATGCATCAACAAGTTGAGGAGCAAAAGAAAGCACTGGAGAAACATCATGGCCCTTTATGACCATTTTCTCCATCGGGTCCCAGTCAAGCGAACCCACGATTTTAGCTTTGTCATATCCTTTAGCCTCAAAATAAGATGTAAGAATTCTCGCAAGCTCAAGAGTATGCCGCTTGCATGTGTTGAAATTAAGCTCTACACTTTCACAATCAATTCCGTTGAGCAACGTGTCAACGAATTCCTTACTTACACAATCACCAGGAATCTTAAATCCTAAAGAGTCGACACCACGATTAAGAATGTCAAGCCCTTTTTCATTTGCAGCCTTGGCATCAGAAGCATCTATATTCTGCCGGATATACCAACAATTACAATTCTTCTTGTTGCCACGGACATACGGAAATTCACCTGGGAGAGAATCAGGAGTCTTCAACTTCAATACATCTTCCCTGCAATAAAACGGCGGTACATCAAAACCTTCATTGGTTCGCCATACCAAACGCTTGTTGAAGTCAGCGCCTTTAAGGTCAACTTGAATTTTGTCAAGCCATTCCTGCCTTGTCGGTGCCTTGAACTCGCTAAAGAGTTTTTCGTTACAGTTTGACATAGATTTCTATTTTATTATATAGGTTACCTTTAAAATATATAGTGCAAATATAGCGCATTTTTCCGACAAGTTTAAAAAAAGCGAACAGAATTTAATATTTAACCGTGAAAAATACAAAAACAAAGAGATTGGCTATAAAATAATTGCACAAAAATTATCAAATGAGTAATATTTTAGCTACTTTTGCAGCACGATAAAAACATGTTATGGATTGGCTCATTAATTTATTTACGGCAACAGACTCAGTGGCCCACATAGTGGTACTATACGCTATTGTCATAGCCTTGGGAGTCTATCTTGGGAAAATAAAAATAGGAGGTATTTCCCTTGGTGTTACGTTCGTATTATTTGCTGGAATCGCTGCGGGGCACATCGGCTTTACGGCGACTTCCACCGTATTGAGTTTTTTACAGGAATTCGGGCTCATCCTGTTCGTCTTCATGATAGGTCTCCAGGTTGGTCCGGGATTCTTTGAAAGTTTCAAACGTGGAGGTGTAACCTTGAACGCCTTATCTACAGGAATGATCTTGCTGAACATTGTCGTGATGTTTGCCTGTTACTACATCTTCTTCGACACCTCTGATCCTAAGAACCTGCCCATGATGGTTGGTACATTGTACGGCGCTGTTACGAACACCCCTGGTCTTGGTGCGGCAAACGAAGCCTTGACTTCAGTATTCAAGGACGGAGAAATACCGCAAATAGCCTCTGGGTACGCATGTGCTTATCCATTAGGTGTGCTCGGCATAATCGGTGCGACAATAGCGTTAAAATACATCTGCCATATAAGCACTGATAAAGAAGAGAGCAAGCTTGACGAAGAAGAAAATGAGAATGGTGCAGTAAAACCTCATTTCATGAGTCTTGAAGTCACCAACTCTTATCTGGAAGGAAAAACTATTGCCCAAGTACACAATTTCCTTAACCGTGATTTCGTATGCTCGCGCATCCTGCATGACGGTCATGTCCTTACTCCGTCAAGCAGTACCATTTTTCATATAGGAGACCGTTTATTCGTTGTATGCGCCGCAAACGATGCCGAAGCAATAATTGCTTTCATCGGACCAATCGTGGATGTCGACTGGAAGAAACAAGACGAGCCGATGGTTAGTAAGCGTATTGTTGTGACACGTCCGCAAATCAACGGAAAAACACTTTGGCAGATGCATTTCTCAAGCGCATTCGGAGTAAACGTCACACGAATAACCAGACATGGAATGGACTTGTTTGCAAGTTCGAACCTTTCACTCCAAGTAGGCGACCGATTGATGGTTGTCGGACCGGAAGGGGCTGTAAACCGTGTCGCAAGTGTTTTAGGAAATTCCGTAAAACGCCTTAACGCCCCCAACATTGCAACAATATTCATCGGCATTTTGGTCGGTATAATTTTCGGAAGCATTCCTATCGCAGTCCCGGGGATTCCCGTACCTATTAAATTAGGACTTGCCGGCGGTCCGTTGATCATTGCCATTCTTATCGGACGTTTCGGATATAAAGTACATCTCGTAACCTATACAACTACAAGCGCAAACATGATGCTTAGGGAAATAGGCTTAGTGCTTTTCCTTGCGAGTGTCGGAATCAAAGCCGGTAACGGTTTCTGGGAGACTATCGTACAAGGAGACGGACTCAAGTATGTTTATACGGGCTTCATAATAACCGTTATTCCGATATTCATCATAGGACTGATTGCAAGACTGAAATACAAATTCAATTATTTCACGATAATGGGTATGATTGCCGGAACTTATACTGACCCGCCAGCATTGGCATACGCTAACTCCGCATGCTCAAAGGATGCTCCGGCTGTTGGATATTCAACTGTATATCCATTAAGTATGTTCTTAAGAATTTTCACGGCACAAATAATAGTTTTATTTTTCTGTGGAATGTGACAGTGCTTTATAAGGTCTTGTGGCAGTATGCATATTATGCTGCTACAATGACCTTATAATTATTATAGACCTTGAACAATACGACCAGATAATCCATAACCTTAAAAATAAAACATCAAAACATGAAAAAAATCGTTTTCCTGCTTTTCGCCATGTTTGTAAGCAGCGTTCCGATGTTTGGCCAGGGAGCAAAAAACATCAAGATAAACGAAGTGCTGACAAACAATAAGGCAAACCTACAAGACGAATACGGTAACAGGGATGCGTGGGTGGAACTGACCAACATATCGTTCACCACGTATGACGTACGCGGTATGTACATAGCGACAGACCGGCGCGTACTCGACAAAAGCCTTACCGTACCGGAACGTACGGCAATGATGAGTTGCATACCAAACGGAGATGAACGTACATCAATGTCCGCGCGCGAGCATCTCGTGTTTTTCCTGAACGGCAATCCCTCACAAGGAACATTACATCTTAATGCCAAGGCCGAACCAGGAAAACCTCTCTGGATTGCATTGTTTGACGGCAACGGAATAGACATTATCGACTCCGTTTCAATTCCGGCCCTTGATGCCGACATGTCATATGCAAGAACTGCCGACGGAGCAGCTCAATGGAGCGTAAGGTCTGCCGATGAAGTTACACCGGGAATTGAAAACCAGACACACGTGAATGAAACAAAAATAGCAAAAATTAAGCGTGAAGACCCACATGGTCTCGGCATAACGGTCTTGTCAATGGGAATTGTATTTTTCTGTCTTGCCCTGTTATATGTATTCTTCAGGATTCTCGGATTGTTCATGGCACACAAACAAGCCCTGAAAAAAGCCGGGAAAATACAGCCTATCAAGGCTGCCGTCAAGACAGGTGAAATGCTGGCTGAAACAGGACACAAGACCAAGGTCATACTCAAAGACGGTCTGCAAACCGGCGGTATTGACAAGGAAATATACATCGCTGTCATCGCCATGGCCTTGAAACAATACGAAGATGACGTGCATGACATCGAAAGTAACATTATAACAATAAAACCGCACCAGACCAACTGGAATATTTACCCTGAAGAAACAATCATCCCTTAAGATTAAGGATTAAGATAAAACTATCATACAATCATTAAATTAAAGAACAATGAACAAGTATCAATATAAAGTACAAGGTGTCGATTACGATGTCGAAATTGTTAATGTAGAAGGCAACATTGCCAAGGTAAATGTCAACGGTATACCATTTGAAGTTGAATTGAAACAGCCTATCAATCCAACCACAATGCCGCACAAACCTGTAATAACGCCTCCGCAGCCAAAACCGTCAGCAACAGTTGAAACAAAAGTTGAGAAACCTGCGGCTAACGTTCATGCAGGAGGAACAAAAATTACGGCTCCACTGCCTGGAACCATTACAGAGATAAAGGTAAAAGTTGGAGATGCCGTAAAAGACGGAGATACCGTAGTAGTACTTGAAGCAATGAAAATGCAGAATAATATCGAGGCAGAAAGCAACGGTACCGTAACGGCAATACTCGTGAACAAAGGCGACACTGTAATGGAGGGTGATGCGCTGATAACGATAGAATGAGGTTGCCCTAACAAAATAATTATGGAGAATAAATATTCACAGCAGGCAAAAACTGCCGTTAATACATAAATCCATAACAATAACAAAGGCATATACCACCTCATAATCAAAAACCATAAAAACCATATTCTGTCATGGGATTTACAGACTTTATTTCAAGCAACTTCACTGAGTTCCTTACATATACAGGTTTCGCAAATGCCACATCCGGCAATATCATCATGATTATTGCCGGCGCATTCTTCATCTGGCTTGCAATCAAGAAAGACTTTGAGCCTCTTCTTCTTGTGCCGATAGGCCTTGGTATCATACTCGGCAACATTCCGTTCCGTGCTGACGCAGGTCTTGAAATCGGTCTTTACGAAGACAACTCAGTGCTAAATATCTTTTATCAAGGAGTAAGAGCCGGTTGGTATCCGCCATTGGTGTTCCTCGGAATAGGCGCCATGACTGACTTCTCCGCCCTTATCAGCAATCCGAAGCTGATACTTGTCGGCGCCGCTGCACAGTTCGGTATATTCGGCGCCTACATGATAGCCTTGGCACTTGGTTTTGAGCCTAACCAAGCGGCAGGTATCGCCATAATCGGAGGAGCCGACGGCCCTACTGCAATATTCCTGTCATCAAAACTTAGTCCTAACCTGATGGGAGCCATTGCCGTGTGCGCCTACTCATACATGGCTCTGGTGCCGATTATCCAACCGCCACTGATGAGACTGCTTACCACAAAGAAAGAACGCCTTATCCGTATGAAGCCGGCTCGTCAGGTTAGCCAGACGGAACGTATACTTTTCCCTATTATAGGCTTATTGCTTACAACGTTTATCGTACCTTCGGGACTTCCGCTGCTCGGTATGCTGTTCTTCGGCAACCTGCTAAAGGAATCAGGCAAGACCACACGTCTGGCTAAGACTGCTGGAAGCGCGCTCAACGACATTGTTGTAATGCTGCTTGGTCTTACTGTTGGCTGTTCCACACAGGCAAGTGAATTCCTCACGATGAAGACGATTTATATCTTCTTCCTCGGCTTCATGGCTTTTGCCATCGCCACGGCTTCAGGCGTACTCTTCGTGAAATTCATGAACCTGTTTCTGCCCAAGTCAAAGAAGATGAATCCGCTCATAGGCAATGCCGGAGTAAGCGCTGTTCCAATGAGTGCCCGCATATCAAATAACCTCGGTTTAGAGTACGACCGCCACAATTTCCTGCTCATGCACGCAATGGGCCCGAACGTAGCGGGAGTTATCGGCTCGGCAGTTGCAGCCGGAGCTTTACTCGGATTCATGTCATAATAAATTAAGAGTCAAGGATTAAGAGTTAAGAAATATGTAAAGCAATATATCTTGTAATGCCATATTCCTTAACTCTTAATCCTTAACTCTTAATTCTTAATTCCCGTAACGGTGTTTCCTAAAATAGCCATCATCCATACTGACACGCTTGCAGCGATAGGCATGAAGCAGATTTTACAAGACGTTATGCCGATTGTCGTCGTTGACACATTCCGTTCCGTTGGCGAACTTAAAGCCAGTGGCGACGTCGACATATATTACCATTACTTCGCTGAAGCCCAAGCCATTATCGAGGACAGCGATTTTTTTGATAAACGCCGGCGTAAAACCATAATACTAAACACCGCTGCTGACACAAAACAAACATTATTCGGCTACAATTCACTGTGCACTTCTCTGCCTGAGAAACAGCTAATCAAGTCACTGCTTGCCCTTGAACAAACGGCACACGCCGAAGGTCGCAACCTGCCGCACGCACATGGGGATCACGCAGAAAAACAATTGTCAGTGCGTGAAGTCGAAGTAATGACGCTCATAGTAAGAGGATATATAAATAAGGAAATAGCCGACCGCCTTAACATCAGTCTTTCCACAGTAATAACGCACCGCAAGAATATTATGTATAAACTCGGACTCAAAAGCGTATCGGCGCTTACCATCTACGCCGTTACGCGTGGATTCGTGAACATCAACGACATTTGATTTCTTCATCAAACCATATTCCATCTTTCTCGGCATTCGTTATTTTGCTGACTGTCAACTTGTTTCGCCGTGAAAGATTAACGACAAACATCTTTCACTTAATAATCACCTGAAAATCAATGGCATACAGATTTCGTGAAAGATTGAAGGATAAAAAAACATTTTTACATCCCTATTACAATGCAAAACGTCGCCTTTTGCATTGTAAAACACGGCTTTTCGTCATGCAAAAAGCCATGTTTTACAGCGCTTTCGAGTAATAGTAATCCATCGCTACACGCAACTTGAGGCATGCGCTTTTATTGATAATTCACACCACTCTCTAATCCGTACCGTAGCTCAGAACGTTAGAGACAGAATAAATCCGCCCTTCTACGGAACTGCTATTTTGCCTGGGATGGTACTCCCGCGCGTCCTCCGATATGGCAGTTACGTAACTCAACGGACTCAGTGTTGTCAAAACTTACCGCGTTCTCGGCCTTTCCAATCTCTATATTGCTGAAAACAACATCACGGATGGGCTCTGCCTCCGTGCCTTGCAGAACAAGCCCGGCAGCAGAAGCCTTATTGCAACGCAGGCCGTCAACATAGATATGGCCTACACGGGTAAACTTGTCGTTGTCAAGTCCTTCGCCGGCATACATCGACGTGGCATAAAAAAGATCCTCTACCTCGTCAAACTCGCAATTCTTCACGTACAGATTGTTCACGAAACCGCCACGGTCCGGATTGGTCTTGATGTATATTCCACGCTTACAATAACCGCCGTAGGTGCAGTTTTCAACAAATACGTTGCGAACGCCTGCCGACATCTCACTGCCTATCACCACGGCATGAAGCCCCTTAAAGCGGCAGTTGCGTATGACGATGTTCTCCGACGGCGAGCCGTGAGTCCATCCGTCATTATCGCGACCGCTCTTTATCGCCACATTGTCGTCGCCATTGTTGAACTCGATGTCCTCTATCAGGATGTTGCGCGAGCACTCAGGGTCAATGCCGTCATTGTTCACCAGCTTGGCGTCATAGCGCAATCCCCTGCATATTATGTTCTCGCTCTTCAGCAGATGCACGCACCAGAACGGAGCGTTTGTTATGAAGACGCCCTGCAACGTTATGTTCTTACAACCGTAGAACTGGATTAATTGCGGGCGCAGCCAATGGCCTTCGCCAAAGTTACGGTCGGCTATCGGCGTGCCATTATGGTTCATCTCACGGCTAAGGGCCTGTCCTGGCTTCTGCCTTGCCTTCCATGTAGCAAAGGTTGTCGAGGCATTACCGTCGATGGTTCCCTCGCCTATTATGGACACATCATGCAAATCCTTTCCGTAAATGAACGGACTGTAATTGCGGAGGAACGTTCCTTCCCAACTCGTATCCACTACCGGCAGATACAGTCCGGGCTCCGGAGAGAACATGATTGTTGCTCCCTTGCGTATGTCGAGGCAAACGTTGCTGACGAAATGTATCGGACCTTTCACGAGATACGTGCCTTCGGGAACTATTATACGGGCTCCGCCTTTGCGCGCGGCGACCTTCATTGCACGGTCAAATGCACGTTTACAATCCTTTACGCCGTCACCTTCAGCACCGAAATCGGTTACAAAAATACTATCCGGTGACATCCGTGCACCCGTAATCAGTGACAATACCGAATCACGCCTGGCAACCATTTCCTTTTCCATATCAGCAACATTCATCTCCGGGTATGCGCCTATAGCGCAAAACATAAAAAAGGATAATACGAACAAATGTTTCATTTCAAACGTAAATAAATAAATCATGTAAATAAAAAATAAGAGCCAAGGACTAAGAAAAACTGTATTGTTACCGTAAAACAAGACACGTTATCTTAATCCTTGACTCTTAAACATTAAGCCGGCTCAGCCTTAGCAGACTTTCTCAAGCTTCTTCATTATAGAGAAGATAAACACTGCCGAGATAACACACAAGGCCACGAGTATGCCCCAAAGTATCCACAAAGGCAGACCGCCCCAAAGCATTCCGATGATGGAAACGAGATAATTACCGACTGCCGTCGCTGCGAACCAGCCGCCCATCATGAGGCCTTTGTACTTGGGAGGCGCAACCTTCGACACGAACGAGATGCCCATCGGCGAGAGGAACAGCTCTGCAAACGTAAGCACGAGGTATGTGCTTATTAGAAGATTAGGCGTAACCCTATAGTCCGTAGTTGTAGATGCAAGGTCGTCTGGAACAGGCAATCCGAGTGAGCCCCATACCATAATCATGAAGCCGACGGCCGCGATGAACATACCGATACCGATTTTCCTGGGAGCTGAAGGCTCCTTGCCCTTGTTCGCCAGATAGCTGAATACAGCCATCGAGACCGGTGTCAGCGCAACGACGAAGAACGGGTTGAACTGCTGGAACTTCTGCGGAAGGATGTTGATCACCTCGTCCATGCCATTGTAATTGTTATACAAGATTGCCAACGCAGCGCCCAAAACAATAGCCGAGATTACACGTCCTTTAGTCTTCTTTGACTGGAACAGGCTGAAAAGGGCGTAAACCATAATGGCGATGAGCACAAGGTTCCATACGTCAAAGCCAATACGCGTAAATCCGGTTGCCGTAGCGGCTGTATAGTCACGGGCGAAGAACGTAAGCGTAAGTCCGTTCTGGTGGAACGCCATCCAGAAGAATATCACCACGGCGAACACAAGACAGAGCGCAATAACGCGCGACTTTGTCTCTGCAGGAGTAAGTTCCTGCGTGTGTACTGCCGCCTCTTCGCTGCCTGAAGCCTGCTTGGAACTGTTGTTGACGTCGGCATGCTTGAACGTCTTTCTGCCCAATACATATATCAACATCGAAACAATGAGCGACACACACGCAACGGCAAAGCCCATATGGTACGACTCTGAAAGCACGTTGATATAATCGTTTGCAAATCCAGTGAGCGAAGCCGTGTCAGTGCCTACTCCCTGCGATGAAGCCAACGACACGAACTTCTGCATTGCTTCTCCCGACAGTGTGCCGTCAAGATACTGATGGGCAAGCGCCGGGATGTCGCCATTATAGACGAAGTTATGGCTCTTCATGTACCAGTCGGTTATCTTCTCGGCTGCCGTAGGAGCGAAAAGAGCGCCGATATTAATGGCCATATAGAATATCGAAAAGGCTGTATCACGCTTTGCGGAGTACTTCGGGTCATCATAAAGATTGCCCACCATAACCTGAAGATTGCCCTTAAACAATCCCGTACCGAGGGCTATGAGGAAAAGCGAGCCTATCATCGCCGAGATACCCAATGCATTGTTGCCTGTCGGTATGGCAAGACAGATATACCCCACAAACATCACCACAATGCCCAGCGTCACCATCTTGCCGAAGCCGAACTTATCGGCCAGTATGCCGCCTACAACCGGAAGGAAATATACCAACGCAAGGAAGCCGGCAAAGATGTTTGATGTAACAGTGGCAGTAAAGCCAAACTTAGCTTGCAGGAACAATGTAAAAATCGCAAGCATGGTGTAATACCCAAAGCGTTCGCCCGTATTAGCAAGGGCCAGCGCATACAAACCTTTCGGTTGTCCTTCAAACATAGTATTAAGTTTTTAAATATTAATATTTTCATAAACCACCGACGCGGCGGCATACCGTAATCTGTATGAGGTTAACAAATCGTCGCCTGCATCGTTTTTCTAACGTGCAAAGATAATAGAAAATTTCGATTAAGCAAACTAATGCTATCACATTTACTTTGATAATATGAATAATTTTACATTTAGTCACCATCGGCAGACAAAAAAGCGGGTACAAATTGCAATTTGGCACAATACCGCATTCCGTGTTTCACACCCCAATTTTTTGGTAAAGACATAACCTTATGATAATCAGCATATTACCGGCCGGCAACAAAAACATGCCTCTTTACCACGTAAAAGGGCGCCTTTTGCAGCCCCAAAGACGGTCTTTCAGCTTGCCAAAGGCCGTCTTTTACAACCCCGAAAATATGATACGGATTTTCATTTGGCCACACGCCGCCTTAACAATGTATATAAACGGGCGCATCCATATATAAAAAACGGGCCGCATCTTTCCTGATGCGGCCCGCAATATTGTATCTGAATATTATTCGTGAACGTACAAATCCCAACCAAGATAATTACCAACAGCCTCACGAAGGATGTCGACAACATCTGTACGAACCATAGCAACGTGGTGCTCAAAACCGTTCTTGCAGATGAACTTCATCAGCGTCTGCAAGTCGTTCACGTGCGTAACGGCGATACATCCGTCCATTCCATACGGGTCGTTGGTAAGCTCGCCCTTGCCCAGATAGCTCTTTATGCAGCCCAGGGTGTCGTCGGTGGAGATGCGGAAGTATGTGAAATCACCCTCAGTACACTTGCCGTAAACGGCGCCAAAGGTGTTCACCTTGCCGAGCGTACGGCCGAGAACGCCGAGCGGACCGAGCTTGAGGTCGTTCTTGACAAAGCTCTTCGGAGCGTTACCGCAGTGTGTGCAGACGCACTTGTTGCGGTCTTCAGCGAAGTTGTTGTTCCAGTCGAGCAGCGTCGACGGCTTGCCTGCTGCGAGGCTCAGGGCGTACATCGACACGGCACCGGCAACGTCGGTCTCGCATGCGCACGGTATCAGTTTCTCTCCGAGCATACTCATCGTTACACAAGCGGCACAACCATAGTTCTGCTCCAGCGAGTCCCAGCACTGTATTGCGGTAGCATCTACCTCGTTGGCCTCAATCCACTGCTCAACGGCAAGGCCGAACTTAGCCTGCACAGCCAGCTTCTCACGGTATGCCTCGGGCACTTTCGCATAGTCGCTTATCTCCTCCATCTTTGCTTTCAACGCTGTGGCGTCGTTGTCTATCTTGCGTGCGTTGAATATAATCTCGCTCATGTCAACCGGAACGACGGTTATTCCGCTTGCCTGGAGCAACTTCTCGCTGTAACGGCATGTGTTGAAGCCGAGCGGACGGGTACCGATCTGGCCGATGCGGGCATGTGTCAGCTTGCGCACAACGCGGCAGATGGCGGCGAACTTGTTGATGTCTTTCATCAGCAGTTCGCTATGTATTGAATAAGTGTGGAACGTCGTATCGGTAAACGGAATGCCGTATTGGTAAAGGTTGTTGCATACTGAAATCTTGCCGCAGAAGGCGTCACGACGGCTGTCAAGGTCTACCTTGTCGTTCTGGTCGTCACATGCCTGCACCAATACGGGCACGTGCAGCTCGGCACGACTTATGGCATTGATGATTCCAACCTCAAAACCGAAGTTGGGCAACGATACTATTATACCGTCTATCTCCTCACGGTTGGCACGGAACAGGGCGGCACACTTCTTGCCATCCTCTACCGTTTCCATCGAGCCTCCTGTCGGAGTGTCGCACTCATCAAGTATTACGTAGCCGTAACCGGCCTTTTCCAATTCTTCAAGAAGAGTCTTGCGGACGTCTATTGCAAGCTCCGAATTGAAGTACGCACGTGTTCCTATAATAAGACCGAATGTCTCTTTTCCTGCTTGTGCTTGTTTTTTCATAGGTGTATTGCTTTTATTTAAATTGTTTTTGTATATAAATCAATGATTCGGAAATTAAGAATTAAGAGTCGGGAAATTAAGAATTAAGAGTTAAGAATTAAGAAAAATACTCTTGGTAAAATATTTTGCATTGCATATTTTCTTAATTCTTAACTCTTAATTCTTAATTATATAACGTTCTTTTTATGGCGTTCTTCCAGCCATCATACAACTGATTGCGCTCCGCATCGGCCATTTGCGGCATTATGCGGTTGTCTGAAGTACGCAAAGCTGCCACCTCTTCAAGGCTTGACCATACGCCGCGCGCAAGTCCGTTCATAACCATTGCACCCATCGCCGACGCCTCTTCAACGTCTGAACGGTTAATGCATGCGTTGAGCATGTCGGCCTGGAACTGCATGAGAAAACCGTTCTTAGTAGGGCCGCCGTCAACGCGCAGCTCTTTAAGGGCTATTCCCGCCTGTCCCGTCATTAAGTCAACAAGATCTTTTATCTGGTAAGCTATGGCCTCAAGAGCCGCACGGCATACGTGCCCTTTCTCTGTTGCGAGCGTCATTCCGCATATTATCGCCTTTGCGTGTGGGTGCCACCACGGTGCGCCAAGCCCTGCGAAAGCCGGTACGAGATATACTCCGCCGTTGTCCTTGACGCTTGTAGCGAAGCCTTCTATCTCCGCCGGGCTGTCAATCAGCTTCAGGTTGTCGGTCATCCATTTGATTGTCGCACCCGTGCAGTGTATGTTTCCCTCGAAAGCATAGAACACTTTGCCCTGCGCGGCGAAGCCAACTGACGTGACAAGTCCCTCGGGAGCAGCGATGGCTGACTCTCCGATGTTGACCATTACAGACGAGCCAGTACCGTAAGTAGCCTTTCCCATACCAGGCTCAAAGCACATCTGGCCAGCCAAAGCGCCATGAGAATCACCGAGAACACCGGCTATTTGTATCGGCTCGGTGAACACTCCGTCTACCGTTGTCTCGCCGAATACAGAGTCGCAAGACAATGGTTGCGCCATCATTGAGCGCGGAATGGTGAACAAATTGAGCAATTCGTCGTCCCAATCAAGCGTGTGAATGTTGAACAGAAGAGTACGCGAAGCGTTGGTATAGTCGGTTACATGACGTTTGCCTTCTGTCAGTTTCCATACCAACCAGGTGTCAATCGTACCCATTAGCAGTTCTCCCTGCTCAGCAGACTGCCGTGCTCCGTCAACATTATCAAGTATCCATTTAACACCGCTGGCGGCAAAATACGGGTCGATAAGCAGTCCGCTGCGCTCACGAATGAACTCTGTGAAGCCACGCTTCTTAAGGTCTTCGCATATTTCCTCGCCCCTTTGGCACTGCCATACCACTGCGTTGTAAACCGGTTTGCCTGTATTCTTGTTCCATACGACCACTGTTTCCCTCTGGTTTGTTATGGCAAGAGAATACGTAGCGCCGTCGTTCTTTGTGGCATCGACCACCTCACGTACAGCCTCAACGGTATTACGGTATATCTCCTCGGCGTCATGCTCCACCCATCCGGGCTTCGGATAGTACTGGTGATGCGCCACATTCTTGCGGCACACCAGCCTGCACTGCTCGTCAAACACCACCGCCTTGGTAGCAGAAGTACTCTGGTCTATTGAGATTATGTAATTCATAATACGATGTTTGAATTAAGGATTAAGAGTTAAGAATTAAGAAAAGCGGCCTTGCAGGTTAACGTACACCCGGCGTGGCATGTTTTCTTAATTCTTAACTCTTAATTCTTAATTATTCAAGAACTCCTTTGCCGTTTCGTAAATGCCGTCGGCATCGAGTTTATAATGATGGAAAATCTCGAGCGGTTTGCCGTGAACGGCGTTCTCGTCAGGTATTCCGAGAATGCGCATCGGCACCGGACAATTCTGCGCAACGGTCTCTGCCACGATACCGCCAAGGCCGCCGTACATGCTGTGTTCCTCTACAGTGATGATACGTCCGGTCTCTTTAGCTGCACGGATGATGGCGTCTGTGTCGGCAGGCTTCAGCGTGTGCATGTCGATGACACGTGTACTTACGCCCTCTGCGGCGAGACGCTGGCCGGCCTTCAGTGCGTGATAAACTGTTTCGCCGGTACCTATTATAGTAAGGTCTTTACCGTCTTGCAGTTGGATTGACTTCCCGATTTCATAGTTGAAGTCGTCATTCTCATAAACATCGGGCACTGCGTTACGGCCTACTCGCACGTAAACGGGGTGCGGATAGTCAACGAGCTGCTCTACGAGCTTGCGCGTCTGACGGGCGTCACACGGCAGAACGACCTGCATACCGGGGAAAGTGCGCAACACGGCGATGTCGTGCAGGCTGTGATGGGTTGCTCCAAGCGCGCCGTAGGCTACTCCACCGCTTACGCCGAGAATCTTGACGGGCTGTCCTGAATATGCCACGTCAACCTTAACCTGCTCAAGACTGCGGGCTACGTAGAAGCAGGCGGGACCGCATACGAACACCTTTTTACCGCAAGAAGCCAGTCCGGCTGCTATTCCGACGGCGTCCTGCTCAGCTATTCCGCACTCTACAAACTGCTCGGGCAGCTGCTTTGCGAAGTCTGTAAGGGTAACCGAGCCGCGCGCGTCGGTGGTTACCGCTATTATATTTTTGTCTTTTTTGCCGAGTTCCAGCATTGTGTCTGTGAAACTCTTACGGCAAGCTATTGGTTTTGTTTCCATTTTTCTTTAATTAAACATTACTTTTTCAGCTCCTCAATCCTCTTTGTTATCTCACTGATAGCCTCTTCGTACTCCTCGGCCGTGGGTACTCCGTGGTGCCATTTGAGCACGTTTTCCATGTATGACACGTGGAATCCTTTGGTTGTGTGGAGTATTACCATATGGGGCTTGCCGTTCGTATAGTCAATGTTCTCAAGGCAGTTGACGATGGCGCCCATATCGTTGCCGTCAACGTCGAGCACATCCCAGCCGAAAGCGCGCCAGCGCTCGTCGAGCGACTCGAGCTTCATCACGTTCTCGGTGGTGTCGCTTATCTGCAGGCCATTGCGGTCGATGAATGCCACAAGGTTGTCCAGCTTGTAGTTGCTGCCGGCCATCGCAGCCTCGTAGATTGAGCCTTCGCCCTGCTCGCCGTCGCCCATCAGCACGTAAGTCTTGTATGCCGCGCCGTCCATCTTTGCCGCTATGGCGCAGCCTACGCCTATTGAGAGGCCGTGGCCGAGCGCTCCGCTGTTGAACTCAATGCCAGGAACTTCCACCGTTGGGTGTCCGGCCAGCACTGAAAGATAGTCGCCGTAAGTATCGACAAGCTCTTTCGTGATGAAGCCCTTGGCCTCAAGCACGCAGTAAAGGGCCTCTACACAGTGGCCCTTGCTCATTATGAAGCGGTCGCGTCCCTGCATTTTGGGGTTCTTCGGGTCAACGTTCATCACGCGCATGTAAAGCGCCGTGAGCACGTTAAGCTCGAAGACAGCGAAGACAGGCATTTATGAACAATAAAAAATCTAAGGTCTTCATGTAAAAAACAATGCGAAAGAGTCCAACAAAGTACAGCGAGGAGTTCAAATTGAGCGTCCTTCGTGACTATTACTCGTCAGGCATGAGCAAGCGCAAGTGTGCAAGGAAGTATGGCCTGTGTAATCCGACGTTATTGTCGTCATGGCAGTCAAAGTATGGGAAGAAAACCTTATCTTTGCCGTCGGAAGAAGAATATGACGACATGGCAAGACGCAGCAAGGAGGAATACAGGGAAGAGAACGCGTCCCTGCGCAAGCGCGTGCGCGAGTTGGAGAAGGCGCTTGCGTACTCGCGTTTGGAGACGGAGGCGCGCGACGTGATGATAGACATCGCCGAGCGTGAGTATGAAATATCCATAAGAAAAAAACATGGGGCCAAGCAGTGACGGAACTGGTCAGCGGACGCGGCGTGGAAGTCTCGTCCGCGTGCCGTCTGTTTGGCCGCAGCCGCCAGGCCTACTACCGGTTGCGGGCCTGCGGGGTGAAGCCCTCCTTGAGCGAGCGCAGCATATTGGAGAAGGTGGAGGCCATACGCTCGGAGGCCCCGGGCATAGGCTGCCGCAAGCTGTGGCTGATGCTCTGCTCGGTCTTCGGTCGCGTCCGAAGCCCCGCCGCACGACCGACTCCAACCACCGCTACCACAAGTGGAAGAACCTCGTGCGCGGCTTCACGCCCACCGCCGCGAACCAGCTGTGGGTGGCCGACATAACCTACATACCACTCGAATGCGGTGGCACGTGCTACCTGCACATAGTCACCGATGCCTACTCGCACAAGGTCGTAGGCCACAAGTCTCGCCGTCGCTGCGCGCCTCGGAGTCGCTCGATGCCCTCAGGCAGGCCATAGTCCATGCCGTGGCGGTGCGCGGCACGGACAGTCTTGACGGCCTCGTCCACCGCATATCGGTGAGCATGACCGAGGACTACAACCCCACCGACAACGCCGTGGCTGAGCGCGTCAACGGCATAATAAAGCAGGAGGCCGTAAACCGCCGACGCGCTTTCGCCGACATCGCCACGGCCGGCGAGGCCATCGGCAGGTACATCGACTTTTACAACACGCGCAGGCCCCACATGAGCATCGGCAACAACACCCCGGAGACGGCGCACGCCGGGAGCGGCGAACAAAAACGGCTGTGGAAAAGGAAAAAAAACGGTGGGCCATGGAGGAAATGACAATGGAAGATAGTATCTTTGCCGCGATTTTGTCAGGCGGACCCGCGGGGCCGCCTGACAAAGACCGGGAATGTAAAGTAAAGCGGCACATTTCCCGATGCGATGTCAACTATTCCAGTACCTCTATCCAGAGTGTGTAAAATAATGTAGTTTATTTAAACAAAATCAACGCCAAATACAACTGGGCTTCGTCAGACTATAAGAACGGCCTGTACCAGGGCGGAATCAACGACGCAAAATACTGGCAGCGCGAAGCCTACGCCTCGGCATGCCTTCTATACACGCCGTGGCGCAACTGGGCATTCGACTATTCGGCAGACTACATCTTCAACAATCTTAGCAGCAGCCTCGCCACCAACACCCGCCCATACCGTCACACGATACTCCAGTCGGCCACGGCGCGCTACCGCGACCGTCGGTTTACGGTCATGGCACGCCTGCTCTACTCGCTTTACTTCAACGCGGCAAAGGACGGAGCCAGCGCGCGCGACGCCCGCAAGCTGTCGCCGTCGGTATCGCTCTCTTACCGTCTGCTCAGCGACGAAGACCTGTACATACGTCTTTCGTACAAAAATATCTTCCGTGCCCCAACATTTAACGAGTCGTATTACTTCCACTACGGCAGCACAGACCTCAAGCCCGAGACGACAGACCAGCTCAACCTGGGCCTCACATGGGAGCACACATACGGCCGCAAGTCGTACTTCAGGCTGTCTGCCGACGGATATATAAATAAGGTAAAGGATAAAATAGTTGCCGTGCCGTACAACATGTTCGTATGGACCAACGTCAACGTGGGTAAGGTAAAGGGGCACGGAATTGAGACTTCGGCCACGTGGAACCACCGTTTCACCGACCGCTACGCCATCCTGTTCTCCGCGAACTACGGCTGGCAGCGCTCCGAAAACCGCACTAACTCCGAGTCGCCGTACTACGGTTATCAGATAGCCTACACCCCCGAGCACCAGGGAAGCGCGGCCATCAGCTTTGAAAATCCGTGGGTAAACCTATCGGTTCACGGCTATGCGGTGAGCAAGAGGCACGCCAACAACAACCATTATGAGGGTACAGACATCGACGGCTACGCCGAGTTCGGCCTCACCGCCTACCGAGACATCCGCCTTTGGGGCGGCACGCTGAAGGTAAGAGCCGACGTAAAGAACATTCTCGACAAGCAATACGAGATTGTGGCAAAGTATCCCATGCCCGGCAGAAGTTATCAAATATCCATTAATTATAAATTCTAAACAGCAAAATGAGAAAGTTTTTATCAATGTTTGCCATAGTCGCACTGTGCGGACTGGCCTTCGTTTCATGTAGTGACGATGATGACACGACACCTCCGCCAACACCTGTGACGGTAACAGACGGCGTATTTGTAGTCAACGCCGGTACTATTGGCAATATTCCCGGAAGCCTTACCTACATCGGTAGTGACGGTAGCGTTACACAAAAAGCATTCGCCAACGCCAACAACGGGATGTCGCTCGGTGACACGCCAAACGATGCCGTAGTGAACGGAAGCAAGCTCTACATTGTTGTCAACGGTGATAACATTATCTGGGTATTAGATAAAAACACACTGAAAATTGACCGCCAGTTAAGCACAACTGAGCTTATGGGCGAGGATAAGGGCAAACAACCGCGCCATCTTCTTGCTTCCGGACAATATGTATTCGTATCAACGTATGACGGATACGTGGCCGCAATAGACACGACAACTTACGAAGCAACTGTTTATCAGGCAGGTTCTTACCCCGAAGGAATGGCAATAAGCAACGGCAGTCTGTATGTCGCAAACTCTGATTACAGCCTCGGACAAAAACCGTCTATATCTGTTATCAACCTCAACTCAGGCACAACAACGGATATCAAGGACGAGCTTATAACCAATCCTCAGAGCTTTGCCGTTATGTCAGACGCCCTTTACTTCCTTGATTACGGCTCATACGATGCGTCATATAACCAAACTGGAGCTGGAATACGCAAGGTTGTGAACGGTGAAATAACAAAAGTTGCCGACGCGACGCTCATGGCCGCGAACACGAATAATGGCAAGATTTACATCATCAACGCGCCTTATTCATATCCCGCAACTCCCGTTACTTACAGCGTTTACGACACAACGACCGGAGAAACAACGCAGTTCATTACTGGAGACGACATCGACAGCCCCGCCGCCATTGCCGTTGACCCTGTAAACGGAGATGTTTATATAACTTCTTACGTGGTTGACCCGGATACTGGCTATGCCGGTTATTCAATAGACGGATACGTCAACCGTTACACAGCTGACGGAACTTTCGTTTCAAGAAACGACGTTGGCGTAGGTCCGATAACTATTACATTCAATTATAACACAGTTTATGAATAAGCGTCTGAGCATTATTCCACTTATCGCCGTGTTGCTGTTGCTCCTCTGCTCATGCGGGGGAGGCAGCACCACGGCTGCCGTTTCGGGCGGCGACACGGTGAGATTTAAGTATGCCGAGCGGCTTACCGTTGTGAAATACGACGGCTATACGGTGGCAACTCTTGCCGACCCGTGGAACAAAGGACGCACTCTACATTCATATATACTCATACCCGATACAGCAAAAGCAGGCACGCAAACCGACGGAAAAGGTCTTACCGAAAGCCTGAGAGCACAGACCGGGGCGGCTGTAACTGTGGTTCACACCCCGCTGAAACGTGCCGTCGTCGCGTCATCGGTATATTGCGGACTGCTCATCTCTTTAGGAAAGGGCGACGCCATACGTGGAGTATGCGACCTGAAATACATCAACCAACCTTGGATTAAGGAGCAATGCCGACTCGGAAGGATAGCCGACTGCGGCGACGCAAGCACCCCTACCCTCGAAAAAATAATTGACATAAACGCCGACGCGATACTAATCTCGCCGTTCCAGAACAGCGGTGGGTATGGACGCCTAGGCGAGTGGGGCAACCCGATAATAGAAACGGCCGACTACATGGAGACCTCGGCCTTGGGAAGGGCCGAATGGATGAAGTTCTACGGAATGCTGTTCGGCGTGGAGGACAAGGCTGACAGCATGTTCAACGACATTGAGAAGGGATACAACGAGCTTGTAAAACTGGCAAGGACGTCAACCGTCAGTAAATCCGTACTCGTCGACAAGATTGCAGGCCCCGTATGGTACGTACCAGGCGGACGCAGCACTCTTGGCCGGGTGATAGCCGACGCAAACGCAGAATATCCCTTCTCGACCGACAACAATAGCGGCAGCCTGCAATTAACGTTCGAGACCGTACTGACGAAAGCAGGCAACACGGACGTATGGTTGCTGAGATATGACGGCAAGAATCCGCTGACATACCCTACGCTTCTGTCCGAGAACCAAGGCTACTCACAGTTCAAGGCATTCAAGGAGAGACAGGTGTACGGTTGCAACACCAGCACGAGCACGTTCTATGAAGATACTCCGTTCAATCCCGACCTACTGCTACGTGACATAATAATAATAACACATCCCGACTTGTCTGGTCTTGGAAGCACCAGATACTTCAAGAAGGTAGCAAAGTAAGACAAATACCACGCATGAAAAAGGGTACGCGCATAAACATTATAATGGCTGCGGCGGTCATTCCGATGTTTCTCCTGAACCTCATAATAGGCTCGGTAGACATTCCGTTGACCGACGTCGTAGCCATTCTTTTCGGTAAAGATTGCGCCCAAGCGTCATGGGAATACATCATATTGCAGACCCGTCTGCCGCAGGCTATTACCGCCGTGCTGTGCGGAAGCTCGCTCGCCGTGAGCGGACTGTTGCTCCAGACGGCGTTCCGCAACCCTCTTGCGGGCCCTTCGATATTCGGTATCAACAGCGGAGCAAGCCTCGGCGCCGCCTTGGTAATGCTGGCTTTCGGCGGCGGCATAACGCTTGGCACGGTATCGCTCACGGGCTTCGTGGCTGTGCTCGTAGCCGCCTTCATAGGTGCCGGAGCCGTCATGGCGGTGCTGCTACTATTCGCCGGGATGGTAAGAAACAATGTCATGCTGCTGATAATAGGCATTATGATCGGCTACATAGCCTCGTCCGCCATCGCCTTGCTCAACTTTTTCGCCACCGAAGAGGGAGTACATTCATACATGGTATGGGGTCTCGGCAACTTCGGGGGCGTGTCAATGCGCCAGATTCCGTTGTTCGCCACGGCAACGGTTGCAGGTCTCAGCCTGTCAATATTGCTCATAAAACCGCTCAACACGCTGCTTCTCGGCGAACAATACGCCGAAAACCTTGGCATAAACACACTGCGCCTGCGCAACAGTCTGCTTGTTATCACGGGTATACTGACAGCCTCGGCCACGGCATTCTGCGGCCCAATAGCGTTCATAGGGCTTGCCGTTCCGCACATAGCGCGCATGATTCTCAACACCGACGACCATAGACAATTACTGCCAGGCACAATAATAACAGGCGCCGCAGTAGCGTTAGTTTGCAACCTCATATGTGCATTGCCAGGCGAAAACGGGGTAATACCTCTCAACGCCGTAACACCCATAATGGGCGCGCCCGTCATTATCTACGTAATAATGCGCCGTAAATAATGCGGATACTATGGCTTTGCAGCCAATAAGCTTACCGGTGAAAATTCAATAAGTATACAGTACTTTTGTAAAAGACCGTATATTACCTTCCGAAAGACGGTCTTTTAGAGCATGAAACACGGCCTTTTGCATGGTAAAACACGGCATATTACAAATCGATTGTTTTTCAATTGCAAAATCATCGAATTCACGTTAAATAATAGTTTGAAGTATTATAAAAACAAAAAAACAGCAGGCTACGTAACATAATATAGCTTTTTAGTGATATATTTGCATGAGAACTTTAACAAAACGAATCATGAAAATGAACAAAATCCGAACATTCGCTTTCGCCGCCACCTTAGGTTTTACGGCGTACTGTACGTCTGCATGCGCACAGGACGTAACTTTGCCTACACCGACCAAGAACGAAACGGCAGGCAGCCTGACAAAAGCGTTGAACGACAGACACTCTACACGTCAGTTTACCGACAGGCAACTGACGGACCAGACACTGTCAGACCTCCTGTGGGCTGCCGACGGAGTAAACCGTCCCGACGGCAAACGCACGGCACCGTCAGCGATGAACAGACAGGACGTGACCATCTACGTAGGCAAGGATGACGGTACTTTCCGCTACGACGCGGCTGCCAACAAACTCATAAAAATAGGCAGCAGCGACTTACGCATTGCTGCCGCTGACCGTAACAAGTTCATAAAAACGGCTCCGGTAGTGCTCGTCATTGCTTCAAACAATAAGCTCACTGGTGGTAACAAGGCAATAAGTGGCCTCAATGTTGGCGCCGTAATGCAAAATGTTTACCTCTTCTGTGCCGCTAACGGATTGTCTACCGTCTGCTGTTATGCAGGCGATGCTCCTGCAGAAATGCAAAAATTCCTCGGCATAAAAGAAGATATAATTCCTCTGGTTTACATGCCCGTTGGATATTAAAGTAAAGGATGAAAAAATAAAGAACGAAGAATTAAAGGTCATATATTCAAAAACGCTTTAATTCTTCGTTCTTTTTATTCGTATCTCATTGACTTGGCAGGATGAATCATTGACGCCAGATAGCTCGGCCCTATCAGCACAAGGACGCTCACAAGAAGTGTAACAACATTGAGAAGTATTATTGCCAAGATACTGAATTCAACAGGTACGGTATCTACATAATATGTAGCAGCGTCAAGCTTTATGAACCCGGTAAACCTTTGCAGAGCCATAAGGCCAAGCCCCACAACGTTACCGATAAGCATGCCACGGCCTATAATAAATACCGCAAACCACAAGAAGGTCTTGCGTACCACGCCATTACGGGCACCGAGAGCCTTGAGCACGCCAATCATCGACGTACGTTCAAGTATGATGATAAGGAGTCCTGAAATCATGGTAAAGCCTGCCACGCACAACATCAATACAAGAATAATCCATACATTGAGGTCAAGCAGTCCGAGCCAGGTGAAAATCTGGGGATTGGCGTCCTGTATCGTCTCAGACGAATAGGTTTCACCGTACTTGTCGACAGTACGGTTTACTTTCTTGACCACTTCATCCTCAACCACGTCTATGGCATTAAAGTCTTTCACTGTAAGCTCGGCCCCTCCTGCCTGGTCAGGCTCCCAACCGTTCAGGCGCACAGCCGTGTACAGGTCGGTAAAACACAATATATCATCAAACTGCGTCAAGTCCGTACGGTATATGCCTGACACCGTGAACCGCCTGACACGTACGTTACCGTTGTCTATAAAATAGGCGAACACCTTGTCGCCGGCATTCAGCCTCAGCCTGTCCGCCATAATCTTCGAAACAAGTATCTTATTAGTGCTTACAGTATCGCTAAACGCAGGTATAACGCCTTCCACCATGTTGTTATGGATGAACGTAGTATCGTAATCATTGGCGATTCCCTTGAACGCAACGCCAAGAAAATCGCTGTCGGTCTTGAGTATTCCCTGCTTTATGGCATATCTCTGGACATGCTTAACGCCGTCGAGCGACCTTAAAACCCGCATCATGCTGTCGTCCATACATATCGGCGCAAGCTCCCTACCGTGCAGGCTCATGAAGTTGGCAACCGTTATATGGCTGCCGAAACCTATTACCTTGTCGCGTATTGTATGCTTGAAACCGAAAACAACACTTACCGATATAAGCATTACGGCCAAGCCGATGGCTACGCCGGCCGTGGCAATACGCATGGCCGGACGACTGACCTTCTGGCGTGAGTCTGTAGCCGAATACAGATGTTTGGCTATGAAAAGTGGCAGGTTCATTCTTCGTCTACTCTTCCTGGATAAGCTTCCAATGCCTTACGCAGCACAAACAAGGCGCGTGTAAGGTCTTCTTTCTTTAGCACGTACGCAATGCGCACCTGATTATGACCGGCCCCAGGTGTTGTATAAAAGCCGGAAGCCGGAGCCATCATAACCGTTTCACCTTCATAATTGAACTCCTCAAGACACCACCGGCAGAACTTCTCGCTATCGTCGACAGGCAGTTTTGCCACTGTATAGAAGGCTCCCATCGGTATTGGCGAATATACTCCTGGTATACGGTTCAACCCATCAATCAAGCATTTACGCCGGTCAACATACTCGTCATACACGTTACGGTAATATTCTTCCGGCGCATCGAGCGACGCCTCCGCCGCAATCTGTCCTATCAGCGGCGGCGACAGGCGTGCCTGGCAGAACTTCATAACCGCGCGGCGCACCTCGGCATTCTTTGTAATAAGCGCCCCGATACGTATTCCGCACTCGCTGTAACGCTTGCTGACAGAGTCAATCAATACAACATTCTGCTCTATACCTTCAAGATGGCAAGCACTGATGTAAGGCGAACCTGTATAAATATACTCACGGTAAACTTCGTCGGAGAACAAGTAAAGATCGTACTTCTTTACCAAGTCGCGTATCTGGTGCATCTCGCGCCGCGTATAAAGATATCCCGTCGGGTTGTTAGGATTACATATGAGAATGGCGCGCGTGCGCTCGTTTATAAGCTCTTCAAACTTCTCTACCTTTGGCAATGAGAAGCCTTCTTCTATCGTCGTAGCGATGGTTCGTATCTTGGCGCCGGCCGATATGGCAAAAGCCATGTAATTGGCGTAGGCCGGTTCTGGCACGATGATTTCATCACCAGGATTCAAACACGACATAAAGGCGAAAAGTACAGCCTCACTTCCACCGCATGTTATGATTATGTCATCGGGGGTTACATTGATGTTGTATTTCTTATAGTAGTCGACCAGCTTCGTACGATAGCTCAAATACCCCTGCGACGGCGAATACTCGAGAACCGTGCGGTCAATATTCCTTATTGCGTCAAGGGCAACTTGCGGAGTAGGCAGGTCTGGCTGACCGATATTCAGGTGATAGACCTTTATTCCACGTTGCTTTGCTGCAGCGGCCAAAGGCGCCAATTTCCTGATCGGAGACTCTGGCATCTCAAGACCGCGGACTGAAATCTGAGGCATTGTTAATATCCTTTCTTTATTATAAACAGCTGCAAATTTACTAAAACGAGCTGACAATACACAATTTTAATTAAAGAAATTCCACGACAACCCGAAACGGAATATACGCCCGTTAATAGGATAATGCGGAGCCAGGAAACCCTTGCCTCCACCTCCATTGATGTTACTCATCATTACGAAAAAGCGTGTATGTTTCAAGTGCATGTTGGCATAAACGTTCACAACGGGGAAATTCCCTATCTCAACGTTAGCCGTGCCGTTATCCTGCACTGTGTACTGACCGAGCGCAGGACTGTAGTCAAGAGCCTTATAGCTGGTGAAATAACGGGCGTCGCCGCCGAGGTCGACGGTCAATACGCGTGCTATCTTGAAGTGCAGGTACAGGTTGGTGTATATGTTGAGCATTGGCACGGGCAGCACGTTGTCATTACTTGATTTCTGGTAAGTAACCTGGCTTTCCCAGTTAAGCGGCCCGAAAGTAAAGTCCTGCGACAGTTGTGCCGTAAGCAGACTGAGATTGCCAGAGTGCTGGCGAACTGTGACATTGTTGCCAGTCCGTCCGAAGTCATCCGTTATATTGTAACTTTGGGCAAAATATGTATAATTCTGCAGGTTATCATAAGCCACCCTCAATTTAGTTCTCGTACGTTTCAACGAGAATACTCCCTCGATATGTGTACGCAATTCCTGATCAAGACCGTCGTTATCCCACCAGAAATGCTTTGAATGGTAATGACGGTAATAAAATGTAGGGTTCACCCTGTGGAAATAAGCATTGGCGGCAAGAGTCACAGTGTCCTTGAACAACCTGAAGTTAAGGTCTGCCGTACCGTCGATTTTCAGCTGCCCGGCATCCTCGCCAAGCAGCCATGTCTCAGCCGTGACGTTATAATGCAGCGTAGAACCTTGTGTTTTTATAAGCTGTCCGCCCACGCTCAGGTTGTGTTCGTTGTACGATGTCCGCCCGCCTACCGAGTCAGGAAGGGTAAAGTGGCGCAGGTCTGACGTGACGAAAGCCCTCAGGCCAGCCTTTGCCCACTTGTTGAAACCTTCGAGAAGAGCCACGCCAAAAGTGTTCTTCAGCGAATAATGGGTGGTGCGGTCATAGATTGAGTCGCCAAGAAATTTCTCGAATACCGGATAGTTATTGGCGTAATAGCCCTCCGGAGTGTCATAAGCCTGGTATATCCTCGTATAATTGTCGAATTTAAGCGTATGGATAAAGCTCGTTACAGGCACGTATTCATCCTTCATCCAGGTAGTGTCCATCTGCTCGCCCTGCACTTGTTGCTCTCCGGCAGCAAGCAGGCTGTCGGCCGCGGCTTTGTCGACCGATATTCTTCCGCCCTGCGCTTTCAGTGTGTCGGCTGGCTCATTGCCGGCTATGACAGCGTCGTCAGGACGTCCTGAATATGTCTTGCGCTCCTCAAACTCGTCCTCGTTAAAATCGCGTCCCTCTTCCTTTGCCTTCTTGCGGGCCTCTTCCTTTGCCTTCTTGGCGGCATTCTCCTTTGCTGACTCCATGGCAAACTTCTTTGCCTTGATTTCGTCCTCGGTCATCTTGACTTTCCGCCTGAATCCGAAGCTGTACCTGTGCGAGAAGAATACGTGCTGGTTATCGTTGCGGTTCCAGTTTTCCGACAGGACCACAGGAATCTCGTTGTTACGGAAATTATCCTCAAAAGTCTCGGGATGGGTTATGTACTGGTCATCGGTAATACCACCGTTCTCGGCAACCTTCTCATGGTTCGTCGACAACAGGAGGTGCGCCTGGTAGCGCTCGCCGAGGTAGGAAGCGTACATGGAATAATTAAAGTGCGACGTACTCTGGTTCTGGAAATATCCACGCCCGTAGATGTAATCGAACTTAAAACCTACGCCCAGCTTCTTGCCGACGTTCACTCCGAACAATGCCTTAAAGTGATTTTCGCCGTTTTCCCTGTTTCCGCACTCGTTATATGATATATTCGTGATGGGCGAAAGCGTATTGGTAAAATGAAACTTGTCAACTGGCGTTATGAAATAGTCATAAGGCTGAGTGAACATGAACTGCTTATTCTCGCCACGGTCTATGAATATACGGTTAATACGCGGCGACCCGAGATTGCCCAGCGTGTTGTATTCGCCACGCATTCCGGTGTCGAAAATCGAGTTCATGTACATATGCGGCAAGGTGTCCGGCTCGGCGGCGGTACGCTCTCCGAAGCGTTCGTCGACGGTCCACACCTTCAGTCCCTTTGGAATTTCCTTGTTTCTCGACGACAGGGAGTCGCGGTCGCGGGTTCTGTCACGGCTGTCGGTTGAGTTGGTAAACTCGCCGGTGTCAGTCAGCTGGTTGTAGTCCTGCGCCTCGGCAGGCATATACGCAAACAGCAACAACAAAGACAGTGCGGCGACAATCCTTGTCCTCATTTCATGAAACGGAATACACATTCTACAATCTTGAACACCATCGACACGAGAATGATTATCGTGCCTGTCTGTTTATCCCATTGAAAATACACTAATACACCTATGAGGGCCCCGAGCATGAATATCAAGTTCAGTATGTTTCGCAGCCGCAGATAGCGGTCTTCGCCGTTCTCGCGGCGGTGTTGCGGCCTGGCGTTGCGGGCCGTATTGTCCTGGTTCGTAAGCATTAAATCCTGATGTTTGTAAATGAACGGCAGCCTATTATTTCAAAACGGCTTCCTTGATTACGCTGAAGAGATAGTCCTTGCGGTCGACAGTCTTGCGGCGGAACTTTGCCGAACCGGCCACGAGCCGTGTCTTCTTGCGGTTAAGCGCGCTGTCGTCGTCAATCCACTCCTCGGCCTTGTACACATACCCGCCGTTACCCACGCGCTCCTCTTCATACCTATAGGTTATTCGCCCGAGGGTGACGGTAAGGTGGTTGTCCTTGCAGTATGCTATAAGCGTATAATAGAACTTTGTCCTGTCAAGCATTAAAAACTTGTCAGTAAAGACGAGCCACTCCCTGATGTTTGCCACGACGATGTGCTCTGCCTTGTTGACCAACGCCACCTGGCTGCCTTCAAGCTGGTTCTCGGTCTTGGTCAAGTCGGTAAAACATTGCAACATTATATCGTAAATCTGGTCGGCTGTCTTGTCTGGCACATCCACGTCGAGTTGCCATTCTACCTTGCCGTCAACCTCAGGGACGGCTCCTGCAAGGTATTTGGCGTCAGGGTTTGGTTTCTCCTCCTGTTGTTCCTTCGCCTCGCCATTGCCAGCGTCGGGCCGTTCCCACACACCTTGTGCCATCGCGGCCAACGGCAACAGACAGGCCGCAAGAATAAAAAACAGTCTCATCAGTACAAAAAATATTTTTGCAAAGTTACGAAAATTAAACTTATCGACAAGACAAAAAGCATTATTTAACTATCCGAATGCCCAAAACGGTATGCCCGCAAGGCTTTAAGGACACGGCCTGCGGGCATACAGCCGGCCACAGCATGCAGCCGGCGGGCAGCTAAAGGACGGCTGTCAAGGCGGCTAAAGACCGTCTTTGACAGTGTAAAAGGCCGTCTTTAATGTTGCTAAAGACGGCCTTTTAGTCCGTAAGCAGAAGCATGGCAAACAGTTAAAGACCGTCATTTTATACAGACTCATCCATAAAAAACGTAAGCCGCAACAGCATTAAAAAGTTACGGTTTTCAACCGCCTCTCGTACCGGCAACGTGTCCATCCGATGAAAACGCCTGCAAAATCATTTACGGCAAACCGTCAAGGCCATGACACCCGCATTCAAGCCAAGCGACTGCCTAGCTTGAATGCGGGTGTCATGTGGTCAACAATTTGCGATTGCCAGGTTTAGATGAATGCTCTGCCTACCTATTTTTATATACATTGAACCACGTACGAACCATGCAGGTCATTTGTCTTTAACTACTTAACGAGCGGAGCGAGCGATAACTCATTTGACTACTTTGACTCAAAAAAACTTTGCATTCTGCCCGATTTGCACCATCATTAAATAACATAGGCTGCATCTCGGCAATGAAAATAAAAACTCGTTTCTCTCGCTTTTATTTTGCATTACGCTCGATTTGCACTATCTTTGCAACCACATAAAGCTAAAAAAAGACATGATACATTTTTCAAGATACATCATAACGGCGATAATGGCCGTAGTGTTCTGCGGCGTCGGAATGGCGCAAGACAACAAGAACTGGCGTGAAATGCACAAAGTGAAAAGCAAGGAGACGCTTTACGGCATAGCGCGCGAATACGGACTGACCGTACAGGACCTTGTAAAGGCCAACCCCGAAATGAGCTCGCCCGACTACAAACTCAAGAAAGGCGACTACATATTCATACCCTACCCCGAAGGAACTGCCGCGTCTAAAGCCACCAACGTGACCAAAGCCGAGGTTCCTGCCGGAGCACTGAGGGTGGGCGTGGTGCTGCCTCTGCATAATGTCGACGGAGACGGACGCCGCATGCTCGAATATTACCGGGGCCTGCTAATGGCATGCGAAGACCTGAAAAAAGAAGGTATGTCAATCGCCGTGAACGCATGGAACGTGCCTATCGACGCCGACATATACCGCACTCTCGTAAAAGACGACATGGCAAAATGCGATGTCATATTCGGGCCGCTGTACTCCAAACAGGTTAAACCACTGTCATTCTTCGTGAAAGACAACAACATCAAGCTGGTGATACCATTCTCCATAACCGGAAACGATGTCGACACCAATCCCAATATATTCCAGGTATACCAAGACCCGGAGACATTCTTCGGCGACGTCATCAACCAGTTTGCCTACCGATTCAAGGATTACAACATTGTGGTAATCGACTGTAACGACAAGACGAGCGACAAGGGCGTATTCACCTTCTCGCTACGCAAACGGCTTGAGGAAAAAGGCATAGCGTGCAACGTCACCAACATCAACTCCGGTAGCGCCGGCTTTGCCCGTGCGTTCAGCGCAATCAAGCCCAACATGGTGGTGCTCAACACGGGCCGCTCGCCCGAGCTTAACACTGTAATAGACATGCTTGACGCACTTACAGGCGAGCACCCTGAGCTGAAGGTGTCTCTCTTCGGCTACACGGAATGGCTGATGTACGCCAAGTACAACATGGGCAAGTTCTGCAAGTACGACACTTACGTCCCGTCAACGTTCTATTACAACTCATACTCCACAAAAGTCAAGAACTTTGAGGCACGATACCGCAGGACATTCAAGAGCGACATGATGGACTACCTGCCACGCTTCGCCCTTACAGGATACGACCACGGCATGTTCTTCCTGCGCGGACTACGCGCCAAGGGCAAGAACTTCACCGGCGCGGACGAAGACCCTAACGCCCTACAGACGCCGCTCAGCTTCAAGCGGTCAGGAACAGGCGGAGGATACAGAAACAACAGCCTGCTCTTCATACACTACAACCGCGACAACTCTATATCCATAATCAACTTCTGACACAACCCTTCGACGATACATGCAGATACGCAAACTCATCATATCACTGGCCATGCTGGCTCCAGCAATAACGGTATCGGCACAGGTGGGAAAATACCGCAACGACCTGAGTATCGGCGTCAACGGCGGATATATATTAAGCAACGTGGGATTTACTCCGAAAGTCAACCAGACGTTCCACGGCGGAATCACCGGCGGCTTGTCGTTCCGATACGTATGCGAAAAATACTTCAGCACAATCTGCGCCGTACAGGCTGAGGTGAACTATGCACAGATAGGATGGAAGGAGGATATACTCGACATTAACGACGCTCCCGTAATAAACCCCGTAACAGGGCTGCCCGAGGAATACAGCCGCACGATGACATACATACAGATTCCCGTTTTCGCGCACCTGGGATGGGGACGCGAGGAGAAAGGCTTTCAATTCTTCTTCCAGGCTGGCCCACAAATCGGCTTCTGCATAGGCGAATCGACCAAGACAAACTTCAACGTCAACGACGCCAACGTTGACGAACGTGTGAACGACATTGTAGCACAATACACCATGGCCGTGGAAAACAAGTTCGACTACGGTATCGCCGCAGGACTCGGCCTTGAATATTCACACCCCAAGGTTGGACACTTCCAACTCGAAGCACGCTACTACTACGGACTTGGCAACATCTACGGAGACTCAAAGAAAGACTACTTCGGCAAATCAAACTTCGGCAACATCGTGGTAAAACTGACATACCTCTTCGACCTTATCAAGACAAAGAACAGGGAGAAATAGGCCCCGTTGCGGACATAACGGAGTATAAAAGCCACATTCCGTGAAGAAATGGAAATAAACAAAGGGGTCGTCTACATAATGGCAAGCAAACGCAACGGAACGCTTTACATTGGCGTGACAAACAACCTAATACGGCGTGTAGCGGAACACATATCAGAAATAAATAAAGGTTTTACAAATCGTTATTCTGTCAAGACGTTAGTATATTACGAACCGTTTTCTTCCTTTGCAACCGCTATAAAAAGAGAAAAACAGCTGAAAAGCTGGAAACGTGCGTGGAAAATAGCACTGATAGAACGAAATAATCCACAATGGCAAGACTTGTCAACGGAAATTGGTGTAGATAAAAGTTATGTAAAAGCAATATCCGACATGTATAAACAACTACATGAAGACTATAATCCAGATGATCCGGAACAACCATGACAGGAGGGACATATCGTAACAACCATAAATAGGATAATGCCATACTGCTCAACTCCATGCTGCAGTCTGCAACAAGACAGTCAACACATACAAGCCATACGGTATAGCGCAAGGCTGACGGTCATTAACAGGACATACAACATTCTACAAAACAGGCGGTCGCTATTGTCATTCCGTGCTTGACACGGACTCCAGAATTTACAAACAATAACAACATCAAATAACTTGACTGGATTCCGTGTCAAGCACGGAATGACAAATGCATTGGCGCTCATTTAAATCCATTTGACAAAAGACAGACACTATATATAAGGTAAATAGGCATAAATATTTAACAACTTTAACTATTCGTAAAGCTTATTCTTTTTCAAAAAATTTTCATTATTAGAAGAAATCTATTATATTTGCAACATTATTAAAAACTGATTTATTACTAATCTTTAAAAACAAACAATTATGAAAAAACTTTTTACGCTCGTTGCCATCGCCTTATTGGGTGGGGCTGTTTCTGTTAATGCACAGACAACCTTAATTGATTTTAATAATGAAATAGGCACAATCACACCAAACGGAACATCTGAAAAAACAACAGTTAAGATCCACGGAAATGCCGATGCAGTTCCTTGCTTAAAGCTCAATAACGGTTACACAACAGATGATGTTGTAAATGGAAACTATATTATGCTTGAAACTGAGGGTGGTTTTAAAAGTGGGGATGTCATTACCATTGCCGGAGTTATTAACAATTCAGACAATGGTACGAATGACGAAGGCATACCGAACAAACGAGGTGCTGTTATTATTTTATCAGACATCACAGATGGAGAAGAAGTTACCGATGAACAAGAATTATATACAACACAATTATTTATCAATTCAAGATTTGTAACTGAAGACCCAGTTCCGGAAACTTATACATTAACTGCAGACTGCAATAAATTGTACCTTGGTCGTGATGGAAACACTGGAACTAACATAACAACCTTGACCATTGTTCGCGGTACATCTGCAGGTATTACCAACATCACAACAGAAGAACAGGCAGACCCGAATGCTCCAATCTACAACCTTGCGGGGCAGCGTGTGACAAAGGACACCAAGGGTGTGCTCATCCAGAACGGAAAGAAATTTATCAACAAATAAAAAAGAATTTTCTCTAAAAAGGCTTTCAATAGTCAAAACATTTTCATATTCATAATGAATTAAGCGTGAGCCCCGTTCCTGTGCAGGAATGGGGCTTCATCGTTAATGGAGCTCGCGCCATGCATATAGTCATATAAAAATGATGAAAAAGGAAGGGAAAATCAACTTTATTCATTAATTTTGCAGGATAAAACAATAACAGCAACAACCTTGATATATGGACTTTGCATACAATAAAAAAACATGCCACAACCGCTGTATAATATGCGTTGTGGCTATCTTGTCATGGCTTATGCTTATAATGCCGGCATGCGCGCAGACCGACAGCGAAGTGCCGACTATCAATCCTACGGCTACATACACCACCGATGACGGTGAGGAAGAGAGTGAGGACTACTCTGGTAACGCCCCTCTGCCAGGCGTATTCCGTGCCAATCCGGAAAATGTAGGGGAATACACAGCCTCATATGAATGGCGCTTTACCTTGGAAGGCGAAGAGTCACCATACCTGACACGATATGAGGAAGACACAGAATACACCTTCACGCAAGCAGGAACACATAACATAGTGCTTTACGCGACATTCGTTAACGGTACTGATACCATCGCCTATACCGAGGAATACTGGGCCGAAAGAGGGCCATTGAGGGTAAGCATTAGCGAGAGCCAACTGGAAATGCCAAACGCGTTTTCGCCCAACGGCGACGGTATAAACGATATATACAAGGCAAAAAGCAATTATCAGTCGATAGTGGAGTTCCACGCCTACATCTTCAACCGCTGGGGACAGAAGCTGTATGAATGGAATGACCCTGCCGGCGGATGGGACGGGAAGTACAAAGGTAAAGACGTTGCCCAAGGCGTTTATTTCGTATTGGTCAAGGCGCGCGGGGCAGACGGACGCGAGTTCAATATCAAGCGCGACGTAAACCTGTTGAGAGGATACACCGAAAGCACCGGTACGGTAACGGAATGAATCAAAGGTGAGAAGATAAGAAAGTGGAAAGGCGAGAAAGGCAAAAAGGAATTATGCCGCCACCTCTATTGTGAACGATGAACGTGAATTATGAATTAATCAAGGATTATGACTGACGAAAAGATAAATGTCTGGGGGGCACGTGTACATAACCTCAAGAATATAGACGTCGAGATACCCCGAAACAGCTTGACCGTTATTACCGGACTGAGCGGTTCCGGCAAGTCGTCGCTTGCCTTTGACACAATCTACGCTGAAGGACAGCGGCGCTATATCGAGACATTCTCGGCATACGCCAGGAATTTTCTCGGAGGAATGGAGCGTCCTGACGTTGACAAAATAACGGGACTGAGCCCCGTTATCAGCATTGAGCAAAAAACTACGAACAAGAATCCGCGCTCTACCGTGGGCACAACCACCGAAATATATGACTACCTGCGACTGCTGTACGCCCGCGCAGGTATAGCATATAGCTATGCCACTGGCGAGGAGATGGTTAAATACACCGAAGAGGACGTGCTCAAAATGATTCATGAACGGTACAGCGGCAAACCGATATATATCCTCGCTCCGCTGGTACGTAACCGTAAAGGACATTACCGTGAACTGTTCGAAAGCATGCGCCGCAAGGGATATTTATACATTAGAGTTGACGGAGAACTGAAAGAAATCACCCGAGGAATGAAGACCGACCGCTACAAAAACCATAACATAGAGGTCGTTGTCGATAAGCTGAAGGTTCAAGACAAGGACGACGAACGGTTGAAAAAAAGCGTATCGTCGGCCATGAAACAGGGTGACGGACTACTGATGATAATGGAGAAAGACACCAATGAGGCAAAATATTACAGTAAAAGGCTTATGTGCCCCACTACGGGCATATCATATGGCGACCCTGCCCCAAACAAGTTCTCATTCAACTCTCCTGAAGGCGCATGCCCGAAATGCAAAGGTCTTGGATACATCAACGAAATCGACATAACAAAAGTAATGCCTGACAGCGGGCTATCCATACGCCAGGGCGCCATAGTACCGTTAGGGAAATACAAAAACCAGATGATATTCTGGCAAATCGAATCAATACTGGAGAAATACGGTTTCGACCTCAACACTCCGGTAAAGGACATTCCTGACGAGGCAATGAGCGAGATAATGTACGGCTCGATGGAGAACGTACGCATACGCAAAGAACTCGTACACACATCAAGCGACTATTTTGTAGAATTTGACGGCGTAGTAAAATACCTGCGCAGCGTGATAGAGAATGACGACAGCGCAAGCGGCCAGAAATGGGCTGACCAATTCCAGACCGTATGCCAATGTCCCGAATGCAAGGGGCAAAGACTCAATCGTGAGTCGTTATCATACAGGATTTGGGACAAAAACATATCCGAAGTGGCCGACATGGACATAGACGAACTGAAAACATGGCTCATAGAGGCACAAAAACACCTTAACGAAAGGCAACGACGCATTGCCGACGAAATAATAAAGGAAATAATAACAAGGATAGACTTCATGCTCGAAGTCGGCCTCAACTATCTTTCGCTTAACCGCCAATCGGCAACCCTGTCGGGAGGAGAGAGCCAGCGCATAAGGCTTGCTACGCAAATCGGCTCACAACTTGTAAACGTATTATACATACTTGACGAGCCGAGTATAGGACTGCACCAACGCGACAACGACAGACTGATTAAGTCGTTGAAAGAACTGCGCGACCTCGGCAACACCGTAATCGTGGTAGAACATGACAAAGACATGATGCTCAATGCCGACTATATTGTCGACATAGGTCCGAAAGCCGGACGCAAAGGAGGCGAAGTTGTATTCCAAGGCACACCGGCAGAAATGCTAAAGACGCACACCATCACCGCACAATACCTTAACGGAGAAATGAGCATTGAGGTTCCTGCCAAAAGACGGGAGGGCAACGGCAAAAGCATAACACTGCACGGAGCCTCGGGCAATAACCTTAAAAATGTAGACGTTGATTTTCCTCTCGGCAAGCTGATTGTAGTTACAGGAGTGAGTGGCTCCGGTAAATCAACACTGATAAACGAAACACTGCAACCTATACTAAGCCAACATTTCTACCGCTCGTTAAAGAAACCTATGCCGTATGCTTCGATAGAAGGACTGGAGTTTGTCGACAAAGTGGTAAACGTAGACCAAAGTCCGTTAGGCCGAACTCCACGCTCCAACCCAGCGACATACACCGGAGTGTTCAGCGACATACGCTCGTTGTTCGTCAACCTGCCCGAAGCCAAGATACGCGGATACAAACCCGGACGTTTCTCGTTCAACGTGAAAGGCGGCCGTTGCGAGGCTTGCGGCGGCAACGGATACAAGACAATAGAAATGCGCTTTCTGCCGGACATCATGGTGCCATGCGAGGTTTGCCACGGCAAGCGCTACAACCGTGAGACCCTCGAGGTTCGTTATAAAGGAAAAAGCATTGCTGACGTGCTAGACATGACCATCAACCAGGCTGTTGAGTTTTTCGAAAACGTGCCCGACATTCTACGCAAAATAAAGACTATACAGGACGTTGGATTGGGATACATCAAGCTCGGACAACCCTCAACAACCCTTTCAGGCGGCGAAAGCCAGCGCGTAAAACTCGCTACGGAACTAAGCAAGCGCGATACGGGCAAGACTATTTACATACTCGACGAACCAACAACAGGGCTTCATTTCGAGGATATACGCATATTGATGAATGTTCTTCAAAAGCTCGTTGACCGCGGCAACACGGTAATCGTCATCGAGCACAATCTTGACGTAATAAAACTTGCCGACTATATTATTGACATGGGGCCTGAGGGCGGACGCAACGGCGGAGTTGTTTTGTCGACTGGAACGCCCGAGGAAGTGGCGATGAGCGATAAGGGATTCACTCCAAAATTCCTTAAAAACGAGTTGCATATAACTAATTAGCAGACATGTTACGGGCTAACCAACAAACAAGTTGATATATTATCCGTAAAGCAGACGAGCAGACAAGGCAAATATCCCTGTCTGCTCGTCTGTTTATAGTCAATCTGTCGATAATCAGAAACGTGTCATAAATTCTATTACAATCTTGTCACGCTCCGAAGGTTTTGCAATAGCTCCCTCACGATAGAAATACTTTTCATAGTTAAGGCGGATGTCGGAAACGAACGGCAGTGACAAGCTGAAGGTCAAGCCACCCGTCAGTCGCGAGCGCTGATAATCATTGATGGTCAACGCACCCGACGTATCCTCGTCTCCATCGGCGTTATAACGCATACCGTCACTATGGTCGCTCATATAATCATAACGCACCAACGGCGTTATTTTCTTGAAAAAGCACTTACGCAACGGTATGTCGTAACTTACGAACGCGTCAACCGAATGTACTGCGTCAAAAGCATCATCAGCATAATGCTTATACAAGTATTCAGCCTCCACATGCCATCCGTGCGCATGATAGTACGCACCTGCGTCATACATCATTATGCCAACATTATCAGGCTTGATTTTCTGGGTGCTCAACGTAATGTTAAATCCACGCGGAAGGAAAAACTGCGCCTTGGCTGAAAAGTTGATGTTGTTAGTCCAGAAATCCTTTTGGTCGGTAAGTCCTGACCCGTTAAACATTCCAGCCTCCAGTTTAATAGGAATGCCCGCATTGAACGAATATCCCAAAGTTGCACCGACGTCACGCACGTTGCCCACCTGCTTGGCAATGAACGAGCGGTTGGCAAAATACTGCATGTGCGGCGAACGGTGGGCGTCGATTGTAAACGGCACTCGCATCTGGCCTATCGTAAAATCAAGACCGCGCACCGGCTTCAACCTTGTATATGCGTCGAGCATTTTTATCTGTCCTTCATCAGACAGGTCGATTTCCGCCTTATAAGACACTATTTTCGTAACATTGCCCTCAAGGCTAACGCGCGCATTGCGTACCTGGAAACGGCCGTCACCCTCCTCCGTCTGGTATTCGTACTTGCCACGGATGGTACCATGCACTTTCGGTGTAAGATCCACCTTGTCATCGTCGTCATCAGCTACAACTGGAATAGCCGTTAAAAGAGCCAATGAAGCTATAAAAAAATACTTTGCATTCATACTATGTACGGTAATTTTTTGCAAATTTAAGCATTATGTATTACAAAACCGTTACAAAACAAATAATGAAAAATGAAAATAAGAAAAACAAAATGCCGCATTTTAGCGTACGAAAGACGGCAAACAAGAGAACAAAATGCCACCTATCACAACGCTATATACGGCATATTAAAATGGCCGTGATATATTGACACCAACGAAATGCATACATGCCGCCCATTATACCGCATAAGAAAACACACTCCGGGTGGCTGTTTTTTCCTATTTTTCTCTATCTTTGCAATCCGTAATAAAACCGTTAATCATGACAGAACAAGTAGAGATAATCCTGAAACCGAGGCCTCGCGGATTCCACCTAATAACGGACGAAATCATGGCTCAGCTGCCGCCACTTCCGGAGAAAGGCCTGCTCAACTTATTTGTAAAACATACAAGCTGCGGACTTTGCATAAACGAAAACGCAGATCCAGACGTACGCTATGACATGGAAAGTATATTCAACCGCATTGTACCTGAAGCGCAGCCGTATTACAGCCATACGTTAGAGGGACGCGACGACATGCCGGCACACGCGAAATCGGTAATATCAGGAGTCAGCCTCACCATCCCGATTACGAACAGGCGCCTTAATCTCGGCACATGGCAGGGGGTATACCTATGTGAATACAGGAATCATGGCGGGACTCGCAGGATTGTGGCAACGATTATAGGCTAAAAATAAGAATATTCTTTAATTAAGAGTTAAGAATTAAGAAAGATAGCTTGTTGGTTGTCTACAATTTCTTAATTCTTAACTCTTAGTTCTTAATTAAAACGGGAACAGCAACGGCAACACGAATACCATCACTATGCCGATAACCAACTGTAGCGGAAGGCCAACCTTTATGTAATCCATAAACGAATAACGGCCTGCCTGCATAACAAGAGCATTCGGCGGAGTGGCAAAAGGCGATGCAAAACACATACTTGCGCCCAACGTAACAGCAAACAGGAACGGATACGGGCTAAGCCCTATCTCTGTTGCCGACGTAAGGGCAATGGGTGCCATAAGCACTGCTGTAGCCGTATTGCTGATAAACATCGTAAGCAACGATGTGGTGAAATATATACCGGCAAGCAACACGAAAGGACCGTAACCGCCAAGCCCGCTTACAAGCGAATGTGATATAGCGGCAGACGCGCCTGTCTTCTCGAGCGCGACCGACATCGGCAACATTGCGCCGATAAGTACAACACTCTCCCAATTAATAGTCTTATACGCCGCCTCGACATTTCGGAAACATCCTGTAAGCACCATCAGTACAGCCGCTATCATGACGGCCGTGACAGGAGCTACGGGAATAAAGTCGAAAACCATCAGTACTATCATGAGCAACATGATTGCGGCTGCAAGTGGAGCCTTATAGTCAAGAGTAACCTTTGCCGCCTCTTCAAGCGGCTGCCCCAATACAACCCAATCGTCTTCCTCATTGCCGAGCAGGCTTATGTTAGCCCACGTGCCCTGCACCAACAGCACATCTCCGCCATGCAGGCGCACGTCAGGTAAATCGTCCATTATGTACTCACCGTTGCGGCGAATCCCTACAATATTTATATGGAACTTCGCCCGCAGGCCTGAATCCTTCACCAAGTGGTTTACAAGGCTCGATGTCGGCAAGAGAACCATCTCTGCAATACCTATATCATAGAAATCAAGCCCGCCCTGATTTACCGACAAACCAGAACTGCCAGCTTCCGGCACGGTAAGAGAATATTCATCGGCGAAACGGTCTGCCTGTTCCTTCTCGCCGGACAGATAAATTATGTCACCCTCACTGATGACTGTCCGAGGCCCTGCGAGCATTTGGTTGACATTCTTTATTATTCCCTTCTGGCGCGTTGTCTCGCGCCTTACCTCAAGCACGGTCAGACCGTAGCGGTTGTGTATGTCAAGTTCGGCAATGGTCTTACCTTTAATTCCTGAGTTTTTTCCTACAATAAACCTCGAAAGGTTATCGGCAAGCCTGTATTCCTCAACAAGTTCTTCCAATGACTTAGTCCTGCGCTTCTCATTATCCTTGCCTTCACCTTTCTTTGCCAAGAACCATTTACTCAACGGCAAAAGAACGATAATACCTATAACTATACATATCAGTCCTACCGGTGTAAAGGCAAAAAAGCCCAACTGTTCATATCCGGCACCAGTCAATACATCCTGGATTACGAGGTTAGGAGGCGTACCGATAAGCGTAAGCATTCCGCCCAGGCTGCTTGCAAACGCAAGCGGCATAAGCAGGCGCGAAGCGTTGACTCCGGACTTGGCGGCAAGACTTACCACAATGGGCAACATCAAGGCAACCGTTCCTGTATTGCTGACAAACGCACCGATAAATGATGTCACCACCATGATCAGCAGAAACAAACGCAGCTCGCTGTTACCGGCCAACTTGAGCATGCGCCCGCTTATCATCTTGGCAAGGCCTGTCTGAAATATCGCACCGCCAACAACAAAAAGGCCGACCATCATTATAACTACTGAATTAGAAAAGCCCGACAATGCTTCATCCGGAGTAAGAATGCCGGAAACCATAAGCAGGATGAGGGCACACAATGCGACCACATCCGAACGTATTTTGCCTATGGCGAAAAACAACGCCGTCACGGCAAGTATAACTAATGTAAGAACCATTATTTTTTAATCATCAACAAATTCATGTCCGTAAAGGCCAAAGTGGCCTGAGCCTGTATACTTCACCTTTATTTACAGTTACAAAGATAGGCATTTTAGTTGAGCATGCGCCACCGTGGCAATATTTTTTACTAACCTTTAACTCGTTTATCATAAAAAAGTGTACTTTTGCAACACATAAAAACAAAACATACAACATGAACAAATTTGCCAAAAGAATATCCGAGGCATTAAACCTGGCAGAACGTGGCGTTGACAACACTCTGCAATTACTTGACGAAGGCTGCACCATTCCATTCATAAGCCGCTACAGAAAAGAACGCACCGGAGGACTGGACGAAGTACAGATCACGTCGATAAGCGAGCTTAACGACAAGCTGAAAGAAATTGAAAAACGTAAGGAAACTATAATAAAAACAATAACCGAGCAAGGAAAACTGAGGCCTGAACTGGCTAAACGTATCGATACATGCTATGACACGGCCGAACTGGAAGACATTTACCTTCCATACAAGCCCAAACGCCGCACACGCACACAAGCAGCAAGAGAGCGTGGGCTCGAGCCTCTCGCTACTATAATAATGCTACAGAATGAGCACAATCCTGTAGAGATTGCCAAGCGTTATGTAAAAGGAGACGTTGAGAGTGTGGCCGAAGCTATTAACGGGGCACAAGATATCATTGCCGAAAACGTAAGCGAGGACGAGAGGTCAAGAAAGCTGCTAAGGTCGGCATTCAAGCGAGAAGCCGTTATAACTTCAAAAGTTGTAAAAAGCAAGGCCGACACGGATGAAGCCGCAAAATACTCTGACTATTTCGACTTTTCCGAGCCCTTGCGCCGTTGCTCGTCGCACCGCCTGCTGGCAATGCGCCGCGGCGAGGCTGAGGGAGTCTTGCGCGTAAGCATAACTCCGGTTACAGATGAATGTGAAAAAAGAATTGAACGTTTATTCGTAAAAGGATATAAGGCATCGTCCAAACTCGTGGGTGAGGCTGTGGCCGACGCATACAAAAGGCTACTTAAACCATCTATCGAGACTGAATTTGCGACAATCAGCAAGGAAAAGGCCGATGAAGAAGCTATCCGCGTATTTTCAGAAAATTTACGCCAACTGCTACTCGCCCCGCCATTGGGACAAAAGCGCGTAATGGGCATTGACCCTGGCTTCCGCACAGGATGTAAAGTAGTATGTCTCGACGCACAAGGAAACCTTCTTTACAACACGGCGATTTTCCCTGATTTCTGTAAACATACATCCAGTTCCAAAGCAGGAATACAAGTCGTGGAAATTGCCAAGAAATATGGAATCGAGGCTATTGCCATCGGTAATGGTACTGCAAGTCGTGAAACACAGGCTTTCATAAACGGCCTTCCGTTCATACAGGAAATTAAAACATTCGTAGTCAGCGAGGATGGAGCCTCGGTATATTCAGCCTCGAAAACAGCACGAGAGGAATTCCCTGACAAGGATGTAACCGTACGTGGAGCGGTAAGCATTGGACGCAGACTTATAGATCCATTGGCAGAACTGGTAAAAATAGACCCCAAAAGCATTGGAGTAGGACAATATCAACACGACGTTGACCAATCAAAACTGAAGAAAAGTCTTGACCTTACCGTAGAAAGCTGTGTCAACAACGTTGGCGTAAACCTTAACACGGCAAGCAAACATCTGCTGACCTATGTAAGTGGCCTCGGCCCTACCCTTGCACAAAATATAATTGACTACCGCACCGCCAACGGCGCATTTACGTCAAGGCGGCAATTATTAAAGGTTCCACGCCTCGGACCGTCTGCATTTGAACAATGCGCCGGTTTCTTACGTATACCGGAAGCGGACAATCCACTCGACAATACGGCAGTCCATCCGGAAAGTTATGACATCGTCGAACAAATGGCCCGTGACCAAGGCTGTTCTGTAAAAGAGCTAATCAAAGACAAGGAAAAACGTAAAAACATAGATTTAAAACGTTATATTACAGCTAATGTTGGTATTCCTACCCTTACCGACATAATGAAGGAACTGGAAAAACCAGGACGTGACCCTCGTGAACAGATTGAAGAATTCAAGTTTGACGAAAACATACATACCATTGAGGACCTGTATGAAGGAATGATACTGCCTGGAATCATTACTAACATAACAAACTTCGGTGCCTTTGTCGACATCGGGGTACATCAGGACGGATTGGTACACATTTCACAAATGGCAGACCGCTATGTAAGCGATCCAACACAAATTGTCCGTCTACATCAACACGTCACCGTACGCGTAACCGAAGTTGACCGTAAACGCAATAGAATATCATTGTCGATGAAAGGCCTATAACCCTCATCGACAATGACACATTAATCACAACGCCTCGGTTGTATATCTATCATCAAAATAACTAAGTGCAGCACCTATTGCCGTACAAAATTCAGCATACTCGGGAATTATCAGCTTTACCCCATAGAGTTTCTCTATCGGTGGAAATACCATACGACACTGTGGAAGCAACGTCAAGTTGCCAATCATGACATACTCACGGATACTGCTACCTATCGATGCCAACACTGCCGATTGCCCGACCGATTGAAGAACTGTCCATATAAGACCTATTGCAATATCTTCACGTGACGCGTCACTTTTGGCATTTCCAAACAGGGATGCAACAGCTGTCATTGGCAAACCAGGCAATGGACGTGCACTAATATCTCCAATACGCAAATTGATGTTTGACACATTACCACGCACTGCCATATCCGACACCGCCCGTATATCGTCTGTCTTAAGCAAAAGACGTGACAGCCCCTGAAGCGTCCCGCCGCCAATACCAATACCACCGATATGTTCAATACGGTCACCGTCACAACGTATGAGTGATGTTCCCGTACCCATACTTACCACGATTATATGGTCCTTACCTGATACGTGACAAGCACCAAGACCATCTGCTACAAACTCTCCGGCCTTATCGGTAGGCAAACCATAAACAGGTTTGCTGATATAAGCAGAGCCCACTCCCGTAAGCATGACATGCTCCACATCCGCAAGCTGGATTTTATTATCGTAAAGATACTTGCCAAAAGCTCCGTAAAGAGATGTTACAGGGTCCGTTGCCTTAATCCGCATTGGCGAGACTACGTTACCTCCAGAAATTCCAACAATTTTTGTAGTGCTGATACCTACATCAATTCCTATTACTATTCCCATTGTTTATATTCGAATACAAAAAACAATACAAACTGAATGCTATTACTTCAAGCAATAAAGCCACAACCTCCGGATGTATACGGAAATTGTGGCCTTTACTCATTTTACAGTATATAAACAGGCTGTAATTTACTTTACTTTATCAACAATAGCCTTGAAAGCCTCGGGATTATTAACTGCGAGGTCGGCAAGAACCTTACGGTTGATTTCAATACCAGCCTTGTGCAGTGCACCCATCAATGTTGAGTAGCTCATATTCTCAAGACGTGCTGCGGCGTTAATACGCTGAATCCACAGAGAACGGAAATTGCGCTTCTTGTTACGACGGTCACGGTAAGCGTATGTAAGACCCTTCTCCCAAGTATTCTTCGCTACTGTCCAAACGTTTTTTCTTGCTCCGTAATAACCACGGGTAAGCTTTAAAATTCTTTTTCTCCTTGCTCTTGAAGCAACGTGATTTACTGATCTTGGCATAGTTTTTTCCCTTTAATTTTATTAGACATAGATTAACGGAGACGCAGCAAGTCTCTCACCTGCTTCATGTTGCTCTTGTCAACAAGTGTCTGATGAACAAGATTACGCTTTTGTTTCTTAGTCTTCTTTGTCAGAATGTGACTGTGGTAAGCGTGATGTCTCTTAATCTTACCTGTACCGGTGAAGCTAAATCTTTTCTTTGCACCGGAATTTGTCTTTTGCTTTGGCATTTTTTAATTGATTTAATTGTTATTTACAGCTGTGGCAACGTATATACCAGGACGTTACGCACATTATTCTCTTTCATTATTATTTATCGCCATCAGCTCCTTCACTGAGCTTCTTTAAGGCATCTACTCCATTTTTCGCATTGGCAAACAAGCCACCGCTTGGGATGTTTTCCGTGGAATCTACATCCAGAGCCTGTTCTGATTGTGCTTTTGCCTCTGCCTCGCGGCGCTCGCGGTCAACCTTTTGTTGGCTTTTCTTTGCCACTCCAGCCTTCTTCGGGCTCAAGTACAAAAACATTTTCTTACCTTCAAGCGCAGGCATTTGCTCTACCTTTCCATATTCTTCAAGGTCATTAGCAAAACGTAACAACAAGACTTCTCCTTGTTCCTTAAACAGTATTGAACGGCCGCGGAAGAACACAAACGCACGAACTTTATTACCTTCTTCAAGGAATTCCTTAGCGTGCTTCAGCTTGAAATTATAGTCATGGTCATCAGTCTGAGGACCGAAACGAATTTCCTTTACCTCTTGCTTAACCTGCTTGGCCTTAAGTTCCTTGGCACGTTTTTTCTGCTGATACAAGAACTTGCTATAGTCGATGAGACGACAAACCGGCGGCTGCGCATTTGGCGAAATCTCCACAAGGTCTACACCTTGTTCACGTGCCATATCCAATGCCTGGCGTGTTGGTATTACTATAGAACCGTTATCGCTTACGATGCGGACTTCCCTTACGCGAATCTGCTCATTCACGCGGTAATGATTGTTTTTGTCGTGCTTCATTCAACTGTTTTACGAATATTTTTTGAAAATCGGTTGCAAAGTTACCACAAATCAGTCAAATTGCAAAACTTATTCAAAAGAAAATTAAGAATTAAGAGTTAAGAATTAAGAAAATTTACAATACTTATATTCCCCATAAATGGGAAAAGCATATTTTCTTAATTCTTAACTCTTAATTCTTAATTAATTGATGGCCTTAAGCTGCTCGGCTACCTCGTCATTGACTTTCTTTGCAAAGTCTTCCATGCTCATCGAGCCTTGGTCGCCTTGGCCTTGCTTTCTGACAGCCACAGAACCGTCAGCCTGTTCTTTCTCGCCTACCACAACCATATAAGGTATACGTTTCATCTCATTGTCGCGGATTTTACGTCCTATTTTCTCGTTGCGGTCATCAATAGTGGCACGTACGCCTACTGTATCGAAGTACTTGGCAACCTTTGCTGCATAATCATTATATTTCTCGCTTATCGGCAGTATGGCTACCTGGTTCGGCGTAAGCCACAACGGGAAATGTCCTGAAGTATGTTCGATTAGGACTGCCGTAAAACGTTCAAGTGAGCCGAAAGGCGCACGGTGAATCATAACCGGGGTCTTCTTTGTGTTGTCATCTGCGGTATATTCCAGCTTGAAACGTTCAGGCAGATTGTAGTCTACCTGGATAGTACCCAGCTGCCAACGGCGTCCGATAGCATCCTTAACCATGAAGTCGAGTTTCGGTCCATAGAATGCAGCCTCTCCATACTCTATCTTGGCATTTAGTCCCTTCTCTTTGCAAGCGTCAATAATAGCCTGCTCTGACTCCGCCCAAACCTCATCGGAACCGATATACTTCTCTCTGTCATTAGGGTCACGGAGCGATATCTGTGCTTCAAAGTCAGTGAAGTTGAATATCGAGAATACAGTATGGATTATGTCCATAACATTGAGGAATTCGGCCTTAACCTGATCCGGGCGGCAGAATATGTGCGCGTCGTCCTGCGTAAACGAGCGTACACGTGTAAGTCCGTGCAACTCGCCACTCTTCTCATAACGATAAACTGTACCGAACTCGGCTATACGCAATGGCAGGTCGCGGTATGAACGCGGTTTCCATGCAAACACCTCACAGTGGTGAGGACAGTTCATCGGCTTCAGCATATATTCTTCATCCTCTTCAGGAGTATGTATCGGCTGGAACGAATCCTTACCGTAGTGTGCATAGTGGCCGGATGTAACGTACAGGTTCTTGCTTCCGATATGCGGAGTGATAACCTCCTGATACCCGTAACGTTTTTGTATTCGGCGAAGCATGTCTTGAAGACGCAGACGGAGCTCAGTTCCCGCAGGCAGCCATATGGGCAATCCCTTACCTACACGCTCGGAGAACATGAACAGTTCCATCTCCTTGCCAATCTTGCGGTGGTCGCGCTTCTTGGCCTCTTCAAGCATTACGAGATACTCGTCAAGCATCTTTTTCTTTGGGAAAGAGATACCGTAGATACGCGTCATCTGCTCGCGCTTGGCGTCACCACGCCAGAATGCGCCGGCAACGCTGGTTATCTTGATAGCCTTGATTGCGCCTGTGCTCATGATATGCGGACCTTTGCACAAGTCAGTAAAGTTTCCCTGCGTATATGTGGTTATCTCGCCGTCGGCAAGATCTTGCTCGATATGTTCACACTTATATTCCTGACCATCAGCCTTAAACTCATTAAGGGCGTCGGCCTTGGATATCTCCTTGCGCACTACCGGTTCGTCCTTTGAAGCCAGCTCCTTCATCTTCTTCTCTATTTTCTCGAAGTCGCTCTCCTTGATAACGTCACCTTCTTTAGGCATTACGTCATAGAAAAATCCGTTCTCAATGGCCGGTCCGAAACCGAACTGTATGCCTGGATACAGTTCTTGCAAAGCCTCGGCAAGCAGGTGGGCCGATGTATGCCAGAAGGCATGCTTGCCTTCCTCGTCCTCCCACTTATATAATTCTATCTTAGCGTCCTCATTAATGGGGCGGTTAAGTTCTACTGTCTCACCGTTGACACCGCACGCCAACACGTTGCGCGCCAATGCAGGTGAAATGCTTTCTGCAATCTGAAGTCCCGTTACGCCCTGTTCGTATTCACGTACAGAACCGTCCGGAAATGTGATTTTTATCATAACGCCTTTGTTTTTATTTTATCTGGCTGCAAAATTACTGTTTTCTTTTGAAATACAGAACAATAGTTCAGATTTTTATAGCAATTAACGTTGCTATTTATCTTTAAAACAATATCTTTGTAAATGTCAGGAACCATCATTCATGAAAGGTTATTACGAGCAAAATACATACTCATAACTACCAAGAACAACGCCTGTCATTGTACATTGAACCCTATGCTCGCCTGTCTTTCCTCATACACCTGCCCCTTCATACCGAAATACAACGTTATCCGATACTTACCGGGAGTATAATCATAGACTTGTTTATGCCAAAGCTTGAACGTACGTTTAACCTCGTCGCCTGGTTCCAGCACGACACCAAGACCATCTGTTGCCATCAATATGCCATCCTTCGTCCGTGATAAGTCCACCCTTTTCCAACGTTCACCATTCCACATATCAATGTTATACCTATTTCCCGTCATTATTGTTTCCGGTGTATTGTTCCACATTATTATATTTATAATGTCTGTATCCTGAAGACAGACAGTAACAGGACTGATTACAAATCCGACCATACCGGCATACCCTTCAGGCTCATACCACACCGTGTCGGCTCGCTGTAGCGTTTTTAAAGGTTTAACATAAACAGTATCGGCAGTTTGCAATGTCGCACCCTTAGTTATGCTGGATTTACGTTTATCATTACAACAAACAAAAGATACGGAAAAAAGAAAAGCCGTGAAAAGCGGAATCACCACACCTTTGTTCATGCAGGATGTATTATTTCGTAAGTGGTAAGACTACGGCGCTCATGCCTTCTTCATCTTGGCACGTATCACCTCGACAACAGCCGGGAGCACCGATATAATGATGATAGCAAGCAAGAGAAGCTTGAGGTTCTGCTGTACGAAAGGAAGGTCACCGAAGAAATATCCGGCAAAACAGAACAGTCCTACCCACAAGGCGGCCCCGGTAAGGTTGTATATCATGAAGTAATAATAGTTCATTCTGCCCATACCGGCAACGAACGGCGCGAACGTACGCACTATCGGGATAAAACGCGCAAGTATGATTGTCTTGCCTCCGTACTTCCTGAAATAAGCGTGGGTTTTGTCAAGATAGCTCTGTTTGAATACTTTTGAGTCCGGATTGGCGAACAGCTTTTTACCGAAAAAGTGCCCTATCATGTAATTACAAGAATCGCCAAGCACGGCGGCGGCAAACACTATCAGCACCAGATAGCCTATCTCGAGAGGCATGTCGGGCTGGGCCGTTATGGCACCTGCCACGAACAGCAGAGAATCTCCTGGCAGAAACGGGGTTACCACGAGACCCGTCTCACAGAATATGATTACGAACAATATCGCGTAAGTCCACAGATGGTAATCCTGCACGAGCTGAATCATGTGTTGGTCGATGTGCAAGATAAAATCAATTACAAGTTGAATATAATCCATAAATATAAATATTGGTTGGTTAAAAATCATGAGTCATTACAACGCCCACAACTTAGCCACACACAAGACATGACCTTTCGCCTCGTGAAAGGCGGCATTTTAAGCTGTAATATACGGCCTTTTACGAGCCGACATACGGTCTTTCGTCATTTCTTCTTATTATACTTCTTTATAGCGCTGTACGCATCGAACAATCCAAGCTCGCCAGCCTTGCTTAAATCGGCAATGCCTGCATCGGTATTTCCAAGGTTGACATTGGCAATACCACGGTTGTAATATGCCTCAGCGAGCTTCGGGTCAAGCTTTATTGCCGAGTCATAATCCTCTATAGCACGTGCAAAATCCTTGTTTTCCGCGTGCAGATTGCCACGGTCAAAGTACAGATATGCGTTCTTGGGATTAAGTTTTATAGCCATGTCAAGGTCTGATATGGCCCCTACCGTTTTCAATCGTATATCTTCGCCGCGTGAAGCATCATATTCGTTCATCCTGTCTTGGCATACGGCACGTTGCCAATAAGCCAATGACGATGTGCTGTCAGTTTGTATATATACAGTTAAGTCACTGATGGCATCAGCATAATTCTGCACAACACTGTGCGCCACGGCACGTTGCATTATCAGCCCTTTATCCTTGTTTAGATTGCGTGAGGCATCTATTGCGTAAGTCAGAGAATCTATCAACGAGAAAATCCGGCCCGACTCTTCCTCCGTCAACGACTTCACGCCACACCTTACATACAGTCTGTGGCTTGGTTGCTGTTCAAAATTAAAGCGCTCAACATCATTGTCATAAGCTTGGTATGACTTTACAATGTTATCGTATGGACTGAACGAGAGCATGAACATGGGTTGCAACGCAATATCAACATTCCTGTTTTGTACACGTCCACGGTAACTTGTTGAGTACTCATGTTCTACGGTATTCTCATCCTCAACCACAAGCTGGTTGTACTTGTCAAAGTCTATCTCGCTCTTCTTGCGCACCTCATGCTGCTTCTTCTTGCTCCAACGTTGTTGACGGCCGTAATGCTTGTCAAGCTGAGCCTTGAAAATGCGGAATTCATCCTGTTCGGCCTTAGCCGTCAGGCCTATACGGCGGTAACACCTGGCACGATTGTTCAATCCTGCCCAGAAGTTAGGATATTGGTCTATTATTTTTGAGTAATCACGTATAGCACCATATAAGTCACCAGTACGCTCCAACAGTATGGCACGGTTGTAAATCGCCATAACGTTGTCCGGCTCCATACTGATTACATAGTTGAAGTCTTCTATAGCACGGTTGTCGTCACCCACCTGCACACGCAACTGGCCACGGTTGTAGTGGGCAAGAAAATTATTAGGGTCCAACTCAAGCGCTTTGTCATAATCAGCAAGCGCACCGTTAAGATTGTTTATGTTATACCGGGCCAATGCTCGGTTGACGTAATTCGCTACGTTAGTAGGGCGCAAGTGTATCGCCTTTGACAATTGCTCATCGGCAGGTTTCCATTCACGCTGCGACAAACTGACCATTGCCCTCATAGCCCAAATATCACCGTCATATGGGTCAAGCTCAAGGCTCTTGTCAAGATATTTCGCCGCCTCAATCGTATCCTTCTGTTGCATGCACACTTCCGCCTTTAACGAATACGACTTAGCGTAATCCTTCCACATGGTCATCATGGAGTCTAGGTCGGCATTGGCTGCATCATAATCCTTCTTCTCGATTTTACACAACACACGGTTGAACCAAAGCCCTTTGCTGTAAGGATTAAATTCTATGGTCTTGTCGTAGTCGGAAATGGCGTCGTCAAATTTCCCCTGTTTTATATTGCACAATCCACGAAGCTCGAATATGTCAGGAATATAAGGATTCAGCCTTATGGCCTCAGTACAGTCTTTCTCCGCGCCGACAAAATCGTCAAGGTAGAATTTGGCAACGGCACGCAAGAACCACGGTTCGTAAAGGTACGGCTTCACCATGATAACCTGGTTAAAATACTGTATTGACAGGACATAATCCTCATAATAAAGCGCACTCCGACCCACATCTATAAGTCTGTCAGTCCTGAATTGGGCTGACGCGGATACAGATATGAGAAACAACAAGAAAGAAAATAGGTACTTGCGCATAAAACCTGTCCTGAAATACAACACTATACCTTTTACACACCTAAAGCCATTGGCTATGGTGCCAATACTGAACAAGGCCCTGTCACCTTGCGACCTTTGTGCGGTAATTGCACCTGAAACGTCCCTGAAGGATTGCTTTCAACTTATTCTTGATGAGCTGACGACGCAATGGGGAAATACGGTCGACGAACATCTTTGCGTCAAGATGGTCGAACTCATGCTGCATAACACGGGCAAGATAGCCCTCTATCCATTCATCGTGTTCAACGAAATCTTCGTCCGTATATTTCACATGAATGCGCGTCGGACGCTTCACCGTCTCGTGAATGCCCGGAATTGAGAGACAGCCCTCTTCTGAAGAATCTACATTGCTCTCATCATATTCAAGGATATGAGGATTGATGTATGCCTTACGGAAACCTTTGTATTCGGGTAAATCCTCCGACAATACATCCAGGTCTATCACGACAAGACGTATATTAAGCCCTACCTGCGGAGCTGCCAAGCCTACGCCGTCAGACTCGGTCAAAGTCTCGAACATGTTGGAAATAAGCTCTTTCAGGTTTGGATACTCGGCCGTAATGTCTTCTGAAACCTTTCTCAGAACCGGATGGCCGTAAATATAAATAGGTAATATCATTGTTTTTTCTTAACGGACTCTAAATAACTTTGCAGGATAATAGTTGCGCTAATCTCGTCCACAAGCGCTTTATCCTGTCTCTTTTTCCGGTGCAGGCCTCCTTCGAGCATAGCTCTATGGGCGAGGACGGAAGTAAAACGCTCGTCATAAAAATCTACAGGAATGTCGGGAAATGCCTTACGCCAACGGTTGACGAACTGAACCACCCTCTGCATGTTCTCGCTCGGTGTTCCGTCCGACTGTTTCGGCTCGCCTATCACGATACGTTCAACAGGCTCTTTCGCCACATAATCACGCAGGAACTCGAACAGCCCTGACGTAGCAACCGTCACCAACCCGCCGGCAATAATCTGCAGCGGGTCGGTGACAGCAAGCCCTGTACGCTTCTTGCCGTAGTCAATCGACAATATACGGGCCACGTAAATATATCTTATTTCTGGTTATACAAAAGCCATGCGTCCGGATATTGCGAACGGAGCTCGTTGCGGCTGTTTACTGCATCAACCTTGGTATCGAAAGTAGCAGCAACGACACGGTACATCTGGTTAGCAGAGTTGTATGCCACCTGAGCGTCATATCCCTGGCTCCTGAGCGTACTCTGGAGACCCTCCGCATTAGCCTGGACCGAGAACGAGCCGACGACCACGCTAAAACTCTTAAGACCGGCGCCGTTGACAACCGACAGATTTTCCTGGCGTACCGGCACATTGTCCGCATTGTCTACAACAACCGTCTCGGTGGCCGGCTTTTCAACAACCGGAGCAACAACCGCTATTTCCTCGTTCCCTTGATTCTCGTCTGTAGCACGGTTCTCTTCTTGAGCCTTTGCTTTCTCATAAGCCTTACGATAAGCACTTTCGGATGACTTACAACCAGTAAACGCCAAAGCCACGCAAAGGCCGGCACATGCAACCATGTATTTTCTCATAATTTCCTGTGTTATTATTAGAAATTAAACTTATGTTTCAACATTTATCGTGCGAAATTACACAAAAACGGGCAAAGTCGTTGACAAAGCGTACATAAAGTTTGTTAAATCAATGAAATACATTGTTTTTAACAAAAAAGTCAAATAAAAACATTGAATTTCGAGAATTTATCACTATTTTTGCTATCAACAAATCTCTTCTACAAGAAACAACATAAGAAAATATTGCAGGGAGACATTTTTGTATAACTAAATATAAGTAATTATGAAAGCATTAGGTTACATTGGCGCATTCTTGGGCGGAGCTATCGCCGGCGCCGCATTAGGATTGTTGCTTGCCCCCGAAAAGGGAAAAGACACTCGCGGAAAAATAACTGACGCTATTGACGACTTCTGCCAAAAGCACAACATCAAGTTAAGCCGCAAGGAAATGAACGACCTGGCTGACGACATCACTGATGCAGCCGACACAACCGTTGCATAAAGAAAAAACTTGCGCATGTTTTCAAGCGACAAAAACATTGAAACCATCGGACAGCTTATTAAGCTGATCAAACACAGTATCGGGCTTCAGGGAGAGTACCTGAAGCTCGATATTATGGAAAAGACCGTGCGCATTATCACCGCCCTGCTTCTTTTCGCAATATTGACTTTAATCGTTATCGCAATACTTATTTTCCTTTCATTGTCTGCCGCGCTGGCTATGGGGCCAATACTTGGATATCCGGCAGCATTCGGAATCATTGCGGCGGTTTACATTATTATATTTATATTGTTCCTTATTTTCAGGAAGAGCTGGATTGAAAGACCTCTTATAAAATTCATCACCAGTCTGTTAATGGAATAAAAAGTGCCACAATAAGACATGAAAAAAACTGAAGCATACAGCACATTACATGAAATAAGATTGCGCAAGGAGACGATTCTTTCGGAAATAAGGAATGACAACCAGCAAATAAGCATTCTATGGAAAGATCTCTTCCGCAAGCCTGAACCCAGAAAAAAAAGGCTTCACTTTGGCCAATGTGATGAATACGGGAGCAGGACTTGTTGACGGTTTCATGCTTGCATGGAAACTATATCGGAAATTCAAGAAATAACACGAAAAACAACTTGCCGAAAGCTCATTACAAAACGCTATAAAACAAAAAAAGGAGTACCGCTGTACTCCAACCTTGTTAACCTTAAATCTAATACTATGAAAAACACGGTGCAAAGGTACTGACTTATACGGTACCTTGCAAATTTTAGGCTCTCCAAGTGTTTATTTATAATACATTTTAACTAAAATAGGGCAGCATTTTAAATACGTTAAGATAAAACTTAATGTAAAAAGCCATATTTCACCGTCTGAAAGGGCACAAACAAGAGCACGAAAGGTATCATTTCGCGACACAACAAACCGCATATTGCCAACAAAAGTATCCACCTGCTGACAGCCTCAAATTATATAATGTTTCTCGATTCAAACCTTCATCCTTCATTAAAAAGCGTAACAACTTGTATACCAATATTCTATACGGTGAAAGATGGCACTGTGAAAATCTTTCACCGTATAACAACCTTAATATCAACGATCTATAACAGGCACTGAAAGATGAAAGAGTATTCTAAAAACTTAATCACTAAAACTGTTAACGGCAAAGACCGTAGAGGCCTCGACTCACACGCCGCTCAGAACTCGACCACCTGACCGTCATAAGCAAGCCTTACGTTCTCAGGCAACGCCATGTTAACCTCATCATGAAGACCAATATCATGTCCCATGTGCGTAAAAAATGTCCGCTCGGCACCGACACGTTCAGCAAATGCTAAAGCTTCGCCAACCGTAAGATGCGAATGGTGCTCGGGTTCATAACGCAAAGCATTGACTACGAGAACTTTCACTCCTCCGAAATACTCAAACTCACGTTCGTCAACAGTCTTCATATCGGTGATATACAGCAAGTCGCCAATACGATAACCAAGTATAGGCAGCTTGTCGTGCATTATTCGGACAGGTATGACACTCATGTCACCGACCATGAACCCGTTATGCGGACTTATCACCCTGACGTTTATATTAGGAACTCCAGGATATTTATGCTCGGCAAAACAATAAGGTATTGTATGGCGTAACCCATCAGCCGTATATCGGTCCGCAAAAATGTTTATCTCACCGAACGCGCAAAAAGGGCGCAGGTCGTCAAGGCCGCCGACATGGTCATAATGAATGTGTGTAAGCAATACGGCATCAATCTTCCTGAATTCCTGTCCAAGCATTTGCTGGCGGAAATCAGGACCGCAATCGATCAACACCCGTGTATCTCCGGTCTCGACAAAAACGGATGCGCGCAGTCTCTTGTCATGTATATCGGAACTTTGGCATACTCTGCATTTACAACCGATTGTAGGTACACCGACAGAAGTTCCCGTTCCAAGGAATGTAAGCCTCATGTCAGATTATATTCACTTCTGGATTGATCTCGATACCAAACTTGTCCACTACATCAGCCTTTATCGTGTCACACAGCCTAAGTATTTCACTACCGTCGGCCCCACCATGATTGACAAGCACCAATGCCTGCCGTGAATGTACGCCAGCCCGTCCGAGCGCCTTGCCTTTCCAGCCACATTGTTCTATCATCCATCCGGCCGGAATTTTTACATGCCCTTCATCTACCGGATAATGGGGAACATTCACGAACTCTTTTAACAGCCGCTCATACTCTTGTCTTGTAATAATAGGATTCGTAAAAAAGCTGCCGGCATTACCCTCAACAGCCGGGTCAGGGAGTTTTTCCCGGCGTATCTCGATTATAGTATCCCTAAGTTGGGCAGCCGTAGGCGTCTGTATTCCTTTTCGCCCAAGCACGTCCCTTACATTTCCGTAATCAAGATGCGGAACAAATGTGTCCTGCAGTTTATAAGTTACATAAGTTATTATATAACGGCCATGCCACTCGCCCTTAAACCGGCTCCAGCGGTATGAATAGCCACAATCCTCGTTCATGAACTCACAAAGTTCGCCGGTTGTAACATCTACAGCCTCTACCTTATAAATAATGTCTTTTGCCTCTACCCCGTAAGCGCCGATATTCTGCACTGCACTTGCGCCGACCTCGCCAGGAATGAGCGACAGGTTTTCCGCTCCATACAGTCCATTACTTACACAAAGCCTGACTACGTCATCCCAGACCTCGCCGCTGCCGCAACGCAAATGCATGTTGCCATCCACGCGAACCACGTGATGCCCCCTTATCGCCGAATGAAGAACAGTACCATCATAGTCTTTCGTAAACAGGACATTGCTTCCGCCACCAATAACGAAGATTGGTCTGTCGGCAATAGTAAGCCTATCCAGAACATGTATAAGTTCGTCTACCGTGCAGAACTCAATATATCTGCGGCAACTCACATCAATGCCAAACGTATTGTGTCCTTTAAGATTATAATTAGAAATGTCCTTCATATCTATTTAAATTAAGTCTTTACAGAAGCACCTGTTTCATTCGGAAAGACTCATCAGCTTCCACGTCCCGTCAATCCGCCTGAATGTCAATTCCATCTCCATGCCGTTAGCGATACCTCGCATTACAAATATCTTCTGGTCGCCTTCAACATATTTCTGGCCGTACATTATGTTATAAATAAAGCCTGACGGCAATTCCGGCGCGAACGCGGGCCAAGTCTCTGGAGCAATCTCGCCCGTCATAGTGCTGAAGTCATCATCAGGATCCGGACCGGTAAACATAACCGGATTATTGAGGCTTTCGATCTGGAAATCAAAGTCTGTAGCGAACTTTTGGTAAAAAGCAAGAAATGAAGCATTGGTATTATGGTACATGGCGTTATTAAGTATGGATGTCAACATCCAACGCCCACGTATCCTTTCAAACATATATTTCTCCACTCGTTCCTTTTTCAAGTAGACTTTCTCCACCACGACATTGTTAATCGACGTATCCTTGACAACGCCCATCTGTTTATGGTTGTCGAATATCAATGTGTAATACCCCTGTTCCATAAAGAAGTGTTCCATTTTCCAGTCAGCCTTCTTGATGTATGTGGTATTTTCTCCGTCAACTACTTTTAAAGGGAACTTGATTCTCGCCATCTGTAACTTACGGTTGGCAGCAAAATTAAAGATAAAGTCATCGAACAACTCATCCGCGGCCTTCGGCATAGGCTGTTCTGAAATGAGCTTATCCATGGTGTCAACAGCTATTGTGTCGGCATTCTTGAACGAGTCGACAACCAATGTGTCGACCGCTACGGGCTTCTTGTCAGTGCAGCCTGTTGTCCACATTACCATAAGCAGGCAGACTGCAACAACCAATACAACACCTTTTTTCATAATTACATACTACTCCTCTCGAAAGTAACAGTCTCTCAAAATTTGCGCAAAAGTACAACTTTATTTTGATTTATGCCGCATATTCAAGGTAAAAATATTACCTTTGCATCAAGATTTTAATACGCATCTAATTTATCTTCAAAATGATACTTGACAAAATTGAGAAACTTCTCGAAGAGGTGAAAGGACTTAACGCTTCTACGCCTGAAGAAATAGAAGCTTTAAGGCTGAAATACCTCAGCAAGAAAGGTGAAATCAGTTCTCTTATGGCCGACTTCCGCAATGTCCCGGCTGAACAGAAAAAAGAAGTAGGCATCAAAATCAATGAACTTAAACAAACGGCGCTTGAACGTATAAACTCATTACGCGAACAATGCGAGACTAATGAGGCCAAGAACGACGATTTAGACCTTACCAGAACGCCGTATCCCATCAAATTCGGCACCCGGCATCCGCTTACAATCGTCAAGAACGAGATCATCGACATATTCTCACGCATGGGCTTCACACTGGCCGACGGCCCCGAAGTGGAAGACGACATGCATGTGTTCACAAAAATGAACTTTGCAGCCGACCACCCGGCACGCGACATGCAGGACACATTCTTCGTCGAGACCAACCCCAACGACGTGACAAAAAACATCATCCTGCGCAGCCACACAAGTTCAGTGCAGGCACGGGTTATGGAAACCACACAGCCACCAATCCGCGTAATCTGCCCTGGACGTGTTTACCGCAATGAAGCTATTACGGCCCGTGCACACTGCTTCTTCCACCAGATTGAGGGTTTATATATAGACAAGAACGTATCATTCACTGACCTGAAGCAAGTGCTTCTCACTTTCGCACGTGAATTATTCGGGCCTGATACAAAGATCCGTCTGCGTCCGAGTTACTTCCCGTTCACCGAACCAAGTGCCGAAATGGACATCTCTTGCCATATCTGTGGCGGAAAAGGCTGTGGTTTCTGTAAACATACAGGATGGGTGGAAATACTTGGTTGCGGTATGGTTGACCCCAATGTACTTGAGCTCTGCGGCATAGACAGCAAGATTTACAGCGGTTACGCTTTCGGTCTTGGAGTAGAAAGGATTACAAACCTGAAATACCAAGTATCCGATCTCCGCTTGTTCTCGGAAAACGACGTGCGTTTCTTGCACGAATTTGATGCAGCAAATTAATATTCAAGGAATATAATCGTAAGGAAAGAAGGAGTAAGTAGAAGCCACTTGTTGTAGGCAATTGTCACAAACAGCAAACACGGTTCTACTTACTCCTTTTCCCTTACTGTCTTACAACAAGAATCATTGATGAAAGAGCGCCTTTTCACACGCAGTTACATCTTCATTCTCGCAGCCAATTTCCTCCTGTATTTCGGATTTTGGATACTCATTCCAGTACTGCCGTTCTATCTTCGTGAGACTTATCAATGCCCGGCGACAATCCTCGGTGCCGTACTAAGTTGTTATACGATAAGCGGATTATGCGTGCGCCCGTTTTCCGGATATCTTATGGACAAGTTTCCACGCAAACCAATATACATACTTTGTTATTTTATCTGCACGGCAATCTTTCTCGGTTACATCGCAGCCGGTGTCCTTACATGGTTCATCGTATTGCGTGCTCTCCACGGCATAGCGTTCAGCAGCGTAAGTGTCGGGGGCAACACGCTTTGTGTAGATATCACACCAAGCAGCCGCCGTGGAGAGGCTTTAGGATATTACGGACTCATGAATAACACTGCCATGGCGCTCGGTCCAATGACTGGTCTGTTCATGCATGACAATGTAAGTTACAATGGAATATTCCTGACAGGAATGGCATTCAGTGCAGTAGGATTAGTATTCGCAATGTGCATCAAAGCCCGCACGCCAGAATCAATAAAAGCACGACAAATAGAAAAACAGCAAACCGGTATTGACTCTGCCGCCCCGAAAAGCAAACTATCGCTTGACCGATTCTTCCTTATTAAAGGGATACCGGTCAGTATATCATTGCTCATGCTATCCATTCCATACGGAGCAACGACCAATTTCGTTGCAATGTATGCGCGCGAGATAAATCTCGACGTACCCTCGGGCTTTTTCTTTACTCTTATGGCAGCCGGAATGGGCGCCTCACGACTTGTCGCAGGCAAGAAAGTCGACCAAGGCTACATCACCCAATGCATACACATAGGCCTTTATCCAGTGGTAGCGGCTTTCTTCATCCTCAGCATGTGCCGTTTCGTTACGCCCTACTCAATAGGAACAGCCGAAGCCATGTTTTTCTCTGTCCCTGTGTTACTCGGTATCGGATTCGGCATTATATTCCCTGCCATGAACACACTTTATATAAACCTTGCTCCCAACAACCAGCGCGCCACCGCAACAAGCACATACCTTACCGCATGGGACGTAGGTATCGGCATAGGTATCGCCACAAGCGGAGTAATAGCCCATTACTTCACGTTTTACATGGTATACCTTATCGGCTCGGTGCTGTGCCTTGTATCGATGATATACTTCAACGCAAAGGTGACACCTCATTATAACAGGAACAAACTAAGATAATGCATGACTTTATCAAATCCTGTATAAAACAAATATGTAGATGTTCATTGTCAGCGAAAAGTCCTTACACTTATCACGTCATCAATATTAGTTGTATAATGCCGTGAGGCGTGCTCATGTTTCAAGTGCCAGCCTTTGTCTGTACCTTGAACGGCAACTTTTACCGTGTTATAACCGTTTTCACGGTTAATTGCGGCAATGGCCGCCGCAAGACGCGCCTGTTTTCCACGGTCGACGGAATCGAAAAGGTCAGTTTGTACGGCTGTATCGGGACAGATGTTCCAAACTATCACACCTGCCTTCTTGTATGAATAAATCCCGTCGCCACGCCATTCCGAGCGCAGTGCGGCAACGGCTGAGGACACGATTTCACGCAAATCGTTAGTCGCTACGGGCAAAGTCACCGTTCGGTTAATGGCATGATACGGTTCGGAAGTATTGAAACGGCTTGTATAAACAAACACTGTTATCGCCCTGCAACAGCTCTTCTGTTCTTTCAACTTACGTGAACACGAGGAAGCGAAGTTTGCAACCGCCTCTTCTACCTTGCCAATCTCACGCAAGCCACGGTCGGCAAAGCTACGGCTTGTGCATATGCTCTTCTTTTGAGGCAGCTCACCTATATCGATACAACTTACGCCTTGCAGTTCTTTCCATGTCCTTACACCGGTAACGGAAAACATACGACGAACCCAGCTCTCGCTACGCAACGTGAAATCAAGCGCCGTTTTTACACCGCAATACTCCATCTTACGCACGTTACGCCGCCCTATGCCCCACACATCGCCAATAGCGAGACCTTCAAGAGCCTTCACACGCTTAGCCTCGGTATCTATCATGCACACGCCTTCATACCCTTTGTAACGCTTGCCGTACTTGCTCGCCACCTTGGCAAGGGTCTTTGTCGGGGCAATGCCCAACGTAACGGGTATGCCCGTGCCCTTACCGACACACCGTACGATTTTCTTTCCATAGCCGCGCAACGTCTCTCCATGGCCGAAACCAGACAAGTCGATGAACGCTTCGTCGATTGAATACTGTGTGATGTCGGGCGTAAAGTCGGCCAACAACATCATTACCCTGCGGCTCATGTCACCATAAAGGGCGTAATTAGAGCTGAACACGGCAACGTTATTACGCTCGAGAAAGTCCCTTATTTGGTAAAACGGCGTGCCCATGGCTATTCCCATGGCCTTAGCCTCGTTGCTGCGGGCTATAATGCAACCGTCGTTATTCGACAGGACAACGACCGGCGACGTGCGCAATGAAGGGTTGAATACACGTTCGCAAGAACAATAAAAGTTGTTGCAGTCAACCAAACCGAACATCATTTACCTCCTCAACTGCCGTTTTATGTTATAAACAAGAACTCCCCAGATGATAAAATCGTTTTCCTCAGTTACCTTTATGGGTTGATATTCTTCATTTGCGGGAACGAGCCAAAGACAGTTCCGTCCTTTCTCGAACCTCACTTTCTTCAACGTAAACTCACCGTCAATATACGCAACGACGATATCTCCGTCCTGCGGTTCTATGCCTTTGTCGATTACAAGCAGGTCGCCGTCGTCTATCCCGCAATCTTTCATCGACTCGCCAACGGCCCGCGCATAGAAAGTTGTTGCCGGATGGCGCACCAATTCACGGTTAAGGTCAATGGACTCCATATAGTCCTGCGCCGGCGAAGGAAACCCGGCCCTTATCCCCTGGTCGGCAAAAGCCAGCTCAAGGTCATGGCTCAGGTCTGCGGAATATAATATAAGTTTCATCTTTACATCATCAAATATAAGCCGAAAGAATATCAATATACATATATCTTATAGCCGTTTATGCCGTTGTTTTGTCCTTGAATAGTGCACGGCAAGTATTCAATCGCGCTGACGGTCTGTTCCTTACCCATGTCGATAACAAGCAGATGAGGCACCGGAACGCCGGCTATCGTGCGCCAATACGTCGACTCCTGCATGTCGAAAGCCTTGTCGCCGGTATGGTTGCCGCCGTCAATGTCCTCGCTGTCGACATACTTCACCGCCCACAAACTGCGGTCAATGCGCTTTCCGTCGGCACCCTTGGCATATATTTCAGCCATTGTCACCACGCCGTCACGGCCGTAAGTACCGACACACTCAACAGCAAGATAACGTCCTTTGGCAGGTTTCTCCATGGTCACGGTCTGCCAATCTTGCACTGCACTGAAGCTACCCGTAACCGAAGGCGCGACATCCGACAAGTCGGGACGCTTGTCACTACGGTTTGAAACGTCGCCACTCTCGGCCTGCAAACGGTCGAGTTCTGGCGCGGTCTGTCCCCAAACATCGGTAGCGCGAGGCCCTACTACATCGAGAACTATCACCTCGTTGCGACCCTCATTCAGCCAACAGCCGGGCATATAGAGCGTCTGTTGCGGCCCGATACTCCAGAATCGGCCTATGGCATGGCCGTTGACATACACCTGTCCCTTACCCCACTGTTCCATATTAAGGAATGTGTCGCCGGTCTTTTCAATGTCAAAATAACCACGGTAATACCCGGCCCGGGAGTCTTTTATCAAATCATTGTATTCGCCATTGCCGCCTGACGCGAGCGCAGCTGTAGCGTTTTCGTACGCATCGGGCAACGTCAGCATTGTCCAACCGTCAAGACGCAACGACTTTTCTTTACCGTCAACATTGGCACGGAGCGTAACCTCGGCGGTAAGTCCTTTATAATCCTTTATCGCACGGCCGAAATTGATACGGCCCATGCCCTCTACCACAATAGCAAGACGGCTGCCTTTCTTAGCCGCCGGCAACTTAACGGTTGTCTCGTTGCTTACACGATTAGCCCTGCTAACATACTTTCCGTCGACGTAAACAAGGGCGTAATCATGCGCACCCTCAAGCGACAGCACACCTCCTGAAACCGTTTCCGGCAAAGTTGTGGCGTAAACTACCGTGCCCCACCCCATGTCAAGCTCCTCGAAGGTAAGCGGAACATTGTTCCGGCAAACACTGTCAACTCCGCAAAGCAGGGGCGCATACTCGACAAGCGAGAACTTCGGCACGCTAATCAGCTCTACCGCGGGGTCGGGAATGGCCGGCAACGGCGTGTCGGCATACTTCCGCATGACGTCGCGCAGCTTGTAATACTTCTCCGTGGGCATGCCGTATTCGTTAATCGGGGCGTCATAATCGTACGACGTAACGTCGGGAGCGAAGCCCGGAGAGTTGGCTCCCGCCCAATGGCCGAACGACGTTCCGCCGTGGGTCATATACAAAGAGAAGGATATGTTCTTTGACAACATCTCGTCAATACCGGCTACCATCGCGTCGGCGGGGCGTGTCTCGTGGCGCGCTCCCCATTTGTCGAACCATCCGCTCCAGAACTCCGAGCACATCAAGGGGGCTTCGGGACGCAGCTCACGAAGGCGGCTGAACTGAGCGTCGATGTCTGACCCCGTGCCGAAATTCATTGTCCAGACAAGGTCGTCAAGTCCGTTTTTGGTGAAGTTGCTCGCCCAGTCGCACTGGAACAGCGTAACATCGCTAAACCCGGCACGGCGTACGATGTCACGTATGGCGCTTACGTAAGCCTTATCCTCGCCGTAAGAGCCATACTCATTCTCGACCTGCACCATTATGATAGGGCCTCCGCGCTGTATCGTCAGCGGCGCAAGCTGCTCGCCGACCTTGTTTATAAATGCCTCGGCACGCTCCATAAAATAAGGGTCTTGCTCACGAAGGCGGATGTCCTTCTTCTTCAACAGCCACCACGGCAGGCCACCCATCTCCCACTCGGCACAGACATAAGGGCCGGGACGCACGATCACCGTTATCCGATGCTGTCTTTGGCGAATACGTACAACGAGCAGGATGTGGCCGACTTCTACGAGAGCGTGAGCAAGGGGCTTGGCGGCGAAGATTTTGAGATATGCTGCGAGATGAAGTATGACGGCCTGTCAATCTCGCTGACCTATGTAGACGGACGGTTGGTGCGCGGAGTGACGCGCGGCGACGGTGTGCAGGGTGACGACGTTACGGTGAATGTGCGTACAATCCGCTCCATTCCGTTGGTACTTAAGCCGGGCGACTGGCCTCACGAGTTCGAAATTCGCGGCGAGATACTGCTGCCGTGGAAGGAGTTTGAGCGCATCAACGCCGAGCGCGAGGCCGCCGAAGAACCTCTGTTCGCCAATCCGCGCAATGCCGCCAGCGGCACGCTGAAGAGCCTTGACCCGAAAGTTGCCGCCGGAAGGAAGCTTGACGCATATTTGTATTACCTCCTCGGCGACGGCATCGGGGGCGACGGGCATTATGAAAACCTGATGCGCGCCCGTGCGTGGGGTTTCAAGATAAGCGACGGCATGCGCAAGGTGAAGACGCTTCAGGAGATATACGACTTCATAAACTACTGGGACACGGAGCGCAAGAACCTGCCCGTGGCTACTGACGGAATAGTGCTTAAAGTCAATTCGCTGCGTCAGCAGCGCGCCCTCGGCTATACGGCCAAGAGTCCGCGATGGGCAATAGCCTACAAGTTTAAGGCCGAGCGTGAGTGTACGCGCCTTAACGAAGTGACCTATCAGGTTGGCCGCACCGGGCAAATCACCCCCGTTGCCAACATGGAGCCTGTGCAGCTGGCCGGAACTACGGTGCGCCGCGCCACGCTGAACAACGAGGACTTTATCCGCAGTCTTGACCTGCACGAGGGCGACTACGTGTATGTGGAGAAGGGAGGAGAGATAATCCCGAAAATAGTTGGTGTCGACACGTCGCGTCGCGATGCGTCGGCACGTCCTGTCGAGTTCATCACGCGCTGTCCCGAATGCGGTGCGGAGCTTGTGCGTTATGAAGGCGAAGCCGCTCATTACTGTCCCAACGACACGGCATGTCCGCCGCAAATCAAGGGGCGTATAGAGCATTTCATATCGCGCCGGGCGATGAATATCGACAGCCTTGGTCCTGAAACCGTTGACGAGTACTATCGCCGCGGACTTATAAGGAACGTAGCCGACCTGTATGACATCCGCGTCGAACAAATCAACGGCGACGGAAGCCGCCAGAAGTCGGCGCAGAAGGTTGTCGATGGCATAGCCGCCTCGCGCCAGGTGCCGTTTGAACGTGTTGTCTTCGCCCTCGGCATACGCTTCGTCGGAGAAACGTCGGCACGCCTGCTGGCACGCCGTTTCAAGACCATGGACGCCCTTGCTGCGGCTTCTTTGCAGGAACTTACGGATGTTGACGGCGTAGGCGAGGTTATAGCCAAGAGCGTGATAACGTATTTCCACAATCCCGTGAACATGGAAATCGTCAACCGCCTGCGCGGCTATTTCGGCTACAGCATTGGAGGATTCGACGCCGACAAATTCGTAGGCGACACACTCACCCTCGGTATCGGGCGTGAAGGCGAGCCGTATGAAGGCATAGGACGTGGCATGCTCAACATCGCCGGACTGCCCGTTTACCGCGACGCCGAAGGAGGAGTAGGCACACCGACAAGCGACAACGAGCGCACGAAAATAGAGCTCTCAACACGCCATGTGCTCGTACTCGTAAACGGATACGACGGCAACGAAGCCCAGGTAAAGACCAACGCAGAATATATAATACGGCTTTTCGAGAAATACGCGCAGGGCAAGAACTGTACATTCAGCATATACCGATAAAGACAATAAACAAGGTAAAACGTTGCCATAACAGCCCTTAACAATATCCGTCAAACCATCTGTATACGGTATTCATTTGGAGTACAGCCAACTTCCTTCTTGAATAATCGCGTAAAATGCTGGGAATACTGGAAGCCGAGATTATAGGCAATCTCGCTGATGGTCTTGTCTGTCGACACTATTTCCGTCTTGGCGATATCTATAATCTTATTATGGATGTGTCCTAATGCCGTCAACCCGGTTTCCATACGAACCAAATCACTGAAATAATTATAAGATAAATGTAATGCGTCGGCACAGTATTGCACCGTAGGTAATCCACTACGCACAGCCTTTCCTGCCGCATAATAATCATCCAACAAGCGTTCAAAACGCACGAGTATATCCTTGTTGGCATTGTCGCGCGTAATAAACTGGCGGTCGTAGAAACGCGTACAATAATCAAGAAACATCTTTATGCTGTCTACAATCAAGGCCTTGCTGTGCTTGTCAATGGAATGGTTCAACTCATAACTTATCTTGTTAAAACAGTCCATTATCACGCTCCGTTCTTCCGCACTGAGGTGTAATGCTTCGTTAGTTTCATACGAGAAGAACGTATAATTCTTTATGACCCTGGCTAATGGAGTGTTCCTTAACAAGTCTGGATGGAACATCAACAGGTAACCGGTTGGCTGAAACTCGTTGCCGTCATCATCGGCACCGAACGTTTGTCCGGGGGCCACAAATATCAACGTTCCGTCCTGATAATCATAATACTGGCGCCCATAGCGCAGTTCTCCACATTTCGCGTCCTTCAAAAACACTGCATAAAACCCGTAAAACTTACGTAAATGCCGTAATGGTTTCACCGTTGAGAAATCTATAAAGCCAACCAAAGGGTGCATTGTCTTAACCCCTGCCCATTCATTATAATCATAAATCGTATTAACCTTAAACAGTGTGCCCATCATCAGCCTCCTAAATTCATAAAAATCATAATACAATATTCTATCAAACATAAAAACTGGAACCGGCAAAATTATGCCCTTATCCGATATGAAGCAATGCAAAGATATATTATTTATCGGGAAAACAGTATCCAACATGTAAAAATGGTAGTACAAAAGAAAATTTATATACAGGAAGAAAGAGCCATTCCATATAATTTTGCAACACATTTGGTTACGGACTACATGGTTACGAACCAATACACAAAATATAAATACATTTATTAAAAACTTAATGACAATGACGGAAAAGAATTTATTGCCTGAACAAGAATATCGGGCATGGGACACGGAAATGATTGGGTTACGTAAAAAGGCAACCGAATTAACCATACGTTTCAACACAACAGGTGACAGGAATATCCTGAAAAAATGTTCGACAATCTTCCTGATGACGTAAGCATTGCCCCTCCTTTACATTGCAATTATGGTGGTGACTTCATACATTTTGGCCATCGCATATTCATCAATGCGAACTGCACATTCCAACCGGCAGGTTCAGTGGAAATCGGAGATGACGTATATATTGGCTCAGATGTCAAATTTTATACAACAATACATCCCATTACCCCGGAAGAAAGGATTAAAGGGAAAGCCACTGTACGCCCAATAAAAATAGGCGCAAAGGTGTGGATTGGAGGAGCAGCGGTAATTCTACCAGGAGTTGAAATCGGTGAAGGCACAACAATAGGAGCAGGAAGTGTTGTCACACGTAGTATTCCCGCACGATGCGTAGCCGTAGGAAATCCATGCAGGGTAATACGTAAACTATAATTAAAATCCAGCAAAACAAGTCGTTCCGTATAAATGCAGGATATATAAATCACATCAATTTTTCACGGACTTGTGCCAATATTCTCAAAAGATAATGCTATATTTGCAACGGTAGATTAATTTACGAACAAATAAACATATACGGGGAATGGAGACGGAAAAAATGAAGGCTAAAGCCGGTAAGTTATATGACGCCAATTATGACGCCGAGTTGTTGAAAGAGCGTGAGATTTGCGCAGACATGACCTTTGCGTTTAACCAATTACGCCCCTCCCAGACCAAAGAGCGCATGGAGATTCTGCGTAAGTTGTTCGGTAAAACAAAAGAGAGCTTTACGATTGTGTCGCCTTTTTTCTGCGACTATGGCTACAATATAGAAATAGGCGAAAACTTTTTCATGAATATGGATTGCGTTATTCTTGACGGGGCGAAGGTAAAATTTGGCGACAATGTATTCGTCGCTCCGCATTGCGGATTCTATACAGCCGGCCACCCTCTTGATGTTGAAAGACGCATTAGCGGCTTGGAGTATGCTCTGCCAATAACCGTAGGCAACAATGTATGGATTGGCGCACATGTATGTGTGCTGCCAGGTGTAAGTATAGGAGACAACACTGTGATAGGCGCAGGCAGCGTCGTAACAAAAAACATACCTGCCAATGTGCTGGCTTACGGCAATCCATGCAAGGTAATACGGGAAATAACGGAAAACGACAGGACGGAATACATGAAATGAGCGGAAGCAAATAAACTTGCTCCCGCCTATTGCTTTATCTTAGATAGTTTTCCTTACACAAAACCCTGCCACTTTTCAGAACTCGCTTGTAAAGTGGAAACGGATATGCTTGAAATCCTGCTGGGCCATCTGCAACACATAACCTGAGTCGGCAAGGAATACGTCACGGCCATCTTTGTCTTTGGCCATGTACTGATATTTACGCTTTTTGAACGAGTCAAGCTCTGCCGGGTCGTCAGAATCTATCCAGCAAGCCTTGTACAAATGCACAGGCTCCCACCTACATTTAGCGTTATACTCGTTTTCAAGACGGTACTGTATGACCTCAAACTGCAGCTGACCTACCGTTCCGATAATCTTGCGACCGTTAAACTGGTTAACGAACATCTGGGCAACACCCTCATCCATGAGTTGGTCTATACCCTTGGCAAGCTGTTTAGCCTTCATCGGATCATCGTTCTCGATATACTTGAACATTTCAGGAGAGAATGACGGCAGACCACGGAAGTGCAGCTGTTCGCCATCGGTCAAAGTATCGCCTATCTTGAAAATTCCGTTATCCGGCAATCCGACAATATCGCCTGGCCATGCCTCGTCTATCGTACTCTTACGCTGTGCCATAAACTGCGTCGGCGACGAGAAGCGTACCGTCTTGCCAAGACGCACATGTTGGTATGGATGATTGCGCTCAAAACGCCCGCTGCACACCTTGCAGAACGCTATACAAGAACGGTGGTTGGGATCAATATTGGCCGTTATCTTGAAAATAAATCCGGTAAACTTCGGCTCATCAGGCATTACAATACGCTCCTCCGCTTTCGTTGGACGCGGACTTGGAGCAATCTTTACAAAACAATTGAGCAACTCCTGCACACCAAAATTATTCAGGGCACTACCGAAAAACACTGGCGCAGTCTTGGCCGCACGGTAATCTTCGACATTGAATTCAGGGTAAACGCCATCTACAAGTTCAAGGTCTTCACGTAACTTAACGGCATCGGCCTCACCAATATGGCTTTCAAGGTCGCTACTGTTGATGTCTACCTCTACTTTCTCGGTAACGCGCTGTTTATCAGGCGTGAATAAATCGAGCTTCTGCTCATAAATATTATATACTCCTTTAAACTTAGCCCCCTGATTAATCGGCCACGATAAAGGACGTACATGAATTTCAAGTTCCTGCTCCAGTTCGTCAAGAAGGTCAAAAGGGTCGCGTCCCTCACGGTCCATCTTGTTGATGAATATGATAACCGGAGTGTTACGCATGCGGCAGACATTCATCAGTTTGCGCGTCTGCGCCTCAACGCCCTTAGCACCATCCACGACAATAATGGCAGAATCTACTGCCGTCAAGGTACGGTAAGTGTCCTCGGCAAAATCCTGGTGACCGGGAGTATCGAGAATGTTTACCTTATATCCGTCATAATCAAACTCCATCACCGATGTCGACACGGATATTCCACGTTGTTTCTCAATGTCCATCCAGTCGGATGTGGCTGTCTTACGGATTTTGTTATTCTTAACGGCTCCAGCCACCTGGATTTGCCCGCCGAATAACAGGAATTTTTCTGTAAGAGTCGTCTTACCAGCATCAGGATGTGATATGATGGCGAAAGTTCGCCTTCTTTCTATTTCTTTATTCATGTATAATTAAGGAGTTAAAGATGTGAGCAAAAGTAAAACTTGCCTTATGCTCAATAGCGCAAAAGCAGCAGTGTCAAAATGCCTCGTTGAATAAACAGACAAGACACAGACATTCACACTCCAAGCTCTATTAAAATATTCGTCTTTTTATTTCAATTTCTCAATACATTCCCTAAGACTATCCTCCCAATACGGAATATTTATTCCGAAAGTTTCCTTGATTTTAGTCTTATCGAGCACGCTATAGGCCGGACGCTCAGCTGGTGTCGGATATTCTGACGTATGTATGGGCCTGACATTACACGTTGTTATACCGGCAATACGGTGTATGGCCTTTGTAAAATCATACCAGCTGCATACTCCCTCATTTGAAAAATGATAAACTCCAGGTTTAATCTCCTTCTCTATCACTGTAATGATTGCCTGAGCCAAATCTCGCGCATAAGTAGGAGAGCCTATCTGGTCGAATACCACGCCTAATTCATTCCGTTCATGACCGAGACGAAGCATTGTCTTAACAAAATTATTACCGAATGTAGAATAAAGCCATGCTGTACGTATTATCACCGCACGATGGCAGAATTTGCTGACTCCCAGTTCTCCTGCAAGTTTCGTATTTCCATACACACTGTCTGGACACGGTACATCCGTCTCGACATAAGGATTATATTTCTTCCCGTTAAAGACATAATCCGTTGATATATGTATTATCCATCCGCCGCGTTTTTCTATGGCAGCAGCCAAATAAGCAGGAGCTTCCGTATTAAGCGCCGTGCATAGTTTCTGGTCCGCTTCGGCCTTGTCAACAGCCGTATACGCCGCACAATTCACTATGCCGTCAATCATATTACGGTTTACAAAGTCATTTATCGCAAGCTGGTTAGTTATATCAAGTTCGTCTTTATCCGTATTAAAGAATTTATGTTGCGAGTAGTCTTTCTCCAGCAACCTCAGTTCATTGCCCAGCTGTCCGTTACATCCGGTAATCAATATATTCATCGTATTCAGCAATTAATGTGGTTATATCAGTCAAATTCAAGCGGTTCAACCTTATCTTTCATGAAATAATCCGACAACATCCCGATATAAGTTGTTATCTCTTTTATGGCATGTTCAGTGTCAGGGCTTATCTTCTTTTTTTGTAAACGAAGCATCATCACTCCATAAAGGGCGTTGAAACATGTCTCCACTTCATTTTCCTCATTATCCGCCCCACGCTTGCGTAACTCGACGATGAAAGGCAGAACCTTGTAATATTCGCTGTTATAAAAAGGGTATTTCGTACTTTGCAGCAGTTGTGCGTTAAGCTCAACAAGCTGTTGCATGACAATCTTGTTGATTTGCAGATGGCCTTTCTCCCTGCAACCTTCTTGATTCATCATACGCACAAGGTTTCCATACCAATCGGCCATTTCCTCCTTTTGTTCCTCCGTATAGTCGAATTTATCAATATACTCATGCCTAATCCGGCTCAAACTGCATCCATAAGCCCTTATAATATCTTCCACCTGCCACATGTATAGCAAGTATTCAGCTATATTCTTTCTTCTTAATTCCTGAGAAATGAACATGTCTTCTGTAGTTTAAAAGTTATGGGAATTATTGGTTGCGCTATAATGCTTACCATTTATGGCCTTATAAACCGTAAAGCCACAACACTATGTCAGTAATGGAAAGTGTACAAATTAAACACCGTACCAATCAGCACAAGCAGTGAGAATATAATAACCACACTCCCGATAATCTTGTTTATGATAACAATACTGCTGTTGTCAAACTTGTTTCGCACCTTGTCAATAAGCCAAGTCAACCCAAACCACCATAGCAGGGCGCCACAAATTATGCTGAAATACCCAACACACATGTGCAACGGATGCTTGGGAATCACGAACGCAAATTGGGCAAACGCCGCCATGAAGAGGAATATTATAAGCGGATTGGAAAACGTTACGAGAAATGCCGTTACCCCGTTATGAATCAATGTACCTTTTTTATTTCCGCTTACATGTATTTTTTTTGTAGGGTCAGAGCGGAAACAATATATTCCGAAGACCATCAACATTATACTTCCCGTTATCTGCAAGACAAAACGGTTATGGTTATTATTGATAAGGTCCATAACAAAGCTCATACCGAACCCCGTTATCAGAGCATAAATAAAGTCGCTCACCGTCGCTCCGATACCGGTAACAAAGCCGTACCAGCGCCCTTTATTAAGCGTACGTTGTATACACAACACGCCTACAGGCCCCATCGGCGCCGAAGCGACAATACCTATAAGCATGCCTTTAAATATCCAATCGAGTACGTCTATATGAATTTGAAACGGCATAGCGGGTGCAAAATTGCTAATTTTTTACGAAAGAAACAAATTTTACCAACAAAACTTTGTCAGGTGAATGGATTTTTGATAACTTTGCAAACATATATTTTTTAACATTTTAAAAGTTCTATATCATGATATCACAACCATTAAAGCCATACGTCATCGGACTTGACCTTGGCGGTACTAATTCCGTGTTCGGAATCGTAGACAGTCGTGGAGACATCAAGGCTACGACCGCAATAAAGACCCAAGGCTACCTAACTGTAGAAGAATATGTTGATGCTGCGTTTGAAGCGTTGCAGATCATCATTGACCAGGTAGGAGGCATTGACAAGATCAAAGCCATGGGCATTGGCGCTCCTAACGCCAATTACTACAAAGGCACGATTGAATATGCGCCTAATATAGTCTGGGCACACGAAGGGATTGTTCCGCTTGCTGAACTGTTCAAGAAGCGTTTAGGCGTACCTGTGGCTATAACCAACGATGCTAACGCTGCCGCCATAGGCGAAATGACTTACGGAGTGGCACGAGGCATGAAGAACTTTATCATGCTAACACTCGGAACCGGTGTCGGTTCAGGCATTGTCATCAATGGCCAGTTGGTTTATGGATGTGACGGCTTTGCCGGAGAATTGGGACATCATCATCAATGGCATAAGTAAACAAATGATGATAATTTTCGTAAACATCTGTCAGTCTGTCAGCGTTGGGGATAACGCGCTGGCTATCAGGATGTTTGGAACTGAAAGATTGAGGGCGAATCTTTCAGGTTCTTTCATGCCGGCAACTGACGGGAAAGGGCTGACGGATGTCCGATAGGCATCTGCCAGCTCATAAATAATTGATAGTCAGGTTGTTAAGCGCAAAGCTGAAAGATGAAAGATGTTTACGGAGATATACCTGCACGACCTCCACACCGTCACGAGCGCCTGTATTGGTCACGCTTACATGTATTTTACCGGCTTGGGCGTCATATACCGGAGTACCCAAAGCGAAAGTCGTATAACTCAATCCGTAACCGAACGGAAAAAGAGGCTCACCGTTAAAATACCGATAAGTACGGCCTGCCATGCGATAATCGTCAAAAGGAGGCAACTGGCTGTCATCCTTATAGAATGTAACGGGCAACTTTCCACATGGATTATAATCACCGAACAAGACGTCGGCTACGGCATGTCCTCCTTGTTCCCCGGGATACCAAGCCTGCAGAATAGCGTCACAAGTCTCCAGCTCCGGCGTTAACGCTACGGCACTGCCACTGCAATTAACCAACACGACCTTTTTACCGGCCTCATGCAAAGCCTTCAGAATCTCACGTTGAGCGGCAGGAAGCTCTATGCTCGTACGGTCGCCATTATCAAAACCGGGCTCGGTTACCTTTGCCTCCTCACGTTCAAGGTTGGGAGAAATACCGCCGACAAACACTACAGTTTCCACATCACGCGCACGCTCGGCAATCTCGCTTGCCGTTACATTACGCACTACGGCAACATCAAAGTTCAGCGTCGCCCCTCCTCTAAGTTGCATATAATCCACCTGGATGTCGTATTTGCGGCCTTTTTTAACGTCAAGCTTACGACGGTTGAATCGTAAACGATCCGTTTTCCATCTCTCGGCAATCGTGTCACCATTGACAATCAGCCTGAAACCATCATCATTGGTATACATTATGTCAAGTGTCTCATCCTTGTCGGCAACAAGGGTTCCGCGGAACCGCGCCGTAAAGTCCGTAAGCCGCACTCCAGGGGCAAACACCGTGTTGCCGCCATTGTCAAAATGCAGCGGAGCCGAATATGTCGTTTCATAAGCCGGAACTCCCTCCATCTCCGTGTTGTTCCAGAACTGGGCGCTCATACCCTGCTTGCCTCCACGGCATGTCAGTTTGGAGAAAACACTCTCCGTTTCTGTCAATGACGTAATCTCACACCCTTTAGTATATCTTACATCGCCACCAAGCTTATTGCCAATCCCCTCAAGCACGGTCACTGAATGGCTCGGTTGTCCGTAATAAATACCCCACAGCATTATAGAATCGGCAGCATTAGGCCCCATGACCATTATCTTACTTGCATCCTTCGCCAAAGGCAAAATATTGCCACGGTTATGCAACAGCACCATCTGCTCACGAGCCATCTGCAACGCAAGGTCCTTATGTTCCTTGCAGGCTACAACGCTTTCAGGTATGCGGGTCCATTCCACAAGCGAATCGGGGTCAAAGTCACCAAGCTCAAACCTTGCCTCAAGCAGTCTCACCACGCTTGTGTCTATCTGGGCTTCTGTTATCTCGCCTGCCTTAACAGCATCAGGCAACCGCTTGTAATTACTGCCGCATTCAACGTCAGTTCCACTTATAACAGCCTTTGCCGAAGCCGATGCAGCATCTTTAGACACCCCGTGAGCGCCAGGTTCCCAAAAGTCGCTTATTGCTCCGCAGTCACTCACGACAAGTCCGTCGAAGCCCCACTCGTCACGCAGAATCTGCTGCAACAACCTGTTGCTGCCACAACAAGGGTCACCGTCAATGCGCTGATAAGCACACATAACCTCTTTCACTCCTCCTATCTGCACAAGATCCTTAAACGCAGGCAGGTAAGTCTCCCACAAATCACGCTCAGGCAAATCCTCTATATTAAAACTATGGCGAGTCTTCTCCGGACCGCTGTGCACCGCAAAATGCTTTGCGCATGCGTACAACTTCATGTATTTACGGTCGGAAGGTCCTTGCAGGCCACGCACAACGGCAAGTCCCATACGAGAGTTCATGTACGGATCTTCACCATAAGTCTCCTGTCCCCTGCCCCATCTCGGATCGCGGAAAATATTTATGTTAGGCGTCCAGAACGAAAGCCCCTGATACGTATCAACGCTGCCTTTGCGCCTCTGCGCAGTATTCTTTGCGCGAGCCTCATCGCTTACGGCAGTAAACACACGTTCGAGCAAGCCATCGTCGAACGACGCAGCCATACCGATACACGACGGAAACACCGTACTTATACCGTTGCGCCCCACGCCGTGCAGCGCCTCGCTCCACCATGCGAACTGCGGAATGCCAAGCCGTGGTATGGCTTTCGAATTGTTCATCATGACCGTAGCCTTTTCCTCAAGCGTCATCCGTGAGCACAAGTCTTCGGCTCTCTGCCGCGCCGACAGCTCAGGATTCATATAAGGCAGCGTCTGTGCACCTGCACCAACGGCAAAAGTCAGCAACAACACAACGAAAATATTTCTCTTTTTCATCTTAGTTTAAAGGTAAATAGGTTAATAGTCAATTGCAAAGATAGTGCAAGTTGAAGACAATACAAAATAAACATGTTTATTTTTATTGTTGAGACGCAGCCTATCTTATTAAGAGATAGTGCAAGTTGAGAGAAGTGCAAAATAAAAGTAAGAGAAACGGACTTTTATTTTTATTGTTGAGACGCAGCCTATCTTATCAAAAGATAGTGCAAGTTGAGAGAAGTGCAGAATATTCTTCGCACCCCTTATGCCAACAAGTCTAATCGTCATTCTGAACTTGATTCAGAATCCATGAACTATCATCATAGAGTTTTGTCCTTCACCGTAGATTCTGAATCAAGTTCAGAATGACAGTTTGACTTGTCAGATTAAATCCATGCGTTTATAAAGTAAAGGGGATGCGAACACATCGCATCCCCTCCCATATTACGAATGAAAGGATATTTACCACGTCATCCTTCCGTGTTCACATCATTATCTGTTGATGAACTTCTTTCCGTTCTGGATAAGGATTCCCTTTGTATCCTTGCTTACACGCTGGCCCTGCAGGTTGTAAACGGGAGCATTCTCGTCAAACTCCTGCTCAACGGTAATGTTGTCAATGCCTGTAGTTACACCATTGAGAGAATAGATATAGTTACTATGGTTGAACTCATGCGTACCATTATATTCTGTCAACTGTCCATAAATGATAACTTCGTCACCAACTTTAACCTCGTTAATCAATTCTTCTGTAAATTTTTCTCCTCCTAAATAAAGACCACCATAAACGTACAAATCATCTCCTGTACCATTAGCATCATTGATGTAATAATTTAACTGACCGTAATTGGAGTCAAAATTTCTTATTTCTGTAATGACACCTTTTACATATACCGAAGTAGCAAGTCCCTTACCGGCTTCTATCAGTTCGTGAGCTTCTGCTACAGTGTAAGCTGTTTCAGGAGTGTTGGATATGTCTATAATTTCAGGTTCATCACCTTGCTTATAGTATTGAACTTTTGAAATTTGGACTATGCCATTGCTTCCTGCGCTTTGACAATCAACAACTAATTTGTAATAAGAATTAGCTGTAGGATTTTTTATTTCGAATAGCATATCTCCTGCTTCTTTATTTGGGGCTTCTACTGTTTCTATAACATTAGCAAAATCAGCATCTGAAGCAACAAGAAGCGAAATAGAATTTATTTTATCATCCTTGTCAATTTTGTCAAATGTTACAACAATGTTTGATATGGGTTGATCAATAGCAAAGGCTGTTGCTATTGATGCAACGGATTCAACAGTTTTTCTTCCACATCGAATATACTCCCAATTCCAATTGTTATTACTGAAATTTTCTATAGTCCATGAGTCCGAACCAATAATGGCAGTCCAAGTTTCGTAGTACTGGTTTGTCTTATTGTTTTCACTGTTGTCATCTGGAAACGTCAATGTCTTATAAGCGTCAGCAAAAGCCACAGAGCTGACCATTGCGCATAGCGCTACTAAAGATAAGCGTAAAAGTTTTTTCATAATCACAAAATTTTAATCGTTAGACATGTTTACATTTATAGTGCAAATATAGCGGATTAATTTTAATGACAAAATCTTTTTATATTAAATTTTCATTAAGAGGCGCATTAGGACAAAAAACAAGAAACACGGAACAAATTTGTTTTCACCTTATTATACTATAGGATTAATATGTCAAACGACAATGTATAAGAATTTTGACTTGTTCACTTAAAAAAGTTGTATCAGCCCGCAAAGTTTTGTACGGCAGACGGCAGAAACCGGGCCAGATATTAGTATTCTTGCAAAAGAACGTCTTTCGTTCTCCAAAACATGCTCTTTTACGACGTGAAAGGCCGTTAATTGCGACACGAAAGGACGTCAATTAAAAAGAATGATTTTCCATGTCTGCCAAACAATGGTTTATCCGTGATATTGGTTCATCCGCAAATCTGTTGGATGGCAGCGAACGGCAAACACTCATAACAACAGGTAACGAAATAAACTTTTTCAAACTTATTTGACAAAAAATCCACCTCTTTCATTGCAGTTTCATTATTATTGTTTAAATTTGCAGATGGATGTTCGTGATGAACGCCAAATGTGTACGTGAAAACTATTTACTAAAATAATACTGAACACTTAAAAACAAATCACTTATGAGAAAACAGTTACTCAGATTAGGCATATTGTGTCTTTTCGTATTGTTGGCTTGTGCCGCAAAGGCGCAGAACGTCGTTGCGACATGGGACTTCCAAAACAGAATCCCCGCTTCACTCGCCGATGTAACCATTCAAGGAAGCACTGGCGAAGTGGCTTCTGACGTTGAAGGCGTAAGCCTTTTCGTTGACGCTACCAACGGAAAGTTTGCCGTAAGAAGTTCCGATGTACAGATTAACGCCGGAACTATCATACATGTACCCGTAAACAACGCAAGGGATGTTATAGCCGTTACTACATATCCAAGCTATCATGACTTCACGATAGGCGGAACGAAAGTTAACGCTGACTACACTGAATATACCGCGACATCCACGGAGGCGGCACAAGGTTATGTTGAAATCATAGCGACCGGAAGTATATATCTTTACAAGATTACAGCAACATTCATTTCGGACACCGGAATTCAGGAAAAAGAGATTTACTCAACATCGTTCACCGAATGGCCTGAATTTGACATGAAAAGCACCGAGGCACATTCCCATGAAGTCACGACTAAATACAGTCGTGAAAAAATAACGTTTACACTCAAAGGAGCAGGAGCATATCCTAACAAGACACAAGACAAATTCACAAATCTTGAAGATAAAGGACTTGGATATATAGAACTTGCAAAATATGAAGACGAACTAAATAAGCAATTTGAACCGTATGTCGAAACATCAAAAATCGGCTCATTAACAAAAATAGTCCTTACACAAGCTGCAACAGGTGGGAACCGTGGAATCAAACTAATGGTTAAAGGCGAGGATGACACAGATTGGAATGTATTACACAACAAATCAATAGCCGATTCTAAAGGTGAGACATTAACATTTACATTCGATGAAAAAAAGAACTGTGTTATAAGAATTGAGAATTTTACTTTAAACCAAAACTCTTATATCACCGACTTAGCTCTTTACGGCAACGTTGACATGTCTAAATACCCTTCACTCGGGTCGTTCATTTACAATGGAACAACATACGAGGCCGTAGACATATTCACCGAAACATCAGAGAACGTGCAGGAGGCAACTATCGAGTTATTCAACGACGTAAAACTGCCCTCCGAAACAAATCCCATCACCAGTATAACATGCGACAACGGCGAGGTTGACGGAGAAGTAACATATACGGAACAAACCGACGGCTCTGTGCTGGTAACTATAAACGTAAGCGCCAACGGCGAGACCGTAGCGTACAAAGCTACATTCAAGCACAAGCCCTATTATACCCTTACATATTATAATACAGACGGACAGGTAATAAGCAACGACCAAAAGGTTGAGAAAGACAGGCCTATCAATGAATTCACAAAAGGTGAGGCTGACGTAAAAGTACCCGACGGGCAGGCTTTCCGTGGATGGTTCATGTCCGCAGACGGTGGCGAGAAATACACCACCGATTACATCGTTACATCGGATATCAACCTTTATGCCATTGCCACCGAAATCGAGACAGCAAGTACTACCGCACGATACACATTCGACCTTACGGACGAGTTCTTCTATGACGAAGACCACGAGGCGTTTGAAGCCGAAGGCAACGGTACCCAGTTCCATGACGGCATACACGGTTGGGTATTAAAGCCTACGGGAAAAATCAAGTTGCTTGTCGGCGGACACGCATACATTTCGCTCCGTATGTGCAACCAAGGCAGTAACCGCACCTTTACCATGACCGACGAAAACAACAACGAAATAGAAACCTTTGACGGCAAAGCTTCTACCGACGGCGAGCCTTATACAGTTGAGTATAACGGCGAAGCAGGATGGCTTACACTGACAACAACCAATGCCGACGCATATATCCACAAAATCATTATTGCCAATGTTGAGGAGGGCGAGCCCGTGGCAACAAACGAAGAAGGATATTATGTTGTGAAGGCCGGCGACGGTACGCACTTAATGAACACACTTGACGTAGTAAACTCGTTACCGGCCGACCAGGGGCGCGCCTACATCTTCCTGCCCGACGGCACATACGACCTTGGCAACGAAGTGCTCACGCCGATTTCACGCGACAACGTGTCTATTATCGGACAAAGCATGAACAAAACCATTATCGTAAACGAAGCCCCCGTAGAAGGTATCGGAGTTTCGGCAACGTTCCTCATAACGGGTACCGGTACTTACATGCAAGACCTTACGCTTAAGAACGCCTACGACTATTACAACAAAAGTACGAGTGATGGCAGGGCTGTAGTAATACAGGACAAAGGCAACCATACAATATGCAAGAACGTAAGACTATTGTCATACCAAGACACCTACTACTCTAACGCCAATGGAGATTATTATTTTGAAAACTCAGACATTCACGGAACGGTAGACTTCATCTGCGGTAGCGGCGACGTATTCTTCAATGAATGTACACTTACAGTAGAGGAACGTAACGCTGACGGTAGTGGAGAATGTACCTTAACAGCACCGTCAACGGACACATCGAAAGGAGACAGCTACGGATATGTGTTCAATAATTGCGCTATAAACAGTTTGGCTGAAAAGTTCAACTTTGGCCGTGCATGGAACAATGAACCACGTTGCGCTTACTTGAACACAATCCTGCTTCAACCCGAAAAGCTTAACAGCAACCGCTGGACTCTCGGCGGCATGAATGTCGTTGCGGATAAATTCGTTGAATATAATTCTATGGACGCAAATGGCAAGGTCATTTCTCCTGAATCATTAGTCTTAAAATTCACAAAAGATTCTAATAGTAACGAATACGAAACTATCCTTACATCCGAGCAGGCCGAAGGCTATACGCTCGACAAGGTATTCACTGACTGGACTCCGGACGAAAGCGCAAAGCAGAAAGAGCTCGGGCTGTTAAAGGCTGATGGCACAAGCCTGACATGGGACGCCGTAGACGGCGCAACGGCATACGCCGTGTTCCATAACGGTGAGTTTGTAAGCATGACCGCCACTCCTTCATACACAATCAACGAAGGCTCGGCCGATGAATACACCGTACGCGCGGCCAACGAGTGCGGAGGATTCGGCAAGGCGGCAAGCACCACTTACACATCAGGTATAGACAATGTCGGTGCCGAAAGCGGCAATGTAGTGTCGACGGCGTATTACAGTGTGCAAGGCTCACGCGTAAGCGAATCTTACACCGGCATTGTAATCAAGGTTGAAACTTTTGACAACGGAAAAACAAAAACGACCAAAATGGTTAAATAGTTTTTTAAGGCAGGGAAGGTTTCCCCGTGATGGAGAGACCTTCCTATTCTTTCATAGAAACCACGGTTTTCTTGTTTTTCTACTTTTTCGGTCATTTTAATTATTAAAAATTTTCGGTTCTTGTTTTTTTTCTTAAATTTGCATTTTATTATTGACGGGAACATTGGCACACGACTGTTTCTGCCAAAACATTAAAAAGAACAAAAGCTGAGAAATGACACGCGAAGAAGACATAAAAAAAGCCGTTGAGGTAATGAGAAAAGGCGGTGTAATACTTTACCCTACAGATACAGTTTGGGGCATAGGCTGTGACGCTACGAATGCTGAGGCCGTAGCTAAAGTGTACGCAATAAAAAAACGCGACGACTCAAAAGCGTTGATTTGCCTGGTTGACTCGGACGTACGCCTACAACGATATATAAGGAATGCGCCAGAAGTGGCATGGCAGGTTATGGAACTGGCAACAAAACCGACAACCGTGATTTTCGACAATGCAGTAAACTTGGCTTCCAACCTTGTGGCCGAGGACGGCAGCATTGCCATGCGCATAACTCAAGAACCATTTTCCAAAGAACTGTGTTACAGATTCCAGAAACCTATCGTATCGACCAGCGCCAATTTAAGCGGACAACCAGCAGCCGAAAATTATAGGGATATAGATGAAGAGTTGCTCAACGCCGTCGACTACGTATGCTATAGCCGCAGGCAGGAAAAACAGCCGCACACACCGTCAAGCATTATCAGGATTCGCGAAGACGGGCAGGTGGAAATCATAAGGAAATAATAATGGCAAACACCCATATAGAAACTGAACTCGCGGAAGGATCACCGTCACTGATGCAACGTGTAATAGCGCTACGTGAACGTTATCTTACCGACCGTCAGTTTACATTGATATTAAGCTTCCTCGTCGGCCTGTTCGCCGCCGTTGCGGCTTTCATACTGCACTGGCTTATCGAGGAAATCCAGCTACTGCTAACCGAGGGCTTCGACACGGAGACCTTCAACTGGATGTACCTCGTATATCCGGTAATAGGCATTTACCTGACATCACTGTTCGTACGGCACATTGTAAAAGACGAAATCAGCCACGGTATTACACGTATTCTTTATGCCATAAGCAGCAAACGCAGCCGGCTGAAAGGCCATAATTGCTGGAGCTCAGTAATAGCCTCGGCTATAACCATCGGCTTTGGAGGTAGTGTCGGAGCGGAAGCGCCGATTGTGCTAACTGGCTCCGCCATAGGAAGCAACCTCGGGCAACTGTTCAAGATGGACAACAAGACACTCATGCTGCTTGTAGGATGCGGTGCCGCAGCCGCTATCGCCGGGATATTCAAAGCCCCCATTGCAGGACTTGTATTCACTCTTGAGGTTCTCATGATAGACCTTACGATGGCCTCTTTGTTGCCGATTCTCATCTCAAGCGTAACGGCTACATGCTTTACGTATATTTTTACGGGCAGCGATTCGCTATTCACCTTTACATTGGACAATCCATGGCCTGTAGAACGAATACCGGCAAACATACTTTTAGGTGTATTCGGAGGTTTTGTCAGCCTTTATTTCATCAGAACCATGACCGCGTGCGAATCTGTATTCGGACGTCTGAAACAAAAACCCATCGCCAAGTTACTACTTGGGGCATTAATATTAAGCCCGCTGATTTTCCTGTTCCCGTCGCTTTACGGTGAAGGCTATGGCAGCATAAACATCCTGCTCAGCGGAAAGACGGAGGCTGACTGGGATACAATCCTGCACAATTCACCCTTTTACGGACACAGCAACATGCTCGTGCCCTATATTGGAATGGTATTGCTTACCAAAGTTTTCGCGACATCTGCAACAAATGGCGGCGGAGGATGCGGCGGTACATTCGCGCCCTCATTGTTCATCGGCGCCTTTGCAGGCTTTTTCTTCGCACGAATATGGAACATATACAACATAGGCGTGTTCCTGCCAGAGAAAAACTTTGCGCTGCTTGGCATGGCGGCCGTAATGGCAGGCGTGATGCATGCACCGCTAACAGGCATATTCCTTATCGCCGAAATAACCGGCGGTTACCAAATGTTCATACCGCTGATGATAGTCAGCATTTGCTCATACCTAACTATAATAATATTCGAGCCTCACAGTATTTACGGCATGCGATTGGCAAGACAAGGCAAACTTATCACCCATCATACCGACAGGGCCGTACTAACCCTTATGAGTCTTGACAGCGTTATTGACAAAAACTATACAGCTGTATCACCAGACATGCCACTGGCCTCGCTCGTGCATGCCATAAGCAAAAGCCACAACAACATCTTGCCCGTATTGGACAACGCAGGTAACCTGCTGGGCGAAATTGACATTACAAAACTGAGGCACATTGTCTTTCGTATAGAACTGTACCATCATTTCACTGTCCGACAACTCATGTCACAACCTGAAGCCACATTGAATGTCAACACTAAAATGGAGGACGTTATGCGACAGTTCGACCGCACAGATGCATCTATGCTGCCGGTTCTTGATAAGGACAATCACCTGCTGGGGTATATATCCCGCACACACATGTACTCTGTTTACCGCAAGATAGTAGCAGACCTGTCAGAAGACTGACGAAGCTAGAAACAAAATTAACGGCGAGCGGACAAAATTATGCCATGCATAATAGTCAACTGCCGCCATAACATACCCTAAGCATGCTCCTCACACATCGTAAGCGCGGCCGTGACGCTCCTTAAGCGCCGTTATTACGGAGTGGTATGCCACTGTGGGATATTACCGAAATTAATACGTCCGACAACAACCTTTATTGCAGTTATTAAAAGTCCTACGTGCAAAATAAACGGACAAAATACGCAAGCGTTTGACAAACATTAAAGGCACGTCAGCCATGCGTATACATAATAATATAAAAACATCCTAAAAAACAATCTTAAATTTTATTATTCAGCCATAAATATGTATATTTGTAGGCAAATTGCTGAATAGTGGAAAATCTATTAACATTAAACTTATACATTACAAACTTAAACTCATGAAACAGTTACAGACATTATTATTGTGCCTGCTGTTACCCTTGACCGCATTTGCGTCGGCATGGGACGAAGCTAAGTACAAACAAATCGAAAAAAGTATCAGGGTGCCTGTATTTGCAGACCGTACATTCGACATCACGAAATACGGAGCTTCACTAAAGGCTACTCCCGCACAAAACCAGAAGGCGATAAACAAAGCCATCGAAGCATGTTCAAAAGCCGGCGGAGGACGTGTGGTAATCCCTGCCGGTACCTGGCAAACTGGAGCGCTCAGGCTGAAAAGCCACGTTAATCTTGTTATCGAGAAAGGAGCGACATTGTTTTTCGCTTTCGACAGGGCATTATATCCATTGGTGGAAACCCGCTGGGAGGGACTTGACTGCATAAACTATTCGCCACTCATCTACGCCTATAAAGAAACAGACATAGCCATTACAGGCGAAGGCACCATAGACGGTAACGGCTCTGACGAAACATGGTGGCTAATGAGCGGAAAAACGCCCAAAAGCCGTGACATTGTTGTAGAGGAAAAACAGCAGAATCCTGGCGGACGTGCCGACCTGCTGAAAATGGCAGAAGACGGTGTACCATTGGAAAAGCGTGTGTTCGGCCCAAAGAAAGGACTGCGCCCACAGATGGTAAACCTCAACCAATGTGACGGAATTTTAATTGAAGGTGTTACAATGGTGCGTTCGCCGTTCTGGGTAATGCACCCGTTACTCAGCAAAAACATTACAGTAAGAAACGTGACAGTACATAACGACGGCCCCAACGGTGACGGCTGCGACCCTGAGTCTTGCGAGAATGTACTCATCGAGAATTGCGTGTTTGACACTGGCGACGATTGCATTGCCATCAAGAGCGGACGCAACGAGGACGGCCGCGAGGGCGGTAAAGGACGCTATGCCGGCATTCCGAGCAAGAACATCATCGTACGCAACTGTGTCATGAAGGACGGACACGGAGGCGTGGTTATCGGTTCTGAAATCTCCGGAGGCTGCAACAACGTATTCGTAGAGAACTGCCAAATGGACAGTCCAAACCTCGACCGCATACTCCGCATTAAGACAAACTCATGCCGTGGTGGAATAATAGAGAACATATACATGCGTAACGTTGTTGTAGGCCAGTGTGCGGAAGCTGTATTGAAAATCAATCTCGACTACGAGCCGAAAGAAGTCGGACGCAGAGGCTTCTATCCCACGGTACGCAACATTTACATGGAGAATGTAACTTGCCAGAAGAGCAAGTATGGTGTAATGGTAGTAGCATTTGACGACCGGACGAATGTCTACAACATCAACTTAAAAGACTGCAAGTTTGACGGAGTGTACGGCAAGCCTGTTTACATCACAGGTCAAACAAAGGACATGAACTACGACAACCTGTTTATCAACGGCTCACTTGTCCTCTCGCAATATCCCTACAAGAACTACAGCGAATGGCTGGTATATTCAGAGATGAAACGCGTGCCCGACCCCACCCGCCTGGACTTCCCGAAAGACGACAAGCCAAGATGGGGATACACAATAGGAATAGAGCTTGAGGCCATGCTCGACACGTACCTTGCGTACGGTGGCGACAGCATAATCAACTATCTCAAACAATACACCGCCAAGATGATTGACGAAAAGGGCAATGTTGTAAACGGATACAGATATGAGGACTTCAATCTTGACAATACACGTCCAGGACGCTTCATCCTGCGCATGAACCAGCTCTATCCTGAAAAGAAGTTCGACAAAGCGCTAAAGACAATTTTCAAGCAGCTTGAAAACCAACCGCGCACTACTGACGGAGTATGGTGGCACAAGGCAATATACGCCAACCAGGTATGGCTCGACGGTGTATATATGGGACACCCTCTATACACTATGGCCGCGCCGATACTTAAAGGCGAGAAGAAAGCAAAAAAGTATTATGACGATGCTTTCACGCAGATATCGAAAACTTACAACCGTACATATGACAAGGAGACGGATCTATGGAAACACGCGTGGGACGAAACCCGTAAAATGTTCTGGGCCGACCCCGAGACTGGTCTGGCCAAACATTCATGGGCACGTGCGATGGGATGGTACGCGATGGCAATAACCGAGGTTCTCGACGCTATTCCACAAGACTACGAGAACCGTGGCAAGTTCATTGAAATGCTCAACCACGTGATGAAGTCTGCCGTTAAATACCAAGACAAGAAAACCGGAGTATGGTATGACGTACTTGACGTTAACGACCCACGTAACTACCTTGAAGCGACAGCATCATCCATGTTCGCATACGTACTGCTGAAAGGTGCACGTCTCGGCTATTTCGACGACAGCATGAAAGAAGCTGGTCTCAAGGCGTACAAGGGCATACTGAAAGAATTTATAAAGGTCAACCCTGACAAGACCATATCACTTACACGCTGCTGCGAAGTATCCGGACTCGGCCCGGCCAACAATCCAAGACGCGACGGCTCGTTTGAATACTACATCAGTGAACCCATCCGTGACAACGACGGCAAGGGGGTAGGTCCGTTCATTTGGGCTTCGCTTGAGATGGAACGTCTCGGATATGACGTTGCAGCACTGAACAAGTAACATTAAACCGAAAAAATAAGTAGGTATGTACACAAAGCATACCTACTTATTTTTTATTACTACTACTTACAAATCACTAAAACAAACAAGCATGAAAAGAAAAATTTTACTCTTTATGGCCGTTGCCCTCGGCACGGCAACGGCGGCATTCGCTCAGGATGATATCCCCGCTTTCCCCGGTGCTGAAGGCCACGGCAGGTATGTGCAAGGCGGACGTGGCGGAAAGATCATACACGTAACCAATCTTAATGACAGCGGCGAAGGGTCATTAAGAGAGGCCTTAGAAGGTGACGCCCCGAAAATTATTGTATTTGATGTCGGCGGCGTAATACCATTGCAATCAGAGTTAGAAATCGGATCAAATACAACAATCGCAGGTCAAACAGCACCACAACCAGGAATAACACTTAGGTATTATACAGTTCGCCCTAACGGCAACAATATAATCATCCGTTTCATACGAGTGAGACGTGGACAAGAGAAAGAGGTTGATGATGGTGCAGATGCAATTTGGGCAAGAGAACACACAAACATAATACTTGACCACTGTTCATTCAGCTGGAGTATTGATGAGGTGGCCTCGTTCTATGACAACAATAACTTTACCATGCAATGGTGCACCGTAGCGGAAAGTCTCAACAACGCAGGACACGGAAAAGGGGCACACGGCTACGGCGGAATATGGGGCGGAAAACTTGCCAGTTTCCACCACAACTTAATTGCCCATGTAACAAACCGCGTGCCACGTTTCAATGGCGCACGGTATGACTGGAATGGCTACACAAACAATGCATTATATGACGAATATAAATGGGAAAATCCTGTCCAGGCCGAGAACGTAGACTTCCGCAACTGTGTAATGTATAATTGGGATAACAGCAACGGATGCTATGGAGGCCCCGGAGGCGGACAAATCAACATAGTTAACAACTATTATAAAGGCGGGCCTATTACTCCTGACAACAAAGCACGAAGAATAACCCAAATTAGCGTTGGCAGCAGCGGCAACCAAACAAGCACAAAAATGCAGGACATGACAAGCCGTTATTACATAGACGGCAATACTTCCGAAACCAATGATGGCGAGATTACCGAGAGAAGGGATTGGACAGGTGTAGACTACGATAGCGGTGTTTATACCATTGACGGAGAAAGATGGTCAAAGGATGTAAATAACTTTTACGGCGACGCTGTTGAGCATAAGGCAAACAACGACGGTGATATGTGTGTAAGGATAAGGATGGACAACCCCGCTCCCACAGGAGAAGTAACCACGCATCAAGCCAAGGTGGCACTTGAAAAAGTCATGGATTATTGCGGCGCTTCACTGTTCCGTGACAATGTTGACGCCCGCTATATGGAAGAAGTCAACACCGGAACAGCAACTTATACAGGTTCGGTAACAGGTAAAGAAGGATTGATTGACATCGTTGCCGATGTCGATGGTTACACCGAACTGAACTTCGGTACAGGTTCACGCCCCGAAGGATTCGACACGGACAATGACGGCATGCCTGATGAATGGGAAATAGCCAACGGACTTAACCCTCATGACGATTCCGACGCAGGCCAAAAGACGATCGACACGGAAAAGGGGTGGTACACAAACATAGAAGTATACCTCAACTCCATCGTTGAACATATAGTAAAGGCACAAAATGCTGACGGAGACGCAAATTACGCCGAATATTATCCCGCATATATATCCACCGGCATTTCATCCATGCCCACGGTAAACTCTGAAGTTGAAAGGATTGAATACTACACCGTCGGAGGCGTAAAGCTGAACGAGCCTGTTAAGGGTATCAATATACGCAAGATAACATATAAAAACGGCAAGACTTCTACCGACAAAGTAATAAAATAATCACAAGGCAACAAACTTATTCAGGGGTGTGCCGAATGGAGTATAAAAATCAACTCCCAGCGCGACACACCCTTATTTATTCACACTTAGCCACGAAAGTCAAGCAGGACAAACATTTATAATCCGCCATACACCATAAACAGCTGATAAACATCAATAATCTTTTGCTTTTATATATGGCATTTGTATTTTGCACAAAAGATCAAAAACAATCTGTCATCTTTCAGTTTGGTCCGCAATTTATTGATTATCAGATTATTATGGGATGACAGATTGTTCTATACGATCTTTCATCTGGTTGCCGTATATGTAGCGCTGACAGATGCAAGGAGCATCTGTCAGTATATAAGGCGCTCATTGTCAGGACCTTACGCCTGAAATGAAAGACTGAAAGATAAAATGCAAATCTTTTTATAAATAATTGATATGTCATTCACGAAATTACACAACACATGTTTAGTCACCAAGTAATGTTGTCATTGCACTTGTAATCTGACTATTGACAAGGGCATTATCATGAACATAAATACCGCATTTTGGTTTATAAAAGGCGGCATTTTACCTTGTAAAATGCGGTAAAATATCGTGTCATTAACCGTTAACTGCAATAATGAATAACCTCAGATTAACAAAAAAGGAGGAACAAATAGTTTGTCCCTCCTTTTTTATTATAGCACGCACGGACTAATACCAGCGCGGGTCACCGGCCTGTACGCCTCGAACTTCAAGTGTGAAGTCGTGGTTGGCAGGGTCAGCGAATACATCGGCAGACCCGTCAAGAGTTGCTGTCGGGTCGAATGAATTACCCGTTAACGAGAAGTCGCTGGTGAAATAAACCTCCGTTATTACAGGTGTAGCACCACGCACACCTTTGCACTCGCTGTTAGCGAAGATACATCTTGTAAGGTTTACAGTCGCACCAGTGGTATTGTTTGCGTCCACTATATACCTGCCGCTATCTGGGCCTCCGTAGAACGTACAGTCGTTTACTGTAACCGCTGTACCAGTGTCGTTGCCGGTAATCTCCGCAAATGAGCGTGTAAACGTGTCAAACGTAGAGTTTGTAACGTTAAGGTTGCTCACAACGCCTTCGTTGTCCTTCCACAAGAACATCGAGTAGCCCTGGGCGACATTTGTTACAACGCAATTATTGACATTCAAGTTGTTTATCGACTTTGCATTGCCAGCGTTCTGCAAACGTACAAAGCAACGCTCAAAATCGGATACGGTACAACTTTCAAACGTGAGCTCGCTTATAGTTGCCGCTCCGCTTTGGTTAATAAGGTATTGACAACCTGTATCTATGAACTGGACATTATTAAAGCGTATGTAAGCGTGGGTGCCTCCTATATCGACACTCTTTGTCATGTTCAGTACAGGAGCTTCACCTCCAGCCAATCCGAAGAACGTTACCGACATTCCGTCTGGGATCTTGACAGCTGTCGGATCACCAGTATCAACGTCAGTTCCGTGGAAATCGAGCGTCACACCTGCAGGTATACCAATTGTTACGCTGTAATTTGCCGGATCGACACCTGGCTGAGCAAGGGCCTGCGCCTCAATCTCGTCCATCAAGTCTTGGCTGAAGACCGTAACAGCTGAGGATAAAGTGTATTTGTATTCTGCGTCAGGCATTGAAGCCATTGTCGTCAATGTCAGTTCTCCGCGTCTGGTATCACCGTTATAGATAGTAAATACGTACGTCGTTAGCTGTGTAAGCCCCTCAACCATGTACTCGCCATTAGCTACTGCGTCAGGCAGTTGTGTCAGGTCGATGTCCTGAACGATTGCACCGTCAGGAGTAGCGACAGTCAGGCGTGTTACTTCCGCTCCCGGCGTCCATGTCATGCGCATGTACGTGTCACCTTGGTCGGCAGCGGCCGGAGTGTTGAAGATTTGTTCTGCCAAGGTCTCGAACGAGGTACCGCCATCGCCGTTGTCAAAGTAAACCCACCTCGACTCAGTCTGCTGTGTTGACATAGCTTTCATACGGAGATAGTACTTTGTCTCGCCGAGAAGTCCGCGTATAGTGTCAGGCGAAGTTGTTATGCTACGGTCTTCGCCGAAAACGATTGAGCCGGCAGATTCGCCCATGCCGATATCATCGGTCAGTGAGTCTGTGCTTACTTCTATTATATAATACTCCGTTCCCCTGAAGCCGGAAAACTCTACTTCGGCCCAAGTGTCTCCTTCGGTTACGTTCAGGCCGTCGTTGGCTACACCGAACAACCTGTCATGGGAACCGTCAACGTCCCAGTCGTTCTCGTCTGCACACGACGCAACGCAAAGGGCAACTGCCAAGGCCATCGTGTAGCCGAATATTCTCTTTAAGGTTTTCATATTTTCTTTATTTTAATGCATGTATAATTAGTTGCTGTAGCCGTAAGAGTTCTGCAATACTCCGTTTGAAGCGGAAATAGTTGTAGAGCCTATCGGCATAAGGTAACGGTTGACAACAACAGGCTCAGCCGGACCCGAACCGACTATCGTTCCGTAATCAGGAGAAACTACCGTGCTACCCACAAGTCCGCAGGAAAGATTCGGCAGATTGGTGTATATTTGAGTATCATCAAGTTTCGTCGGATCACTGTTACCGTATGAACTTACCGAGCTCCATAATGCTTTCTCCTCAGCGGGTAAGGCATCATAAGCAGCTTTTGCGTCGTCAGCATTCGTATACCATGTCACTGATGAAGGATCAATTGTAGTCAATGAAGAGTCTGTGTATTTAAAATAAACAGTCTTTTGGTATGTTCCGTCCGTCAAATGGGTCAAGTAGTCCTGCTTTGACTCCATGATTTTTGGTACGAGCAGATTCCAACGGATAAGGTCCCACTTGCGTATGTTCTCTCCGGCAAACTCCCAAGCATTTTCCTGCACGAGAGCGTCGAAGAAAGCGTCCTTACCGCTGATTGAATTCACATAAGCCTGTGCATCAGCCAAATGCTCCGCCTCGAATGCACGTGTATGCACCTGCATGAGAGCCTCGCGTGCCGTGATACCAGCGTCGCCTTCATAGTGCGCGTCAGGGTCGCCAGCCAGCTCGTTCAGGCACTCTGCATAATACAAAAGCACCTGTGAATAACGCATCTTAACAGGATTAATACCGTAACCAAGCTTACCTGCCGCATTCAAGTTCTGGCTCTTCCAGGAGTCGCTCATCATGCGCACGTCCCACTTGCCGACATAAAGTCCAAACGGGGCGTTTCCGAGCATTGTCTCCACGCCTACCTGTGAGCTGTTAGGTCTGATGTCGATATATGAACAGGTTATGTCACGGCGTGTATCGTTAGGGTCGTATGAATAAAACAGCTCAGACGTAACCTTCAAGCTGCCGGAAGAGTTACCATATCCCCAATTAGTAGTTTTTACGTCACCAAAATTCATACGTACACCTGCAGTGTAGCCAAGCTCGCCGGAATCGCCAAGTCCCATCGGAATTTCAAACAGGTTCTCTCGGTAAGTCTGGTCAAGCGTTAGCTTGTTTATCAACTCCCATTCATTCTTGAACGACGGATTTAACTGGTGAGTACCGTTAGTTATGATTGCCGTCCAATGTTGCAGCGCCTTCTCATACAACGCCCTGCGTGTTGCAGCACCCGGACGCTGTGTCGGATATGTCGGATCGCTATAGTCTGAAGCCGTTTCGTATCCCTCTTTAGCTTGTTCACGGATAACCCATCCTGCGCGTGTCATCGCCATCTGGGCAAGCAGTCCGTGGGCATATCCTTTAGTAATGCGTTCAGTCGTATAGCCCGACACTTCGTCTGCCCATGGCAACAAATCAATAGCCTCCTCAAGGTCAACCATGAGAGTATCCATGATGACGTCACGGTCAGTCTTACCTACGTATGCGTTGCTAAGGTCTGATTTAGACGATTCAAGTTTCAACGGTATGTCACCCCAATAACGCAACAAGTCAAAGTATATCATGGCACGTATTGTTAGACACTCACCAAGATAACGCTGCATCATTGTGCGTTCATTATCTGTCCCGTTATTGTACATCGAACTGCCACGTATACCTTCGATATTAATATTTGCATCCTCGATGATGGCGTACATGTCATCCCATGAATTCGCAAAGTTAGTGAAAGCCGGGGAAGCACTGTAGTTACCCACGCCACGATAGTGTGTCGAGTTTGTTGCATTAGCACCAAGACCGTCTACAAGTTCAACGTCGGTGTTCGTTCCCCACTTTATAGGGATGTCCTGATCGTATGTTCGGTCGCCGTTAATCATTCCTCCGTAAAGCTGGTCAACACGTGCCTTAGTAAAGAACTCCGACCCCCATATAGTCTCGGTCGTCTGCTCAGACGGTGACGTCTGGTCAAGGAAGTCCGAACAGGATGTAAACCCGACAATACCGGCGGAAAGTACGATTATTGAAAATATCTTTTTCATTTTATTTTATGTTTTATGGTTTTCGATTTTCGGTTTTTATAGTATATTTATGACATTCATTTTGCTGTCTTATACCTCATAACCTGATAACCTCATGACCTTAAATTTATTAGAATGTGATGTTAATACCTCCCACGAATGTACGTGCCTTAGGATAAGCGGCGTAATCAACACCAGGCGTCATCGGGTTATTCTTGCTGCTTGTATCCACTTCTGGGTCGTAGCCGTCATATCCGGTGATGCAGAACAGGTTGTAGCCCGTGAAGTATATGCGTACATTCTCGAGCCAGACGGTCTTAACCCATTTCTTCGGCAAAGTATAGCCTATGGTGATATTCTGGAGACGCAGGAAACTTGCATCCTCGATTGCATCGTCACTGAAGTACATTTGCGTTACCGCTGCAGGATTGTAAATGTTCGCTCCTGCATTAATTTCGTTCAAACGTGCCATAACGGCTTCGGCCCCACCGTATGCGGCAACCGTTGATGTTGACGGGCGCCCAAGGTTCAGACCAGTCTCAGGGTCAATCCATGTATAACGGTTGTTGACGTTAAAGTCTGCTATAAGGTTGTAGTTCTTCGACGAACCAGTATAGAACGAATTGGCAATTTTTGTACCGTTAACTATCTTGTTGCCAAGAGAATAATTGAAGAAAATGTTGAAATCGAAATTGCCAACACGTCCGTCGAAGCCGAAACCGCCGGTTGTAGAAGGAATCGTATTGCCGAGGCGCGACTTGATAGGGTCACCGTTCTCGTCAACAACATATTTCTTTCCGCCCGGATAAAGGTTTCCTCCTGTCAAAGAAGCGCTATTGTCAGGGGCGTGTCCCGGAGCGAGCTCCCAAGTCGTACCATTTAGTACGAGGTCACCTTCGCCAGTAGCTGGGTCGTAAACTGTGAAGAATCCGTTAGCCTTGTATCCCCAGATTTCGCCTACTCGACCACCTTCCTCTATACGGAAAGTCTCGTAGTTAGCGAATGTACTACCGGCAAAGCTGTTGACCTGCCAAGGATTATCCATCAGCACTTCCTCGATTTTATTGCGGTTATAAGCAATGTTGAAATTGAAGTTCAGGCCGAAGTTCTTCTTGTCAACCAGTACTGCGTTGAGGGCAAACTCGACACCTTTGTTCGATGTCTTACCGAAGTTTTGATACTGATAGTCGTAACCAGTGGTACTCGGTATGAGACTTCGCATGAGCAGGTCTTTCGTGGTATTCCAATAAAAGTCCAACGTACCGCTGATACGGTTATTCCAGAAGCCGTAGTCGATACCAATGTTTCTCGTTATGGTCGTCTCCCATTTAAGGTCGGGATTGTACATAGTGTTACCATGGCGCAACATAGGCACACGGCTCTCGTTGAAGAATGGCCCGTGGTCAGTGTTCTCCGACAATGTATAGACAGATCTTACAGAACCTGCCGGTATACGGTTGTTACCTGCCATACCGAAACTTAGGCGCAATTTAAGATTGGAAAGCCAGTCCTGGGCCTTCTTCATAAAGTTCTCCTCAGAGATACGCCAAGCCAATGCGCCCGAGGGGAAGAACCCCCAACGGTTGCCGGCAGCAAACTTTGACGAACCGTCGGCACGGAGCGTAAACGTCGCAAGATACTTGTCGGCTAACGTATAATTGATACGTCCGAAGAAAGAAAGAAGGTTATCTTCCTCACCAATATCCGAAATATTGGCCATAGCCGTACCCGCACCCATGTTTGCGAGCACTTCCTCCGGTGTCATGGTCTCGGGAAAACTGATTGATGTCTGTTCGTTTGACGTCTCCTTCGTGCTGCTCCACTCATGTCCGATAAGCACATTGAGATGGTCTCGTCCGCCAAAAAGCTTGTCATTGTCGTATGTTACGGTATTAGCGTTACGCCACTGCTTGCGCGTCTCCCTTGTCAGTACTGCCTGCGGCATACCGTTTCCTCCGTATTTTGAGTTCTGTGTAGCGTCACCGTTCCATGCCTGGTCGGTGTTATAGTATCTCCAGGTATACCCGAATTCCGTACGGAATGTCCATCCCTCAAACGGTTTCCAGTTTAAGCCGATGTTGTAGTTTTGCTGAAAACGCTCCTGGTACTTGTATGTACCATTAATACGCTCCATCGGCGTACGTTGCGTTGACGAGTTATTCTCCGAGTCGTCGTCAGAGTTTGCCAGCGGCTCCACGGGCCTGTACCTTACGCTATTGGCTACCAAAGAGTTAGCTGCGTTACTTTCGTTAGTATCAGCACCGCCGCTAAGACCGTCAAGCTTGGTATATGCAAGTCGTCCAGTGAAGTCAATTGTCATCCATTTGTTAAGCTTCGCATTCAGCTTTGCGTTGATGTTGTTCTTTGAGTAGCCCGAGCCAACCATTATACTCTCCTCGTCCGAATGAGAATAACCAAGGTTGAACTTCACTTCCTTCGAACCTCCGCTAACGTTCACGTTATACATCTTCTGCGTACCTGTGCGCCCGAACAACTGGTCTTGCCAGTCATTACCCTCTACTGACCTCCAGATGTCAAGGTCGTTATAGTTACCATAGTCGGAAGTTGTAGATGACGTGCCGGCCGTACCAAGCTCATACTGATAATAAGCGTAGTTATACGGATCCATCACGGGTATCTCCTTTGTTATCTTCTTCCAACCGAGCGAACCGTTGAAGTTCACCTGGATTTTGCCTTCCGAACCACTCTTGGTGGTTACGATGATAACGCCGTTAGCACCACGCGAACCGTAGATGGCCGTTGACGACGCATCCTTTAGTACGTCGATACTCTCGATTTCCGACGGGGAAATGTCACTGATACTCTCAACGGGGAATCCGTCGACAACGTACAGCGGCGAGTTGTCCTGTGACAGCGAGCCTCCTCCACGTACACGTATTTTCACGTCGGCGTCAGGCGAGCCCTCGGTCGTGGTGATGTTTACGCCGGCCATCTTACCGGTAAGGGCCTCACTGACATTAGACACAGGGATTTGCCCTATGTCCTCGGCGCTGACGGATGTTACGGCGCCCGTCAGGTCGCGCTTCCTTACAGTACCATAACCGATGACAACGAGATCGTCGAGTGCAGTAGCCTCATCTTCCATTGTAACTGTTACACTACTCTTTCCGGCCACGTTTACCGTCTGCGGCTTCATACCAATGTATGAAAACTGCAGCTCGTTACTGCCGGAGGTTTTGATTTCGAAGTTTCCGTCGAGGTCGGTCACGGCAACATTCTTCGTGCCCTTCTCCTGGACTGTGGCGCCGATGATTGGTTCACCGCTGGCGTCCTTTACAGTTCCCTTGACTGTCTGCGCCGACAGCGAGCCCACGATGAGCGTGAACAGCGCCACAAGCGCAAGTCGAAAAGTTTTTAATTTACCAGACATAAATGTTACTATTTTAATTAAATAGTAACTCTACAGCCTTCACCCATAGAATTGGCGGCTTTAAAAATTACAATTATGTACTGTAAAATAATTGCGATTTTATTTAATTTACAGTCGATAAATGTTATTTATTTAATTATTCAAACTTTTCCTGAAATAGGTTGACAGTTTTTGTTTAAATAAACTACATTATTTTACACACTCTGGATAGAGGTACTGGAATAGTTGACATCGCATCGGGAAATGTGCCGCTTTACTTTACATTCCCGGTCTTTGTCAGGCGGCCCCGCGGGTCCGCCTGACAAAATCGCGGCAAAGATACTATCTTCCATTGTCATTTCCTCCATGGCCCACCGTTTTTTTCCTTTTCCACAGCCGTTTTTGTTCGCCGCTCCCGGCGTGCGCCGTCTCCGGGGTGTTGTTGCCGATGCTCATGTGGGGCCTGCGCGTGTTGTAAAAGTCGATGTACCTGCCGATGACCTCGCCGGCCGTGGCGATGTCGACGAAAGCGCGTCGGCGGTTTACGGCCTCCTGCTTTATTATGCCGTTGACGCGCTCAGCCACGGCGTTGTCGGTGGGGTTGTAGTCCTCGGTCATGCTCACCGATATGCCGTGTCGCAGCAGCTCGCCGATGTAGGCGTCGCAGCAGTACTGCACCCCGCGGTCGGAGTGGTGGACGAGGCCGTCAAGACTGTCCGTGCCGCGCACCGCCACGGCATGGACTATGGCCTGCCTGAGGGCATCGAGCGACTCCGAGGCGCGCAGCGACGGCGAGACCTTGTGGCCTACGACCTTGTGCGAGTAGGCATCGGTGACTATGTGCAGGTAGCACGTGCCACCGCATTCGAGTGGTATGTAGGTTATGTCGGCCACCCACAGCTGGTTCGCGGCGCGACTTGCGCTCGCAGCGTTGTTCGCGATGTTCGCGTTCGGCGTGTCGGCGCAGACAATCAAAGGAAACGTGAAGGACGCCAACGGCGAGCCGGTGATCGGCGCAACCGTCCTTGAACAGGGGACGAAGAACAACGCCACCGTGACCGACCTCGACGGAAACTTCTCCATCAAATTGACCGGCAACAACCCTTTGCAGATTTCATACATCGGCATGAAGACACAGGTTGTGGAGACGGCTGGAAAGAGTACTGTAAATGTGACGCTCGAAGACGAGGCCACAGCACTTGAAGACCTTGTAGTCATAGGTTACGGTTCGGTACGCCGCAAGGATTTGACAGGTTCGGTGGCAACCGTAAACAGCGAGGCGCTGACAGCGGTGCCGGTAGCATCGGTCAGCGAGGCGTTGACCGGTAAGATGGCCGGCGTGAACATCACCACCACGGAGGGTTCTCCTGACGCCGACGTGAAAATCCGCGTGCGCGGAGGCGGCTCAATCACACAGAGCAACGACCCGTTGCTCATAGTCGACGGCTTCCCCGTAGAGAGCATAAGCGACATCCCCGCGACAGACATCGAGGACATAACCGTGCTCAAGGACGCGTCGTCGACCGCCATCTACGGTTCGCGCGGTGCAAACGGCGTTATACTCGTGACGACAAAAAGCGGCAAGGCCGGCAAGGTAAACGTAAGCTACAACGCCTACTACAGTTGGAAGAAGATGGCCAAGAAGATGGACGTGCTCTCGCCCTACGACTACGCCAAGTGGCAGTACGAGCTGGCACTGTTGATGAACCCCAACGGCGACATCAGTTCATATACCAACTACTTCGGCAATTATGAGGACATGGACATGTTCCGCGACGTTGAAGCCAACGACTGGCAGGACATTGTCTACGGGCGCACAGGCCACACGTTCAACCACAACATCAATATCACGGGCGGTTCGGAGAAGATTCGCTATTCGTTCAGCTACGCCCACATGAACGACAAGGCCATACAAATTGGATCAAACTACAAGCGTGACAACTTCAGCCTAAAGCTGAACACGAAGCCAAGCAAGAACACAACGCTCGATTTCCAGGTGCGCTACTCTGACACTGACATCCGAGGCGGCGGTGCCAACGACGCTACCGGCGTGTACGACTCAGACAAGCGTCTGAAGTATGCCGTAATCTACACGCCCATCCCACTTGCAAACCTTGACCCAAGTGCAGGTTCATCTGACGACGAATTCGGAAACCTTTACAACCCTGTAGATGTGCAGTCTGACAACGACCGTAAGAAGGAACGCAAATCGTTCAACATGGCGGGTGCGTTCGGATGGGAAATATTCAAGAATTTCAAAATCAGAACGGAGTTCGGCTATGATGATTATAATCAATACGACCAGCGTTTTTGGGGTACAACGACTTATTATGTTACAAGTGTCCCTGCTGCGGCCAATCAAAGAAAGCCCGCAATACGCATGGTTGACACAAACCGCCACCGCTTCCGCAACTCAAACACCATCAGCTACGACTTTGACAAGGTAATCAAGAACAAGGATCATAGCCTCAACCTGATGGTAGGACATGAGTACATCATCACAAAGGAGCGCGAGAACACCAACGAAGTACACGGTTTCCCCGAGGACTACGATGCCGACACTGCATGGAAGCTGTCTTCACAGGGTACGCCTTATTCTATAGACGACTATTACAGCGCGGACGACAAGCTGCTTTCGTTCTTCGGCCGTGTAAACTATAACTTCAAGGAGCGTTACCTCCTTACGGCTACTTTCCGTGCCGACGCATCGTCAAAGTTCTCAAAAGAGAACCGTTGGGGCTACTTCCCGTCAGCCGCCGTTGCATGGCGTATATCTGCGGAGCCGTTCATGAAGGCGACCCAAAACTGGCTCGACGACTTGAAGCTGCGCTTCAGCTACGGTACTGCCGGCAACAACAATATTCCTACGGGACAGTTGGCACAGCTTTACGAGTCGAAGCCGACAAGCTGGATTAACGGCTTCACCAGCTACTGGGCACCGTCAAAGACTATGGCAAATCCCGATCTGAAGTGGGAAACGACCATCACGCGCAACCTGGGTCTCGATTTCACCTTATTCAAAGGCAAGCTTACAGGTAGCATCGAGGCCTACCTCAACACTACGAAAGACCTGCTCATAGAGTTCCCTACAGCCGGAACGGGTTATGACACGCAGTACCGCAACATGGGCGAGACGGAAAACAAGGGTATCGAGTTCAGCTTTACTTACCATATTGTAGACAAGAAGGACTGGGGCATAGACATCAACGGCAACATAGGCTACAACCACAATAAAATCAAGAGCCTTGGCCAGATGAATGACTTTGGAATGAACACACAGTGGGCTTCTACTGAAATCGGCAAGGACTATTGGATTGCGGTAGGCGGACAGGTAGGCCAAATCCGCGGCTACAAGCTTGCAGGACGCTATGAGGTAAGCGACTTCACCGGTTATGACGAAGCTACGAAAACATGGACGCTTAAGGAAGGCGTTGCCGATGCCACACCTATTATCGGAGCTGTACGCCCGGGGTCTATCAAACTGCAGGATCTTGACCACAACGGAACAATCGGCGACGAGGACAATACCATCATAGGCAACGTCAATCCCGACGTTTACGGAGGTTTTGGCATCAACGCCCGCGCGTTCGGCTTCGACCTTAGCGCGAACTTCAATTACAGCATAGGCAATGAAGTGTACAATGCAAACAAAATAGAGTACACCTCTACCAGCAAGTACCAGTACCGCAACATGATTGACATCATGGCCGACGGCAAGCGTTGGACCAACCTCGACCCGGCTACAGGCCAGCTCTGCACCGACCCGGTACGTTTGGCCGAACTCAACGCCAACACCACGATGTGGTCGCCATACATGAGCAAATTTGTCCTGACAGACTGGGCCGTTGAAGACGCATCGTTCCTGCGCCTGAACACACTTACCTTGGGCTACACCCTGCCGCAGAGCCTTACAAAGCGCGTCGGCATCAACTCTCTGCGCTTCTACTGCACGGCTTACAACGTGTTCACCATCACAGGCTACAGCGGTTTCGACCCCGAGTCTGACTGTATCCGCAAGAATGCGCTTACCCCAGGTGTTGACTATTCAGGTTATCCGCGCAGCCGCTCGTTCGTAATAGGATTGAATCTTAATTTTTAGTAAAATAATTAAGGAGTAAAGGAGTAGAGGAGTAAAGGAGTAAGTAGATTACTCCGAATAGGGAAAACAAAAGGATGAATGTCTTGAGGTAATAAACCACAGCAGCGACATCCGTAACTTCGGTTTTGAAGATACTTGGCGCAAGGTATGCCAGCCGGATGTATCGGCGGGCAGGGAATCTATCTTCGAGATACCGTTCTCGTCTGGTCGTGGACGTGTGGTTTATACATGGGGCGTGAAGCACCAAGCCATAGATAAATATCAAGCGGTAGGTGAAAAAGGTGATAAAGGAGGAGAGAACGGCCCGCTACCTTATTTGTTTTATGATTATTCAAAATACGATGAACGCCGTAACGTAACTTGTGTTCCTTATCAGTGGAGTGCTGAATACGATTGCGTCCAGGAGCCACGTTCCATCGACAAATGGTGTTTCGGTAAATATCGTTTTGAGTGGATAGCCAACCGTCCCGTTTCCAGCAATGACGACGGCGTAAACTGGGTAATAATGCGCCTTGCCGACATATACCTGATGGCTGCCGAGGCCATCAATGAGCTTGACGGCCCATCTGAGGCTGCTCAATACATGAGGGCTGTGCTCGAAAGGTCTATATCTAACGCTGATGTAGTGAACCAGCTTATGGCTCAGTACACGGCCAGCAAGGATGCATTCTTTGACGGAATAGTAGATCAGCGTGCATTGGAGTTCGCTGGAGAGTCGCTCCGTAAGCAAGACCTTATCCGCTGGGGTATCATCGACGAAAAGATGGCCGAGGCACAACAAAAACTGCGCGATCTGTCAACAAGAACTCAAGGCAGTGCATACGCAGACCTGCCCGACAAACTGTACTACAAGAACGATGGTGAGACGCTGATAACTTACGGTCTTGAGCACGGTGACACCGACGATGAGGGAGAAAGACTGGAGGATGAGGAAGGCTATGAAAGCAAAGGCTGGACTGTAAGCAACGGGGTATCCCCGATTGATGATGATTACATCAACGGACTATACATCCAAACACCGAGCATGAACTGTCTGTGGCCGATATGGAGCACCGTCATCGCAAACAGTAACGGTATGCTAAATAATGACGGTAACTATGGACAATTGTCAGACTAATTAAAGGTGGAAAGGTGAAGAGTTGGGAAACAATATTCCGTCTCTTCGCCTGCACCGAGTATATTGACTCTTAAAAAACAAAACGTAAAAGAAAAGAATCATGAAACGAAATATTTATAAGGCTTTTGTCTTGGGATTTGGAGTGCTTACCTTGGCCTCATGTGATGACCCAATGGACGAGATTACGAGCATTATTTATGACCGTGTGTTTGCCCCAACGGAACTTGAAGTACGAAATCCTAGAGAGACGAGCGTCACACTTCAATGGAACGCATCTAAAGATGCTGTTGACTATTCCGTACAGCTGTTTGCGGACGACAGCTTGGCATTTGAGGGCGAGCCAGACGTAACGCTCACGACATCGGAGACGTCTATTGATATTACCGGGCTTGTGTACGATACAAGGTATTCGGCCAGGGTAATGGCTAATGACTCAGTAGACGCAGACCGTAATTCAAAATGGAGTGAGGTGACTTTCAAGACCGCGGCCCAACAGATAATGGAAAGCATAACCGAAAACGATACCGGTGACAAGAATGTCACGGTAAGGTGGCCTGTAGGAGAAGAGGTTACAAGTATAAAGATAATGCTTTACGGTACTACAGAGCTTGCCGTGCCGGAATATACCATTACGCCTGAAGATTTGGCTGCAGGTTCTGCGTACGTTGACGGCCTTAATCCTGAAACAAGATATGATGTTTATCTGTACAACAATGGCAAACAGCGCGGCCATAGGGACTTTACGACCATTGCAGACCTTGAGGGTGCGATACAGGTACATGACACGGATGACCTACAGACGCTGCTCGAAGAAGCACAGGACGGCGACGTATTCGCATTATATGGTGGAACTTTCATCATTACACCGTCAGATGATCCTGAGGTTAAAGAAACAGCAGGATGTGCAACAATAAGCAAAAACATCACAATAAAAGGTATTTATCCGACAAGCCGTCCAGTCATTAACGGACGTTTCCAACTTGATGATGGCGCTTCGTTAAGTCTCAGCCAAGTTGTCCTCGATGGAACGGGCACCAGCGGTGACCAGACATTCAACTACAAAACAGATGGCGTAACATATGCCTCTCTTGATGTCCAAGACTGCGAAATAAAGAATTATACTAAAGGAATACTTTACTTGAACGTGACAGCTACAATTTCAAATGTAACATTCAACAACTGCCTTATCCATGATATAGAGTGTAATGGAGGTGACTTCCTTGACTCCCGTAAGGGACTAATCGGAACTTTGAACATAACCAACTCAACGATTTACAATAGCGCAACAGGTCGTGACTTTATTCGTATCGACGATGCATCTGGCAGCTTCCCGGGAGCAGCCGGCCCTATAATAACGGTGGATCATTGTACAATTGACGGAGTTGCGAACAGCTCTAGCAGGCGTCTGCTCTACGTACGCTTCCCGGGCAACACGATAACTTGGACAAACAATATGGTATCGAATATGCCTGAGTGCGGTAGAGGATTCTCGGATAACAGCGCTACGGACGTGCCTAATTTTAGTAATAACAACTACTATAATACGAAGAATCTCGTATCAGAAGGAGGGGAAGAAAAAGCAAGATTCTTTGACGAATCAGGTTACACTGATGATCCTCAATACAAGGATGCAGCCAATGGCGACTTCACCATCCAGAACGAAGATGTAAGTACCCGCCAAATCGGTGACCCGCGCTGGTACACAGCACAAGAATAAAATAGTTGAATAGGTAAGTTTATATCTCTTTAACGCCGTGAGGCGGGACGAGGGAAAGGCGGCATGCCGATTATGGCATGCCGCCTTCATTTTTATGACAATTGGCGTATAAGTCTTTGTAAGTAAACATATTTTCCGTATCTTTGCCGATGCGATAAAACAATAATGAAATGAGCGAGAACCTGATAAGATTTGACTGGGCGATGAAACGCCTCCTAAGGAACAAAAGCAACTACGTAGTGCTTGAGGGATTTCTCTCGACACTGCTGGGCGAGGACTTGCGGATATGCCGGTTTCTCGAGAGCGAGTCCAACCAGGACGACGCCACCGATAAGTTCAACCGCGCGGACATGCTCGTGGAGGATACCAACGGCAAGCTGCTCATCATCGAGGTGCAGAACAACCGTGAGCTTGACTACTTCCACCGCATGCTGTACGGAGTGTCAAAGACCATCTCGGAATACATTAACCTCGGCGACGACTACGACAAGGTACGCAAAGTATACTCGATAAACATTGTCTACTTCGACCTCGGCCAGGGCAAGGACTATGTCTACCACGGCAAGACGGAGTTCCGTGGCCTTCACGACAAGAATGACATACTGCAACTGTCGGTGCGCCAGCGGGAAATATTCATCGGTAAAGACGCTGGCGACATCTTTCCCGAATACTACGTGTTGCGGGTAAACGATTTCGACAAGGTGGCCAAGACTCCTCTTGACGAGTGGGTAAAGTTCCTCAAGACCGGCGAGATAGACGCTACGGCAACAGCCAAGGGCCTTCCCGAGGCACGTGAACGCTTGCGCATAGACTCGCTTCCAGAACGCGAGAAGCATGCCTATTACCGTGACATGGAGGCCCTGCGTTACCAACGCAGTGTAATCAAGACCGGATGGGATGAGGGTCATGCTGACGGATTAGCGGAAGGACGTGCGGAAGGACGTGCAGAAGGACGCGCGGAAGGTATTGCAGAAGGACGAACCCAAAAAGCCATTGACATTGCACGAAGCATGAAGGCCATGGGTATATCGGTAGATGTAATATCCAAGTGTACAAGTATTCCACCGGAGGAAATAGAAAAATTGTAATATATTGCATTATAATAAACCGTCTTCTAGCCTTAAAATACGACTTATTGAATTATAAAAGGCCACCTTTTACATTATGAAAGGTGGCCTTTTATAATTCAATAAAGGGTTTATATTCAATCAATAGCAATAAAAAAAGATTCGCATTTTATCTTTCAGTCTTTCATTTTAGGTGTAAAGTCCTGACAATGAGCGCCTTATATACTGACAGATGTAAGAAGCATCTGTCAGCGCAACATAAACGACAACCAGATGAAAGATTATTCTGCACAATCTTCCATTCCATAACAGACTGATAATCAATAAATTGCGTGCCAAACTGAAGGATGACAGACGAAATTCAATATTTATCTAACATTTCCTTTATCTTTTTACGGCGCTCGGCATGCTTACGTTCCTTTCTGTTGAAAATGGAGAAAAAGTCGAACTGAATTCCTGAACTTGCTTTAGGGCCTGCCACTCCCATCTTACGGCATTCTGCCTTAATATCAAAACCCGGACGAAGTCCCCGGGCCGTTACTACCACCTCGTCCAGTCGCCTGGTCTTAGGCATAAGCCATATTGTATCCTTTATTTCATCATTGTCAAGCCGTAAACTTTCATATGTTCCATGTGACAAGGTTACGCCACTACACTGTCCACTTACGGTAAAACGTCCGTAACGGTCAGTTACTGTAGTGCCTTTAGGATTGATATAGACGGTAACTCCTGGCACATGGCGACGAGTCTCCATGTCGTATACCACAGCTGAATACTGCTGTGCATAACCAATGACTGTGTTGACTGAGCTGGTCAATAATGCAAAAGATAATACTCCAGGCGTTCTACGAAACATAACTTTATTAAAACGCCACAAAGTTATGAAAAAACAGTAATAAGACAAAGATTTCTCTAAAATGAAAGCTATATAACAAGCAATGGTTACAGATTATTAACCAAACGATTAAAATCTGTTCAAATCAAAAACGGCCATCACATCAAGAATTAAAAAATGACATAATGAGTTACTGCATTTTACCAACAATACATGTTTATTTAACCTGAAAGACATACCGCCAGCAGACCTGTCCGCCAGCCTGTCGATTACGGTATTGGGCAAAATACGGATTTTCATCAGTGTGAAAACCCTTACAGACAATAAAAACAATGCAGCATAACAAGCTCAAAAAACCGTCACGGCTGCCATAAATAATATGCATTGACAAGACCGTAACGGTAATTTTTTACTGGTATACCCTATATGCTTACGTCAAACAACTATTCCCACTCTATTGTCGAAGGCGGTTTTGACGAAATATCATAGCATACGCGGTTTACGCCTTTCACCTTATTGATTATTTCGTTAGACACTTTCGCCATAAAGTCATACGGCAGGTGAGCCCAGTCGGCCGTCATGGCGTCCATGCTGGTTACCGCACGCAAGGCTACGGGATGTTCGTAAGTACGCTCATCGCCCATCACTCCTACGCTGCGTATCGTGGAGAGAAGCACCGTGCCGGCCTGCCATACCTTGTCGTAAAGCGACTCTCCATCCTCGCAAACGTAGTTATGCATGTTCTCGATGTAGATGTCGTCGGCGTCTTGCAGGATACGGACTTTCTCACGCGTTATGTCGCCGAGTATGCGCACGGCCAGTCCTGGACCGGGGAAAGGATGGCGCTTGATAAGTCGTTCTGGCATCTTCAGCTCGTAACCAACACGGCGCACCTCATCCTTGAACAGCCACTGCAACGGCTCACAAAGCTGCAACTTCATCTCTTTCGGCAGTCCGCCTACGTTGTGGTGGCTCTTGATTGTCATACCTGTAATGCTCAGGCTCTCTATACGGTCGGGATAAATGGTTCCCTGAGCAAGCCATTTGGCGTCTGTTATCTTCTTTGCCTCGGCATTAAACACTTCAACAAAGTCACGTCCGATGATTTTACGTTTCTGCTCTGGATCTGTCACTCCTTCAAGATCCTTGAAGAACTTGTCACTCGCGTCAACGCCGATCACGTTCAGGCCAAGCCCCTTATATGCATCCATGACTTTCTGAAACTCGTTCTTGCGCAGCATTCCATGGTCAACGAAGATACATGTCAGATTGCTGCCGATTGCTCGGTTAAGCAGAGTAGCGCATACAGAAGAGTCAACACCGCCGCTAAGTCCGAGGATTACACGGTCGTTGCCGAGCTGCTCCTTCAGTTCCTTGACCGTCGTTTCTACGAATGATGCAGCACTCCACTCCTGCTTGCTGCCGCATATATCCACGACAAAATTCTGCAATAACTGCTTACCCTGTTCAGTATGGAACACTTCGGGATGGAACTGCACCGCCCACAATGGCTTGCTGTCGCTGGCGTATGCAGCAAACTTAACATCGGCCGTGGAGGCTATAACATGGCAGTCGGCCGGTATCGCCGTAATAGTATCGCCGTGGCTCATCCACACTTGAGAGTTCTCCTTGAAGCCACGGAACAAAGGATTCTGCGCATCAAACGACGTAAGGTGTGCCCGCCCGTACTCGCGCGTATTGGTCTTTTTTCAACCTTTCCGCCTCCCTGCGAGGCGATGAACTGCGCTCCGTAGCATATTCCAAGCACGGGAAACTTGCCTACAAACTGGCTCAAGTCAGCCTTGAACGCCTCCGGGTCGTGCACGGAATAAGGCGAACCGCTAAGGATTACGCCGATAACGCCCGTCGTGTCTTGCGGAAACTTGTTGTAAGGCAGGATTTCACAAAACGTGTCAAGCTCGCGCACGCGGCGGCCTATGAGCTGCGTTGTCTGCGAACCGAAGTCGAGAATGATGATTTTCTGCATCGTATCTTTTTATTAGGAGTTTAAGAAGTTACCGTTTGCTTCGCCCGTTAAAGAGTCGAATACAAAAGCTTTTTTACAGTTGACAAGTGACGAGATACAAGTTGACAAAAAGATGTGCCTTACCATCCGTCCGCTTGTCCATATTTCTTGTACCTTCAGAAATTCTTTTGCAAAGGTACAATATTTTTTTTATGTTTCGACATAATGAGTTGGTTTATTGAACGAAAACACGCCATAGTACGTACGGAAACACACAATTCAAGAACGCACAGATTTAATCAATAATACAAAATACGGCAAATAACGTTGCAAAAAGCCGTAAATTGCAACGCAAAAGGTGGCCTTTCAATAACAGAAAGGCCGCCTTTTGCAAAATAAGTAATAGACGGCAGGGGTACCTGTCAGTATAAGGAAATCTGCACCGAGACGTAACTTGCTCAAAGAACGTTGGCGGCAACAAACTGTTCTGCCTCTGACAACGTATCAAGTTTTCCGACATCAAGCAAACGCAAGTCCGGCTTCACCACACCGCGTACATTGGCTTCAGCGCACACTTTGAGGTAAAAATCCATTATGCCAAACTTATCCGGAAAGTTATCCATAAGCGGAAACAAACGTGGCGAGAACACGTGTATGCCCGAAAACGCAAACATACGGCATGACTTTACATCTATATAAGGATACGGAGTCTTTACCTCACCTGTCTCTATATTAGTCCAACCAACCAGCCTCATATCGTCATCGAACAACAGATAACGCTTGGTCTTGCGCTCGCTAACGAGCAATGTCGCGTCATTATCGGCATGCATGGAATACAACCACGCAAGGTCAACGTTACAAAGAATGTCGACATTGTGTATGAGAATCGGGCGGTCGCCGCAAAATAACGGAGCCGCTTTCTTTATTCCTCCACCGGTATCAAGCAGCATTGCCGACTCGTCGCTTATGCGGATGTCAATACCGAAATTATCATTACTACGCAAGAAATCCGTTACCTGTGACGCAAAATGATGAACGTTTACGACAATCCTGTCCGTTCCGGATGACTTGAGTCTCCCAATAACATGCTCGATAAGGGGCACTCCCCCTACCCTGACAAGAGCCTTAGGCATGGTATCAGTTATAGGTTTCAGTCTTGTGCCGAGACCCGCGGCGAAAATCATTGCTTGCATCATTTTACTTCCGTACGTTTTGCTTCCAATATCTTATTTATATTCTGCTCACGATGTACAACCCTAACCTCAACACCGAACTTGTCGTTAATGTGCTCCGCCAAATGCTGTGCCGCATATACGCTGCGGTGCTGGCCACCTGTACATCCGAAACTGAACATCAGGCTCGTGAAGCCTCGCTGGATGTATCGGCGTACATGGACGTCGGCCAATTTGTAAACACTTTCAAGGAATGTCAGTATCTCTCCGTCGTCTTCAAGGAAACGGATTACCGGTTCGTCGAGTCCGGTCAGCTTTTTATACGGCTCATAACGCCCAGGATTGTGCGTTCCACGGCAGTCAAACACATAACCGCCACCGTTACCGCTCTCGTCTTCCGGTATTCCTTTATGAAAAGAGAAACTGAACACCTTTACAACAAGCGGCCCTTTGTTGTCATATTTTGAGAATGTCGCTGGGCCGTCGGAAGGATGAGCCGAATAAACATTGCTATCCGACACCTTAAAACCGTCAGCACGTGTCAGGGCAGGCTCTTCTATGTTAGCGAACTGAGGCAACTCCGTAAGCCGTTTCAAGACATCAAGTAGATAAGGATACGTGAAAACATTAAGTTTCAACAGCTCACGCAAATTCTGCATTGCCGCCGGTATGCTGTCAAGAAAATGCTTCTTCCGCTCAAAATACCCACGAAAACCATATGCGCCGAGCACCTGTAGCGTGCGGAACAGCACGAAAAGACTAAGCCGCTCTACGAAATGGCGTACGGATGGAACCTCCGTATAGTTTTTCAATGAGTTATAATACTCATATACAAGTTCACGCCGCAATTTATACGGATACTTTGCCGATGCCTGCCACAAGAAGGAGGCAAGGTCATAATAATAAGGGCCCTTGCGTCCGCCTTGATAATCAATGAAATACGGATGTCCGGCTGCGTCAAGCATAACGTTGCGTGCCTGAAAGTCACGATACATGAAACTATCCGCCTTTTCAGCCACAAGGTCTTTGGCAAAAAGGCGGAAATTAGCCTCTAACTTCAATTCGTGGAAATCAAGTTCAGTCGGTTTCAGAAAACAATACTTGAAATAATTGAGGTCAAAAAGCACACTGTCCTCGTTGAATTCAGGCTGCGGATAACAGTTTGACCAATCCAAACCGCGCGCTCCGCGAATTTGGATGTCCGGCAGTTCGCGTATTGTATTTATAAGCAACTGCCGCTCCTTTCTGTTGTATCGCCCACCAGCATCGCGCCCTCCGCTTATGGCTCCGAAAAGCGAAACCCTGCCAAGATCTTCTTGAAGATATCTCAACTCATCATCGGCCACGGCAAATATGCGCGGTACGGGCAACTGCCGCTTGCGGAAATGCCCCGAAAGATATATGAACGCATGGTCTTCGTCACGGCTTGTACCGATTACACCTATCACAGAACTGCCGTCCTCTGCCGTTAAGCGATAGTATTTACGGTTACTTCCCGCGGCTGCTACGGGTTCAACTCCCATTGGGTCAGCTCCGCACCACGAGCGGTATAAGTCAAAAAGCTTCTGCATACGTCAAAACAGATTATTGTCTTCACCACGCTTTTTACGCTCATACTCAGCTATCATGCGGTCAATAAGTATCAGCAAAAGCATTATACCCAAAGCCATAAGCCATGACTCCGTAATGTAAAGCAGGCCAGCCGACACCACAATATACAAAAGCCACTGGCCCTTCTTTATCTTAAAATCATTGACATCCATAAATAACGGGCGTTACTTAACGCCGATAGCATAAAAACAAGTTAGTTATTGGCGACAAAGGTAATCAAAAATAAATACACTACGAAATAAAGTCTTTGTTTTTTACTTATGCATACATACAAAAAAATCGCATGTCGTCACGACAAGCGATTTTCAAAAAAACAAACTACTTAAAAACTAATCTACTAAAACAAATCAAAAAAATATCTACTTTAGAATCTATCTCCATCATGTATCTTTTATCATTGGCAAAGGTACGCACTTTATAAGTGCCGTGCAAGTTTTTGCCATAAAAAATTGTATTTTATACATCAAAAAACGCTAAAAAAGGGGCGCCCTTACGGATGCCCCCTCTTTTTGTTATCTGTAGTTATCAAATTACATCATTCCACCCATACCTGGATTTGCCATCGGCATTGCAGGTTTTTCCTCTGGCTTATCTACAATAAGGCACTCAGTTGTCAGGAACATGCCGGCAATTGAAGCGGCGTTCTCAAGAGCAACACGGGCTACCTTTGCTGGATCGATTACTCCGGCCTTACGCAAATCCTCGTACTCGTCGGTGCGTGCGTTGTATCCGAAGTCGCCTTCACCCTCGCGAACCTTCTGCACTACGACTGCGCCCTCGCCTCCTGCGTTAGCGACAATCTGGCGCAACGGCTCCTCGATAGCGCGTACTACGATGTTGATACCTGTCTGCTCATCGGCATTGTCGCCTTTCAGTCCAGTCAGAGTGTCAAGAGCGCGGATGTATGTTGTGCCGCCGCCTACTACTACGCCTTCCTCGATAGCTGCTCGGGTAGCGCAGAGAGCATCGTCTACACGGTCTTTTTTCTCCTTCATCTCAACCTCGCTGTTGGCGCCTACATAGAGAACTGCCACGCCGCCTGAAATCTTAGCCAGACGCTCCTGCAGCTTCTCCTTGTCGTAAGAGCTTGTGGTGTTGGATATCTCGTTCTTTATCTGGGCTACACGGTCAGCGATGCACTGCTTGTCACCAGCACCGTTTACAATCGTCGTATTATCCTTGGTTACGGTTACCTTGTCGCAAGTTCCGAGCATTTCAAGAGTAGCCTGCTCCAGTTTAAGACCCTTCTCTTCGCTTATCACTACGCCACCGGTCAGGATTGCTATATCCTCGAGCATAGCCTTACGACGGTCGCCAAAGCCAGGAGCCTTAACCGCGCAAATCTTCAAGCCGCCACGCAGACGGTTTACAACAAGTGTTGTAAGAGCTTCAGAATCAACATCCTCAGCGATTACCAACAGCGGGCGTCCGCTCTCGGCAGCAGGCTGCAGAATGGGAAGGAAGTCCTTGATTGAGCTTATCTTCTTGTCATAGATGAGGATATAAGGATTCTCCATTACGCACTCCATCTTGTCTGCGTCGGTTACGAAGTATCCGCTCAGGTAACCACGGTCGAACTGCATACCTTCAACAACGTTGATATGCGTGTCGCGGCTCTTGCTCTCCTCTATCGTGATAACTCCGTCCTTGCTAACCTTACGCATTGCGTCAGCGATGAGCTTACCGATTTCGGGGTCATTGTTAGCGCTGACAGTAGCTACCTGCTCTATCTTGTCATAGTTATCGTCAACCTTCTCGGCGTTGTTCTTGATGTATTCAACAACGGCTGCAACGGCCTTGTCAATACCACGCTTCAGGTCCATCGGGTTAGCGCCTGCGGTAACGTTTTTCAGTCCAACGTTTACTATGCTCTGCGCAAGAATAGTAGCGGTCGTGGTTCCGTCGCCGGCATCGTCACCTGTCTTGCTTGCTACGCTCTTTACAAGCTGCGCGCCAGTATTCTCGAAGTGGTCTGCCAGTTCGATTTCCTTTGCTACAGTAACACCGTCCTTTGTTATCTGGGGCGCACCGAATTTCTTTTCTATAATGACGTTACGACCTTTCGGGCCGAGTGTAACCTTTACTGCGTTTGCCAACTGGTCAACGCCCTTCTTAAGCAGGTCGCGGGCGTCAACATTATATTTTATTTCCTTTGCCATGATGATTTATTTTTTCGGATGTAAAGAGTAAGTAGTTAAGGTATATGCGGTAATGCCTTGCCGCATATCTTCTCACGTTCTCACCCTCACATATTTGTTTTACCTTATTTACTATTTTACTTTTTATTTTTCGATAACTGCGAGAACGTCGCTTTGACGCATCATGAGATACTTCTCGCCCTCAAACTCAAGTTCTGTACCTGAATATTTGCCATAAAGCACCTCGTCGCCAACCTTGAGCACCATCTCTTCATCCTTGGTGCCATTGCCTGTAGCAACGATTTTGCCGTGAAGTGGTTTTTCTTTTGCCGTATCCGGAATGATGATACCGCCGACTTTCTCTTCTGCAGGAGCGGGAAGAACCAGCACTCTGTCTGCCAATGGTCTGATGTTCATAATTCTTATAATTTTAATGTTGTTTACCTTAATATATTAACATGTGCGCATCGAAGCGCTTTCGACAACATTATAGCGAAAAGCGTGCCAAAAGTCAAACTGACAGAAATGTCACACTATTGCTGACAAAAATGTCAGTCGGAAGAAGCGTGGCTACATGACGAAAAGGCATTGAACGTCACCCGTCTGGCATAACCAAATGGCACAACTTACAAAAGGCGGCCTTTTAGCCTGCAAAAGACCGCCTTTTACAAGCCAATATACCGTCTTTCGGACGGCGTTTTGCCGCCTTTGTATTTTAAAACAAGCAGTACTCCTCAATGGAATGTCTGAAAATGACACGCAAACCGTTGTAAAACCTTAAAACAGAGCACCTTTCGGCCATGCCATGCAACTGTTGTTAACATTGCCGGCGAAGCCCCCGCACAGGACCAGAATCCGCGCTCCGAGTGACAACAGCGTGTTTACATAGACCAACATGGCACATAACACGATTTTAACAGACATGATAAACACTTTTTACATACTGCCAACCGCCGCACAAGCCAAACCAGACATCCGTCCGTTAAATGTAACTATGTGTATAGCAGGGATTTAGAATGCGAACAATTATCTTGCCGCAACTACACCTTTTTGATATTTTTGCAGCAATCGAAGCAAAATTATTAAAAACTAATTTTACCGAAAAGCCATCGTAAGGCAAAGCGTTATGCTGCACGGCAAACGCACGGACAACATAACAACGACGTCCTGACTAATACAGATTTATTCAACCCTTTATTTAAATTTATAATATTATGTTTGGCAATTCAAAAATTTTCAGACTTGCGCTGTTGGCACTGTCAGTGCTCTTAGCTGGCAACCTCTCGGCGCAGACGGTCAAGGGTACGGTGAAAGATTCAGGAGGCGAACCTGTCATCGGAGCCACAGTCCAGGAGCAAGGCACGAAAAACGTCGCCGTGACCGACCTTGACGGTAACTTCACAATCAAGTTGACAGGCGACAATCCATTGCAAATCTCGTACATTGGAATGAAAACAACCACCGTCAGCACAAAAGGCAAAACCACCGTAGCCGTGACGCTCGAAGACGAGGCCACGGCTCTTGACGACCTTGTGGTGATAGGCTACGGCTCGGTACGCAAACGCGACCTCACCGGCGCGGTAACTTCCGTCAACGCCGAGCAGATAGGCAACACGCCTGTGGCAAACGTCAGCGAGGCGCTGACCGGCAAAATGGCCGGCGTAAACATCACGACGACCGAGGGCTCGCCCGACGCCGACGTGAAGATACGCGTGCGTGGAGGAGGCTCGCTGTCGCAGGACAACTCGCCGCTGTACATCGTCGACGGATTCCCAGTTGAGAGTATCAGCGACATTTCGCCGTCGGAAATCGAGAGTATCGACGTGCTTAAAGACGCATCATCAACCGCAATATACGGCGCACGCGGAGCCAACGGCGTCATTATCGTCACGACAAAGAGCGGCCACGAAGGCAAGCCACAAGTAAACTTCAACGCATCTCACGGATGGAAAAAGGTAACGAAACTCATCGACGTAATGGACCCGTACAATTATGCGTACTACCAATATGAGTTGGGAACGGCCGGCACGTCATCGACAACCTCTGACTACGGCAACTACGACGACCTTGAAATCTGGAAATCGGTGGAAGGCAATGACTGGCAAGACCAGATGTTCGGACGCACCGGACAGCAGAACATGTACAACGTGAACGTAAGCGGAGGGTCAAAAGACTTGAAATACAACATCGGCTATTCGCACACCGACGAAGAAAGTATCATGGTTGGCTCGGGATACTCAAAGAACAACGTCAACGCAAAGCTGAACGCGAAATTAAACAAGTGGCTCACCATTGACTTCACGGGGCGCCTTGCGTACACCAAGCTCGACGGACTTAGCGGCGGAGCTGACACCAACGAAAGCAGCGCGGCCAACTCAATCGTGGCGCAAACGGTAAGATACCGCCCTGTGGAACCGCTTACCGACAGCGACGAGGACGCCGAGAACAGCACCTCGCAACAACGTACTCCAACGGAACGTATAACCGACACGTACAAATATCAGGACCGCTTGCAGCAAAGCTACAACGTGGGCCTGAACTGGAAACCGTTTAAGGGATGGACATTCCGCTCGGAATTCGGCTACACATGGAAAAGACACGAAACCGACCAGGTATGGGGCAGCAACGCTACGGTAAACTCGAAGTTCGGCGGAAACGGTCAGCCACAAGCCGTACTGACACGCGAAAACACGAAAAGCTGGCGTAACTCTAACACCATAACGTATGACAACAACAAACTGTTCGGCGGACGTGACCATATCAACATCCTCATCGGACAGGAATGGAGCAGTTCTCAGGAAACCACAAACACAAGCACCTCAATATCGTTCCCGTCATCAATGACAATCAGCGAGGTCCTCGCAAACATGGCAGCCGGCACCGCCCTGCCCAACGAAAGCGACATAGCCGAAGAAGAGAACATCATGTCTTACTTCGGACGTATCAACTATACCATGGCCGACAAATACCTTGCCACGTTCACGCTGCGTGCCGACGGTTCGAGCAAATTCGGCGACGGCAACCGTTGGGGTGTGTTTCCGTCACTGGCTTTGGCGTGGCGTATCTCCGAAGAAAACTTCATGAAGAGCGCACAAAAATGGCTCTCCAACCTGAAACTGCGCCTAAGCTTCGGTATGGCGGGAAACAACAGAATAAACAGCGGACTCATAACACGCACCTACTCGATGAGTGAAAACGACGAGCACGTACCGTATTTCGGGGAAGACCGCACGTCGGCCCTTAATAAAGGAACTTACCTTTACAATCCAGACCTGAAGTGGGAAACGACAACAACACGCAACATCGGAATTGACTACGGATTCTGGAACAACCGGATAAGCGGTACGTTGGACTTTTATTGGAATACAACCGACGACCTTCTGATGCGCAGTGTCGTTCCGAGCAGCACCGAATATAACTACCAATACCAGAATTTCGGAAAGACATCGAACAAAGGTGTCGAGTTCGCTGTCAACGCAGTACTGGTTGACAAAAAGAACTTCGGCCTGAACTTCAACTTTAACATTGCATATAACAAGAACAAAATAGAGGAACTCTCGATGGACAATCCCTGGCAAAGCAGTAGTTTCGCAGGCTCGACTATAGCAACATACGAGGACTTCCGCGTAGAACCGGGAGGTAGTCTCGGCGAAATCTGGGGCTACAAGACCAACGGTTACTATACCGTTTACGACCCAACGACCGGAACCGGCGACCTCGTGCTCGACGGAACGACATGGAAACTTGTTGGCGGGCACGCCGCCGACAACAGTTATACCCTGTTTGGAGGTACGCTCTACCCGGGAATGGCAAAAGTGGAGGTCGACGAAAACGGCGACCCCGTAAAGCAACGCCTTGGCAACACGGTAGCTCCTACCACGGGAGGATTCGGCCTCGACGGCCGTTGGGGTAACTTTGACTTCAACATTTTCTTCAATTACTCATTGGGAAACCAGATTCTCAACGGCACTAAACTCGCAAACTCGTTCTACTCCGGGTCAAGCAAGAACTACAACCTTGTAGCCGATTTCAACCTCAACAACCGTTACACTTGGATTGATCCAGAAACAGGACTGAACCTCGGCCGACCGTCATCGTCAACGGTTGCCGCCTATGGTGGCGCCGAAGCGTTGATGGCACGCCTCAACGAGATAAACCAAGGCAAGACGATGTGGAACCCAGCCTCAATGACAACAATGTATATTCTTGATTACGCCGTTGAAGATGCATCATTCCTGCGACTACAGAATGTAACCGTAGGCTACACACTGCCAAAGAAATGGACAAAAGCTATCCACATGGAGAAAATCAGGCTGTATTTCACAGGTTACAACCTGCTGTGCATTACAGGTTATGACGGCTATGACCCGGAAGTAGACACCAGCAGCAAGAACAACCCGATGACGCCAGGTGTCGACTATGCCGCATACCCGAAAAGCCGTTCGTTCGTGGCAGGCATAAACGTAACATTCTAAAAAGTGAAGCGTGAAGAATTAAAAGTGAAAAAGCCAATGCTCACCTTAAATGGCAAGTGCAATGGCTTTAATTTCCATAACTTCTTTACTCCTATAACTTCTAAAAAACAAAACAAAATGAAAAAGATATTTTCAAGAATAATGATAGTCGTAGGAATTGTCGCTACAACATCGTGCGCTGACGAATTTCTCGACCAGACATCGCCGTCGGAAATGACCGACGAAACCGTATGGAACTCAACCTACTACACCAGCCTGCGAATCAACAAGCTGTACGCTGGCATGGTGGACGGCGACAGGACATACGATCAGGACATAACAATCAAGTGGGGGCTGAACAGTGACGTGGAGCTGGTGGACGGCCTCGGAAGCAACGCGACAAACTCAACCCATTACCGTGGCGTTGGCAACTACAACGCATCACCCGCTTTTTCTAACTTCAGCAACTCATGGGACGACATGTACGCCATCATCGAAGACGCAAACCTTAACATCGAGGGAATACGCGGCAGCAGCCTACTCAGCACCAGCGACTCTACCATTATGAAGCGCTACCTTGGCGAGTCGCTTACCATCCGTGCCATGATATACTTCGACCTGCTGCGTTATTTCGGCGACATACCGCTTAAATTGGAATCATCTCGCTCTGACCTGAGCAACGCTTACACGGGAAAAAACGACCGTGACGCAATAATGGACACGCTGATGATTGACCTCGAAGAAGCAATAAACTACCTGCCGTGGGCCGACGATGTATCAGGCTACACAACAGAGCGCGTAACTAAAGGCTATGCCCACGGACTGTTAGCACAAATCGCGCTGACACGCGCCGGCTGGGCGATACGCGAAGAAGCCAAAAGCGGTTACGAAACAGCAACCGACTACAGTGACCCCGTATATCCGACGCAACGTCCAGATGCTGACACGCGCAAGTCCTTGTACGAAAAAGCACTTGAACACCTCTCGGCAATTATCTCCAACGGAGTCCATCAGTTGAACCCTTCGTTCTACGACGAGTGGTACTTGCTGAACCAATTGACGTTAGACCAAAGTTACCATGAGAATATTTTTGAGATTCCAATGGGCTTGGGTGATTCCGGCGAACTTGGATACACCGTGGGTGTGCGCATGAACGGCACAAACACCCTTTACGGTTACAGTAACTCATCAGGCGTTATGAAAGTAACGGCGATGCTCTTTTATTCTTACGATCCTGCCGACACGCGCCGCGACATAACCTGTTCACCCATACAGATAGTGCAAAGCGGCTCACAGACAGTCGAAGAAATGCTCGGCAACACGCCATTCGCCATCTACGTAGGCAAATGGGATCCGCGAATGATGAGCGACACATGGAAGTCACAGAACCTCGTGGCAACAGCAAAACAAGGGTATGGTATCAACCCCGTGAAACTGCGTTATTCGCAGGTTCTGCTCTATTATGCCGAAATGATGAACGAATTGGCTGGCAGCCCTGACGCCCGTTACGACGGCGATGCCGGCATAACGGCACGTGAAGCGCTGGCGCAAGTGCACAACCGGGCGTTCGACTCGGCAGACCTAACCGAAGCACAGGCATACATAAACAATATACCATCTGACAAAGATTCGTTTTTCGACGCGATTGTACAGGAAAACGCATGGGAACTGGCTGGCGAAGGCATGCGTAAATGGGACTTGATACGATGGAACTTACTTGTACCAAAAATAAAGGAATCAAAAGAACTGTACCTTCAATACCTGCAAGACGGAACATTCAAGGAGACTGTTTATTTCAATTATTCAGACTCTGCCAAAACACAGATTGACATGTCAAGCATAACATGGTACACCGATCCGGCAGACATTACGGCAAGCGACTATGACGGCTCGGAAAGTTCCTATGGCAGCAGCGACATAACAGACACCAACGATACACAGGTGTACACCAACCTACCGTCAATAAGCAGCGGCCTCGTAGGCAGCAGCATAGAGTCGCTCGGGATATCAGGTACAGAGCCTTCGGTTGTAAACCGTTACCTGATGCCGATAGGATCGACTACAATTTCAGCCTCAAACGGAACGTTGCAGAACTCTTACGGCTATACTAATTAACAAAACGTAAACATTAAGTAACGAAAAAGATGAACACATTAAAGACCATATACGGATTCGCGATAGCGATAGCCATCGGCTTTTCGGCGGCATCGTGTACGGACAAGAACGACTGGGACGTGGACAGTTCGTACGACAGGCTGTTCGGAGTATCTAACGACGACCTTACAGTATCGCCAGGCGATACTTACGCCGAAGTGACATTCACTAAAGTGTCAGACGCCGAATATTACATAATCGAAGTCAGCACGGACTCGCTTACCGACGACATCGCCCTTGGAGAGTCAAGCGGCTCGATAGTTTACGGCGAAGACAAAAGCATAACATCGTCGCCCGACACGATAAGCGGACTTATCGGCGACACTCCATACCATCTTAGAATAAAATCAATGTCGTCGCAAAAAAGCGAATCGAAATGGGTATACTACGACAACGGAAATTCGTTCAGGACAGATGCCGAACAACTGTTCAACACACCCACAGACGAAGACCGCGGCGACACATGGATACGCCTGTCATGGACAGTGACCGACAACTTGACACACATCGCGCAAGTGCAAGGCAGCGACACGACAAGAATCGAAATGACGGACGAGATGATTTCGACCGGTGAATACACGGTAGAAGGATTGAAAAGTTCGACTACGTACACGTTCATCCTGTACTACAACGAATCGAAACGTGGCACACTAAACGTTTCGACGATGGCTTCACCGCCGTCTGACGCCTATCTTTACACTCTCGACAGCAGCATTACACGCATTGACCAAGACCTCATAGACGAGATTTCGGCACTTGCGTTGGCACAAAGCGGTACTGACCCGCAAAACTATGCCGTAACAATAGGCCTCAACCCTGGCACTACCGTGTCGCTCTACGCTACCGACCCGGAAACCGGGGACGACGCGGAAGTATCGATACCCGACGGTATGTCGGTGACGTTCTTCGGCCTGGCAGGAGGCAACACGCCAACCTTCAACATCAACCAGAGTGTAGACATAGCCGGTTCGCATAACTACATACGGTTTGAGAACGTATCAATAGTCGACAACGGTGCGCAATATCTGATTAACGAAGGCGACGCAGCAACGGTTGGCAGCGACCTATCGTTCACAGACTGCAAGTTCAGCAACTTCGTGCGCAGCCTCATCCGCCTGAAAGACGAAGCAGCAATAACCATCGACTCAATCAAGATTGACAACTGCATCGCCACCGATATGTCAACCGGCGCAGGCTATGCCATAATGTACTGGAACAACGCTGCCTACACCGTAGGCGGAGTAAAGATTAGCAACTCAACGTTCGACACGTTCTCACATTCGTTCATGGACATCCGCAAAAGCAATACAGGCTCGGTGGAAATAAGTAACTGCACGTTCTACAACGGCCCCGGCAGCGACAAGTACATCATTGACGCACAAGACTGCTCTGGCATAACGTTCACAATTTCGGGCTGTATATTCTCGGCATGCCAGGACGAATCGAAATGCCGCGGAATAAGAAACGACACCGACCCGACCATATCCGAAGTCTACTTCACCAACGACTTTGCGCTCAGTTCGGCTGCCTTTACGCCGACCGTCCAGCTCGAATATGACGCCTCTTCACTATTCACCGACCCGGAAAACGGCGATTTCACACTGTTGAAGAGCGATGTTGACGCCGGCGACCCTCGTTGGGAATAACCTAATAGGCCATACTCCGCAACGACATGACTTGTTGAACGCTTAGTTGCTATGTACCGTGTCCGCACTTTCTGAATAATGTACAAGACAAAAATACATATTTCCAGAATGGGCGGACACATTTTCCTTACCTGGAATAAAAGGGAAAATACCGAATAAAGAAAAAGTCCTTAAGCTCCAATCTTAAGGACTTTTTCAATTTTGAGCGGAGAGAAGGATTAAAGCCATTCCCTCATTAATTTATTGATTTTCAAGATATTTTATACGTTCAGAACTGTGTATCAATCATATACAGCTTTTTTATCCAGTGAAAAAGACCTCTTTTAGCATTATTACTATGGTTCATGTATAGAAAAAGCATATAAAATCATTTTATGGCCTTGATTCTGAAAATTGAGACCGAACAAGCGGCTACTTTTACTGTAATATGTGGACACATTACTTTCGATTCAGCGGTGTGTGGAATGATTCGCTCCGGATTATCGAGTGAGTTATCGCAATCAAGAATACTATGAACCTTGTCACTGCCATAATTAACATTTCCCAAAGGTTGGCTCTCAGAAGCAGATAATACAGTGGTAAGCATAAAACTTTCACAATTCATGCCTTTTAGGTTAATTGAGACAGGGATATCTTTTTCACCTGTATTCACAACTTTCACAATTACCGCATTTTTGTCGTCCTTATCCGCAACAGCGCTTGCATATATTTTATCCGTGTTCCCTGAAACAGAAATGGGTAATACATGCGTTCCACGATTGGCGGAAAACAGTTGCTGCACATAATAGGATGATGTGCGTACCGACCGCAGGTTATCAAACCATATCATGTCGGGGCGCCATTGCCAGCCATTGATATGGGCAAAGAGAGGCGCATAAGTTGCCATTTTCACGACATCTGCATTTCTTTCAAGACCGGTCATAAATGCGGCTTCACAAATCGCAGAATAAAAACGGTTCCATTTCTTTCCTTTTCCATGGCAGGCATATTCACCCGCATATACTTTGGGACCCTTTCGCGGGAAATTATCATAGCGACTGGCTCCGGAGAGAAAGAAGTCTTCGTCCTTATAGAAATGCTCATCGACAAAATCGACACCGGCCTTACGCATTTCCGGCCAAAGGTAATCGTATTCTTTCCCGTCAGGCCAGGGACCAGACGAACCTATAATCTTGATTTGTGGATAGAGCTTACGGATAGGCTTCATAAAGGCTTTGAGCATTGGCGCATACCATTCTCCCCACTGTTCATTACCGATGGCAAGGTATTTGAGGTTGAAAGGTTCAGGATGTCCCATCTCGGCTCTTATTTTTGCCCATTCATTTTTCTCCGGGTCACCGTTACAGAACTCGATGAGGTCAATGGCGTCCTGTATGAACTCGTTTAAGCTATCGCCTTGCGCTATCCATGAACCCTTCGTGGTAATATCGTTATTAAACTGGCAAGCCATACCACAACTAAGCACAGGAAGCGGCTCGGCACCGATTTCTTCACAAAACTGGAAAAATTCAAAGAAACCGAGACCGTATGACTGGTAATAGTCAAAATGTGTGCGTTCCTTGCCATAGTTCCAGCGTGTTTCATTCAACGGACGGTTTTCAACCGGCCCGATACTGTTTTTCCAGTTGTATCTGGTGCTTAGAGTCGCTCCTTCAACGATACAACCGCCAGGGAAACGCATCACGCCAGGCCTTAAATCTGCAACAAGCTGTGCAAGGTCTTTACGCAATCCGTTTTCATGCCCACGCCATGTATTTACGGGAAACAGGCTGACATGTTCAACATCCACCGGAGTGTTACCCTTCAGAAACACCGTAAGAGATGCTTTCTTGATTGTGTGTGGCGGGGTAAGCACGACGGCATATTTGCGCCACTCGCTACCGCATACGTTAATATTGGTGTCACATACAGTAAAACTTTCTTCCTGCAAATCAAGGTCACGCAAACCAACGTTCAGTTGCGCCTGAGCATCTCCTGGAACTCTCGCCCATACCATAAACCGATACTCTTCACCGCCAAGAAGCGACATTCCAAGGAATCCCCTATTCTCAATCCCTGTGGACATATCGCGCTTGCCGCTATACGACAATCTCACATAATGGGGACAGCGGCTGAACGGGCCGTCATTCCTCACTTCCACACCACCTATGGTGTTCCATCCCATAAGCGGTTGCGGAAATTCAAACGACCTGTTCTTTACCAATTCGCCATAAAGTCCGCCGTCGGCGCCATAATTGATGTCTTCAAAAAAGATTCCGTACATTGTCGGGGCTATTTCCGCCCCACTTTTATTAGTGTTGATTTCCAACACGACGCCTTGTGCTTCCGCCTGGATAAAACAAGCGGTAAAGCAAAGTGTATAAAACAGTTTTAGAAAGTTCATATTGTTAATTTTGATTAATACCGCATTCATCCCATACCCGCGGATATGCAACTGAAAAGTGTCTTATGACATCCGGATTTTCAATATGCGCCATATCATGTCATGAAACGTGCTGTTTCAGCCGCTAAAACGTGCTGTTTCGGCTTCCGAAACGGCACGTTTTGCAACACACTGATTATCAGACGATTAATCAAGACAACCGTTACCTGCTGCAATTAACATAAAAATATCAAAGGCAACATACGGCTGCCGTAGAAAGAATGGGATGTTTGCGGAATTCATATTAATTTATCACTTCACCACCTCTGACAGATAATGTTCGCGCAGTTTTTTTACATGGTGCTTTCCTATGAGTACAATTTCTTGTTCCTGTCGTATATCTTGCGATGATGCGGCCACCTTGACCATGTAACGTCCAGGTGCAATATTCCATTGTCCACCGTCATAATATCCCAACTGCTCCGGGAAAAGCCTGAACCTCACTGTCTGTTTTTCCCCAGCCTTGAGGCTTACCCGTGCAAAGCCTTGGAGTTGGATAGGCTTTAACCGTGACTCGCTGTCAATTGGAGAGACATAGATTTGCACCACTTCGTCAGCATCAACATTACCCGTATTTTTTACATTAACACTGAGGCCGAACGCTTCAGCAGTAGTTGCCACTTGCCGGTCCATCTGCATATCACTATATTCAAAAGAAGTATAGCTCAAACCATAACCGAACGGCCATGCAATGCGAGAGTCTTTCTCCAAACCGTAATTGTAACAAACAGGTTCATGAAGCTCAACGGCAGGATAGCTGACACAGAGTTTACCTGACGGTGACACATTGCCGAAAAGAATATCGGCAACAGCATTACCTCCTTCCTCACCCGGATACCAGGCTTGAAGCACAGCTGCACATTTCTTTGCCAAATCGCTAATTACCTGTGCACGTCCGCCAAACACAACAAGCACAACCGGTTTTCCAGTAGCGACAAGCGCATTTACATATTCCTCCTGCCGCCCCGGGAGTGTGAGTTTTGTACGGTCGCGGTTTTCCCCGCTAAGCATCACGTTTTCACCCATAGCCGCAACGATTACGTCGCACTGGCGGGCCATCCGCAGGGCTTCATCCCAATCAGCCGGTTCATGGCTGTCTACCATGCGGTTGTCGATTATCTTTTGTTCAGCCACCCTCGGGTCACCACCTTTTTCCATTATCGTTTCCGGTACATCAGTCCAGTCGCACCCACGTGAATAGAGCAGCGAGCCTCCTTGGGGCATCTTTTGCTCCATGCCTTCTTTTAAAAACACATATTTGGGACGCAGAGGACTTTCCTCTTTACCCTTCCAAAAATAGTGCATGGCCTGGAAGGTATAGTCGCCGGCAAGTGCCCACATTGAATTTGCATTAGGCCCTGTCAGGAACACGCGTCCGCCAAGTCTTGAAAGTTTTTCGGCTGTAAGCGGCAGAATAGGTTTATTATCACTCACTATATTGCCGTTTTTCAATAATACGATGGATTGAGCGGCAAGCTGGTAGGATGTGGCACGCTCTTCGTCAGTGTCAAACTCTATATGCCCATCGCTGTACAGACGCGCTGTATTGTCGAGCAAACCGAGCTTTGCCTTTAACATCAGCACATGCTTGACCGCCTTTTCCACTACGTCTTCACTGATGAGGCCTTTCTCCAACGCTTCAGGAATATTGACATATACTTCACCGGTAGGAAAATCCACTTCGTTGCCGGCATTCATTGCCACAGCGCACAGCTCTAACGGCGAAAGAGATTCATCAATCTGTGGAATAGAGCCGTAGTCACTAACGGTGAGCCCGTTGAATCCCACATACTTGCGAAGCAAATCCTGTTGAAGCCACTTGTTAGCCACACATTTCGTACCGTTAAACGCATGGTAACCGGTCATCACCACCTGGCTGCCCGCCAGACGGATAATAGCCTCGTGCGGTAGCAGAATATCCTCCATAAGTTCTTTTTCGGAAGCATTTGCTCCACCGCCATAACCAAGGAAATGCTTTGTACAAGCAGCAACACCTTCATGCAGATTTCCACCCATTTGCAGTCCTTTTACAAAGGCAACTCCCATTGCAGCCGACAAATAACCGTCTTCTCCGTAAGATTCTTCAAGACGGTTGAACGAAGGGTCACGAACCACATCCACCATAGGGGAAAGGGCAAGCGTTCCGCCCATAGCACGCAACGCCGCTGCCGAAAGCCGGGTTTTCTTTTCAGCCAGCTCTGTATTGAACGTACATGCCATACCTATTTGTTGAGGATAAACAGTGGCATCCAAGGCGTTCACTCCAGAGAGCACCTCCTCATGGACAAGTGCGGGAATATGGTTGGGCGTGTTCTCTATCAGCCATTTCTGCAACTGGGCAACCATGTCACGCTGCTCATTGGGCGATTTTCCTAAATCCATAGCAAATTGGGATATATGCCCTATGCCATCTGGAATTAATTTCTTGCATTTCGCCTCGTCAATTTTACCATCAGGCGTAAATAAATCCGACATATAAATGCTCCTCAACTGAGCCACGCGTTCAGCCATGCTCATTCTATTATAGAGCCGGTCCACACGCTGCTCCAATGTCGTTGCACTGCAAGTCATATTAACGCAAAACACAGCAATCATTATTTTGATGACAAACCCCATTTTCGATGCGATTAATAATTAAACTTCACCTTGCCATGAATATCGGCTGCCGATGAACCGACATAAATAGTAAACGTACCGCGTTCAGCTACCCATTCATGCTTTTCCTCATCAAAATATTTCAGATCATCGTCATCAATAGTATATGAGACCTGTTTTGTTTCTCCCGGTTCAAGTGCGATTTTTTCGAAATGTTTAAGTTCCTTTACAGGGCGGATCACTGATGCCTTGTCATCGCCTACATAGAATTGCACCACTTCCTGCCCAGAGACATTTCCGCTGTTACGCACCGACACAGATACTGTGCGACCGTTAATCGTAGGTTTGTCGTAACTGAATTTCGTATAACTCAAGCCGAAGCCAAAGGGGAAGCGCACTTTCGTTTTGAAATAGTCGAACCAACGATAGCCTAAAAGGATATCTTCGCCATATATTTCAGTTTCATCCTTCTTCGTTCCGTCACCTGGCAAAGCGCAGAATTTAATACCTTTCCATCCTTCTACAGCAGCTTTCAGCAACCGGGCGGAATTCAACGGTTTCCCCTCTTCGCCGCCAAAAGGTTGAGGCAACTTGTCAGGCGACACCCCGGGATAACCTACTGCGCCCATCTTGTGGGCAGGATAATCAGTAAGTTCGTAAGTAAACGTAAACGGAAGTTTTCCGGATGGGCACACGTCTCCTGAAATAATGTCAGCCAAAGCGTGTCCGGCTTCGCTTCCAAGATACCAAGACTGCACCAATGCCTGCGCCTTGTCAATCCAAGGCATGTCGTATGCGTTTCCGCTCACGATCACCAATACTGTGTTGCTGTTGGCAGCAAGCAATTCCGTAATGAGCCTGTCCTGCCCGAAAGGAAGTTGATAAGATTCGCGGTCACCGCCCTCGCAGTCTTGATTATGGTTTTTGTTCAGGCCACCGACATAGATGACATAATCGGCGGTTTTTGCTTTTTCAACGGCTTTATTGCGGAGCGAATCATAGAGGGATTGCGGAAATACATCCACTTTACCAAACATTGCGCGTCCTGAAACATAGCCTTTAACATATTCTATGGTGCATTTGTCGCCGAAACGTTCTTTAATGCCACGCAATGGCGACACTTCATCGCGGGGCTTGAGTTCACTTGAACCACCGCCGGCACATAAACTACGGGTGGCATTTTCACCCACCACCAGAATCTTCATCTTATCCTTAGGAACAAGAGGAAGGATTCCGTTGTTCTTCAACAGAACTATACCTTCCTGCGCTATCTTACGAGCAGCAGCAACGTGTTCTGGAGAATTCATTGAGCCAAAGCCTTGATTGGCAGCGATTTCGGTACGAAGTATCAGGCGGAGCATACGTCTGGCCTTGTCATTGATTATCGAATCAGGAACTTCGCCCCTGCGGCATTTCTCAAGATAAGCCCTTCCAAGATAGTAGTCGTCATACGAATTTATCGGCGCTTCCGCAGTAAGGCCGTCGGTGAAACTGCCCATTTCAAGGTCAAGGCCGTTAAAAATGGCTTCATCCGTGTTATGCGCGGCTCCCCAGTCAGTAATCACCGCTCCGTCAAATCCCCACTCTTTCTTCAGTATGTCGTTAATCAAGCGGGCGTTATGAGTTGCGTGCTGATTGAGATATTGATTGTAACTGCCCATCACGCTCCACGCGCCTCCTTCAACCACCGCTGCATGGAACGGGCGCAGATAAAGTTCATACAAAGCACGGTCGGAAACTCGCACATCCACATGGTTGCGGAAGGTTTCCTGTTCATTAAGCGCGTAATGTTTTACGCAGCACGCCACACCCTTGGATTGAAGTCCTTGAATATAAGGCACGCACATCCGCGAAACAAGATACGGATCCTCTCCCATATATTCAAAGTTGCGCCCGTTAAGAGGCGTGCGGTATAGATTCACGCCGGGACCTAACAAAACATTCTTTTTACGATAACGGGCCTCTTCACCCACCATCCGCCCATAAAGGGAAGCCAGCTCCGGTTGCCATGTGGCGGCAAGACAAGTCAAAGCAGGAAAAGCCGTACAGGAATCATTGGTCCAGCCGGCATGGTCCCAGCTGTTCCAGCAGATTTCCATTCGTACGCCATGTGGTCCGTCGCTACAATAAAGTTCAGGAACGCCTAAACGCGCAACGCCAGGACTTGAGAACTTTGATTGTGCGTAACTCAGGCGGACTTTCTCTTCAAGGGTCATCTTGCTCAAAAGCGTTTCCACCATTGATTCTATATCGTCGTTGTTGGCAGCACTTGAAGTCAACATACCTAACATTAAAAATAAGAAAAGAATTTTTTTCATGGTTTTCAATTTGTAATCATAATAGAGAAAAGCAAGCCGTTGCACTTTATAATCGGCAACGGCTTGTATTCACACATAGAATATAACCAATCTAAAATGGCGCTATGTTATTCTTTTGTAACCTTAGTAATCGTATAGCCGTCGCCGACGAAAAGGGCTCCGTCTTGTTCGTTCATCAGCTGAATAGAGTAGTCTGTCAGCTCAAACTCCAGAACCATAGATCCACTAATCGTAATATCACCGCGCTCAGGATCTCCTTTACCCGTAAGAATATTGTTCCACCAGGCGGTAGTCATAGTGCCCGTTCCCTCGCCGGAAACATACGCACGGACTATATCACCGCTCTGTACCAAATCCTTAAACTGATCCTTGAGGAGATCGAACGGCGTATCCCATGTTACGTCGAACGAGCCTTCCCAAAGAGTTGTTTCTTCCGAGACAGGAAGTTCGTCGGTTACTTCAATTTTATCGCCGCCATAAACATTGCCGTCGCTATCTGTAAGAGTTATGCGGTATGTGCCGAGAGCGAGGTCGCTTGGCACGGTGTATTCAATATAGTCATTGCCGTTATTGGAAACAAAAGTGGCAGCAGCCTCCTTGTCACCTATGGTTATTTTCACCACTTTGTCCATATTTGTGCCGTGCAGCTTCGCCTCCATTCCCGGAACAACCAGACGGTCGCTTGCAGCATCAGTGGGAGTCGGGTCGCCATCAAGCGGTAAAACTTCAAGTATGCCCGTTCGGGATGTTTGTTTTCCCTTTGTCGTGGTAGCGACAATCTTCAAGATATAATCTCCAGCCAAAATCGAAGAAAGCTGAATCTTAGTGCCCTCACATACTTTTTCGTCGTCAAGGAACCACTCTACGGTGGTGTAGAGGGCAGGGGTCACTACGGCTGAATCAACAAATTCCGCGTCGCGTGAAATAGTCTTGTAAACAGCCGGCTCACCGTTCTCCCAATCGCCGAACCACGGAAGGAGTATTTGCGGGGAAAATCATCCTCGGTGGCCGTGATGAACCCTTCGTTGTCTTCAGAGCAGGAGCAAAACATTCCCATGGAGAGGACAACTATTGCTGTTACCAATTTATATAATGTCTTTTTCATTTTTATTCAATCTGTTAATCTATTATTCAATTGATTCACTAAACTTTTCAATGTCCATGAAATGCTGTTCGTTGACATCCCACCATACACGGGTGTGCCAATCGTCGGTTCCACCCAAACGGTCAACAGCTTCCTCGTAATTTACGCTGTTGTACCTACCCTCAAGCAGCGGATAGCGCAGGCGTACAGGTGTTTGCATATTCGGGTCTTCGTGCGGGAAGTCGCCGCGGACAGGAAGCAAAGTGCGGTCGGCCAGCGCAGGATAGTCCGAACGACGGAGGTTCGCCCAGCCTTCGCTTGGATTTGTAAGATGAAGAATCCATGCCTGGGTATTGATCGACTCACGGGGATTATCGCCTAACGGGTTTTCCGCTATGTATTCATCTATCTCTTCGTCGGAAATCTTTGAGACAATATCGTAGTAGTTGTTGAGCATCTGCATTGACGCACGAATACCGGCTTCATAATGGCTTTCTGCGTCGCCTGTGACATTCCAGCCTTTCGAGGCAGCCTCGGCAAGCAGGAATTCAACTTCGGCCGAGGTAATAAGTATGCCCGGACAGTCGGCGTTGCAGAACGCTACGGCTATGGTAGGCCTGATCATACGGGCATTATAGTTGTTCTTGTCATATCCTTTGTCAGGATAAAGCGTTGCAAGTGAATCCAAGGTGGGAATGTCGCTATTTGCAGGGGCACTCACCCAGTCGCTCCACCAGGCGTCGCCTACATTGCACGGAACGATACCTTCACCGCCGCGCTCGCCCCAAGCCAGCACCTCGTCGGTAACGTCATAGTTGCCTGACGTATCGGTCTGACTGCGTGTGGTGTGGATATAGCAGCGGCAAATACGGTAAAGACGCGGGTCGTGCATCTTTTTCATATAATCAAACAAGGTGGAGCTGACAAACGAAGGCGACGTCGGGTCTTGTCCGTATATCATCTCGCTAAGTGCGTTGGCCCTGAAATCAAGGTCGGCGGCGCCGTCATAAAGCGTGAAGGGAACATCGATGTATTTTATGTAAGCATCTTCGTCGGCCGATGAGATAATACCGCCGTCGGCATTTAATGCAGACTCAAATTCGGTACGTGCTCTTTCCGGAGCGACATCGGAAATACGCATTGCATAACGCAGGCGAAGAGTATTGGCATACCTCTTCCATGCTTCCGGATTGCCCCCTAAAGAAGTGACGTCCCCGGAAATAGCGTCAGTACCAGTACCGAGTTGCGCGGCACACGCTTTCAGCTCTGAGAAAATGAAGTCGTAGACTTCTTCCTGCGTGTCGTATTTCGGGGTGGCATTGTCGTCGATGAACGACATTCCCGCCTCCGTGCAAGGAATGTCGCCATAGATGTCAGAGAGTACGGCCATCATGTAAGCACGGTGGATACGCAGCGCCGCATTGGTGTTCGGCATATCTTGAGTGTGATAGATGGCATCTACAAGGTTCTTTATGCTTATCTGATAATAACGGTTCCACGGATAAGCCATCTCCGAGTCTTTCGGATAAACCGCTCCGGCATAGTTGGAAACATTCCATCCACCGGCATAATACTGCGTGAAGCCGGTGATGTAACTGCGGTAAGTGTCCATCAGTGAAAAGTCGCCGTATGTCTGCAGCAGAGCCGTGGTGAGCTGCGCATTCGGGTCGATGGTCTCCGCCTTTGAATTGTCGGTGTTGACCTCCTCCAGGTAAGAGTCGGAGCAAGAAGAAAGCCCCACGCCAAGCGTCAGAAGCATCATGAACGATGCTATGTTGAAAATATGTTTTTTCATAATCACAATATGTCTGTTAGAATTTCACATTTATATTAAAACCGTAGCTACGGCGTGACGGGAGCGAGCCGTACTCAAGCCCGTACCCTGATGTGTTGTAGTTTGAGTCAGGGTCAATGTTCGGTATGTTCTTCCAAACAATAAACGGGTTGCGAGCAACGAACGAGACAGAGAGCGACTTTACAAACTTGCCCAACATCTTTTCAGGGAAAGTGTATCCGAACGTGATTTCGCGGCACTTGATGTAAGAATTGTCGTAGATGAACAATGCAGGAGCTTTTTCGGCAACGCTCTTCCAGTAGTTCTGCGGGTTCACGGGATATGTGTTCTTGCTGTACGTGCCGTCGCCGTTGTCAACGACGCCGTCTACAATAAGTCCTTCACACTTGCCTGCAGCGCGCCACTCGGCCTCCGTCATGCCGGCTGCCTTGCGGGCCTCTTCAGAGCGGTACCACTCTTCACGTCCTGCGAGCGTGCCCTTGGCCTTACCCGTTAAGTAGGCCGAACGCATCGAGAACGAGTAGAGGTCGGCTCCCATTTTCACGTCAAACGAGGCTGAGAGGTGGAAGTTCTTATACGTGAACGTTGAGTAGAAACCGCCCGTCCAGTCCCAGGTAGAGTTGCCGAGGGTCTTGAGATTCTCGTCGTAAAGCGGCAGACCCGTGTTCTTGTCTATGAGAATGTCGCCGTTCTCGTTGCGCTTGAAGTCTGTTCCGAGGATAGAGCCGTAGTTCTTTCCGACCTCTGCTCCAACCGAGACGCCAGCCCAGCTCGCATCAGCCAGCTGGAGGTAATCCATGCCTTCGACAAGAGCGAGAACCTTGTTCGAGTTCTTTGAGAAGTTAATACCTGCGTCCCAAGCAAAATCCTTGATTTGGAGCACACGGCCGTTGACTGCCAACTCGATACCCTTGTTCTGTATCTTTCCGGCATTGACAAGGCGGCTGGGATACCCGGAAGCCGAAGACGAAGCAAGTGCTATAATCTGATCCTTTGAAATCTGGTTATAGTATGTAAAGTCAATTCCCAAGCGCCCGTTGAAGAACCTGAGCTCAAGACCGAGTTCGTAAGAGCTGGTCATTGTCGGCTTAAGGTTATTGTTAGGCTGTGTGTTGTTATTTATCACTATGGTGTAGCCCGGATATTTATATTTACCCGTCGAATAGATCAGGGCGAGCTGATACGGGTCAGTGTCTGAACCTACTTTCGCCCATGAAGCACGGACTTTACCAAAACTTAAGATTTTATGGTTCTTGAAAAAGTTAGAAAAGATGATACTTCCTGATACCGAAGGATAAATATATGTGTTGTTTGCCGACGGGAGTGTGGATGAACGGTCGCCGCGGATAGTACCTTCAAGATAGTATGTAGAGAGATAGCCAAGGCTTGCACTTGCATAAAGAGAATTTATCTGCTTCTTGTATGTGCTCGGCTGGACATTCTGCTCTGCATAATTTATGATTGAAACCACGTCGTCCATCTGCTGGTCAGTGCCGGTGATGACGGTCGTCTTGTTATCCACCTTAAATATGTTTCCACCCACAGTGGCATTGAAGTCGAAGTTACCCCAGTTGTTGTTATAGAGGGCAAGAAGCTCTGCGTTCAGCGTACGGTTATTAAAGATCGAGTTGGTGAGCTTACCAGGAAGAACGCCAGGAGTCGTACGGGCAATGAACTCATCGAAGTTCATATTATTGATGTCAGTACCAATCGTTCCCTGGATTTTCAAATGCTTGTTCACGTTATAAATAGCTTTCGCTGTAAAGCGGAACACGTCTTTCGCTGAAGTGTTGTTGTTCTTGTAGAGGTCCCAATACGGGTTTCTGTTATACTGGTCGTTACCATTCCAGTTGGCATAAGTGCCGTCAGCATTCTGGTAATGCTTGAGCCATTCAACATTGTATGTACCCGCCAAGGTC
>VOFD01000350.1_pt1 | contig 160001 bp, 188 predicted proteins | sample 5384101 | NCBI WGS metagenome assembly VOFD01 (sample SAMN12384723, study PRJNA508395) | human gut metagenome | isolation source: healthy gut C | host: Homo sapiens | reverse complement strand
CGACGACGGCTATTCCGGCGCGAACTTCCAGCGGCCCGGATTTCAAGCCATGCTTGCGGACATTGAAGCCGGGAAAGTCGGGACAGTTATCGTAAAAGATATGTCGAGGTTAGGGCGAAACTACCTGCAAGTGGGAATGTACACGGAAATGATTTTCCCACAGAAAGGTGTCCGCTTCATCGCTATCAATGACGGAGTGGACAGCGCACAGGGCGACAATGACTTTGCCCCGCTGCGGAATATCTTTAACGAATGGCTGGTGAGAGATACGAGCAAGAAAATCAAGGCAGTGAAAAGGTCAAAAGGCATGAGCGGCAAGCCTGTTACCAGCAAGCCGGTCTATGGCTACCTCATGGACGAGGACGAGAATTTTATCATTGACGAGGAAACCGCGCCGGTTGTCCAGCAGATATACCAGCTCTTGCCTTGCCGGGAACGGCCCGACCAAGATTGCCCGTATGCTGACGGAGCAGCAAATCCCCACGCCGGGGACGCTGGAATACCGCAGGACGGGCAGCACCCGCCGCTACAACAGCGCAAACGCCCAGCAATCAGAACAAGAACCGCAAGCAGGACTGTTACATCTGCGGCAGCTACAAGAAGCGTACACCCGCGACTGTACGGCACACTTTATCCGCACCGACCTTTTGACCGCCGGTGTCCTCTCCAATCTCCGGCAAGTGACGGAATATGCCGCCAGGCATGAGAGCCGCTTTGTAAAGCTGCTCATCCAGCAGAACGAAATCGGCGGCAAGAGAAAGACCGCCGCAGCCACGAAGCAGCTTGAACAGGCCCAGGCGCGCATTGCCGAAGTGAACCGCATTATCAAGCGGCTGTATGAGGACAATGTGAGCGGCAAAATCAGCGACGAGCGTTTCATGGAGCTGTCGGCGGACTATGAGCAGGAACAGCGGGAACTGAAAGACCGGGCGCTGCCGCTTTGCAGGAGGAACTTTCCAAGTCGCAGGCCGCCACCGTCAACGCGGGATGCTGTTGAGTAAGCCCTCCCAATCGCACCCCATCTCGCCGCAATAAGTCATGTAGTCAGCCGCCTCCTTGGCACGCAGCAGGATTAGCCTACGGGCAGGCCGCTCCACGCGGGTGACGGTCACAGTGCCTGGCACCGTGTGGGCCGGGCGTTCCGGCTGCAATGCGTTATTTCTTTCATGCGTCATCATTTGTTCCATCCTTTCCTGTGGCAGAGCTTGCTGCTCCGCCATCATAAGGCAGGCGTGGCGGATTGGGTAATAGGTAAAATAGCTCACGGGCGGCAATGCGCGGCGGTACTCCCGCGGCGCAATGGCAAACCGCCGGGCAAAGGCGCGAGCAAATCCATCCTGCGAATTAAAGCCGCTTTCCAGCGCTACATCTAGCACCCGCTCGCCGGAATCCCGAAGTGTCTGCGCCGCTCTGGTCAGCCGCAGCGCCCGGATATAGTCAAACGGGGTTTTGCCTGTCAACTCCTTAAAAATCCGAATGCAGTAAAAGGAGCTGTAGCCGGCAGTCTGCCCGAGCGCTTCCAGAGTGATCTCACCATCCAAGTGCGATACGATATAATCCTGCATGCGCTGCACCGCATCAATTTTATCCCAATCCATCCTCTTTCCACCTTTCAAAAGATAGTATAAGGCAAACGCTCTTTAATTACCCGACCCTCGTTGCGCGTTTTCGCCGGCATGCAAACCGCCGCCCTGCCTGCGCATAATCCTTCAGAAACCACGCACACTGTCAAAGAAGCATTTTCCGGCTCCGTTTCCTTTTGACAACGATATCCGATTGGATTATAATAGCCCTATTCATATGGAAATAAAGTGACAACAAATGCAGCATGGGAGGCATTTTTCTTGGAAATCATCAAACGTGAGCAAGCGGCCGAATTCGACGCCTTTGTAAAAAGCCACTATAAGGCAAGTTTCATGCAGGGAAGCCCCTGGGCGGGCGTCAAAAAAAACTGGCAGTGGCGCGGCGTGATCAGCCGCGGAGAAGATGGCAAAATCGACGGCACCATGGCGCTTTTAATCCGCAAGGTGCCGGGCATGCCCTATTCCCTGATGTATAGCCCGCGCGGCCCCGTCTGCGATCCGCATGACCGCGCTATGGTCAAAAAAAGCTTGTGGACGCGGCAGTTGAGGTCGGCAAGGAATTTAACGCCTATGTGCTAACAATGGATACCGATATCAAAGTAGAGGATACGGAGTTCGCCAATCTTGTCAAGAGCCTTGGGTTTACCGTCGACTCTACCACACAGAGCTTTGAAACCATTCAGCCGCGTTTTGTTTTCCGCCTTGATGTGGAGGGCAAAACAGAGGATGAGGTGTTCGGCGCTTTTGCTTCCAAGCATCGCTATAATATCCGGGTGGCTAAGAAAAAGGGCGTTGAAGTGAAAATCTGCGGCCCTGAGGCAGCAGAGGATTTTCATAAAATCATGATTGAAACCGGCAAGCGCGATGATTTCGGCATTCGCTCCACAGAATATTTCCGCAGCATTCTGGAGAATTTCGGCGAGGATGCGCGCATTTATCTGGCGTATTATGAAGGCCAGCCCATCGCAGGCTCCCTTGCAATTCACTATGGCGATAAGGTTTGGTATCTCTACGGTGCGTCTTCCAACGAGCACCGCAACGTCATGCCCAACTACCTGCTTCAGTGGGAGATGATCCGCTGGGCAATCGAAACCGGCTGCCGTATTTACGATTTTCGCGGCGTATCCGGTTATCTTGATGAAAGCAACCCCTTTATGGCATCTACCGCTTTAAAAAGGGATTCAGCGGCGAACTGACGGAATTTATTGGCGAGATGAATCTCGTGATCAAACCGTTCGCTTTCCAACTAGTCACCTGCGGCGAAAAGGTCTATAAAAAGCTGCGCACCGTCAAGCGTAAATTAGCGGAAAAGAAATGAGAACAAAATTAGGCCGTTGAAAAAAAGCAGCCTGTTTTGTGCAACCGGCAGAGAAAAGGCCGCATTCAGATATGGATGAACAGGCGATTCGCAACAATGTCTTTTTCTACATTTTCTTCTCTTTCCTTTTTTTTCACAGCCTGAAATGCCGTTTTAAACGGCATTTCTTATTGATTTAAAGTGGATGTGTCAGAAAGGGAGGCTTTGCCGTGCGCTATGTCGTAGAGCGGGATTATTTGGCCAACAATATTGAAATCGTCAAAAGAGAAATGGGGGGCGTTCCCGTTATCGGAACGGTCAAGGCAAACGGCTATGGGCTGGGCACTGTGCAGTTTGCGCGCGAGCTTGTTGACAATGGGATTGCTCTGCTTGCCGCCGCCCGCCCAGAGGAAGCCGCCGCTGTGCGCAATGCGGGCATTGATTGCCCGATCCTGCTGCTCAGCCCTGTGGCAGACGGAAATGAGGCGGGAGCTTCTGATTGATCGCAGCATCACGGCCTGCGTCGGTTCCCGTGACAGCGCGCTCCTGCTGGAAGAAACAGCGCAAAGGCGCAGCGCCGTCATCGAGGCGCATTTAAAGCTGGATACCGGCTTCGGCCGGTATGGGTTTCTCCCCGGCGAGGAGGAGGAAATCGCCAAGCTCTGCGCAGGGTTGCCGCATCTAAAAATTACAGGCTGTTTCACGCATTTTTCCAATGCCTTTGGGAAAGACCCCTCCTCTGTAAACCGTCAGATGAGCGTTTACCGGGAGATGACGGAAAAGCTTGAGCAGGCAGGCATGGCGCTCGGCATGAAGCATGCGGCCAATTCGACCGCTGCGCTACGGTTCCCGGAAACCCGGCTCGATGCAGTGCGCATCGGCTCTGCCTTTTTGGGCAGGCTGTCGGTGCCAAACGAGTGGGGGTTCCAGCGCGTGGGCCACATGGAGTGCGAAATTACCAGCGTGAAACACTTGCCCAAGGATTCCAACATTGGCTATGCGGATCTCTACCGCACGCCGCGCGATATGGTTGCCGCCGTTGTTCCGGTGGGGCACATAGACGGCTTTGGGCTAACTAAGGCAAACGACCTTTGCCGCCCGGTGGACAAGCTGCGGCATTTGGTGCATGCGGTGAAGGATTTTTTCCGCGATACTCAAATTTACGGTTATCTCAACGGCAAGCGTGTCCCGCTCGCGGGCCGAATCGGGCTGACAAATGTTGTGTTTGACGTGACGGGTGTGGATTGCCGCCCGGGGGACATTGTCACACTCGACGTGAATCCCCTGATGGTAGACAGCGGTGTTTTACGGGAGTATGTATGACTTCCATATTTTATAAAATTCCAAATCAAACGGCGGCCTCCTGCCCACACAGGAAGCCGCCGTTTGCTATCATCCGGCTCAATCAGCCAAAAATGCCGATGCCCTTGAGAATGCTGTCGAATACCGTGGAAACGATATTCTGGGCCTCAGCGCTCGCGCCTGCCGAGCTAAGAATCCCCCTCTACAAGTGAAAAGATAGAACTGAGCATGTTTTTTCCTCCTCCTAATATCATTGAGATACCTCTGCAATTTATTGAAAATTGATTCATTACAAATGCGACAATAAATACGCATCAGCATCTTTGAAATTATTGTATTCGACAAATTTGCTTATTTTGTTACAAAATTATGAACAAAGCGACACTTTCCAAAAAACAGTAAATAATCTTATTCTTCTAACCGAAATCCGTAAAAATTATCGTTCTCCTTCCGGGATGTTTTTCAAAAAGCAAAAAAAGGGCTGCCGCAAAATGAAACGCATTTCGCAGCAGCCCTTTCTAATATTTTTTATTACGAAGTGAGTAACAAAGCAAAACCAATTTACCCCGCGGGATCATAGAGATACGGCCAACCGGCCGCACGCACTTTGCCAGAGGCTATTTTTTTACTTAAGACCAGCGGCCTTTATAATCGTTGGGGTAAATCTCAAGCACCTCAAACGATATTACACCGGCAGGCACCTCAACCTCCACTGTATCGCCCAGCCGATGGCCTAAAAGCGCCTTTCCAACCGGAGATTCATCTGAAATCAGGCCAATATCCGGATCCGCCTGTGCAAAGCCAACAATCTGGTAATCCTCTGTTTCGCCCATCTCCAAATCCTTGAGCTTTAGCTTAGAGCCCACATGGATCACCTCTGTGCCCAGCGCATCTTCATCAAGCACCTTGGCATTTTCAAGCATCGCCTCGATTTCACCAATGCGGGCTTCTAATTTGCCCTGCTCGCTTTTGGCTTCGTCGTACTCGCTGTTTTCCGACAGGTCGCCGAAGGAAAGTGCCACCTTAATCTTTTCCGCCACTTCCTTACGCCCGACGGTTTTAAATGTTCCAGCTCCGCCTGTAGTTCATGCAGGCCGTCATAGGTTAATAAAATCTCCTGCGGCATCTTTACCATCCTTTCAGGCCCCGTATGAGGCAGTGCAGTTGTTAGCAGTTGCGTTGTTAAAATAACGCAATGTTGTTATTATAATAAAACAGGCGGGCGCTGTCAAGTGATTATCGGGCTGATTCAGCGCTCGGCAGCCTCTTCCCACAGCCGTTTCAGGCATAGCATATCCTTCCGATAGCGCCGAATCGAATCGCCCTTGACAAACTCCAGCAAAGGTCTCCCTGATAGCCCTGCGCCCGCAACTCCCGCAAAAACAAACCGATTTCTTTTTCCCCTTTTTTCAAAGGATAGCGGCGCGACCCGCTCTGATTCCAGCAAAACAGATGGGCAACCTCCGTTTGCCCCGCTACGGCGCGCAGGTTTTCAAAATCCTCCCCCGCATACATCGGCTGCCAATAGGTTTTCAAGTTTTCCATGCCGCACTGTTTGAGATAGGCAAGGCAGGTTTCCCGCGTGTCATTATAGGTATTCCGGTGAAATTCCGAGGCAACCGTTAACCCGTATTCCGCCGCAATCCCAGAAAGGAGCATTCCTTCCTCCACAAGGCCGGTAAGCGCTTCCGGGGAGGTTTCTCCACTTCCCTGTTCTCCCAGCCAGACGCGGATGATCTGTGCGCCAAGCGCTAAGGTGATCTCACAAAGCTTTTGGAACGCATCCAACTGCCCGCTTCCAATTTTATAATAACTGCCGTAGGAGCGCGTTTGAATCCCAGCCTGCTCACAGCCCCTCCGCGCCTCTTGGGCGGTTTTCTCATCTGTCACATGAACGTCACCGCCCCATTCGATGCACTCTGCCCTGCTCTCCTGCGCCAGCCGGATGATTTCTTCGCAGGTGAGCTTTCGAAAGGTGATGCTTGTTAAGCCAATCATATGCCTCTGCTCTCCTACGCCATTGTTTCCAGCATTTGCAAGGTCACGCCATAGTGCGTTTGCCCCCGGCGGACCAGCGGCCAAATTCCTCAATCATATATTCTGCCATGCGCCAAACCTCCCGCCCCATGCTTCCTGCGATATGCGGGGTCAAAAAAGCGTTTTTCCGCCTCATCAAGGGGTTCCACGGCGCATACGGCTCTTTCGTGAGCACATCGAGCAGCGCAGCCCCTGCCCGGCTCCTCACGTAGTGCGCGGGCAAGATCCTTTTCCACCACCTGCCGGCCCCGGCCGGTGTTGATAAACGTGGCGTTTGGCTTCATCCGGGAAAACAACTCATAGTGAAAAATCCCCGCAAGCTCCTCCTTATTCGCCAAGTGGTTTGAAATCACATCGCAAGAGGAAAAAAAGCTCCGGCAGGCTCACAAGGCGCACCCCAAGCGCACGCGCGCGCTCCTCGCTTAGATAGGGATCATAGGCCAGCGCCTCGCAGTCAATGGTTTTCAGCCGTTCGCACACGAGCGACCCGATGCTGCCAACCCCGACGATACCAACCTGCAATCGGTAATTGCCAGGATGCCTCTGCGCCATGTGCTGCGCGCTCCAATAGCCCTTTTTGCACCGGCCTGCTGATTGGAAATAGCCCTTTGCCGCAAGCACAATTTGCGCAAAGGTGAATTCTGCCACCGGAACGGCATTCGCCTGCCATGCGCTGAACACCTCCACCCCGCGCTCCAAAAACGGCCGAGCGAAATACTGGACTGTTCCCGCGGCATAGAACACGGCCCGCAGATTCGGAAAATAGGTTTGTATCTCCTGCGTAGAGAGCGGCGCCATCCCCCAGGTGGAAAAAATCGCTTCACAGTCACATGTAAAGCGCTTATGCTTCTCCAACGTAGCTTTTGAGAGCACCGGGCCGTACAGCTCGCCCAAGGCCGCGAGCCTTTCCCGCAGCTCCTCTGGAAACACCCGCTGCAAATTTTGGGGTTCTTCCGATAGCAAGGCAATTTTCATTTTGCTCCTTCCTTTCCCAAACGCTGCCGTTGCGTTTACTGTGCAGTACCATAGCCCTCCAAAACCACAGTAAAGCGGTGATTGGGCGAAGACTGCATCTCTGACGCTTTCATGCCGAGCGTTGTATTCCCGCGGCCGCTCTCGCCTACCTCAAGCATGCCGACGCCCGCGGTAGTGGCCTTCACCTGTTTTCCATTCTCGTCCAGCCATTTGATCCGTACGGTGCAGTTCTTTGCACCGGCAATCCCATCCTCAAGCCGCTTGGCGCTGCAACGAAATTGAAGGAGCAGCCGTCTCCGCTCATTTCTACAGCTGAAATTTTAGCGTCCGTAATCTGAAACCGGGCGCCATAGCACACTATTTCCAACGGAAATTTTTGAGAAAAAAAGTAAAAGCAGCCGTCTTTTGCGCGCTCTGTGCAGTCGATGTGCTTTCCGCCCGTTTGGCCGTGTTTTTTCGGCAGCACCTGTGGCGGCGGGCTTTTTCGATGCAGGAACCCTTTCTGTCGTCAAAGCGCTGGACGGTTCTGCCGCCAATATGGTGGATGGTTCCGTAAGGCCCACCGGTTTGCTCGACGGATTTGTTTCCCCAGTCTGTCCGTTGGTCAGCGAAGAGCCTGCCGTTTCCGGCAATTCTCCCTCTCCGACGGAACATGCCGCTAAAGAAGCGACAAGCATCGCCGCCAACAGGAATGCTGGAAGTCGTTTTTTCATTTTACTCTTTCCCTCTTTCTTATCACTTGAAATTGCAATCCCTCATGCGCATGATGAGATAGTTCCATCTTACTACACCCATTTTTCACTGTCAATTCCAGCCCTCAGCGCAAAAGAAAACCGATACAAAGAGCGAAAAAGCTGTTATACTGTTACTTAGAAAAAAGCGGGAGGAAAATGCCAATGAAATTTCAAACATTCTCCTATCACACACTGGATGAAATCCGGCAGGCGGCTAACGGCCTTTCCCTCACCCTGCCGCTGAGCGAGGTGCTCCGCGTGCTCCGGCAGCCCGTCTCAGCGGGTCCATTGCGGCTTGCAAATCGAATCGCCATCCAGCCCATGGAAGGCTGCGACGGCACCCCGGATGGACGGCCAGATACGCTTACCCAGCGGCGCTATCGCCGCTTTGCGCGTGGCGGGGCGGGGCTGATCTGGTTCGAGGCCACCGCCATCGTGCAGGAGGGCCGTGCAAACCCACGCCAACTCTATCTCAACAAAAAAACGCTTGACAGCTTCCGCACACAGGTCGAGGAGATCAAAGAGGAAGGGATGCGGCAAAACGGTTTCGCGCCCGTTGTCATCTGCCAGCTGACGCACTCTGGACGCTATGCCAAGCCGGAGGGCGTGCCTGCCCCTCTGATTGCTTATAACAATCCCTTATTTGAGAAAGAACAGCCAATTGACAAAAGCCGCATCGTTTCCGATGACAAGCTGAAACGCCTGGAGGAAGCCTTTGGCGCCACCGCTCTGCTCGCGCAGGAGGCGGGCTTCGACGGCGCGGATATCAAATGCTGCCACCGCTATCTGCTCAGCGAGATGCTCTCCGCCTTTACGCGCCCGGGCGATTACGGCGGCGCTTTTGAAAACCGGACCCGGTTGCTGCGCAACGCAATTTTTGCCGCCAAAGGCGCAACCAGCGGGGAGTTTCTAATCACCAGCCGCGTGAATCTCTACGACGGCTTTGCCTACCCCTATGGCTTCGGCGTTTCTCCAACGGGCGGCCTCATGCCTGACCTGACGGAGCCGAAAGCGCTGGTAACGCTTCTGCATGAGGAGTTGCGGCTTCCTATGCTCGATTTTACAATTGGCAATCCCTATGTCAACCCACATGTGAACCGCCCCTACGACGGCGGCCCCTATGTGCCGGACGAGCACCCGCTGGAGGGCGTGGCGCGCATGCTGGGCTGCATCGGGCAGCTCAAAAAGCCTTCCCATCCCTCTGTGTGATCGGCTCCGGCTTCTCCTACCTGCGGCAGTTCTCTCCATATCTCGCAGCGGGCGCGGTCGAACAGAGCGTATGTGATCTGGCGGGCTTTGGGCGCATGGCGTTCGCCTACCCCGATTTTCCGCGCGACACGCTGTATGGCGAGGGCTTCAACGCGCGCAAAACCTGCATCGCCTGCGGGAAGTGCTCTGCCCTTATGCGCGCAGGCACAGTCGCGGGGTGCGTGGTGCGCGATGGGGAAACCTATCTGCCGTTTTATCAGGCGCATTGCTGTGTATAAACAAGAAGTTTATTTGGAAACGCTGAATTTCAGCCGATCAGTCAATAGAAAAAGAAGGAGTGAACGATATGCCGCAAAAGATTGCCATCGTCACCGGCGGACGCAAGGGCATCGGCCGCGCCTGCGCGGAAAAGCTGCATACGGATGGCTACCGTGTGATCGTCACCGGGCGGAATGCGGATGCGCCCATGGACGATACTGGCATTGATTATGTCCCCTGTGACAATCTTTCAATTCTCGCAATTCGTTCTCTGGCAGACAAAATATTCTCCCAATTCGGCCGGGTGGATGTGCTTGTCAACAATGCAGGCGTCGCACCGAAAGTCCGCCTCGATTTGCTGGAAACCACAGAGGAAAGCTTCGATTTCGTGCTGGATACCAACCTGAAGGGCCCCTTTTTCATGTGCCAGGCGATGGCGCGGCAGATGATCCGCGTGCTTCAAACGCAGGAGGATTATCACCCACGCATCATTAACATCTCCTCCGTTTCCGCCTATGCCTCCTCCGTCAACCGTGGCGAATACTGTATATCGAAAGCGGGCGTTTCCATGGTGACAAAGCTGTTTGCAGACCGTCTGGCGCAATTCGGCATCCCGGTTTTTGAGGTGCGCCCCGGCATCATCCGCACGGATATGACCAGTGCCGTCATGCAAAAGTATGAGGAAATGATTGCAAACGGCCTGACCCCTATCCCTCGTATGGGGGAGCCGGAAGATGTGGCCAAGTGCGTGAGCGTGCTCGCGGGCGGGCAGCTCGATTTTGCCACCGGGCAGGTGCTCAATGCGGACGGTGGCTTTCACCTGCGGCGGCTATAATTTTAGAAGGGGCGGCAACAATGCAGGAATATACCTTTGATACCGTCATCGTCGGCACCGGCTGCGCGGGCTATAATTGCGCGGACTGGCTGTACACACTCGGCCGCAGGGATCTTGCCATTGTCACACGCGGGCGTTTATCGGGCGCCTCACGCAACACGGGCAGCGATAAGCAGACGTATTACAAGCTTTCCCTCGCCTCCGGCATGCCGGACAGCGTGCGAAAAATGGCAAGGGATCTCTGCGCGGGCGGTGGCGTCAACGCAGGCGTCGCGCTCGCGGAAGCGGCAGGCAGCACACGCAGCTTTATGAAGCTTGTCAACCTCGGCGTTCCCTTCCCCTGCAATGAATACGGCGAATTCGTCGGCTATCAGACCGATCACGATCACTCCGGCCGGGCCACCTCCGCCGGGCCGTATACGTCAAAATATATGACGGAAGCGCTGGAGCGCGCTGTGTTGGAAAAGGGCATTCCCATTTTGGAAGGGCTCACTGCTTTTCACCTTTTTCACATTGCATGGCCGTGTGACCGGACTGGCCTGCATCGACGAAGCCGGAGAAAGCGGGCCGCCGGCCTTGTTATTTTTCACTGCAATCAGCTCGTGATCGCCACCGGCGGCGAAGCGGCAGCTTACTGGGATAGCGTGTATCCAGAGAGTCAGATTGGGGCGCTGGGGATGCTTGTGCGGGCGGGCGTCCGCCTTGTCAATCTCAACCACTGGCAATACGGCCTTGCCTCCACAAAATTCCGTTGGAATGTTTCCGGCTCCTATCAGCAGGCGCTGCCCCGCTATGTGAGCGTAGGGGCGGATGGATTCGAGCACGAATTTCTCACAGAAGCGTTTCCAAACCCGGCAGAAATGCTCGGCCGAATCTTTCTCAAGGGCTACCAATGGCCTTTTGACGCACAGAAGGCGGAGGGCTCCTCTAAAATCGACTTGCTCGTCCAGCAGGAATGCGCAAAGGGTCGGCGCGTATTTCTGGATTTTCGACGCAATCCAAGCGGGATGGGAAGCGGCTTTGGTCTTATTCCGGAGGAAGCAAAGAAATATCTGGAGCATTCCGGCGCGCTTCTGCTCACGCCCTATCAGCGCCTGCAAAAGCTTAACCCCGCCGCGATTGGGTTATACCGGGAGCACGGCATTGATCTCTCCAACGAAATGTTGGAGATCGCCGTTTGTGCCCAGCACCAAAACGGCGGAGCCGATGTGGATGTTAACTGGCAAACCAGCGTTACCGGCCTCTATGCCGTGGGTGAGGCGGCGGGCACCTTCGGTGCATACCGCCCCGGCGGCACAGCGCTCAACAGCGCGCAGGTTGGCTCTCTGCGCGCCGCAGAGCATATCGCGCGCACCGGCAGGCGCCATCCACCGGCTCCAATTGCGGCGGATGAATTGAGCGCCTGCAACACGATTTGCGCGGCTATCAATGCGCACAGGGGCTCTCCCACGCACTCATCCGGCAAAAGTTTCAGCAGGCCATGAGCCGCCATGCCGCCAATCGCCGCTGCCTGCCGCAAATTCGGATGCTTCGGCGGGAAATCGGGGGAGGTGCTGCGCAACATCCCGCACATGCTTGCGTCGGACGGAACCTTCGCCTCCCTGATCGAAACAATTGATATCTTAACAGCACAGGAAGCCGTGCTCTTCGCCATGGAAACGGCGGGAGAGGCGATGGGCAGCTATGGAGGCGCTCTATATTTAGACGCTTCAGGCAACGTATTGCCGGAAAATCCAGCGCACAGTCAAGACAGGCTGATCACGCAGGACCATATTTGCCGGCTGCAAAAGCCGCTTCCGATCCCGGAGGCAGATATCTGGTTTGAAACAGTATGGGCACAGTATCGAAAAGAAGCATCCTCAATCATCGCATTCGGAACTGCGATGAGCAAGGAGAAGCCAAGCAAAACAGCGCCGCCTGAACGTGCAATTCAGGCGGCGCTCGTGATTGGAGCCACAAAGGAAGTAGAATATTGCGCTCTACAGGGATTTTATAAGGTTCGGCAACCGTTTGAGCGCGCCGGGCACGCCCTTGAGAATCTTCCCCATGCCCTTTGCAAATCGATCCTCATTGAGAATCAGCAAAAGGCCATCTGCCATATCGGGGCTGAATACGCCCATGCTGTCCGCAATGAAAAGCTTCACAGGCGACTGAACGGCGATCCCCCCTGCCATAGAATCCGGATCAATGAATTTTCCCATCAGGCGGTTGATGCGGCCGCCCCACTTGCTCACATCCTTTGCATCCTCGAATGTGCTCGTATAGGTGAGCGGCTGACTAGGATCCCGCTCGCTGGGAGGAATTGCATGGCCAAGCACCGCTTCAAACTCGCTATCCGGCACATGGGTGATATCGCCGCTATAATAAGAAGGAGCGATCGCTCTATCATCCGGGCATACTGCTTCAGTGGAGGGCTGCACCTCCACACCGCCCTCCAGCCGGATATCGCGGCTGGACGCGCCCACAAGGATGCGGAATTCACCGCGTTCCACCTGCCAATCGCCGCACTGCGTATTATAGTAAGCGAAGGCACGTTTATCGAGCGTGAGGGTAACCGTTTTCTCCTCTCCTGCTTTCAGGAACACCTTTTGGAAGGCCTTCAGCTCCTTGGGCGCGCGGTAAATTGTGCTATCCACATCAGCCACATAAACCTGTGCGATTTCCGCGCCATCTACTTCACCCGTATTCTTCACGTTGAAGCTGACGGTGAGCGTATCCGTATCTTTCATGCTGGAGGTGGAAAGGACCAAATCGCTGTAGGCAAAAGAGGTATACGACAGCCCATAGCCGAACGGGAAGCGGACGGGAACCCCAGCCTTATCATAATACCGGTAGCCCACATAAATTCCCTCCCGGTATTCAACGGAAACCGCCGTACCCGGAAAATAATTAGCGCTCGGCACGTCGGAAAGCGCTATCGGATAGGTTTCCGCGAGTTTTCCGCAGGGGTTCACATCTCCAAACAGGATATCCACCACAGCACTACCGCCCGCCTGCCCACAGAGGTGGCTGTGCAGAATGGCCGGCACCTCGTCGGCCCATGGGAGCTCAACCGCCGCGCCGCCCGCCAGCACAACAATCACATTCGGGTTCGCCTTTGTAACCGCTTCCACCAGCTGGTTGTGCAGTGGTGGGAGCTGCATATGCCGGCGGTCGCAGCCTTCTGTTTCATATTCATCCGTCAGCCCGATAAACAGGATCGCCGCATCAGCGCTCTTAGCCTTAGCCACCGCTTCGGCAAGATAGGCGTCGTCAGGCGTTTTATCCTTCCGGTCTGTGGAATAGCCTGGCGCATACTCAACGGAGATGCCCTCCTGCACCATGGTATCATAGGCGCAGTCAAGCCGGATCGGATTAATCAGAGAACTGCCTGCCCCTTGATAGCGCGGCTTTTTCGCCATCTCACCGATCACGGCAATCCGCTTGTTTTTCTTCAGCGGCAGGAGTCCGCCGTCGTTTTTCAGCAGCACCATGCACTGCCCGGCAATTTTACGCGCCAGCGCGTGATGTTCTTCCGGATCGTAGGTTTCGTTGCCAAGCGCCTTTTCGCTCTTCTTGGCGAGGTCTATCAGGCGGTCAACCATCTGATTAAGAAAATCCTCTGAAATCCTGCCATCGCGCACCGCCTGTGCAATCGCACGGTCATTTGCCCCACCGGAGAACGGCATTTCCAGCTCTTGGCCAGCCAAAGGCCCTCTACACGATCGTTCTCTGCGCCCCAGTCGGTTACCACGGGCCCTTGAAACCAAAATCCCCGCGCAGCACATCGGTCAGCAGCCATTTATTCTCCGCGCAGTAAACGCCGTTTAAGCGGTTGTATGCACACATCACCGTCCATGGCTGCGCCTTTTTTCACAGCGATTTCAAACGGCGCGAGGTAAATTTCCCGCAGGGTGCGCTCATCCACAACCGCATTCACCGTCATGCGCCGGGTCTCCTGATTATTGGCGGCATAGTGCTTGATGGAAGTGCCGATCCCCTTGCTCTGCACACCATTGATAAAGGCCGCCGCCAGTTCGCCTGCCAGAACAGGGTCTTCCGAAAAATATTCAAAATTGCGGCCGCAAAGAGGCGAGCGTTTAATATTTACACCTGGCCCCAACAGCACAGAAACTTGCTCCTTACGGCATTCATCCCCCAACGCCTGCCCCATCTGATAGATCATCTCCGGATCCCACGAGCAGGCGGTGGCCGAGGCCGTGGGATAGCAGATTGCGGGCGCACCCTTCAGCACCGAATGGCCTTTTCACTGGTTTTCTCTGCACGCTTACGGATACCGTGCGGTCCATCCGTAAGCATCACGGAGGGAATCCCCACACGCGGCACACCTTCACTGTGCCAAAAATCATGGCCGGAGCATAAGCTCGCCTTTTCCTCCAGCGTCATTTTTTGAATCAAATCTGCATATTGCAGCGCCATATGTAACCTCCTGTCCGATCAATCAAAAGCATGTGGCCACGCTGTGTTTTCCCATCAAAACCGGATGACACTGCAAAGCGCCTGAGCCGCTTTACACCGCGTTAGCCGGCTGCACGGTAAAATTAGACTTTGGCTTTCTCTTTTTCCTCTACGTCCGCTTCCTTCTTTTTATGAAAAAGAATTTTATCCACCGGGAAATACAGGAAGAACTGCAACGCGGAGCAAACGGCCGTCGCAATATTCCTTGCGGCTGCCTCCGACCAGCCAATCTCATTGAGAATCCAACCGTATATCGTGGGATTGAGCCATTGGGAGAAGCAGATCAAGGCAATGGTAAAAACAACGTAAATCGGGAGGACAACCTTCGTATTTGCGCCGGAATTGAAGGTTTTTTCCTTATTAATGAAAAAATGCCACGATCTGGGCCGCTATGTTGGAAATTGCAAAGGAAAGGAAATAGCCAAGCCCCCATCCGACACCGGATAATGAAACACAAAGAAATCACAAGGTGTGTCATAGAGGCTGCGGAATACCAACGGCAGTAGGTTCACCAACCCAAACTGCACAATGCAGGCGCCCAAGCTCACAAAGATAAACTTAATAAATTGCCAAAGCGTTACCACGCCTGAGCCTTTACTTTCGGCCTTTTTGTCGATTTGATTCAATTTCCCCATACATATCGCTCCTTTTCTGTCTAGTTTCATGTTATTTTATCATGCTGAACATGAAAAAACAAGTAAATAAACGAGAAAAGTATTGTTTGTGTTCTCTTCTGTGCTTCCGGCAGTGACTTTGCCGCTTCCCATTATGTATCTTTTTTCATAAAAGGCAAAGGAAACCGCCAGCTACCCGCTATTTTTTGACGGCGTAGGGGCGAACTGTGTTCGAGGCGAACTGTGTTCGAGGCGAACTGTGTTCGAGGCGAACTGTGTTCGAGGCGAACTGTGTTCGAGGCGAACTGTGTTCGAGGCGAACTGTGTTCGCCTACAATCCAGGGTTATCACGGTAATCATTTTTTTATTACGAAGCGAAGCGAGTAACAAAGCAAAGCCCGCCACCACCACATAGATCACAGAGATATGTATCGCTTACGCAAGCAGTTAACTACCGGCTATTTTTTTATTTTACGAAGCGCAGCGAGTAACAAATCAACCTTCCTAATATCATCATCTCATAAATATATAATATAATTATTTATATAGCTACCGGCTATTTTTTATAATTATGATTAAAAATTCAATTCGCAACATCTAGAGTTGTTCGATTTTTTATCATGTTTGTCAATTATTTAATCAATTGATTTATTTTATTAACAATAGTTTTAAATTATTGGTTAAATTTACTTGACTTTTTATATTCTATACGCTATGATACGAATGTTCGGTTCTTCGTATTGTTGCAAATTGAATCCTAAGGAGGCGCATCCAGTGGAGAAAAAATTGCATTCCTCGCGAGAAAATGTGCGGTATATGCTGCACAATTGGTGGGAATGGGATCGAAAAAAAAGCATATGGTTCTGTGCGCTGCGTGTTCCAGCATTGGTGTTGTTGCCGATGCTTACGGCACTCATCCCCAAATTAATGATCGACTGCATTACACAGAATGTATCGGTTCCCACCATGATCGGGCTGATTGCAGTCATGTCGGCTCTGGTCGCTGCACTGAGCTGGATCGATCCGTTTCTACAGGGCAAAATGACCGGCGTCGCCCAAGCGGCAGCGATCCGCTACAGTATCCTCACCTTTCGCAAGGCTATGACGGCCGATTATGAAAACATGGAAAGTATGGAAGGCAGGGAAAAATTCGAACGCGGCCGTGGGTTTGCGCTGTATGGGCGTTATTCCGATAGCCAGGCATTGTATGAAATTATCGTGAGCCTCTGCGCCAATGCCACCGGTATCGTCTCCTACCTCGCGGTTCTTTCCGCGCTGCGCCCCACGATGCTCCTGTTGATTGCTGTTACATGCGTCGGGGAGTTCTTCCTAGTGCGCTACACTGCCAAGGCGGAACTGGATACGCGCAAAAAAACAATCCCCTTTGGGTCCGGTTTGATTACCTTTATAAAAACGCGCACAACTTCTCCGCCGGCAAGGATATCCGCCTCTATGGCGCCGGAGATTGGTTTTTGCTCATCCTTGCGCAGTTGACTGCTACCTACACCAAAGTGATCGGCAAATATACGCGGCAGGTGTTCACGTTCAGCGCGGGCCGTGCGCTGCTCTCCATGCTGCGCGAAGCAGTGGCCTACATCTATCTGATCGGCAGTGTTTTAGCAGGAACAATGGGTGTTTCCGACTTTATCTTCTATTTCGGCATTGTCACAGGATTTGCGGCATGGATTCTCGGCATCACACAGCAGCTTCAAAATCTTGATATGGTGGCCACGGAATGCGACCACTTTCGCGCGTTTCTAGAAATGCCGGACCGCCCACGGCTGCAAAGCGCCTCTGCCCTGCCCGCCAAAGGGGCGCAGCCCTGCTCCATCACCTTTGAAAACGTGGACTTCCGCTATCAGGGCAGCAAAAGCCTAACGCTTAAGCAAATGAGCTTTACTGTCCAGCCGGGTGAAAAGATTGCCATCGTTGGTGAAAATGGCGCTGGCAAAACCACCTGTATCAAAAAATCCTGTGCGGTTTTTACCAGCCGACGAACGGCCGCGTGTTAGTAAATGGAATCCCCTCCTCCGACTACGGGCGGGACGCCTACTATTCCTTGTTCTCCGCCGTATATCAAGATTATAACTTCCTGCCGATGTCCATCGATCGGAATGTATGCTTGTGCGAAGAGGAAGAGATCGATTATGGCCGGCTCACGCTTGTGCTCAAGCAAGCCGGGATATGGGAGCGTATTGAGCAACTGCCGGAAAAGGGCAAAACACAAATGGTCAAGCAGTGCATAAAAACGCCGTGAATCTTTCCGGCGGCGAGCAACAAAAGCTCCTGCTTGCGCGCGCCCTTTATCACGACGCGCCGGTGCTCGTGCTCGATGAGCCCACCGCGGCGCTCGACCCGATTGCAGAAAATGAACTCTATCAAAAATACAATGCGCTGACAAGCAATAAAACCTCTTTCTTCATTTCTCACCGGCTTTCTTCCACCCGCTTCTGCGACCGGATCCTTTTCATCGCAGACGGCCGGATTGCTGAAATGGGCACCCATGAGGAGCTGATGGCGATGCACGGCGCCTATTGGCGCATGTTCCAAATTCAAAGCCATTACTATAAAGAAGAACATACCGCGCAGGCCGAACGAGAGGAGGGCCATAGTTTGAAAAGTAAACTTTCAAACTTGGAGTTTTGTGCCTTTGCCGCAAAAACAGCGGCGGCAATTTTGCTTTGCAAAACCGCACAAAACAGCCGGAAAGGAATAATGATTAATATGAAAGCGATGACCACACTCCAAAAAAATCGGGAGAGGCTTCCGGGAAATCCATCGGCTTGAGCCGCAGCTGATCCCGCTGACGCTGACAAGCGGCGTTACCAAAGCCGCACTTCCCTTTGTAAACCTTTATTTTTCCTCCCGGATCATCGATATTCTTTCCACCACACGGGAGATGAAAACCCTGATCCTATTCGTTGCCCTGGCGCTGGCGATCAATCTGTTCCTGTTCATTACCTCCCGCACGCTGGAGAACCGTTACTATATGTCGCGCGGCCTTCTCTATAATAAGGAACGCGGCGAGGTCATCCGCAAGCTCTATACGCTGGATTATGAAAAACTGGAAAGCCCCGCTTTCCAAACCCTGTTGCATAAGCATCAGGAGGCGATGGATAAAGCAGGATCTTCCCTTTACCGCCTGAGCTGGATGCTCTCCCATTGGGTATCGGGCGCAACCACTCTGGCGTTTGCCCTGGTTTTGCTCTTCCCCTGCTCAAAATCAGCTTCAAGGGCGGCGAAACCTTTGTAGAATCGCCATGGTTTGCGGTTGCCCTCTTCGCCGCCATTGGGGTCGCGGTGGGGATCATCCTGATCATCAGCCGCAAAATCAGCAAGGAATGGTTCCGTTTGAGCGAGCAGTATATGGGGCTCGATCGGTTATACGACTATTACACAGAAATGATAGCCGACTATAAAACCGGCAAAGAGATCCGCACCTATCAGGAGCAGCTGATTATTGAAAAGGACGCCACGCAGCAGCTGCTCAACGAGGGGATTGCTATCCAGAAAAAATCGCCGCCAACAGCGCCAAATCCAGCTCCCTGATCGCAATCATCGGCGCGGTGATCGGCTTCGGCATCTACCTTTTTATCGGGCTCAAGGGGCTCATCGGCCTATTCAGCATTGGCAGCCTCGTATGCTATACGGGCAGCTTCATGCAGGTGGTGCAGGGCGTTACCGCCATTGCAAACACCACCGGGCAAATCCCGCAGATTATCCCCACACTCGATTATTATTTTGACATCCTCCACACCGAATCCGGCAAGCAGGCCGGCACGCTCCTGCCACAGATGGACACGCCGGTCTCCATTGAATTCCGCAATGTTAGCTTCAAATACCCGGAATCGGAAACCTATGCGCTGAAGAATTTCTCTATTAAGCTGGAAAATGGAGAGAAGCTCGCCGTCGTTGGGCGCAACGGCTCCGGAAAGACGACCTTCATCAAGCTCCTATGCCGCCTCTACGACCCACAGGAGGGCGAAATTCTTTTTAAACGGCGTCAATATCCGCGAATATGACGATGCCGCTTATCGGCAGCTCTTCTCCGTGGTATTTCAGGATTTCAGCATGTTCTCCTTCCCTTTGGCGCAGAATGTCTCCGTCGCCGATACATACGAGGAAGCGCGCGTCTGGGCCTGTCTGGAGGAAGCGGGCATCGCGGACGACGTCCGCGGGATGGAACAGCAGCTTGATACCTATCTTTACAAGGATGTGGAGGAAACCGGCGTGGAGATTTCCGGCGGTGAGGCGCAAAAACTCGCCCTTGCCAGGGCGCTGTATAAAAACGCGCCGTTTATTGTGCTTGATGAGCCGACGGCCGCGCTCGACCCTATCGCAGAATATGAAATCTATTCCAAATTCAACCGCCTAGTAGGCGATAAAACGGCGATCTACATCTCCCATCGCCTATCCTCCTGCCGGTTCTGCAAACACATCGCGGTGTTCCAGCAGGGCGAGCTTGTTCAGCTTGGCACGCACGAGGAGCTGATCCGCGATCCATCCAGTGCGTATTATGAGCTGTGGAACGCACAGGCGCAATATTATTGCTAAGCTTTCCGAAATAGAGGAGCAAAAAAGCTGTTGCAAAGCGCATCGCATGAAAAAAAAACAAGGGGCTGCAAAATGCAAAACATTTTGCAGCCCCTTGTTTTTCCGTTTCCCTTCTTGCATCAAACCGCCGCAGGGCGCTCCCTCTTTTAAAAAGGGAGCGCCCTGTTTTTTCATGCATCATCAGGCGGCTCTGGCGCCGCTTATTGTTCCGGCTTGTTGTTCTCCTGTAGCTTCACCAAGCTCCTGATCTGCTCTAATGCATAATCCTGAAACGCAGGCCGCAGGGATTTAAAAATACGAAGCGCTTCCTCTACCCGTTGATCAGGGCACGAATCGCCTGCGAACATTCTGCCCTCACCATGGAATAGCCATTCCTCGTTGACGCTGTATAATTCACAAATATGCCTGAGCAGCAATTCCTTCGGCTGAACCCTGCCGTATTCCAAGTTGCTGATAACATCACGGCTCACACCCAGCCGCTCGCCAAATTCTCTCTGTGACAGCTTTAAAGCGATCCGAATCGCCTTGATACGGTCTTTCAACTGATACCCCTTCTTTCAAAATAGAAATGCAGCACTACCACAGGCCCCGCATCCCTCCAACATTGTGCGGAGCCAAATAGCTTCTGTGATTGTAACAAACCCGCCCGTGGCCGTACCGCCAATGATCATACCACACACAAAGCTTCCTCTGCAAAAATGGCGTTGCCGCACCGCGGCAGGAGGCGTTTTGCGCCGACAGACATTTTTCCAATGCTTCAAACTTTGTTTGAAGCTATCATACCAGAAATCACGCTTGACCAAAATGGAAAAGAAGGGTGAAATCCATACAAAAGGAAAACGATATTGCTACGCGGATTTTTGGATTAGTATAACACAATCCATGAGTAAAAATTATCGGAAACACAATTTTACGCTAATATATTCGTTGACAACACAGGTTAAACATGGTATATTGAGTTTACAACTCATATGGAAAAAAAGCAGGTGAGTTTATGACACAATCAAAAGATACTTCCGCAAAAGAATTTGACGCCTTATTTCGATCTCTGGAGGAACGGTATCAGATGGGAGAGTTGGCGATCTTGCGTGCGCTCGCCTCCATCGACAGCAACGATTCCGATCCACCAAAAAAAAACATCTGCATGAAACACAGCGGCATGCTTCCATCGCATTGCCGCTGCCACCTCTGCTTTGAACAGCCAGAAAAGCGGAAAACGCCATGTGCGTCTCCGGTCCGTTATGCCGGAGGGGTCTTCATACCTCTCCCCTTTCCGCTTTTCCATAGATCATCAACTGAAACGGGATTTTCGAATATGCAGAAAAACCCTGATCACAAAAAACACCCGCATGAAACACAGCGGCATGCTTCCATCGCATTGCCGCTGCCGCCCCTGCTTTGAACAGCCAGAAAAGCGGAAAACGCCATGTGCGTCTCCGGTCCGTTACACCGGAAGGGTCTTCACACCTCTTCCCTTTCCGCTTTTCTATAGATCATCCGCTGAAACGGGATTTTCGAATATGCAAAAAAGCCCTGATCACAAGGCGCTTTATCAAGATAAAACAAGGAATGAAATGGAACTGTAGCATGAAATACAGCAAGGAGGAAAAACAAATGAGCAAGCAAAGATCAAGCGGCCCGCATCGCCGGATTTTGGTCAGGCTCTGCGCGCTGGCACTGATTGCGGCGATGCTGTTGACGAGCGCCTATGCGGGGGGCGCGGTGGAAAGCGGCCCCGCCGTGGAAAGCTTGGCCACGGAAAATCTGGATGTACAAAACACGGCTCAACCCAGAGCACGCAGGCTTCGGAAAGCACGCCGGCCAAAGCCAACGCCCCGGAGGCCGAGCCCGGCGAATCGCTCGGCGCCCCCGCCCACTGCAAGTATATTGAGGATAACGGAGACGGCACCTACCGCCTCTCGCTCAATGTGACGGGCAAAACGAAAGTGGCGACTGAAACCGAGCGTAGGCCAGTAGATGTACTGTTGGTCGTTGATATATCTAACAGTATGGATTATAGGATAAATAGTGATGAGAATGCTGGGAGGGACGAAGATTCCAGAATGGATATCTTGGAACGCCTTGTGACCAATATGGCAGACGAGTTGCTTCCTTCCGACACAAAAAACCGGATGTCTATCGTCACCTTTAGTGGCAGTAACTCTACCGGGGATCGAGATTCCTCTGTCCAAAGAGATCGCGGAAAATGGCAAGACGCTAAAGAAGCCCAGAGCTGGACATCCTCTTCCCGCAACATTACAAGCACCATCAGTAACATTCAGACCGTTGGCGGAACCAACTGGGAAGCGGGGCTCTACGAGGCCAAGAAGTTGTTAAATTCACGCCGCAATGATGCGCTCACCTTTGTTGTGTTTCTGTCAGATGGTAACCCCACTTTCCGGTATACAACCAGCGACTATCGCTACGGCGCAGGATATACACAGGGCACCGGAACTAGCGATGACTATGACAATAATTACAATCATGCACTTACGGAAGCTGAAAAGATCCCGAATGACATCAAGTTTTTCTCCGTTAGCATCGGCGGTTCTGCGGATCGGATGGAAGTGTTCTCCAATGATCTGAGCAAAAAGGGCAAGGACACTCAGTATTTTAACGGTAAGAGCGAAGATGCCCTCGAAGACGCATTTAACAACATCATTGAAACCGTCACCACTTCCGGCTACACAAATGTTACGATCAGCGATACCCTCAGCGAATATGCAGAGTTTGTGGGTATTGATGCAAGCGGCACTGGGATTACGGTAACCCGTACCACAAAAGATGGGCAGACAGAACCCGTTCCGGAGGGCGATTACAAATTAAATCTAGATCCAAACGGCAAGCAGGTTTCCATACAGTGGCTCAAGATGCTGGAGGACGGCGTTACCTATACGATAAGCTTTAATATCCAACCCTCGCAGGCAGCAATTGACCGATACATCCAAAATGGCTGTTCGTATCCTAAAGACATGATCGGAGAAACAAACACCGGGAATACCAGCACCGGTCAGTTAGGATTCTACTCCAACGCTACCGCAAGCCTTACATATAACGGGGATGGACAAGATAAAACACTCCTCTATCCCAAGCCTGTCATCCAGATTTCAACAACAAGCATTCCGGTTGAAAAACACTGGGAGGATTCCGGCAATACAGCGCATCGCGGTGATTCCATTACGGTGGAGCTGTATTACAAGGAACCTGAAACTCCTTGCCAAACTGTCACTTTGAACGAAAAAAAAAATTCATGGCAGACTCAGTTTAAAAATATTCCGGTAGGCTCTGAGCATTCTTTCACAGTGAAAGAATGCTTGAATGAGGACCAAAGCGTTTATTACACCTCAACAGTTGAAAAAAATGAATCAGGCTTCACCATCATTAACACGCTGAAAGTGGCATCCTTCACCTTCACCAAGGTGGATGCGGACTCGAATGATACGCTGCTGGCGGGGGCGAAGTTTGAGCTGTGGCCTGCTGGTGATGACTGGGTGAAGGATTCCAATGTGGATAAGCCCCTCTACCCCACCTATCAGGATAACGGCGAATCCACCGGCCAAGATGGCAATGCCACCTTCACGGATATCCCATTTGGAAACTACCTGCTCTATGAGGTAAAGGCCCCGGCAGGCTACAAGCTCCCAACTGACCCTGTTCGAGTAACGGTCGAAGCCGGCATGGTAACCTTCATGAAAGTCAATGGCGAGACGCTCGATGAAATCGAGCTGCCGTCCGGCGATGCGGAGGATGCCACCGGAGGCCGCTACCATTCCTAATAAAGAGCAAGAGAAGCTGCCCGTTGCTGGGGGCATGGGCGCTATCTGGTTCTCCGCCGGCGGGCTGGCGCTCGCAAGCGCGGCTGCCCTCTTATATTTCAAGCAGCGCAAAAAGGGGGAGGAATAACACCGGGCAGGGTAGGAATATGCGAAAGGGGGAATCGCCTCGGCAGATAAAAAGACCCCGGGCAACAAAAAATACGGAAAAGAGATTGAAAGGGAGTACATCATGAAAAAAACTTTCATGGAAAAAAGTCGGCTGCCTGCTGCTTGCCCTCCTCATGGCGGCAACCATGCTCGCAACCGGCGTAGTGGCGGTCGACACTGATACTTCCATTTTGGACCCGAATGCAGCTGTTAGCCTTACCCTTCACAAGAGGGATATGAAATCTCCCCTAGAGGAAGATCAGTATGGCCAGAACGATGGTACTGTCATGGATGACCCCAACGGCGACCCGCTTCCAGACGTGACCTTCACGGTATACAAGGTAAATAATGATACTGCTACCACGGAGATTCCGACGGGCCCTGATGTTGTATCCTTTACCGGTACAACCGATCCGAATGGCGAAGTTACATTTTCGACTATGAAGTATGCAAGCTTTTTTACACAGGGCCGTTACCTCGTTGTGGAAGATAAGCACCCGGATAAGGTGACCAAGCCTGCGCAGCCCTTCCTGGTGGATGTCCCGATGACAAATCCGGCAGGCACCGGCTGGCTTTATGACGTGCATGTGTATGTCAAGAATGAAACCTACCTGAATGCGGCACAGTTGACGAAGACGGATGCCACCAGTGGCAATCAGTTGGCAAATGCAGTCTTTAAGCTGGAAAGAAAAGTTGGCAACGAGTGGGAAGTCGTTAGAGAGGGCCTTCAAACAAACGACGCTGGCCTGATCGAGGTGTCGGCCTCATCATCGGTGAGTATCGTTTCGTTGAGACACAGGCTCCCGATGGTTACACGCTGGATACCACTCCGGTGGAGTTCACGATTACACAAGATAACAATTATAAAGTCGTTGCAGTAACGATGGACAACGATCGCAATATGGATCATCCCGATGTTACCGCGATTGAGAAGGATGTTACCTCCGCACCGGCAGGTTATGTCGTAAACTGGGAATTTACCGCTTATGTTCCGACCGACATTGCAACGTACCAAGCATATTCTCTGTCTGATACGCTTGAAGATGCCCGTATGAGCTTCAATCAGAAATCGGTCGTGGTGAAGAACAATGATACAGTTCTTGACGAGAGCGCTTATGAGGTTGCTTTCGAAGGCCAGGAGATGACGATTACCTTTACGGATTATACGGCTCTGCGACCGGGCAACGTAACGGTTACCTTCTCCACCAAAAACGCTAATACGGCCACCGGTGAGTTCACCAATACGGCGACCGTTCACTATCAGGCGCGTGATGATGAGTCTGAGAAATCCAAGAGCGATATCGCTGAGACCACGCTCTATGCCATCGACGTGGATAAGTATATATTCCTCCAGAAGGATCAGAAACTTGCGGGTGCAGAGTTTGCTCTGTATCTCAGCGAAGAGGATGCCAAAGCCGGTGAGAATGCAATTGCAACTGGCAAGACCGAAAAAGACGGTTCTTTGGAGCAGGCGTTTGCTGGCCTGAATGCTGGCACCTATTACCTGGTCGAGACCAAGGCTCCGGATGGCTACAAACTGGCTGGCGGCGTGAAGGATATCACCCTGGCTGATGACATCGAAGCGGAAGACACGTTTGTCTATACAGCAGAGGTTGCTAACAGTACGCTTGTTTCCCTCCCGATCACCGGCGGCATCGGCACGCTGATCTTCACCTTCAGCGGTATCGCGCTGATGGGCGCTGCGGCGCTGCTGTACATCCGCTCCCGCAAAAAGAAAGCCACAGAAGCCTAAAAGCCGAAAGACATAACGCACAGGAACAAATGCGACCTGTTCCCTTCTGTGTAAGCTTCTCATGAAAGAAAAGGCTGCCGCGCACAAAACGCGGCAGCCTTTGAAGCCATCCGTCATGCTGGAAAGCGTGTGGATTGAAAGAAATGCTAAGAAAAAATCCTTTTCAGGCGGCCTTCTGCCGCCCCAGACGGGGCGTGGGTTGAAATTTTGTCGTTATCATAGCCGCGCAAGCATCGCGCAGGTAGTCGCAGGCCGGCCGTTCAACCGCCCGGCCTGCGGTGGATTGAAAGAAAGTGATTGATATTATTTCCGGCCGCCTTCCAAGCGGAGGCCGTGCGGGGAAGCTTTCCGTCCGGAATGGCTGATATCAGTCTTCCCCGCCGGCACACAAACCATTCCAAACCACTGCAACAAAACGCAAAGGGCGAACGCGCATGAAAAAATGGAAAAACAGCATTTTCCTGCTCCTCTTCCTGATCGGGCTGGGGCTAATCCTCTACCCCATCGTCAGCAGCAAGGTAGAGGATTGGAGCCACAGCAAAGCCATTGCCGACTACCGCAGCCAGGTAGCGGAAAACGCCGCGCAGCTGGAACAAAAGAAAGAGGAAGCACGGGCCTATAACGGCCAGCTGGCCCAGCCTGCGGCGCAGGCCGATGGGCAGGAGCCCACCGCAGGCTATTATAGCCTGCTCTCCTTTCAGGATGTGATGGGGTATCTGGAAATTCCGGAAATTGGCGTGAACCTCCCGATTTATCACGGCACCAGCGACCTGGTTTTGGAGATGGGCGTGGGCCATCTGGAGAGCTCCTCCCTGCCCATAGGCGGCGAAAGCACGCATGCGGTGCTGATGGGGCACCGCGGCTTGCCCTCCTCCACCCTGTTCAACAAGCTGCCAAAGCTCAAGGAGGGCGCCCAATTTTACATCCATATGTTGGATGAAACGCTCGCCTATGAGGTGGATCAAATCAAGGTGATCGAGCCGGATAATCTAGCGGATTTGCAGATCGTCCCCGGCAAGGATTATGTGACGCTGATGACCTGCACGCCCTATATGATCAACTCGCATCGGCTTTTGGTGCGCGGCCATCGAATTGCCACACCCCGCCGGGCGAAGGGCTGCACCTGCCGCTGCCGTTCAGGTGCAGCCACAGGCAGAACAAGCCGTCTGGCCGTGGATTCTGGCCGCCATTGCCGCCGCATGCCTGCTCGCCCTCTGCATCATCCTGCTTGCGAAAAAGAAAAAAAGGAAGGGGCCGCGCGCATGACAGCATCGCAAAAAAAGCGGCTGCGCATCGCCGCGGCTCTGCTCTTCCTGTTGGGGCTTGGGCTTGTGTGCTATCCGGTTTTGAGCAATTGGGCGCGCAATACGCTCCAATCGATCGACAGCCAGCGCTACGGCTCCGAGCAATCACAACCGAACCCCTCCGCCGATGCATCTCTGGAGGAGCTTTATCGGCAAATGCAGGCCTATAACAAGCGGCTATACAGCGAGGGGCAAAAGCTGACCGACCCCTTTGCTTATGAGCAGCCGAGCTTTGATTTAAAGCAATTTGGGCTGCCGGATAATATCGTGGGTTATCTCTCCATCCCGAAGCTTGGCGTTCAACTGCCGGTCTATCTGGGTGCAAGCCGTGAAAACCTGCGCAAAGGGGCTGCGCATCTTTCCCAAACCTCGCTGCCCATCGGCGGGGCCGATACCAACGCTGTCATCGCCGCGCACCGCGGCCTTGCATCACAGGAGATGTTCCTCCATATCGACCAACTGGAAGAGGGAGACGAGGTGACCCTCTCCAACTTCCGCGAGGTGCTGCACTACCGGGTGACGGACACAGAGATCATCGCGCCGGATGAAATGCAGAAGGTGCTGATCCAGCCTGGCCGCGACCTGCTCACGCTTGTCACCTGCCACCCCTACCCCACCACGCGGCAACGCTATCTCGTTTACTGCGAGCGCGTGAAAGAGCCCGCTGCGAAATGAAAGCATTTCGCAGCGGGCTCTTTTGCTTTGACTCTCGTTGCGCCCTGCATCGGCAGGCCCGTGCTGTAATCAAGCTGGGTAAAGTCCTCTTCCTCCAGCTGCCGGGTATAGCCCGTATGGCGGAAGCTCGGCTTCACCTCCGGCCTCCATGGGCGGCAATGCCAGTAATAGCCCCGGAACACATCCCGTGTTACGTTCATCTGCTCGATCAGCCTGTCATGCAAATTGTTGCGGATTTTTGCGTAAGCTTTGTCCAGAATCAGGTTTTCCTGCTCATAGGGGTCCTCTTGCAAATCATAGAGTTCGTCCGAGGTCATCAGGTTAATCACCAGCTTATACCGCCCGTCAAAGATGCAGCGGATGGGCTGAAAGCCCATGAAGCCGTCGTGATCCACCTCGTAGCGTGTGAATTCAATAAAAATGTCGCGCTTTTCATCACAGCCTATGCCTTGCAGCGGGCTGCCCTGCATCATCTTTGGAACTTGCACGCCAAAATGCGCCATCAGAGTGGGCAGCAGATCAATGTGGGAAACCGGGGTTGTATTTTTCCCCTGCGCAAAGCCGCCGCCCTTCATCAGGAACGGCACGCGCGTGACCTCGTTATACATCACGCAGCCTTTGCCCATGATGCCATGCGAGAGGAACATATCCCCATGATCCGCCGTGTAAATCACCAGTGGATCGAGCCCCAGCTCCCGCACCTTATCCAACACCCTGCCGATCTCATAGTCGCAAAAAGGTTGCAGGCCAGCATCCCCCGCTGTAGCGCCTTTTGCAAGCCCCAGAAGGGGAGCTTGCCGCTCTCCTTCGCCCAGATTGCCTGATGGTCAGGCTTGTTTTTCAGCTTGTATTTTACATTCGGCGTTCTATGAAATTTCAGCTTCTGCTTTTTGAGCGCCTCCACAAACCGTCGCGGGCACACGCTCGGATCATGCGGCTCATCGAGCGACAGAGTCAGGAAGAAATCCTTCTCCCGGAATTCCTCCAGGAAGCGGATGGCACGGTCCGCGCAGCGGTGGGCATAGGTATCCTCCTCCTTGGGATCGTCGAGGCGGGTCTGCATCGGCTGGCGGCTCTTTTTCCGCTCTTCCTCGGTCAGCTCGTCGAGGAAATTGCGCATATCGTACCAATACGTCGGATTGTAGCCCGTGGGGCATCTCCCGTAGCCGAAATAATCACCTCCGTCGAGATGCCACTTGCCGATATAGCCGCATTCAATCCCATGCGGGCTGAGCCATTCCCCCGCCGTTTTGGTGTTTGCGCCGAGTTGCATCGAGTTTGCTATCATCCCGTTGGAATGCGGGTAAAGCCCTGTAAAAATCGCGGACCGCGCCGGGCCGCAAACCGGCTGGCAGGTGTATCCATTGGTAAACTGCATCCCTTCGCGCGCGAGCGCATCAAGCACGGGCGTAGGGGCCGCATCGGCGTCATAACAGCTGAGCATATCTTGCCGCTGCGTATCAACCATAATCAAAACCGCCTGTTTCATCGAATCGTCCTCTCCAAATATTTCTCTTTATTTTATCAGGAAAGCTGGGCAGCTGCAACCAAAAGAACCTCCTCCTTGTGTCATGCATGGCCGAAACTAAAGCAGGCGTGGCGCAAGGCAATCATCTGCCCTACGCCACGCTATTATAATATGCTACAAATCCATATTGAAAACATGGTGGTTACACACGGGCTTCGCACCCCGAAAAAGACCGCAAAGGGCCGCCCCAACTGGGGCGACCCTTTGCGTATTATTTCGCTTTTTTCAAAACGGAGGATTACTGGAGATTCTCTTTCAGGTTAGCAAGCTCCTTCTGAAGCTCTGCCGGAACCTTGTCGCCAAATTTTGCATAGAATGCGGCAATACCGTCCGCCTCATCGTTCCAAAGCGCCTTATCCACATCCAGCATGCTCTTCAGGGAGTCGATTGTCACTTCGCCCTCAAGGCCTTCGAGGTTAATATCCTTCGGATCCGGCACATAGCCAATCGGGGTTTCCACCGCGTCTACCTTGCCCTCGCAGCGCTTAATGATCTCAAGCACACGCAGGTTATCACCGAAGCCTGGCCACATAAAGTTGCCCTCGTCATCCTTACGGAACCAGTTGACGTTGAAGATCTTCGGGGCCTTGTCAGCGTCGAGCGTTGCGCCGATATCGATCCAATGCTGCCAATAGTCAGCCATGTTATAGCCGCAGAACGGCAGCATGGCCATCGGATCACGGCGGACAACGCCGACAGCGCCGGTAGCGGCAGCCGTCGTCTCGGAGGCCATGATGGAGCCTACGAACACGCCGTTGTTCCAATCGCGGGACTGATACACCAGCGGAGCGAGTCTTTGCGCGGCGGCCGCCAAAGACGAATGCAGAGATCGGCACGCCCTGCGGATTTTCAAACTCGCTGCTGATGCAGGGGCAGTTCTTGGCGGGAGCGGTGAAGCGGCTGTTGGGATGCGCGCCCTTGACGTCGGACGTCTGCCCGTTCCAGGGGTTGCCCTTCCAGTCGACGGCGTTAGCCGGCGGATTCTTGTCGAGGCCCTCCCACCACACGGTGTTGTCGTCGAGGTTATGCACCACATTGGTGAAAATCGTACCCTTCTTCGTAGAAGCGAGCGCGTTCGGGTTGGACTTCTCGTTGGTGCCGGGAGCAACGCCGAAGAAGCCGTTCTCCGGGTTGATGGCCCACAGGCGGCCGTCGGGGCCTACGCGCATCCAGGCGATGTCGTCGCCCACGCACCAGACCTTATAGCCCTTCTTCTTATATCCCTCCGGCGGGATCAGCATGGCCAGGTTGGTCTTGCCGCACGCGGACGGGAACGCAGCGCTGATATATTTCACTTCGCCCTGCGGGTTCTCAATGCCGAGGATCAGCATATGCTCTGCCTGCCAGCCCTCTTTGCGGCCAAGGTAGGAAGCAATGCGGAGTGCAAAGCACTTCTTGCCAAGCAGAACGTTTCCGCCGTAACCGGAGTTCACGGAAATAATGGTGTTGTCCTCGGGGAAGTGGCAGATATAACGCTTCTCCGCGTCAATGTCGCACTTGCAGTGCAGGCCGCGCACCCAGTCGTTGCTGTCGCCCAGAGCCTCCCACACCTTGTCGCCGATGCGGGTCATGATGGCCATGTTCAGAACAACATAGATGGAGTCGGTCAGCTCGATGCCGATCTTGGAGAACGGGGAACCGACAGGCCCCATCGAATAAGGGATCACATACATCGTGCGGCCCTTATAGCCATCGCGCGCGATGTCATAGAGCATTTTATAGGCTTTTTCCGGATCCATCCAGTGGTTCGTCGGGCCGGCGTCCTCTTCTTTCTTCGAGCAGATCAGCGTGCGGGCTTCCACACGGGCAACGTCGTTGACGGCGGTGCGGTGCAGATAGCAGCCCGGCAGCTTCTCCTCATTGAGCTTAATCATCTCGCCCGTCGAGCAAGCCTCTGCGCGCAGCGCCCGATCTGCTCCTTGGAGCCGTCGATCCAGACGATCTTGTCGGGCTTAACCAGATTGACCTTATCTTCAATCCAGCGACACTTTTGTTCGTGGTAAGTGCGTCCATCATAGTAAACTCCTTTCACTTCTTCGGGTAAGGCGGAAAAGGTTCCCGCCGTTATTAGGCTACTGTTCGTTATTATACACGCTCAGATGTGAACAATCAATCGTTAAAATGTTAAATCTTTGTCATAAGGGGCCAAATTATTCCGTTGAAATGAATAACTACGACGGAAATCCTGCAAAATCAGGCGCAAAACGGCCGATTTCAGGCCTCAATTGGCATTGTCGCGCAAGCATTCAAATCCATTTGCGCCACATTGCCCGCTCTCAGCTCATAGAAGCCCTGCGCGCCGACCATGGCAGCATTATCCCCACAGAGGGAAATTTCCGGCATAAACAGCCGCCAGCCGTGCCGGGCACAGAGCGCTTCCATCCGCCCGCGCAAAACCGAGTTTGCCGACACACCGCCTGCAAGCACAATTTTTTGATGCCCACGCTCAACGGCCGCCCGTTCTGTATTGTCGCACAGGCAATCTACCACGGCGGAAAGAAAGCTTGCGCCCAAATCCTTCACAGGTAGTTTTTCCCCTTTTTGCGTCGCATTATGAATCAGGTTAACCACCGCAGTTTTCAGACCGGAAAAGCTAAAATCAAGGGGGCTGCCATCCACATGTGGGTGTGGAAAACGGTAGGCATGCACATCGCCGCCCTGTGCCGCGCGGTCAAGATTCAGCCCGCCAGGATACGGCAGGCCCATCGCGCGCGCCGCTTTATCGAGCGCCTCCCCCGCCGCATCATCTCGCGTGCGGCCCACGACGGAAAAACGGGTGTAGTCAAGCACTTCTACCAAATGGCTGTGCCCGCCGGAGACGACGAGACATAAAAACGGCGGCTCCAAATTTTCATGCGTCAGGTAGTTCGCCGCGATATGCGAGCGCAGATGATGCACCGGCACCAATGGCAAACCGGTAGCAAGCGAGAGGCCTTTCGCAAAATTGACCCCCACCAGCAGTGCGCCGATCAGCCCTGGCGCATAGGTTACGGCAATCCCATCCAACGCCTCCAGCGGCACGCCGGACTGCGCCAGTGCCCGACGGGTCACGCCGGAGATAGCCTCCGCATGCATGCGGGAAGCAATCTCCGGCACTACGCCGCCAAAGCGAACATGCTCCTTCACCTGGGACGCGATGATATTGGAAAGCATCTTTCTTCCATCCTCCACCACGGCGGCGGCCGTTTCATCGCAGGAGGATTCAATCGCTAACAGTTTCATAACACAATCCACCCTTTCGAACAGACTGGAATTTACCCGGCTCCGGCGAAGAAAACCCCGGTTGTGCCAACCGGAAGGGACAAACTCCCACTTGAAAAATTTATTTTTCCACGCTAGATCTTCTTTCTCTTCTACCATTATTTTACCCGAAACGTTTTCGGAGCAAACCGATATACAAGAATCAGCGCCACAGCAATATAGGCGGCTGTGAAGCCCAGCACGATGAGCGTAAAGCCCATGCTGCCCGTGCGGATCTCCATGCAGATGAAGCACAGGATGTAAACCGCCATATTTAGAATGCGGTAAAACGGGTTTTTCACATTCAACTCCGTTGTAAACGGCTGGAATACATAGTAGAGGAACAGGTGGTGCACCGTGAAAAAGATGGAAAGCAGCAGGATGGTAGCCGTAAACATCGCCATATCCAGCGTTACCCACGGCGCGCCGGCGGCTGCGCAAAAGCCCGCTACAGCCGCGCTTCGCGCAAGGCCGATCAAAAAATCATAAAGCCCCACACGCAAAAGACGAAAGCGGAAATTTTTGAGAATCACCTTAGGCTGGCGATAAAACCCATAGTGCAGCAGGCTCATATCGCAATTATAAAACATCGCGCGGCAGGCCTTATCTGCTACGGACATAAAATACATGATGAAAACAAAAACGGAAGAAAGGAAACGATCTGCCCCGCTGCCTGCTGCGCTTTTGCCGGGTCGAGAAAGGCAAAGGCAAGCCCGCCCAGAAACACCGCAAGGATCAGAAGCAGCCGGATTTTCACGGGTTTTACCAGTTGGCGGCGGTGCCGCGCAAAAAACAGGGCATTGAGATAGGCGTAGCCCTGCAAATGCACAAGGCGCCCAACTTTTTTTGATCCGTTTTCAGATCCTGTTCCTTGACGGCAACATCGGAAAACGCGCTTGATTTGCTCTCCTGCACCATAGAAGAGAGCAAAAACTTTTTGATCGACGCTGCGCAGGAACGCTGTTTCATAGCCCCGATAGCCCCAGATAACATAATAAAAAAACTCCCCGCGCCGATGAGAAGCATGGCGATCACGCCGGGGATGCTGAAGAGAATCCACATCGTGGGCAGCTCTACCCGCAGCAGAATCGGCAGATAGGCTCCCACAAAGGGAGATGCCGATGAGCAGCCACACAAGGCCGACCTTGCGGGAGAGGACCGTTTTTTTTCTCATAGTACCACACCTGCACCGCCTCGCCAAGGAAGCGGAAGGAAAACAGCATAACAAAGCTCCCCAGCGCCTGCCAGACGCTTCCGTCCACAAGCAGGAAGGCCACAAGCAGCACCGGCAGAAAATAGAGGAAAAACGGCACATAGCGCATGATAAGATCCGCATACACATAGCGCCTCGGCGGCATTTTCATATATTTGAGCGCAATATATTTTTGCTGTGTCACGCCGAAAACCGCACTGTCCTGCATCGGGCCTACTACACAGCTGAGAAAAAACAGGATATTGACCAGCTGCGCCGGAGCCTGCGCAGGCTCCAACAGCCCCTTTTCCAGCGCGAGCATTAACGGGAGCCATGCCGCAAGGCCAAGATAAACCGCTTTGCCAAACAGCTTTAGCAATTGCCCAAGCACTGTTGTCAATACGGCGAGAAAGTTTTTAAGCCCCTCTTCCCGATAAACCCGGTCTGGCACGTGCTTGCCAATGACCCACAGCCGCTTGAGATAATAAAGGAAGGTGTTCGCATTCACGGTCGCCTTAATCTGCAAAATTGTTTGGAACGTCTTATTCATGGGCGTCCTCATCCTTTAGTTTTTCAATAATCTGCGCTTCAAAATTTCCGCTTTCCAGCATTGCGTGGTCGAGCTGCTCGAGCGTGCCGTCGCTGAGGATCACAATCTCGTCGCACAAATCTGTGGCAAGCTGCAAAATGTGCGTGGAAAAAATGATGATATGCTCCGCGCTGATCTCCCGGATCAATTGCTTAATCTCCAGCGCAACGACCACATCGAAGGAGGTCAGCGGCTCGTCGAGCAGGATGACCGGCGGGCGGGCAATCATGAAGCAAAGCATCTGCACTTTATTCTTCATGCCGTGGGAATAGCCTTTGATGAGCCGATCACGGTCCTCTCTGTCGATTTTTACCAAATCGAAATAATCGTCGATCGTTTGATCGGATCGAATTTTATCGCGGTTGATCTCCATAAAAAATTTTAAAAATTCGCGGCCGGTTAAAAAATCCGGCAGAATCGGCGTGGAAAAAACATAGCCGATATCCTCCGGTGTGAGCGCCCGCAACGTGCCGGACACATCTTTGAGCTGGGCCGTGCCGGCATCCATCGAAATCTCATTGCTCAGGCAATTGAAAAGCGTCGTCTTGCCTGCGCCGTTACGGCCCAGCAAGCCATAGATCTTGCCCTGCTCAAACGGGAAGGAAACACCCCGCAGGACTTCCTTCTCCCCAAACTTCTTTTGGATTCCATCGAGGATCAATTCCATCTTTACCGGATCATCTCTTTTCATAAGTATTTTGTCAGCAGGAGGGCGTCCTCCTGCGGCCTGCTGTAATAATGAGGCCTGCGGCCCACCTCTCCATAACCATACCCTCGGTACAGGCGAATGGCCGGCACGTTAGAAGCGCGCACCTCCAGCGTCAAGAAACGAATGTTGCGCATGCGTGCGCAGCCTTCCAGTGCACTCAGCAGCGCGCCTGCAATCCCCTGCCGCCGGTAGGCAGGAAAAACGGCGATATTGTCGATATAGCCCTCATCCAGAATGCAGTGCATCCCGGCATAGCCCGCTACTGTGCCCTCACATACAGCGGTGAAAAAAAACGCCGTATCGTTCGTGAGCTCCGCGCGCAGCGCTTCTGCCGGCCGCGGGGAGGAAAAAGCAAACGGCTTCCAGCCGGGCAATCTCCCAAATATGTTCTTCCCGCATCGGGTCAATAAAAAAAAATCCGCCATCGCATGACCCCTTTACATTCTGCCCCGCAGGGTAAGCCATAAATCCTGAAAGCCGTCGAACGCTTGATCGACACTACGGCGGCAGGCCCAGACGTCGCCCGCGGATAAATCCTTCCCGCTCTCCTGCAAATAAACGCGATCCGGAGGCGCAAGCTTTAAGAGGGCCTCGTAATCCGCCCGGTTCAGCGCTACGAGCATGCCCGCCTCTCTGATCAGCTCATCCGATAACGGCTGGGCACGGTGGGCTGAAATCTCAACCCAAACTCCCGCGCAGCCTGCACCGCTGCCGGGCAGACGACCGTCTCCTTTTGGGCCGCCAGCCCGGCGCTACCGCACAGAGCCCGGCAAGGCGCCAACGCTGCGCCATTTCATTGCAGACGGCCGCCGCAATCACACTATGCATGGTGTTTTTTTGCCCAACATAGACAATTGGCCCCATCTTCGCTCCCCCTTCCACCGTATGAATGCGAGCGTTTTTCCATCGCATCCTGTATTCGATTTGCCCTGTATCTGGATCCTCCCTTTTTTCGACAAGATGAAACCCTTCACGCTGATAAAAATGTACCGCACGCACATTTTTTTTCGTAAACCGTGAGAAGCAAAGTGCTGTAAAGGCGTTTTGCTTTACTCAATAGCCGATTTCCAATCCCCTGCCCGCGCGCCTGCTCTGAGATGAACAGCCCGGCAATATTCCCCCGCCTCCGTCAGGCCGAGGAAGCCGTTCACCACTCCATCTGATTCATGCACATAAACCTCTGCCTGCGGGATCAGGCGTTTCACTTCTTCCAGGTGTTCCGCCCAATAGGAGGGCACAATAAAGGGATGCGCCTGCAAATTGGAGGAAAGCCAGATTTCCATCACCGCATCCAAATCTACTTCTGCAAACGGCCGGATCACCAAGCCTCACCCCTTTGCGTCATACCAGGTTTTGCCCTGATGCACATCTGCCTTGAGCCGCACACGCATTTTGCACGCGCCCTCCATCTCCTCATTGAGAATCCGGGCGGCGCGCTGCGCTTCCTTCTCCGGCGCTTCCACAATCAACTCATCATGCACCTGCATGATGAGGGGCGGGCGCGCAGATTTTCCCTGCGCAGCCGTTCATCCACCTTCACCATAGCAATTTTGATGATATCGGCCGCCGTGCCCTGGATCGGCATGTTGCGCGCCACCCGCTCGCCAAAGGCCCGCAGATTGGCGTTGGAGGCCGTCAGCTCCGGCAGATAACGCCTGCGGCCAAAGAGCGTGGAAACATACCCCTGCTCCTTTGCCTGTTTCACAACGCGGTCCATATAACGCTGCACGCCCGCATAGTGGGCAAGGTATCCTTTGATATACTGATCCGCTTCCTTACGTGTGACACCAATATCCTTTGCGAGGGAAAACGCGCCGATGCCGTAGACAATGCCGAAGTTGACGGCCTTCGCGCGGCTGCGCATCAGGGGCGTAACCAGCTCGGACGGCATGTTAAACACCTGAGAGGCTGTGATCGTGTGGATGTCCGCCTCGCTGTTGAAGGCGTCGATCATCGCCTGATCATCTGCCATATGGGCGAGCACGCGCAGCTCAATCTGCGAATAGTCCGCATCGACCAACACACAGCCCTCCTTCGCCCGGAAAAAGCGGCGCATCTCTCGGCCCAGCTCCTGCCGCACCGGGATATTTTGCAGGTTCGGCTCCGTGGAGGAGATGCGGCCCGTGCGCGTTTCCGTTTGGTTAAGCGTGGAATGGATGCGGCCATCCGCGGCGATCACCTTGATCAAGCCTTCGCAGTAGGTCGATTTGAGCTTTGCAAGCGTCCGATATTCGAGAATCCGCTCCACAACCGGGTGCTCGTTTGCAAGCGATTCCAGCACCTCCGCGTTGGTAGAATAGCCGCTCTTCGTTTTTTTGCGGGCAGGCAGGCCCAATTTATCAAACAGCGCTTCGCCGAGCTGTTTGGGGGAATTCAAATTGAATTCATAGCCGACGGCATTATAAATCTCCTGCACGATATTGCCAATACGGTCGGAAAGCATTTCACCAAACGATTCAATCCCACCGCGATCTACCTCAAACCCCACCTGCTCCATGCCCGACAAAACGCGGGCAAGCGGAATTTCCACCTCGTGCAGCAGCTTTTGCTGGCCATTCTCCTCCACCAGAAGCTCCAGCTTCTCACACAAACGCCGCAAAACCGCCGCCTGCTGCAACGCCTCCCGCTCCTCCTGTGCCGCCTGCTCGCACGGTGGAACCGGCACGCCATATTCCTGCGCAAGGCGCAGCACATCATAGCCGGAGGCAGAGGGATTGAGCAGATAACCCGCAAGCATCGTATCCATCGTCACATTCACGAGCGCCGCACCCAGCCGCTCTGCCGCTGCATACAGCGCCTTCACATCATGCGTATGCTTTTGAATGTTTTGGTCGGCAAAAGGGCCGCCGCAAATTCGGAAAAGCCCTCTTCTTGTGCCGTCAGCACAGTCAGCCGCTCCGGCTCCGCCACAGAAATCCGATCAATCGCGCCCTCCAAAATGGAGGCGAGAAAATAGGCCTCCCCTCCTTCGCGCAAACGGGAAAGGAGCGCGTTGGCGTCCGCTTCCTTGCCGGAAACCACAGTAAATTCCTCTGGCTTTTGCTCTGTCTCTTCCGCCACGGGCACGGCGTTCGGGTCAAGCCCAAAACGCTCCGCCATGCGGAACATTTCAAGACTTGCGAGCAGCCGCATAGCCGCCGCGCTGTCCGGCAGGGCGGGCACATAATGCGTCATATCACAATCCACCGGCGCCTCACGGCACACCGTGCCGAGCGTCCTGCTCAAAAAAGGCCATGTCCCGATCCTTCTGGAGCTTCGCCCGCACACCAGGCTTTATGTCGATCGTTTCTAAATTTTCATAAATTTCATCAAGCGAATGAAATCTCTGAATGAGGTCCATCGCCGTTTTCTGCCCGATGCCGGCCACACCGGGAATGTTATCCGACGAATCGCCCATCAGCGCTTTGATTTCGATGAGCTGGCGCGGCTCTACGCCGTATTCCGCCCGGATGGCCAGCCTCGTCATACTCTGTTGTGACAGGCTTGCCCATCTTTGTAGCAGCAAGCAGGACGTGCACGCGTTCTCCCACAAGCTGCAAAGGAATCCCGGTCGCCAGTGGCAAGGTAGCACAGGTCGCTCTCCCCACACTGGGCGGAAAGCGTGCCGAGGATATCATCTGCTTCGTAGCCCTCGCATTCCACCACGGCGAGGCCGAGCGCGGACAGCAGCTCCTTTAAAATCGGAAGCTGCTCCGCGAGCTCCGGCGGCATTCCCTTGCGCTGGGCCTTATATCCGCCATACATCTGATGGCGGAAGGTCGGCGCTCTTAAATCAAAGGCAACGGCCACCGCATCCGGCGCGCACAGCTCTTTCAGCCGCAGATAAATATTGAGAAAGCCGTAGATCCCATTCGTAAAATGTCCGTCCTTAGTGGTAAGCAGCTTGATGCCATAAAAGGCGCGGTTGAGAATGCTGTTGCCGTCGATGACTAATAGCTTCATGAAAATCTCCTTTGCCGAAAGTCAGGCTTCAAAATTGCGATTTATAGTATAGCATATGCAAAAACCATCTACGAAAAATGGCGCTGCCGCTCTGCGGCAGGAGGCGTTTCGCGCCGACAACCATTTTCCAATGCTTCAAATGTTGGAAGCTTACGCACATAGGCTAATCTCTGCGAAAAATGGCGCTGCCGCTCTGCGGCAGGAGGCGTTTCGCGCCGACAACCATTTTTCCAATGCTTCAAATGTTTGAAGCTTACGCACATAGGATAATCTCTGCGAAAAATGGCGTTGCCGCTCTGCGGCAGGAGGCGTTCGCGCCGACAACCATTTTTCCAATGCTTCAAACAAAGTGTTTGAAGCTATTATACCATAAATCATGAAGGATGCAAAAAGTTATCACTACTAAACCTGGCTTTTTTCAAACATAAAGAAGCCTCCTGCGGGATCATTCGGGGGCTTTAAACGGATCACTCATTATCGTAGCAGATCGCCTGGAAATCAACGTTATCCGCACGCATCGCGCAGGCAAAGCAGCCCTCGTCCCCCAGCACCGACGCGCCGTCCAGCCCGTCCACCGTAAACAGATCGAGCTCATACGAGCCGGGGGAAAGCTCGCCGGGCAAATGGATTTCGCCCGCGACCCGGCAGCCTTGCGCGCTGCCCGCGCTCCAGCGTCAACACCCGCTTTTGTGTAAAGGCATAACGCTTGCCATTATAGATGACGAACTGCCGCAGAAAATCCTTCTCTCCAAGCTGCCTGCCTCCATACCGGACGGACAGGATTTCCCCCACGCGGGCAGACCTAGAGGCGCAGTTTCTCTGTTTTCAGCAGAAGCTGCGCGGGATGACAAGGCCGCAGGGCGACGGCTGGCTGACGCCAGTCGAGCCCGAGAACGCAGCCAACGTGCGTCAAGGCGCGCCCTGACGGCAGTGTTCACCGTTGTGCACTGATGCTTATATCAGCCAATAAATTGAAACTTAGCTCAACCATCACAAAAATCACGTCCGCCGGAATCCAAACGAATCCGGCGGACGGATTTATGAAACCAAAATTCACCTATTACCCAACAATCGCCCGGTAAACCCAATTCACAAAATTGATCGGAATCAGCTTCACGCCCAGAGCCTGAAGCTGGCTGTTGCGCTTTGACTTCACCTCTGTGATATTCCCCCACGCTGCGCAGCGTAAGGCTCCGGCGCAGCTCCGCCGCCGTAGCACCCTCCCTTGACCGGGCCGGTCACCGTGACCCGCTCGCCCGGCAGAAGGTCGAAGAAATTATCCGTCAGGTTGCCGTCAAAGAGCGGGCTGTCGATGAACAGGCTGCGCGCAAACGTGTCGGAGGAAACCGTCACACTCGCCTGTCCGCCCTCCATTGCTACGTCAAAATCAAACTTGCAGTTCGGCAGGCGGCAATCGCGCTCCTTTTGGAAGAGCACGGTCTTGCGGGAAACGGTTGCTCCGTCCGCGCCGTTCAACTGTGCGATGAACACGCAGTCCGCACGGGGCGTGCCCTTGAGCAGCGCCTTGCATTCCATGCGCACCACACGGGCCACGTCCGTCGCGGCGGCGTTCACCGTGAAATGTTTCTCAAACACTGGGGTCCCATCGAACCGGAACACCTTGCAGGAGAGCGATCCCGTAAAGGGATCCGCCTTGTCATTGATAACAAAAAGTCGAAGCTCCTCCTTCGTATCCTCAATCGAAACCATCACCGGCTCGTTGAAGTGGCGCGCGCCGTAGTGCAGGGCCTTAAAGCGGCCGAAATAGTCGATCCCCGCCCAGGAGCACACGGGCCAGCAATCGTTGAGCTGCCAGTAGAGCGAGCCGTTGCAGCGGCCGCGGTTGCGCCGCCAGTGCTCGGTTGCGTCCCGCACGCCCTCAAGCTGGATCATCTGCGTGAGATACAACAAATCGTCGAACCGCTCTGGCAGGAGATACTGCGAGGCGATATAATAGATCATCTTTTGTTGCCGCTGGGGCTTTTCTGATGGGCGTTAAAAACGTCGCTTGTCAGCGCCTTATCCGCAGGCTTTGCAAAAAAATTGACTGTAGAGATGCTCGGCATGGATTCCAGGCCGAATTCGCTGCAAAAGCGCGTTAAATGCCTGCGGTAGAAGTTCAGGGGCTGCAAGCCGTGCCAGACCTGCCACAGGTGCGTGTCGCCCGCATCATCGCTGTGGATCCCCTGCATATAGCCCGTGCCGCAAGGGGAAGCAGAGATAAACGGCGTTTGATCATCCAGCTTTTTCACAAAATCGGGCAGGATCTGATAGAAAAATTTCTCCGTCCACTGGTTCAGTTTGATATAGGCCTTCCAGCCCATGGACATATCCTCAATCTCATTGTTGCCGCACCAGAGGGCCAGGCTCGCATGATGGCGCAGCCGCCGCACGTTGCAGGTGATCTCCTCCTTCACGCTCTCAAGGAATGCATCCTCATAAAACGGATATGGCGCGCAGGCAAACATGAAATCCTGCCAGACGAGGATGCCGTATTCGTCACAGATGTCATAAAAGGAATCCGTTTCATAATAGCCGCCGCCCCAGACGCGGATCATATTCATATGCGCATGCCGGCAATCCTGGAGCAATTGCCTCTTTTTTATCATCGCCCGCGCGGGTGATGAGGGAATCCATCGGGATATAATCGCCGCCTTTGGCGAACAGCGGCACGCCGTTTAACACAAACTGGAAGTTGTGCCCCCACTGATCCTTTTCCCGGTTGAGCACGATGGTGCGCAGGCCGATGCGCTTCGTATCGGCGTCGAGCGTCTCCCCTGCGCTAACTGCGCAAAGCTCCGTTTTCACGGTATAGAGCGGCTGGATTTCCGCGTTGGAAAGATCGTTCGTCCACCAGAGCTGTGGGTTTTCCACCGTAAAGGCACATTCCGCCTTCGGCCCCGCCGCCGTTTTGCGGCCCAGCTCTTCCCCGGCGGGAGACAGCAGCGTGAAAACAAAGGAAAGTGCCTGATCCGTTGCATCGCCAGCCGCTTCGGCGCGGGCCGCAACGGTCAAATCCACCACGCCGTCGTGATGGTTCTGGCGGATTTGGCATTCCCGCACACGGGCCGTTTGATAGCCGTGCAGGGAGATATCACGCGTTATTCCGCTGATCGGGATCGTCGGACCCCAATCCCACCCAAAATGGCAGTGTGCCTTGCGGATGTGGGGCACACCCGGCACGCTCTGCGGGCAGCCGGGCACGTGCTCGCGCTTCTCCTCCTCCCAGGAACTGAAGCGGAGAGAAGAACACGATGCGCACCTCGTTTTCCCCTTCACGCAGATATTGCTTCACGGAAAAGTCATACCTCAGGTGCATATTCTTTCCCCGGCCTGCAAGAATGCCGTTTACAAACACTTCGCACAGCGTATCGAGCATCTCGCAGTGGAGAAACACCTCGTCCATTTGCAGCAAGGCCTGGTCCACGAAAAAGGCGCGGCGGTATTCCCAATCCCTTTCCGCCACCCATTTGCTTTTTTCCTCATTCTGCCCGATAAAGGGATCGGGGATTTTGCCGAGCGCCAGCAGGTCGCCATAGTTGCAGCCCGGCGCTTCGGCGGGCATCCACTCCCCCTGCCCCGCCTCACGGAACTGCCAGACGCCCCGTGCGCCGTTTAATGATTGTTCGAGCATAGATAACACCCTTTCGGAATTCTATTTGCGCTTTATCGCACTTCAATCAAATTGGTTTCTTTCTGTTGGAAATTTCGCCAAACGCTGATGGTTGCAAGGCACAGCGCAATCGCAACGGCCGCCAGCGCGATCCACATAAAAATCGTCGCATCCCAGGAAAAGCGGTTGAGCAGGTATCCCGTGCCAAAATTGGAAATTCCGCACCCGATATAGGCCACGCTGTTAAGAAAACCGGACATAGAGCTTGTGCGGCCATACCGGCTGAAATGCAGCGGGATAAACGTGATCATCATCACATTAACCGCAAACATGGAGGTTGTAATCCCCGCGAGGCACAGGATCGTGAGAAGCATGCTCCGGTCGCCCCAGCAGAGCAGGAGGCTCAAAAGCCCCAGCGCAAGGGCAAAAAACACGCTTGCCGTTGCCGGCTCGCTGCGGGTATAGCGGTTAAGCCACTTTGCAAGGTACGCGCCCGCCACATTGACAATGGGCAGGATCATCGTAAGCAGCAGGGAAATGCTGCTGTCCGCCGCAAAGGTTTCAACAATATAGGTGGGCACCCACTGCGTTACGCTGTCCTTCAACGTGCCGTGCACCGCAATCGGGATGAGCAGCAGAATCAGCCCGGAGGATGCGAAGAGCGAGAGGAACTGCCGCAGCGGCAGCTTCTCCCCGCTTGCCCGCGCCATCTGTGCGGCAGGCGGCGGCGCGACCCTTTCCATCTTCGGCAGCAGCCATCCCGTGCCGAAGAACCAGACCAGGCTCACAGCCAGCACGATTAGGCCGCACACAAGAAACACACCGTTCCATGGGAGGAATTTCAGCGCGAGCATGCTCACGCCATAGCTTGCGAGCGTGCCAAGAGGCACGGTTGTGGAGATGTCAATTCCAAATTTCGATTTGCCCTTTTCATCATAATACTCCCCCGCAAGGCGCAGGATCGGCGACCATACCATCGACTGCACAAAGCCGTTCATCCCCCAAAAAACAGCAGCACCCCGTAGCCGTGCGCAAAAAACAGCAGGAGATTGCACAGGCTCGAAACCAGCAGCCCGCCGAACACCATCTGGCGCGGCGCGATCCGGTCGCCTAAAAAGCCGTTGATAAACTGGCCCACGCCGTATGTAATAAAAAAGCAAGAGGAGACGGAAGCCATCTGCGCCTTTGTGAAAAGGCCTAGTGTGTTCAGCTCCGGCATGACAGCCGAAAAATTCAGCCGGCAGATATAGGTTGCAAAATAAGCCGTCCAGCAAAGGAGGAACAGCCTCTCTCACAGGGCCCGAACCCCACACGGTTTTTACCCATTCTTTTCCCCCGCATCCCATAAAGTTGACTCTGCTTACTATACCATTTGCGCCGCTGAAAAGCAATCGTTTCACAACCATTTTTCCAGAAAGCAGCGGCCTCCCGCTTGCTATTCCCGCGCCGTTGGTCTATACTGGATGCGACATAAAATCACATTACAGGAGGCTCCCATGCCATGTCACTGACCCAACAACTCACCTGGCTACTCGATACCACGCAGTCCGAAAAGGACTATATCGAATCCGTGCAGAAAAGCGGTATTTTTGAAAATACAGTCGCTTCCGCCTATCCGCAAACCGTCACGGCTCGCCTCGTCCGCGAGCATTTCACGGATACGGATTGCGGTAAACGCAAAAAGCGCTCATCGTCGGCTTTGACGGCGCGCGGGCGTACGGGATGCTCAACCTTGTGAAATCCCGCGACCCCAAACTTGATGTCACAAATGAGAACAGCCCCTGAGCGCCGTGTGCGCTGTGAAGGAGCAGGGGGGCTATATCTGACCTATGCGGGCGGTGAGCCGGGCGATAGACAAACGAAGCAGGATACGAGCACCGCGCCGGGCTGGGCCTCCGTATTAACCGGCGTCTGGGCGCGGGATCATGGGGTTTACGGGATGGAAACGATGAACAGTGCGTATCCAACCGCCCTGCTGGAGCTTGCGCGCCGGGGCGTTTCCGCCTGCTTCTACGGCCTGTGGGAAACGCACTTTGCCAACACTTATAAAGGCGAAATAGAAACCGCCCAAAAAGAACGCCTGCCGCTCGAATACCTGCACTGCAAAAGTGAAAATGATTTGCACGGTCAACTTCTGCGCGCAATCGACGCGGATGTGGACTGTATTTTCGGTGTCTACGAGGGGCCGGATAGCTGCGGCCACGGGGTTTCCTTCACCAACAACAATTATTTGTATACAAAGAGCATCTCCGATTGCGACCGATGCGCATATGAGCTGATGGAGCGTGTCCGTGCGCGCGATACTTATGAGAATGAGGATTGGCTCATCCTCATCACCTCCGATCACGGCGGGCATAAAAGGAGACACGGCACGCAGAAAATTCAGGACAGGATGACGTTTTTGGCAAGCAGCAAAGGATCGAAACACTGTAACCGTTCAGAATTCGGTAGAACAAAACGGCTATTTCACAGATACCTTTGCCCAAGAGAAAGGATCGATCTATTTTATGCGAAAAGCATTGTTAACCTCCCTTCTATGTATCCTATTGCTACTTTCCCTACTCTCACCAGCGATCGCTGCCGGTGAAACCGTTCGGAGCACTTCGGTCAAAATAACAAGCGATCACTATATCACGGACACTTTCTGCGGCGTTCCAGCGTATTACAATAAAAACAGCAATATACAATGTAACGAATACATTATGAGGTTTTATGACCATGCATTTGGGTTAGATGTTTTTGCCTATAGCAACACCGGATTGATCATGATGTCAAACGGTTATGAATTTCAAAAAACGACCGTTCCAAAACCGGGCGATGTATACTATGCCCCGGCTGAGAAGCGAGGGAAGCCTTATGACCATTGGGCAATCGTGAAGCAATACAATGCGAAGGCGCACACAATTACCCTGATTGAGCAAAACTTTTCCTACACGGAGGGCGGAATCAAATATGCCAGCGTCAATCGGGAAGTGCGTTTCCCTTACAGCACTTATGACGTGTTCACCCCCATCTCCACAACAGGAGCAAATCATCCTACGCTTCATTTGCCGGAAACGACCACAACCCAAAAGGCGACAGCCACGCGCCCTGCCCCCGCCACAAGCCGACCGTCCACCCGGCCGAATGCCACTCAGCCAGGCGCCGCGAGCACAAGCCGCTCGCCCTCATCTGCCGGCGCCGGGCATGTGTTAAAAAACGAAGCTGTGGATTCTGCCTCCACATCTTCTTCCCATGTGAAAGCCTCTCTAGAAGCTTCCACATGCACAGCATCCGGTGATACGCAAACGGAGCTCATTACAATAGGCCCAAACGAGGAGGCAACCCCGCTGTATAATGATTCTGAACCAGTTTCACAAGCGGCAAACGCAATTTCACAGTTGAACCGTTCATGGATCATCCCCGTCAGAGCTGCCACTTTTCTGCTGCTTGCAGGCGGAATGATTTGGCTGCTGATTCGGCGTAAATCCAGCAAATAGATGGTTTCTGAAAAAGGCACGCTGCAAACTATAAAGTTTGCAGCGTGCTTTTTTCGCTTACCAGAATAATACTTCACCGGATAGCAACGCGCTCACCCATGAGAATTCCCCCTCCGCACCCCCGCACGGTCCGTCAGAATCTCCATCATACGGAATGACGCTCTGCTCCAACCAGCCTGAAATAACCCTGCCGCTACGTTTCGTACTCCACCTGCCACATACCGCGCTCTTCCATCGCCCGGCGTATATCCGAAAAGGAGTAGCCAAGCCTTTGGAGCGCGTTTGCCACACGGCGGCGGTCTTTCTCCGTGCCCTGATAAGAGCTTGCATATTTGGTTTCCAGCAACATGCCCAGCCCGCCAGCGGGTCACCCTCAATCCCACGCGCCGCCTCATAGGCCGTATCGCGTGCAACGCCGCGAGCTGCAAGCTCCTGCTCAATGCGGGCAGGGCTAAACCCCTTGCGGCGAAACAACTCATCTGCAAGGCTCTGCGCATAGGTTTCATCGTTGATAAGCCCAAGCTCCACCATGCGGGCAGCAGCAGCCTGCGCGGCCTCACGGCTGAATCCGCTGCGCATGAGTTTGCCGGCGAGCTCACGCTCGCAGTGATCGCGTATTTCCAGCAGACGCAACGCCTTTTGCTTCGCCTTATTTTCCTCTACCAGGGCAGCAAACGTTTCAAACGCTGCCTCATTGATCTCCATGCCGGAGAAAAGCCCGCAGGTCAGCCAAAATTCCCGGTTTGTCGTCAGGCGGTATTCGCCGTCGAGCAGAATATGAATCTTCTGCCCCTTGCCCTGCTGTGCCGTGAGAATCATGCTTCGTCGTCATCCACAGCGATATCGAGCTTCGCTCGCGCCGCCGCGCGGGTGGTCGGCTTGGCCGCCGGCGCCGCCTTCGGCGCAGCGGGGGTGGGAGCCACCTGCTCCTTCGCACCTGCGGCGGGTGCAGCGCGCCGATCATTGGTCAGCTTGCCGAGATTCGCCCGGATTTTCCCCTCAATCTCATCCGCCAGTTCCGTATTCGTGCGGAACAGTTCCTTCACATTATCACGACCTTGCCCAAGGCGGCTGTCTCCATAAGAAAACCACGCGCCGCTCTTCTGGATAATATCGAGCTTCACGCCGATATCCAGCAGCTCGCCCTCGCGGGAAATGCCTTTACCATACATGATATCGAATTCCGCCTCTTTAAAAGGAGGCGCCACTTTATTTTTCACGATCTTCGCCCGCGTACGGGAGCCGACGAACTCGTTCCCCGCCGCCTTGAGCTGCTCAATGCGGCGCACGTCGATGCGCATGGAAGCATAAAATTTCAGCGCGCGGCCGCCGGTGGTTACCTCCGGGTTGCCATACACCACACCGACCTTTTCACGCAGCTGATTGATAAAGATCAAAATGCAGTTGGATTTTGAGAGGGAACCCGCAAGCTTGCGCAATGCCTGTGACATGAGCCTTGCATGCAGACCCACATGTGAATCGCCCATTTCGCCCTCGATCTCCGCCCGCGGCACCAACGCCGCCACGGAATCGACCACAGCAACATCAATCGCTCCAGAGCGCACGAGCGCTTCCGTAATTTCGAGCGCCTGCTCGCCGTTATCCGGCTGGGAAACCAGCAGGGAATCTACATCCACGCCGAGATTTTCTGCATAGATCGGATCAAGCGCATGCTCCGCATCGATAAATGCGGCTTCTCCCCCGGCCTTCTGAGCCTGGGCGATGACATGCAGCGCCAGGGTGGTTTTACCGGAGGATTCCGGGCCGTAAATTTCAATAATCCTACCGCGTGGCAGGCCGCCGATGCCGGTGGCGACGTCAAGGGAGATGGAGCCCGTCGGGATCGACGCGACGTTCATGCCGTTGTTTTGCCCCAGGCGCATGATCGCGCCCTTGCCATATTGTTTTTCAATCTGCGCGAGCGCGGTATCCAGCGCTTTTTGTTTATCCGCCATAGTAAAGAATCCCTCCGATTTTAATTCGCACATTTGTTCGTCCTGCTTGTATTATAGAAGGTTTGTGGAGAAAATGCAAGGGGGAATGCAAGAAAAAACCGGGCGCACCTCCCCCCCCAAATGTTTTGAGCAAAGAAAGCATCAGTGTACAGGGAGAACATCGCCGTCAGGGCGTGCCCAAACGCATGCCGACTGCGTTCTCGGGCTCGACTGGCGACAGCCTTGTCATCCTGCGTCTGGGACGCCTTGACGGTCCTTTGGAGTTTTCAGCCAGGGGCTTGGCCACAATGCTAAAAACCGATGTGTACCCCTGTACACTGATGCAACTGTGAAACCTATGCTATAACCGCCAATCCGCCTGTAACAGATGGATATTTTTTACATCAACATTCTACAGAATTCGCATAGGAATGTCAACTGTTTAAATTCAAAACTCCTTGCATTCTGAAAGCTGAGAGCGACAGGCCAATTCTATTCATAGAAAGAGGCAGCCGCGGAATGCACCCATTGCGCAGCTGCCTAAAATTTATTGTGTCATACGCACAAAGCTAACCCCCTGCGAAAAATGGCGTTGCCGCTCTGCGGCAGGAAGCGTTTCGCGCCGACAGGCATTTTTTCAATGATTCAAGCGACCTGTTTGAATCCATTTATGTGCTTTCAGCACCAATTTCACCAAAAGATTCCCCTTGGGATCGCAAAAATATTTTGCGCATATATCTGCGGCGGGATGCTGGCGGTCATCACCCCGTTATATCGAATGCGGACGATATCGCCCCGGTGGAACCGGCGCGCGCTGGGTGTGTTCACGATCACCCGCCGCCGGGTTGAAAAAAATCCAGCACAAGCAGGCGATTGCGCTCTACGCCGATTACGAGAGCCTGCATAGTAGCCATATGGATCACCTCCAATCGCATATTCCATGATATGTCCGAAGGAGGTGGAACGAAGCTTGTCCCTTTCCTATACCAGCCAACATGCTTGGCTCCGGAGCAAATATTCGGCCCGGAGCGTTTTACAAACACACCGGGCCTTTCACCGTGCTGATCCTTCACATCACGTCGCGTGGGTCCTTATAATGATGCGCCTGCTCGAGCATCATATCTTTCACCTTCATCAGCCGCGTCGTGGTGCTGCGCTCATTTTCATCGAGCTTCATCGTGATGAATTTAATCGTCTCCTCATATTGAGGAATCATCACGTGCTCCAGGGCGTTGACGCGCCGCCTAGTCTTCTCGATCTCCTCCGCCATAAGCTGGCAGGATTTTTCCACCTCCGCAAGCCTGAGCATCTTCGGCATAATCTCCGAAAGGGCGCGCACCGCGTCGTCCAAGTCTCCGGAGGTGAAGGCGTAGCCATAGGGGAAGATATCGTTTTCATCCGCCGTTTTGAGCTGCGTGTGGTAGACCGGGATGCGCACGCTCATGATATCCTTTTCCTCAATCTCCAGATGCATCTCCTGCTTGGGGATCATCAGCGCGACGGAGAGCACCTCATCCTGCATCACGCTACGCGCCACCGCCATGTGGCGGTTGGCCTCTTCAATGCCGGCCTCCACCTCACGGCGGAGGGTTTTGTTCTCCCGCACAAGGTCAAGGAACTGGCGCATCAGCTCATCGCGCTTATCCTTGAGGAGCTTATGCCCCTTGCGCGCGGTGGCAAGCTTGCGCTTTAAGTTGCTCAGCTCCATGCGGGTGGGGTTCACGTTGAGTATCGCCACAAAGCTTCACCCCTTTACGTTTCGTCGTAATACCGATCGAGATATTCGTCCCGGATGCGCTTGAGCTCGCTTCTGGGCAGAATGCGCAGCAGCTTCCAGCCGATGTCGAGCGTTTCCTCAATGGAGCGGTTCGCATCGTACCCCTGAGAGACATATTCCTTTTCGAACGCGTCCGCGAACTTCGCATAGAGCTTGTCAATATCAGTCAGCGCCGCTTCGCCGAGGATGACCATGAGCTCCTTGGCCTCCTTGCCGCGCGCGTAGGCGGAGAAGAGCTGATTCATGGTATCGGAGTGATCCTCGCGCGTTTTGCCGCGCCCAATGCCCTTATCCTTCAAACGGGAGAGCGACGGCAACACGTCGATGGGCGGCGTGACGCCCTTTGCGGTACAGCTCACGGCTGAGGATAATCTGCCCCTCCGTGATATAGCCCGTCAGATCGGGGATCGGGTGGGTCTTATCGTCCTCCGGCATGGAGAGGATCGGAATCATGGTGATGCTGCCATCCTTTCCCTGCTGGCGGCCCGCGCGCTCATAGATGGAGGCGAGATCCGTATACATGTAGCCGGGGTAGCCGCGCCTGCCGGGCACCTCCTTGCGCGCGGCGGAAACCTCGCGCAGCGCGTCGGCATAGTTTGTGATGTCCGTCAGGATCACGAGCACATGCATATTCTTTTCAAACGCCAGGTATTCCGCGGCGGTGAGCGCCATCTTCGGCGTGGAAATCCGCTCGATGGCCGGGTCGTTTGCAAGGTTTACAAAGAGCACCGTCCGCTCCAGCGCGCCGGTCTCGCGAAAGGAATCAATGAAGAAATTCGACTCCTCAAACGTGATGCCCATCGCGGCGAACACCACGGCAAAGGGCTCATCCGTGCCGCGCACCTTCGCCTGCCGCGCGATCTGGGCGGCCAGGTTCGCATGCGGCAGGCCGCTCGCGGAGAAGATCGGCAGCTTCTGCCCACGCACGAGGGTGTTCAGCCCGTCGATGGCGGAAACGCCCGTTTGGATAAACTCCTGCGGATAGCTGCGCGCCACCGGGTTGATTGGCAGGCCGTTGACGTCCATGCGTTTGTCTGGGATAATCTCCGGACCGCCGTCAATCGGGCGGCCGAGACCGTCGAACACGCGGCCGAGCATATCCTCGGATACGCCAAGCTCCATCTGGCGGCCGAGGAAGCGCACCTTGCTGTTGGAGAGGTTGATGCCCGTGGAGCTCTCGAACAGTTGGACAAGCGCATTCGACCCGTCAACCTCCAGCACACGGCAGCGGCGCTTTTCGCCGCTTTCCAGCTCGATTTCGCCCAATTCGTTATAGGTGACGTTCTGCACGTCGCGCACCAGCATCAGGGGGCCGGCGACTTCTTCTATGGTTCTGTATTCAACTGGCATAATGAATCGTCATTCCTTTCCAGAGGCCGGGAATTGCGCCTGCTTCAACCAATCTGAACGTTCCGCCTATGGCGGAGAAAAGGCGCAAAACCTGTTTATTGGAGAAAGGGGAACCCCGTTCTCCTATAAACGTTCCTCCCCTATCGTTTCTTTCATCTGGTTGACAAGATCGGTGCTGATGCGGCCAAACGCTTCCCCAATCTGATCCTCCGGCACATATTTAAACCGGCCGATCTCCTCACGAACGGGCAGTGTGACAATTTTCTCGATCTCTCCGCCCTGCCTGAGTGTCTCGTTCGCCAGATCATAAAAATTGAGAATCAACCGCATCATCAGAAGCTGCTTCTGGAGGCTTGTATAGGTATCAACCTCATGAAACGCAAGCTGATGCAGAAAATCCTCGCGGATCGAACGCGCCGTTTCCATTTTCAGCCGGTCGCTGGGGGAAAGTGCGTCCATACCGACGAGCTTTACGATTTCGTCAAGCTCGGCCTCCTCCTGCAACAGATGCAGCATCCTCCCGCGCAGCGGCATCCAATCTGCGTCGACATGCTGATGGAACCAGCCGCTGAGCAAATCTGTATAAAGGGAATAGCTCGTCAACCAGTTGATCGCCGGGAAATGGCGCTTATACGCAAGGTTTGCATCCAATCCCCAGAAAACCTTGACGATGCGAAGCGTCGCCTGCGAGACGGGTTCTGAAATATCGCCGCCGGGCGGAGATACCGCACCGATGACGGACAGTGCGCCCTCGCGGCCCTCTGTGCCCAATGAGATCACGCGCCCTGCCCGCTCATAGAACTGCGCAAGGCGGCTGCCGAGATACGCGGGGTAGCCCTCCTCGCCCGGCATCTCCTCCAGCCGGCCGCTCATCTCACGCAGGGCTTCCGCCCAACGAGAGGTAGAATCCGCCATTAGCGCAACGGAGTAGCCCATATCACGGAAATATTCCGCCATCGTGATGCCCGTATAGATGGACGCTTCACGCGCCGCCACCGGCATATCGGACGTATTGGCGATCAGGACAGTGCGCTCCATCAGGGATTTGCCCGTATGCGGATCAATCAGCTCTGGGAACTCGTTCAAAACATCTGTCATCTCATTGCCACGCTCGCCGCAGCCGATATAAACCACAATATCGGCCTCCGCCCATTTGGCAAGCTGATGCTGTGTGACCGTTTTGCCGCTGCCAAATGGGCCCGGGATCGCCGCCACGCCGCCCTTGGCAGGGGGAACAGGCAGTCGATCACGCGCTGCCCGGTGATGAGCGGCTCATCCGGGAGAGCTTGCGCCGGTAAGGCCTGCCGCGCCGCACCGGCCAGCGCTGCATGAGGGTAAGCGCCTTTTCTCCCTTGGCCGTTTTCACCGTGCATACCGTGTCCGTCACGGTAAATTCGCCCGCATGGATGGAGGTAACTTCCCCCTCCACCCCATTGGGCACCATGATCTTGTGGACGACAACGTCCGTTTCCTGCACGGTGCCGATGATATCACAGGCTTTCACCTGATCGCCCACCTTTACGCGGGGCTCAAACCTCCATTTGCGGTCGCGCTTGAGGGAGGGCACCTCCACGCCGCGGGATAAATTGTTGCCTGCAACCTTCATGATATCATCCAGCGGGCGCTGGATGCCGTCAAAAATGCTGCCGATCAAGCCCGGGCCAAGCTCAACGCTCATCGGCTCGCCAGTAGATTCGACCGGCGCGCCGGTTCCGAGGCCTGATGTTTCTTCATATACTTGAATCGATGCGCGATCCCCATGCATCTCAATAATTTCACCAATCAGGCGCTGGGAGCTCACCCGCACCACGTCAAACATGTTTGCGTCCCGCATCCCCTGCGCAACGACGAGCGGCCCGGCCACCTTGACAACGGAACCTGTGCTCATAGGTATGACCATTCCTTTCTTGCGCCGAGCCGCAAAATCGCACGGCTTTGCGCAGCCAAAATTTCGATGTGTGAAGCTTGCTTTCGCACTGCGTTTCATGCAGATAAGCGCACCACGCTCGCCTCATTATTTCATGCCCCAATGATATCCGAGCCGACCGCTTTTTCAACGCTCTTGCTCACGCTTCTCAGCCCCAGCCCCGTGTTGCCCGTCACGCCCGGGATCGGGATGATGGCCGGCACGGGCATATGCCGGTATTGATCGATTTCCGCTTCCAACTGGGCGGCCAGCTTTTCCGTCATAAAAATCACCGCATAACCGCTGGAGATCATTTTGCGCAGCGTAGTGGCCGCGCGCTCGGCATCCTCCTCCGGGAAAATTTCCAGCCCCAGGGAGGCGAAGCCGGATACGCTGTCCCGGTCGCCCATGACCGCAATTTTATACATACGCTTCACGCATCCTTTCCCGGATTTGATCTGCCGGAAGCCCCAACCGCTTGCAGGAGAGCAGGATGCGAATGTTTTTGATCTCCGCGTCCCGCGCCACATAATAGGCAATCAACGGGGCAAGCCCGAAGCTCACCCGCCGCGCCTCGTCAAGCTGCTGCATCAAAGATCATCGCACCATTTTTCAAACGATGCGAAGCTTTTTTCAAACACGGGCACGCACGCCGCATAGGCGGTTTCTGAAAGATACTGCGTCAGCTACTGCACACATCGCCCAGCGGCCGCGATCAAAGCAGATTTGCGCAGTGTTTCGCATTCGCAAAGGGCATCCTGCAAAAAGCGTTCGTCCCGCCCGGTGTGAACGGCACGCAGTGCAATCTTCAAATCTGAAGTTACGCACATGAGCTCCGCGAGCCGTATTGCAAATTTACTGCCTGTTTCCTCCGCCCGGCCTTTGGCTGTTTCCAGCGCGGCCCGATCTAAAAGGGCGTCCGCCCGCTGACCATCCGAGGCGCGCACCAGCAGCTCATAAGCCAGCCGACCGGGCTGCTGCATCCGGGTGGGCAGCCGGCTGAAACTCCGGTTGATACCGCCTCCCAAATGAGCTTCACCGGCACCGAATTGGGGTGCATCCAGTAAGGCTCCGGGGATTGATCGCTGACAAGGCTTTTCAATGCGGCCTTCAAGTTATGAAAATCATTCTTTGCCGTCAGGAACGAAAGCTCGCCCACATCCGGAGCCACCTCTGTGAGCAAGCTCCACATCCGTGCTGCCTGCTCGCGCAGCATCTCGTTTGGATCCTCCAGCGCGCCCTGTGTTTCCCAGCCCTGATCCGCCAAAAAGCTGCAACGCTGCCCGCAGATCGGGCGCCAAAAGCAATTGCTCCATTTCGTTTTTTCCAATGAAATGCGTTTCATTTGCCCGAATCCGGGCAACGGCAAAGGTATATTCGGTATCTTTCATCGGCATGACATCCTTCCATAAGCGCCGTATTTAAGCAAAGAGTTCCCGGCTCAGAGCATCCTTCACCTGTTCCAGCGACGCTTCCAGCAGCGCCTCAAAGCTGCAATTCACTTCGATATCGCCGTATGCAAGCAAAAAACCGTCGGCAATCTTCGCGTATTGCGCGCCAATGTGAACCTGCGCGCCCTGGTTTTTCAGCATTCCATTCAGCGTATCGGCAAAATCTGCGGGCAATCTTTGCAGATCCCGCTGGGAGAGCAGCAGCTCCCCTTCCCCCTTGCGCGCATAGGAAAGTGCAAGCGTTTGAAGCACGTTAAAATAATCCCCATCCGGCAATTCCCGCAGCCGGCGCAGCGCCATTGCGATGGTTTCATCGATCAGCTCTGTTTTGGTGCGCAGCAGCAGCCGTTTCACTTCCATCTCTCCCTCGGTTTTTGCCCGTTGGAGCTCGCCTGCGCATTCCCGGCGCGCATCCAATACTATTTCCTGGTAGCGGGCAGCAGCGGCTGCCTGCGCTTCCTCCCGGATTGTTGCGGCCTGCTCCTGCGCCCGTCGGCCAATCTCAGCGCATTCTAAACGGCTCTCTTCTTCAATGGCCGCCTTCATCTCTTCAAGGCCTGTCATTGGCATGACCATCCTTTCTATGGAGCTTGCAGATTGTGCACTGCATTTCCACTTGATCCAAATGGATTACAGATTGAGCACCGTCAGCAGGGAGATCAGCAGTGCAAGCACTGCATATGTCTCAACCAAAACGGCCATTGTGATTGCCTTGCCGTTTTGATCGGGCTTCTTAGCCACCACGCCGATGCCGGCGGCAGCCGTGCGCCCCTGGGCAATGGCGGAAAACAGGCCGACAATGGCAATCGGCAGGCAAGCGGCTAGATACATCAGGCCGTGCGCTGTGGTCAATTCTACCGGATTGCCACCCAGCAGGCCGATTCGGTTTAAAACCAGCACGGCGGTCAAAAAGGCCGTAAAGGCCCTGTGTGCCGGGCAAAAGCTGCAACAGCAGAAGCTTGCCGAACTTGCCGGGATCCTCTGCGATCACGCCTGCGGCCGCCTCACCTGCGATTCCAACGCCTTTTGCAGAGCCGATACCTGCCATCAAAGCGGCCAAAACCGCACCCAAAACTGCAAATGCTACGCCTAAACTATTCATAATAAAAATCATTCCTTTCGCTGCGCGCAAGGCGCAAATAGTGGTGAAAAAGCGGCGATTCCCGTGAAGCGGAATTTGGCTTCTTCAGAGCCAAAAAAACGCTCTTTCGTGGCGCGAAAGCTTCTTTCGCGCTACGCTTCCTCCTTGAATTTCACATACTTCGTGTGTACGGCAAAGGGCTTGAAGGCGCGGCCTCCACCCTCATAGAATTTGGAAAACAGCTCTACATACTGAAGCCGGTTGGTATGCACATATGCGCCGAGCATGTTAATCGCCATATTGAGCGTGTGCCCGACAATAAAAACGAAGAAGAGCAAAATGCCCTTTACAATCGGATTCTCCGGGATCGTGCCCAACAGGTTTACCACCTGCCCGATCACGCCGGTTGCAAGCCCCAATGCCAGCAGGCGGGAATAGGACAATACGTCGCTAAGGTAGCCGGAGGCCGCATTATATAGCCCGTAAAGCCCCCCGCCCAGGCGGGCAAAGATATTTTTGGAGGTACGGCTCGCCGTCAGAATAATCAGAATCACTCCCACGAGCATCACATACATCCCAATGGTATTCAGGATGGCGGGCACCTCGGTGAGCATGCCTGCGCCTACCGGCGCCGCCCCCAGCACCAAAAGATAAATCGGCGCTGTGTCGCAGAAGGCGTCCCAGCGCTTGCCAGCCGTCCAGAGCTGATAGAAATGCACGCCCAGGCCCAAAAATAAATGCAAAATGCCAAGCCCCAGCGAGAACAGCAGCAGCTTCATCGGGTCGCTCACCGGATCAAACCAGATCGCCATCCGCGGTGCGGGCCGATGCAAAAAGTTTTTGCAAATAACCGGCACAATATCGCCGAACCAGGTGCCGAACAGCGCGCCCCAAAAGATGGTGGACACGCCGGAATAAAGAAACATCTTCATCGTTTTGCGCATGTTGCCTTCCAGCGGGAACTTTTTTCAGCGCGAGGGCTGATACAAGCACCATCAGGCAGCCATAGCCTGCGTCGGAGAGCATCAGGCCAAAAACAAATAGTAGAACACCGCCATGACCGGCGTGGGGTCGATATCCTTCTTCGCCGGCAGGGCATACATCTCTGTGATCGGCTCCACCGGTGAGGAGAACCCATTGTTCTCCAGGAGCACGGGCACATCCTCATCCTCCTCCGGCTCGGAAATCGTGATGGCAACGCGAAAGCGCTGCTCCAGCTCGTTGACCAGCCGGGTGACTTCTTTTCTGGAAGATATCCTTCGAGGATCATGGTGTTTTTCGTCATGCCCAAACGGTTGAGCTCATATTTTTCCTTGCGCATGGTAAAATAATCGATCAGGAAATCAATGCCCGGTTCACAGCCAGTGAAGCCGGCAATCTCCTTTGCGCGCCCGGTTTACAGCCTCTTCGCATTCGCCCGTGCGCAGCTGCATTGCCCGGATGCACTGCTCCGGCGGCTCCTTTCCCGGGTCGGACGGGCGGGCAAAGCCCTGCGCCCGCAGCGCCTCCTCCACCTGCTGCGCAATGGTATCCAGGCAGATCACCCAAATGCAGGTTTGCTCTTTTGTGGCGAAAGCGACCTCCAATTCAAATGCTGTCGGAGCATTGTCCCCTTCCCGTAGAAACGCCGTGAGCTCCTCAGCGGAGTGGAAGCCGGGCAGGCTGCCTGCAAAGCAGCGCGTGCGGCGCGTTGAGGCGGCCGCCATGGAGACATCCAGCTTTCGCCAGGGCTCCAGCGCATCCATTTGGGTGCGCTGGCGGATCATTTCTTCAGAAGCGTCATGGATTTGTTTTTCCAGCGATACAATATCATAGCACTTCTTGAGCATACGCTCCGCTTGCTCAACCTGCTTGCCAAAAGCTTCTGTGGTGAGCTCGCGCCGCCCCCGTAGGGAGTCGAACAAACCGGTTTTCACCGGCACATAGCGCGCCATGATCTCCTTCGCCTGCTCTGCCAAATTCAAATTTTTTTCAAAAACGCCGATCATCGCCTGTGTGTTGAGGCGCACTAGCTCCTCATCCGTATTATCACAGATTTCCACCACACCCCGGCGCTGCAACCGCTCTACAATCTTTTTGCTATCGCTGAGCAGAGCGGCGATCTCAATGCGCTTCATCTTACATTTTGCCATCAGAGCGTCTCCCTTCTATGGGGTATTGCGGGATTATACAGCGGATTACCGTTGTGGCGGCGCCCAACTGCTTCGCCTGCACGCCATCGCGCAGAGCACTCGCCTGCCTGTAGCCTTCCTGCTCCATTTTGCGCAGGATTTCCTCTGCCTGCTCCTTTGTTTCTCGCCGCAGTACATCCGCTTCCTGGCGTGCCAGATTCGTTTGCTCTGCGAGGAGGCTCGCGCCATCCTCCCGCGCCTGCCGTATCAGCTCCTTTGCCTGCGCGTGAGCCTGCTCCACAGCGAGGTCGGCCTGCCGTTCTGCTTGCAGGATTTCATTGACCGTTTTGGATGCCACAGTATCACCTCCTGCCGGCTTACAGCCGCTCTGTAGCCCTCTTTGCTTCCAGGCTTGGGCGGCCGAAATTTGAAAATCATTATAGCACATTACAAATAGCTTTTATAGGTTTTCATAAAAAATTCAAGTTTGAAAAACTTTTCTATATAAATTGTTGATATCGCATTTCGAGGACGCATGAAAAACCTCTGGTTCGCATAACGATTTGTGAGGTGGTTGACATGTTTGTATACTCTGTAAAATCTTCAAAAATTAAAATGGTCATTCTGGTTCTGCTCGTCGTCCTGCTTGTGCTCGCCATGCTTCTCGTAACACGTCTCCACCAGCCGGCGAAGCCGACAGCGTGCTGAATATCAAGGCGGAAAATGCGGAGCAGCGCGTTGCATTCCTGTCGCAATTCGGATGGAGCTTCGATGAAGATCCGGTTGAGGTTGCAGAAGTGATCATCCCGCCGGAATTTGACGAGGTTTATGAAAAATACAATGCGATCCAAAAGGAACAGGGCTTCGACCTGACGAAATATCAGGGAAAACGGGTCAAACGATGGACCTATGCAATCAAAAATTATCCGGGGTATGCGGCAGACAGCGGCTGCATCCATGCAAACCTACTCGTCTATGAGGGGCAGGTGATCGGCGGGGACGTCTGCTCTGTGGAGCTCAACGGCTTTATGCACGGTTTTGACTATCCAACGGATACCTCCACCCCGCAAACCCCTTCGGAATCCAGCCCCAGTATTTTCAGAAACAGCCGCCGGTCAAACCAACGCCGCATAACGGCAGTCCAGATTTCACCACCGCATTCTCAAAATAAAAAGCAATGGACAAATGTAGTCCCCTTAAGGAATCCACATTTGTCCATTGCTTTTTGTTGCTTCGGCAGCCGGCTCATTCTGCCTGCCAAATAGATAGTATTCCAGCAGCCGTTTAGCTGGTTCTCTCCCAAAAATCCGGACACAGCTGGCCCGAACGCCGGCCTACGCTTAAAAAGCCCTGTGCACACTACCCGCTAGTGCACAGGGCTACTGCTATCGTGCTGTCATTAGAACAAGCAGATCAGGAAGGTCTTCTCCTGAAAGCGCTCCCACTCGCCGCCCTGGAAGGTTTTGTTGCCGGCTTTGTGATAGAGCTTTGCATTGTTTTCAATCAACGAGAAAACATTGCTGCCAAGCTCCGGCGCGTTGCCATCAAAATAGACCTTCATCAGGCGAACATCGCCCCAAAAAGCACGGTCGCCGATATTCGTCAGTGTTTTGGGGAAATGCACCTTTTCCAGCCGATTGCAAGCGGAAAATGCGCCCGCGCCGATGGTTGCAACGCCCTTCATGCTGGCGCTCTCTAAGCGGCCGCATCCGCTGAACGCATAGTCGCCAACCGTACGAACGCTCCTAGGCAGCTTAATGCTCCCCAAACGGCCACAGCCGCTGAACGCGTAGTTGCCGATGGACTGCGTGCCGTTCAGGATAGAAACCCACTCGAGCCTTCCGCAGCCCGCAAAAGCATAGTCGCCGATGACCCTCACATTAGAGGGAATCGTGATGAAAGTGATCCGGTCGCTCTCGTAAAACGCATGATCTTCAATGGTTTTCACCGTTAACGGCAGGTATACATTTTGCAGCCTTCCGATTCGGCTAAAGGCATAGGAGCCAATCACGGTAACGGGCTTGCCCGCAATTCTGGATGGGATGGACAAGATCGCTTTATTTTCGTTATAGGCAGTGATCTTAACCTCCTTGCCGTCATTGATCAGCTCATAGGAATACGGGCCTGAGTTCGCTGCGAAGGCGCTCGTTGCAGCTGCAAAAACAGAGCACAGCATTACGACCGCTAAAATCAGGCTGAGCATTTTTCTGGTTTTCTTCATTTTTTTCACCCTTTCAGATTCATTGCATCTGGCGGAAGCATCGGTTCCCCCTTCCGCCAAATTGTCATTTTTATTGTACACAAGGAGGTGAGATATGTCAACCATACCTAAAAATAAAACAAGACTATCGATAAAACAATTCATTTTGCATGGCAATCTTGTTTGTGAAGCAAAGCTTGCTTTCACCAGAACAGAGTAAGGGGATACACACTGCTTATGAGGGGCAGCCATCTGCCGGCTCTTTTTGTTACTTACCGGTATGATCGGCATGAAAAGAACCGCCGCAGAACGCTTTACATTCTGCGGCGGCCTTTTTCCAATATCCACTTTCCTCTCTCGGCACAATGTCCACCCAAATCCATAAGGCGATCTATTCCATACTAAATAACACCGATCCGGTCCAACTCAATTTGGATCAATGTGCGCAGGATCTCCGGAATCATGCAAATTAGACGCCCCTAATTCCTGCAGAGGCTCCTCACCCGATAACTCCCACTGCCCTGCGAAGGGGTGCCGTCATAATCCGAAGCAAATTGGGAAAGCCAGGAAATCATCCCTTCCGGATGTGTAAGCGCGATCGGGCGCCCACAGCCATCCCTTGTTTCCATATTGTAATAGCCGCCGTTGTCATAGGTGAACATATCATAGGTGACCGCAACCCACGCGGCATGGTCGCTCTCCGCCTGCGTACCGTCTGGATTCTTAACCGTACCGAGCACGGACAGCCGATCATCCGCCGGGCGGCTTGTTACAGCAGTTAAATATTCCCACTCGTATTCTACAAAGGAATAGTAGCCTGCAATAGCATCATACTTGCTGGCAACAAACCACATGGGAATATCTTTTTATGAAATGCATCTGTCTTTTGGTAGGCTTAAAAAAAGCAGGGCAAATCGGAAACGCAGCCGCAAAAAAAGAAGGATAAGCGATCGTCATTTTCAGCGTCATCTTACCGCCCATCGAAAATCCGCCGATATAAATCCGCGTTGTATCAATGGTATCCCTGTGCTGTGCAATAAAATCATCAATTGCAGCCTTGAGCGGCACAATCATAGAATCATTCCAATATAGATACTGCTCCTCATGGGAACGCGGCACAAAAAGATATGCTCCGCCCGCGCCGGTAAACCTTTTTTGAAACTCTGCACTCGACCAATAGGCAAAATCATTATTTTTTACTGGCTGGCCCGGCTCACCGCCCTGCATCATTCCATGCAGCCAGATCACCAGCGGATATTTCTGTGTGTCACCCTTTTCGGCGGGCGCATAGTAGGAGTAGTCGATCGCATACCCACCCGCTTCCGGCCCGCAGCCGCTTTCAAACTGGCCGCGCAGCGCCTCAATTCCGGCGGAAAGAGGAAGCGCCTGCTTCCCCGGCGCCGCCTGCACCGGCATCGCCGCTGCGATCAGCAGGCAGGCGATAAGCAAAATTGCGGTAATTCTTCTGGTTTTCACCTTCTGTATCCCCCTTTCTGTAATTAAGATAATTCTATATCGTCAAGCAAAACTTGTCAATCGGTATAATATCGGATGATTCCTTTGCTTTATATAAGACGTTTTGCACAACAATCTGCCTTTTACCAGTTCATACCTCCGCATTTTCCTGCCGCGCCGCAATCGCCGCATTGACCCGCTCGCGCAGCCGAAGGAGGAACGCCGCCCTGCGCGGATAGCTGCTAAAGGTAATCCGACCGCGCAGGCCTCCCTCCAGCAAGCGCATCACAAACGCCCGCCCATAGAGCGATTCACACAGTTCCAGTGCGCGCTGATCCTGCAACGCCTCGTGAAACACAACCAGCCGCAGCGATTCCCATGCCGTCCGTCCGGCGCGGGATAAACGGAAAACGCGTCGCCCGACGGCACCATATAATCGCCATCCGTCACCAGGAACGGGTTGACCGCATGGCGCGATAACTGTGAAAAATAAAAATTATATCCCCAATGGAGGAAGCCTTCTATTCCATATTTATAAAACTGTGTTCCAATGATGCGGTTATTCACAGACGGCATGGATAAAAAACGGTTGCTCACCCCATTCGATTGCCCACAACAATAATACGTCCACAAATGGGGCACGCTGTGCTCAAGGAAAGGCTCGATGTGATCGTTGGACGGGATTGGGCATTCGGATACCCCCTGCCTGTAAAATTCATAGCTAGAAAGCGCATCCATGATTGGATAGCCCTTCAGCCGCTCTTCCACGATTCGCTTCGCGGCCTGATAATTGCCGAGGCTATCCTCTGACGGCTCGTCGGAAATATGGAAGCGGCAGCGGCTGTCTATTCCCAGTTCCTTTAAATGCGGAATCAGCGCGTCCAGAAACGCGTGTAAAAATGAGGCGTATGCCTCCCCCGCCGCCTCTGTTTCCCAGCCGAAAATACGCTTTGTCCGCCCCTCCACCCGGGCGACTATTTTCGGCGCGTGCGCTGCGCCCCATTGCGTAAAGAAGTGGGAAATTTCAAATTGCTCAAACCCCAGCCGCAGGCACAGATGCACCCAGCGATCCAACTTCTCAAATCCAAAGCGGTATTTCCCGCCCTCTACCGTCACATCGACCAACTGTACCGTGGGACGCTCCGCGCCGACCGCCGTATCCAGCGGTGGAGTGAATACCGGAGTGAGCACCATATTCATTCCATAACGGCGCGCAGTGCGCAAAAAGTTTTCAATGATTTCCCAATGGCGTTCACTGAACACGTGCGCCCCATAATAAACGGCCAGACAGTCGCAGTGGAACCACTGTGTAAAGGTAAGCCCCTGTGCAGGTAAATCCATCCCGATCACCGTCAGCGCCAGCGTCTCCCGGGCAAGCAACATGCTATTTTCATCTAATAATTCCAGTTCGATTTTCTGCTCACCGGTAGGCATCCCCACGTGCGGCTCTATCGTAAACCAAAGGCTGCGCAGCTGGCCCGGCACGAGCGGAATCTCCCGGCCCTCTGCCAACGGCTCCAACAAATCCGGATAAAGCCCCGGTGTGCGGCGCAGGTACTCCCGCCTGCGGGCGTCCCCTGTAACAGGGGAACATGGAGGGCACTTCCCGCACCAGCTTAACTTCCAAATAAGCCGCTAGGGCGGATTTCACCCGGAGGTAAACTTCCTTTTTATCCTTACATGTTCGATCCTGTAGCTGCATGGCGAGCTGAAAGGAATATCGTTCGTTGCGCAGCATGGAGGCCTTTTTCAGGCGCGGATGATCGGAGAGCGCTTCATCGTGGAAGCATTTTTCGAGAGAGGAGATGATTTTAGCATTCAGTTTGGCAGCCATAGGGCACACCCTTTCCATCCATATCGATTTTAATTGGTTTGGGAAAGCGGTTTTCGTAATTTCCTCAATGAATCCGGTAAAAAGCCCTTCCCCTTTTCCTGCTTTCTCTGTATTATATAGAAAAATAGACTGGCGAGCAATAGGAACAGGAGGCCTTTCCATGAATCCAAAAACCGCTGCATCTGCCCCGCGGCGCAGCTCTATACTGTGCGCGATTTTACCAAAACCCCGGAGGCGATTGGAACAACGCTTCGCAAAATAAAAGCGATTGGCTTTCAGGCGATTCAGATTTCCGGATTTGGGCCGATTGAGCCGGGCCGCCTCGCCGCGCTGGTGGCGGAGCTCGAGCTTGACGTGTGCATCACACACAGCCCATGGGAGCGGATGCGCGATGATCTGGACGCCTTGATCGCGGAGCACCGGCTCCTGCACTGCGATACCATCGGCCTGGGGTATTTGCCGAGCGAGTATCACGGCTCCGTCGCGGGCATTTCCGCCTTTCTCAAGGATGCGGGTGAAATCGCAAAACGGATTGCGGATGCAGGACTTCGCTTTGCCTATCACAACCACGCCTTTGAGCTGGAACGGCTGGAGAACGGCAGGCTGAGGCTTGACATGCTGATTGAGGATTCCGACGAAAAAGAGTTCGGCTTCATCCTCGATACCTACTGGCTCCAATACGGCGGCGTCAATCCTGCGGAGTATATCCGCCGTGTTGCCGGGCGCATGAAGGTTTGCCATTTTAAAGATTATGCGGTCATAGACAATACGCCAACCTTCGCGGAAATCGGCTGCGGTAACCTGAATCTTCGGGAGGCATATCACGCCTGCCGGGAAAGCGGCGTGCAATATATTGCCATTGAGCAGGATACCTGCCCACGCGACCCGTTTGATTGTTTGCGGGTAAGTTTGGAGAATTTGAATAAAATTTTATCAATAAAATGATTTCACAAATAGCCCTTCATTCATTTCAGGAATTTTTTATATTGCAAGTATTTATTTGGAACATATTGCAAAATAATATTGTAAATTTTAATCAATCTGTCAATATCAATCATTTTATTTTTGTGATATAATTGCAATATAAGGAATATCATTCCGATTGCCCAAACGATTATCAGATGGGAAACGAACCGGCAGATCTTGAAGGAGACAGGCTTTACACGGGAAAACGACCCGGCCTTTGAAGCGATTCTGGATGCGATGGAGGGCGGCTCTGCATTTGAAGTAATAACGCAGTATATCAAAGAGACGCCATCCGGGCAGAAAATACAAATGAAAAGAATCTTTTGAGCTTGCCGTCATGGAAGAAGCCTCAAAACAAAACCGCCAGCTGCGCGCCCCTAGCGAAGATTACGGCGGTATGGAAGAACCGCCATCCAGCTACGACGGTTATGTGAGAATGGGCATACATATATGCACACAGTCAACGGAACGAGGCATTACTACGGATCTTTTGGACAGCGGATTATACGGAGCGCTATGCCGCAACGAATAAAACTTACCAGAGAAGTGAGTCGGAAGAATGGGATGCCCATATGGTTGAGCGTTTCCACGACGGTTTTTATTACAAATTTCATCTACCGTCAGATGCCGTTTTATCAGGCGGTCAAATTATTTATACACGCTTCCAAATTACAATCTGTGGCCTTGGGGAATCAAAAAACAACAGTACCAATTCTTTTCATATTACTTTAAAATACGCGCATACCCGTTTACGCATTTCATCTGATCTTTCCTTTAGCTGGTCAACGGGAGGAAAATATCCTGGTGTTACCTTCTCACTGGCACCGAGTATCGGTACAACCTACTACGGATTACCATGCAAAGTATCTTAATATAACAAAGGGGGATGTGCTGAAATGCTGAAAGGCATGCGATTTACGTTCGCTTTTTTGCTTACAGCTATACTTGTTTTTGTTTTTCTTTTCTCATTGGCCTATCAATCAGCGAATCCATCTTCGGCGCCGCGATCGGCACCGCACCCATTCTCCTGGCCGTTTTGTATTATGGCTTCGGCTGGACCGCGAGAGAAGAAAAGCACGAGCTACGCGCTATTCAGACCGAAAGCCAGCTCCATGAAATACGGGAACAGCTCGCCGAGCTGAAAGCGCAGAACGCCCGGCTGATTGCGCTGCTGGGCGCTCCGTCCGATCCGAAGCCGTCCGGGCCGAATGCCGGAACAGCGCCGGAAACGCCGAACCCTGACCAAACGCAACAATAAAACCAGCCGAACTGCCGCCGCGCCGGAAACATTGGTTTCCAGCGCGGCGATTCTATTTTTCCGGCCTGTCTGGCAAAAAAATCATCCGCCTCATGCAGCTAAACAAAGCGCTTCTGCCCGTTTTCACTCCCCTTTTATCAACTCCACCAAAAACCGCCGCAATTTTCCAAAAAACATTGGTTAAGGATTTAACAATCATTTCTTTATTTTTTGAAATCCGCAATTAAATCCTCTGCATTTCGGATAAAATAGAATGGGTCAGTTTGGGGCTGGTCTCTCATCGTCTGGTTCTGATCAGGCAGGACGTTTGCCGCCCCATAATGGCAGTTTCCACAGGAATTGCGGGCTTTGCCCCTCCTTGCGAGCCTGCCGTTACTTTTTTTATCTGGGACGTATGGAGGTTACAAAATGAAAGTACAGTTTACCGAAACGGTTCTGCGCGACGCGAATCAGTCCCTGATCGCAACGCGTATGCCGCTTTCCGAGTTCAAACCAATTCTTGGCAAACTCGACGAAGCCGGCTACTATTCCCTTGAGTGCTGGGGCGGCGCCACATTCGACTCCTGCCTTCGCTATCTGGGCGAGGACCCCTGGGAGCGGCTGCGGAAGATCCGCAAGGCCTGCCCCAACACCAAGCTCCAGATGCTCCTCCGGGGCCAGAACCTGCTGGGCTATAAGCATTATCCGGATGACGTCGTGCGTAAATTCGTGCGCAAGAGTGTGGAAAACGGCATTGACATCATCCGCATCTTCGATGCGCTCAACGATATGCGCAACATCGAGGTGGCGGTGGATGAAACGCTTAAGGCAGGGGCGCATGCGAGCGGCACGATCTGCTTCACGATTAGCCCCATTCACACGCTGGACGCCTACGTTAAAATGGCCAGAGAGATGGAGAAGATGGGCGTGCAGTCCATCTGCATCAAGGATATGGCCGGAATTATGGGCCCGCAGGAGGGCTATGACCTCGTGAAGGCCCTGAAAGAGAATGTAAAGGTTCCGATCGTCGTGCATACCCACTGCACCACAGGCCTTGGCCCGCTCACGCTGCAAAAAGCTGTGGAAGCCGGTGCGGATGTGATTGACACCGCCATCTCCTGCTTCTCAGGCGGCACAGCTCAGCCCGCTACCGAAACGCTCGCTTATGCGCTGCGCCAGGAGGGCTATGAAGTATCGCTCGACGATAAAAAGCTCAAGGAAATCAACGATTTCTTCAAGCCGATCCGCGCACAAGCGCTGGAAAGCGGCCTTTTAAACCCCGTAGTGCTCTCCACAGAGACAGACGCGCTGGTTTATCAGGTGCCCGGCGGCATGCTCTCCAACCTTGTCGCCCAACTGACCGCGCAGAAATCACTTGATAAGCTTGATGAAGTGCTCGCGGAAGTGCCGCGCGTGCGTAAAGATCTCGGCTACCCGCCGCTGGTCACGCCGATGAGCCAGATGGTAGGCGTGCAGGCAACGGCAAACGTGCTTGCGGGCGAGCGGTATAAAAATGTATCCAAAGAGATCAAGGCCTATCTGCACGGTGAGTACGGCCGCGCTCCAGGCGAAATCAACAGGGAAATCCAAGAAAAAATTCTCGGCGATGAAAAGCCAGTTACCGTGCGCTATGCCGACCTGTTGGAGCCCGGTTTTGAAAAAGGCGAAGGCTGAGCTCGGCGAGCGTGCCAAATCCGATGAGGATGTTCTTTCCTATATCGCATTCCCGCGCAGGCGGAAAAGTTCTTTGACAATCGCGAAATACGCGAAAAGAACACCTTCTCCTATTCCATCGAGCAAATTGACTGATAAGGAGGCTAATGCCCTATGCTGGCAAATCAGACCATTACAATTGGGGATTCCCTCTTGATCGCGCTCGTAGGGATTGCAGTTGTTTTAATCGAGCTTGCGCTCCTGGCCGTTATCATCATGCTGCTCTCCAAGGCAATCCGGCTTTTTGGAACACAAGGGCGCGCGCGATAATAAAGCCGCTGTACAGCCGGTGGAGACGCCGCAGGTCATCCCCATCCAGGCCGCCCCCGCCGCTGTAACAGCTCCCCCGGCAGTGATTGAAAACGGAATCCTGCTCGTCGATACGGATGAGCAAACCGCCGCCATGCTAATGGCAATCGTCAGCGATCAAACTGGTATTCCGCTCGAGCGGCTGCATTTTCAATCCATCCGTCAGGTTACCGTTGACAGCAAAACACAAGCGGTGCTTCTGGCAATCATCAGTGACAAGACCGGTATCCCAGCCGATAGGCTCATCATCAAATCGATAAAAGCGATTGACTAAGAGGAGGAACTCAAAATGAAATACATGGTCACATTAAACGGTAAAAAGTACGAGATCGAAGTGGAAGAGGGCCAGGCAATCGTCAACAGCGTTACAACCGCCCCCATGGCAGGCGCCCGGTTGCCGCTGCCCCCGCGGTAGCTCCCGCCCCTGTGGCCGCTCCCGCTGCTCCTGCCCCTGCCCCTGCCGCTGCACCCGCTGCGCCTGCCGCTCCGGCAGATGGCACAAACGCTGTGTGCCCAATGCCCGGCACGATTTTAGACGTAAAGGCATCGGTTGGTCAGGCTGTTAAAGCCGGTGACGTGCTGTTCATTCTGGAAGCCATGAAGATGGAAAACGATATCGTCTCCCCTGCTGACGGCACCGTCAAGCAGATTCTCGTTTCCAAGGGCAGCACCGTTTCGACAGACGACGTGCTCGCGGTTATCGGTTAAGCGGAGGGAATTCCGCATGAATATCTTAGAAATTTTTAAACAGTTGATCGAAAGCTCCGGCTTTATGGCACTGACGTGGCAGCAGGCCGTGATGATTGGTGTATCTTTCATCTTCCTGTTTTTGGCAATCGTCAAAAAATTTGAACCGCTGTTGTTGCTTCCGATTGCCTTCGGCATGCTGCTGGCGAATCTGCCCGGGCCGGGCTCATGCAGCCGGGGCCGACACTGCTGGAATCCGGCGTGTTGTATATCATTTATCAGGGCGTTAAGAGCAGCGTATTCCCCTGCTTAATTTTCCTTGGTGTTGGCGCCATGACGGATTTTGGTCCTCTGCTTGCAAACCCCTCGAGCCTCCTGCTCGGCGGCGCGGCGCAGCTAGGCATCTATGTTGCCTTTGTCATCTCGATTGCAACCGGCCTGTTTACGCCTGCACAGGCGGCCGCAATCGGCATTATCGGCGGAGCGGACGGCCCTACGGCCATTTTCCTCGCCACCCGGATCGCCTCTGAACTGCTTGGCCCAATTGCGGTTGCCGCCTATTCCTACATGGCGCTCATCCCGCTAATTCAGCCCCCGATCATGCGTTTGCTGACCACCAAAAAAGAGCGTGAGGTCAAAATGGAGCAACTGCGCAAGGTCAGCAAAACGGAGAAGATCATCTTTCCGATTATCGTAACTGTAATCTGTGTACTACTGATTCCGGATGTTGCCCCGCTGATCGGCATGTTGATGCTCGGCAACCTCTTCCGCGAAAGCGGCGTGACCGACCGCCTCAACGATACGGCGCAGAACGCGCTTTGCAATATCGTTACGATCATGCTCGGCGTTTCCGTTGGCGCAACAGCCAACGGCGCAACCTTCCTAAAGGTGCAGACGCTTGCCATTGTAGGCCTCCGGCCTTGTCGCCTTTGCGTTCTCTACAGCAGGCGGCGTGCTTCTGGGCAAGCTGATGTTCTACATTACAAAAAAGGCAAGGTAAACCCCTGATCGGCGCGGCTGGTGTTTCCGCTGTTCCAATGGCGGCGCGTGTCGCCCAAAAGGAAGGCCGCAAAGCCAACCCCACCAACTTCCTGCTCATGCACGCAATGGGCCCGAATGTGGCGGGTGTGATCGGTTCCGCAGTTGCGGCGGGCTTCATGCTGTTGCTGTTCCAGGCAAAATAACAAACGCGCATGCACCAAGGTCGAATGATAAGCCCATATATTTTCTAAAAATGAAAAATAATTCTAAAAGGGCCCGTTGCAGAATGATAAACATTTTGCAACGGGCCCTTTTTCCTTAAAATTAAACGTTGTATAAAAGCCGTATTGTCTTTATCCAAGTATATGTATATGTGCCAAACGGGAATGTCCAATTGCTCCCATTATACGATGCGAGCTTAAAGCATTCATAAGCCGGATCCATAATTTGGACGGCAGTCTGTGTATCCGAAAACAGATAGCCGGTGAGAGCTACCGCATGGTATTCATAACGCAGAAATCCATTTGGCCTTCTGCATTGCAGGTACGCAGGATCAATATTATTGATAACCGTTATGATATCGGCTTGAGAAAGAACATTTTTGATAGTCGGCACATAGGGCGAGCCCAGATAATGCTCTAAAGCCGACTTTGCCTGTTATTCGTACCGCCGTCATCGTAACCGATCCCCATATAATCCGCTACGTTTTGTGCCGTAAGAGTGCCCCAAGTATCCGGTTTTTCATATCTGCACATGGAGGAACCACCGCTGCCCAGCACAATCCGTGCTGCCGGCCATCCACGTTTTGATCCACAATATCATAAGGCCGATAATTGGAAAGATAGTTTTCTCCTGTTATCGCCGGGCTAGATCGAAGCGTATTGGATTCACGATCCTGCTCCTCCTGTTCTCGCAGGGCGTTATCCGCTAAGGCCGTAAAGGGTTCATTGATTTCGCCCAGCCGCAGAACCGCCTCGTCAGAATCGAGATCAAACGATAACATAGATGATTCTATCGGAGAGCGGTAAGCGCTGTTTGGCCCTGTATTTCGGCCATGCAAGGTAAAAACATCGCCCTCGGCGGAAACAGCCAGCAGAGTATTTCCGTCCTGTAGCAGCAATACCTCCAATTCATTTTGGTCAATTGCTTGATTCAAAAGCGGTGCAAAATCTGTTCCCAAGGTGGCAGAAATCCGCCCATTTTCCTTCATAACAGTGAAAATCGCTGCTACCTGATTGGTTCCATCCACAACAGGGAGGTAAACCACTTGCGCATTGCTCCCACCCCTTCAGCATTCCTGAAAGCCACCGGAGATAACAACGATAGTTCGGAGGGATCGGCAAGCTCCACCCCATATATCTCAGAATGCTCTAGGAAGTGGCGCATCAGAAATCAGTACTGCTTTTCAATGCATGTCTCAATGTATGACGTTGTAACCACTGAACCACTTGCGCCGCCCGCTGCAAACCCTGAAACCGATAGAGAGAGCAGCATGAGAATAGCGATAAGCGCGGCAAGAAACTTTTTGATGCCAATCGGATGCTTTTTCATTACGACTTTTCTCCTTTCTTTGTTTTGAACCGGATGAATCTCTTTTTCAGCATTCGTTTTTGTGATCTGATCACCTCCCGTTGCATTGGGCTAATTTAATCAAACATCAGCTGTGTAATTCCATGCTTTTTTAAATAGCGGATAGAAGTAACCGATGTGCAGAGAGTAACGACAAAAACAAGCAAGAATGAACATAAAATTTCCAATGGATTAATAAAAGTTGCGATATCATCCATTTTGCCGAATACGATCTGGATGGTAGCGTATACGGCAGGAACCGAAAGCAAGATGCCACACAGGGCAAAATAAACAGATTTCAATGCAATTAGCCCTTTCAGCCGCGGCAGGCTTAAGCCGTTTAGGCGAAGCAGTGCGTAATATTTCCTTTTGCTAAATAATTCTATCCTTTCCTCGATAATCAAAATGATAATAATCACAAGCGCCATCATGCCGACCAGCGTTTGATATAATACCTTCAAAATGATCTGAAGCTCTCGGAATTCCTCCTGCTCTGCCGCATTATTACGAAAATCAAACCCTTTGAGAAGGCCTGCATAATATTGTATTTCCGGCTCGAAGTCCTGATAGGAGACCCCCTGTTTTAAGGAAATTCTGATGCGTGAATGGGTTGGTGCGATATTTAATGATTGGAAGGATTCATTCGCCCCGATGAGCGTATATGCCATTGGTGGGACGCTGAGCGTATCAAACCAAGCAATACGCTGATAAATAATTGCGCCAATTTTTACAGAAGCATCCTTTCGCACCAGGTTGGAGCGAGCCTGCTCTTCAGTGATATAGCCATTCATACCTGTATTTTTAGGGACTAATTGTATGAGATGCAGCACATCGCCTACCGCGTAATGGGATTCCTTAAACTGGCCCTCAACGCCGGTATACTCTTCTGGTGTTAAAAAATTCTGCTGAGAATATCCATCCATTTGAACAAACTCATAGGTGGGAACCATCAGAATAACTTCCTCACCACTCCGAATCTTCTCAACATTGATTGATCCGCTCATCACATATTGTTCCATTGATTTTAATTCTTCCTCTGAATACCCTAGATATTGAACGGATCGTGTCGGCAACGTAATATTAAAAAGATCTTTTAAAGAGGGCATTCATCTCGGCATCGTTCATATAACAGCTGTTATATGGATCTTCTTCTGCGCTGGGCGCATCCAGCAAATAAAGTTCGTTTGAATCTAAATACTCGTTGACCATGCGGATTTGGGGATTTCTTTTTAATTGATCCGTTATATCATTCGAAATAATCTTTTTATAATCAGGTACATAAATTTTTGCCTGATCATCGGGGACTATTACCACACGGTTCAAATCTCCCTGATCATCCACATACGAAGTGTCTGTAATAGACTGATTGGTAAGGAATTCATAATCGAAATCATGGGACATCTCGCCGCGCCCTTCCTGCATCTGCGAAGAAAATATTTTAATATAAACAGAATAAAAATTGAACAGAGACAGGCAGCATGCAATCAGCAAAGCCACAATAATCGATTTTTTCAAATGCGATTTCAAATCCAGAAACGCTAGATGCGACAGGCCTGTTTTTCGATACTTTTTTTCCCGAAGATTTTTCTCCATGTAATTGTTCTGTATCAGCAGGAGAAAAAAGGCTGATTGGAGAAAGGCGGTTTATCTTTCTGATGCTCCATAAGCTACCCAAAAACACTGTTACCACACAGATGAAAATGCTGATTCCAACTGCCTTCCCAGATAGAGCGATACTATGATCGCCCGATAAAACGGTTAAATAAAAATACGGCAATCCAGGATATACCATACCCAAGCATCAGCCCCAAAGGTATGGCTAAAACCAGCAAAATCACAATTTTAAACAGAATAAAAAGCAACACTGTCCGCCTTTGTCATATTCAGGCATCTAAAAATTGCAAAGCTTACGCTGCTGGCTATCAATAAAATAGGTAAAGATATAGATATTCAGAAAAAAAGGAGCATATTGACGTTAAAATCACCACTGCTGTAGGAACTGTATATTTTTCGCTTCGATCATTTACAGCACGGTTCGCATTGGCGACAAGATTGGGTATGTTATGATAATCGGCCTGTCCGAAAGCGGTTGATGTATCCAGGAGCAAATGGCGCTGGTAAACAGCCGGATTTTCTTGCGCTTCTTCTAGGCTGATTAGCGCATTGGGTAAAAGAGCTTCTCCATTTTTCGGCTTTTCCCATCTGGCGGAATAGTCGCTGATCAGGCCGACCAGCGTATAGCTTTGATCCCCAACCGTAATAGTTTCTCCTAATTTGTTTAATTCAGGGAACTGATAGATAAAGGGAATTACAGAGCGCCAGCTCCCCCTATGCTGTGGCAGCCTGCCCTCCAGCAGCTTCATGCTACTCAAATCAATCGCCGCCTCATCCATATAGCCGATCGTCAATTCTGCTTTACCAGCCTCATCCTGGCGAAATACGGATACGGTTCCTACCTGTTCGATGCCCTCTGTGGGAATGGCTTCCTTTATATCATTCCGCGTATTTTGCAAGCCGCCGGCCTGCTTCTCTGCATGGTAAAGGATATCATCAAAATATCCATATACTTGAAAAGATTTTTCAAGCGCACCATTCATAAAAAGAATTGGAAACGGTAAAAATCACAATCGGCACCAAAAAGGAAAACAGGATTCCAAAAGCTAGAAGCGCCGAATTCCTCGAGCGAAAGGTGTCTTTGAATGAAAGACGTAATATCTGTTTCATAGAATCTCCTTCTACATCATCGTGATGAATCTTTCAGCAGATTGGAAAAAACACCTTAAAGCAGACCTTTGTCGTCAACAATTTTCCCATCGTCAATGGTTAGAATCCGTTTTGTACGATTGGCGAGTTCCAGATTATGCGTTACCATCACATAAGTTTGATGCAAGTTTTTATTTGTTTTAATCATAAATTCAAAAATGGAATCGCCGGACTGCTTATCCAAGTTCCCAGTCGGCTCGTCAGCCAAAATGATCGCAGGCTTTGTAATCAGTGCTCTCGCAATTGCAACACGCTGCTGTTGCCCTCCAGACAACTGATAGGGGTAAAACTTCAGCCGCTCTTCAAGCTCAAGTAATGTGATAATTTCAGCCTCGTAATCCTTATCATATGCCATCTTGCCCAAAATCCAACGGCAAACGAATATTTTCCAAAACAGTCAATTCATTGATCAGATTATAGCTTTGAAAAAATAAAACCGATGTGTTTGCTTCTGAATTTTGTGAGCGCAGCATCCTGCAACTGATTGATATTGATTCCATTGATTAGGACGCTCCCCGCTGTAGGCTGGTCAATACCGCCTAGCAAGTGAAGCAGCGTTGACTTGCCGGACCCGCTTCTCCCCACGATCGAAGTGAACTCCCCGGACGCAACGCTGATATTAACATGATCAACGCCCATCACAATATTTTTGCCCTGTCGGTATTCCTTTGTAAGATCCTTTGTCTGAATTGCGGTTTCCATATGCCAACCTCCATTGCATCATCGATAGGAAATTCAATGAATCAATTCTGATCATGCTACGCCAAAAATGCCACGGCAGTTGCATTGAACGTGTGCGAAATGAACTGCCGTGGCACAACCTAGCTTAATTTAAAAATCAAAGGGCATCCATGCGGTGCAATTGTACTTCGTCCCGTCAATCCAGTAATACCCAAATGACTGACCAGATTTGAAAATCAGGTAACTCGATCTGCTTTTGGCCTCAGCTCCTCGATTTTCGATCCTGTCCCCATACTGAATGTTTCCGCTTTTTACCTGCCAGGTGATCTGCGCACCAATCAGTTTGGTTGTCGTGTCCTGTGTTGTGCTTGCATAGCAGCGTTTGCTCTCGTTGCCATGCCAGAACACGATGCCGGCAGATGCCGAAAGCGCCATAGTCGTCAGAACCATAACCGCAACAAGCGCAGTGGCTACAAGCTTTTTGAACTTCTTCATTGTGAAAGCCTCCTTATCACTTTATGTTCAATAAAAACCGAGCATCTCGCACACTAGATATCCGGCCTTATTTTACAAATACGCCCATTTAAACACATAATACATCTAAACTATTTGCATCTGTTTATTATATATTAATATATATTTTAACTAATGTCAACCATAATTTATATAATATGTTTTATTTAGTTGGCATTAAATCCATAAATCAGCATTTAACTTTTGAGCATAAAAAATACCCCAGGAGAAAACTCCTGGGGTATTTCAAAATTGAATGTAATAAATGCTTAAGCCGACGCACTGTTGAGCGCCTGATTCTTCTTCATCTTCGCCATGAGGTCATCAATGACCTTCTGAACCTTGTTGCCCTTGAGCTCGATTTTGTTTTCATCCTTTTTAAGCAACTCATCCGTATAGGTTTTTGCATCTTCAGAACTGAGCGCGTCACGAATCTTGAGCTTCCACAGCGGCTCGTCGTTCTTTTGGATGAAATACATCACATGGTAGCCGTAGTCGGATTCCACAATGCCGGTATCGCCCGCTTTACGGGCCGCGTCAAAAGCACCAATTTTCAAACGCCTTCACCATTTGGCCCTTATAAACGCGCTCATACAAACCGCCCGTGCTCTGGGAGCCGGTATCCTCTGTTTTCTCTGTGGCGAGCGCTGCAAAGCTCTCCTCCGTCTTGTCGCCCTTCTGCCACTCTGCAAGGGCATCCTCAGCCTTTTTCTTTGCATCAGCCTTCGCCTTTGCCTGATCCTCGGCCTCCGAATCCACCTTAAAGAGAATGTGGCGGACATCCACGGTTTCAGAAGCATCACGGTGCGCCAGCCTCTACGATATAGACCACATAGCAGCCGGCGTCTGTTTCGAAAACCTTCTTGTCGCCCTTCTTTGCGGAGGCAGCCCACTTGACGGCGTCATCGCTAATCTGGGAGAATTGGGTCACCGCTGTATTCTTCATCAGCGTGGCCTCGTCCTTTTTATAATCATCCTTCTGATCCTTGGAGGCATTGGCCAGTGCCTGCTCGCTTAAAGGATTCCTCACCCGTCACTTTACCCAGCATCGCGTCGGCCTTGGCCTTCGTTTCCTTCTTAGCCTTTTCATCGAGCTCTTTTTTCTGCGCATCCGTCGCATCCTTCGGGTAATCCGGCGTTTCCGTGGTAAATTGGAACATGCGCGCAGTCAAAACGTTGTAGGTATTCTGATCTTTTTGATACTTTGCTTCCAACTGCTCGTCTGTATAGTTGCGGGCCAGCTCGTCGCTTTTCTGCTCAATGAGCTTGCTGGAGAGCGTTTCGAGCTCCATCGCCTCGCGCAGAATCTTTTCATTCACACCGCGGCCATAATACAGGCGCAGGTAAGCATTGAGCGAATAATCGCTGCTGGCTGCCTGCTCGCGGATGCTCTTGATAGTCTCGTCAATTTCCTTCTGCTCATCCTCGCTCAGCGTAATATTCGCTGCTTTTGCCTCTTTGCCAAGCGTGATATACTGCTGCAAAAACTCATTGGTTTTATCCCTGAGGTAATCCGACCACATATAGTCGTCGCCCTTGCCCTCGGCATCCTCACCGTTATACTTCTGCTCGCTGGGAACGGTGCTGTAATCCATCATGCCCGGAATGCCGCTGATACCATACTGCGCATATTGCTGCGCCTGGCTGGCATAGTTGGAGTAGATCTGTTGGTAGTAGTATGTATACTGCGCCTGGTTGATTTTTGTGTCTCCAACCGTCATCACAGTCGTCATCCGCTGTGGAACGCCCATAAAATTGAGGAACCAACCGATTGCAAATACCACGGCAACCGCCGCGATCACAATCGGAATCGCCTTGACGAGCTTCTGCTCCATGGCGATGCGCTTGGGCGACTTCTTTTCGCGCTTCTTGGCGATCTTCGCTTGCCGCGCCTTTCGCTCCTCGCGATATAGCTCGGCCTGCGATTTTTCATTTTGTTTGCCATTGTGTTCATCCTTTTCTCGTGTACTATCCGGTAAGCGGCGCTTTTTAAATGCTTACCCCAAGGCGCCACTGAAACCATGATTCCAACATAACAAGGGTATTCTATCCTATTTAAACGAATTTTTCAAGCGTATTCCAAAGAAATACAGCTTTTTCACATTGTATTCACACTTCTCACAATCTTCGCACAATATTGAAAAGAGCCTATCCGATCATTTTATCCAGCGCTTTGAGATAGGAGGTGTTGCCGCCGATCAGGGAATAATTGACGAGCAATACATCCTGAATGCCATGCGTTTTGACAAACGATGATAAATCCGTTTCGATATTGCGCGGGTCAAGAACATAGATTTCCTCATAATTATCCACCAGGAAGGGCACGAGCGCATTGCCGTAGGAATCCTTGATGACCAGAATCTTTTTGCCATTTTTTTGATCCGTCACAATCTTGGAGAGCGGCGTATCTCCCTGGATAAAGGCGAGATATTTATTATCCGCCCCAATTTTTGTAGAAACGATCGTCAGATGGTGCCCATTCTTCATTGTTGCGTCATCATAATATTCACCGTCCGCCCACGCCGCGGCAGAAAGTATTCGAGATAATCCGGGTTATTCTTCAAAACATCCGCATTGGTATAACGATACATGCTGCCAACAAAATTTTCAATTTTGCCGCTCTCCAATGCATTTAGAGGCACCGGCTCCAAGCCGGCCGCTTGGCAGAAAGCGGAATAGGCGTAATATGCGCCCCTTTGCCGTCCAGTGGTGATCGGTGCGGAAATAAACGTATTCATCCAAATGCATCCCGATAGAAGAAACTGCATCTACCCCTTTCAGGTTCGCCTGCTTGAACTGCTCATATGCATAGGCAATACCTGCTTTTTGAGAGCGGTTTCCAGTGTGATAATCATCGGGGCTGTAGAATTCTGTAGCAGTCGGCGCAAGCAACGCATAAATCTTCTGGCCAGAAAGCTTCTGCGCTAATCGGTTGACAATGTCCGTATATTTGCGAATTTTTTGTCTTGTCAATCCCATAGATTTCAGTGCAGCCTTGCGATCCTTATCGATGAGGATATAGCCGTTTTCATACACTTCGTCGTCGTTCACCTTGGGCTGATAGGGGGCTTTCGTTTCCTGCTCCTGTGCCGCGCCTTTTGTAGAATCTTCCACCAGCGCCTCGCCACCGAAATCCTCCTTTCCCTCCTTTTCAATCAGCACCAGATCGCTCTTGCCCGCAGCCTGCGTAAAAATGCCGTTGAGCTTTTGGTTGACAGAGAGAAAAAAATCCCGCAGCGGGAACGTGTCCGCATAATACTCCTCAAAATCTTTGGTGAAAGAGCCGTCGAATAACGCTTGAAGTGTGAAAGCCGGCCGTGTTTTCAGGTTACGGTTTTCCTTTTCAGATACGGTTTTATCCTGATCCACCAGGCTTGTAACGCCCAGCACAAACAGTGGAAGGACAAACAGCGCCACCGCCACAAGGCAAAGAATACGCTGAATGCTATGCGCTCTACGCCGCCTTTGATCGGAAGCGATATCTCTGTGCGCCCCCACATGATAGACGGTCGGGCTGTTTGGTTTTTTCTTCCTATATTTCATGTAACCTGCCTCCCTTTGCTTAAAATCGGAAATAGAGGAACGGATTGTAGCTTGCCCCCACCAGCGCGGCAGTGGAGAAAAACAGCAGCGCTACATCATAAAGGATCCCGGCCGCTCCTGCAAGCGATTCCTGCACGGGTCCCTTTGCGGGAAAAGCGGATCAGCAGCGCCTTAACAAGCTTGGAAACTGGGATGCAGGCGATGATCGCCACAAGGAAAAACACAAGATGGTTTTTCAACAAAACCGTATCCGTTGGCAACACGCCCGCCTGCCCGCTAAAGCCGAACATGAGCTTCAGCATCTGCCCGGGCGGGATACGTCGTCAAAATAGAAAAACACCCAGCCGACAACGATAATAAACAGCGCGTAAGCATGCCCCACCACAGCAGGCAGTTTTTCCAGGAACTTGCCGAGGAACAGCTTTTCAATTGCCAGGAAAACAAAGTAATACAGCCCCCAGAGGACGAAATTCCAGCTTGCGCCGTGCCACCACCCTGTCAGCGCCCATACGATAACCATATTGCGTTGCTGGTGCCTGCGGTTGCCGCCCAGCGGAATATAGACATAATCCCGGAAGAAAGTGCTCAGGGAGATATGCCAGCGCCTCCAGAATTCCGTGATAGATTTAGAAATATAAGGATAATTAAAATTCTCAACATAAGTGAAGCCAAACATGTGACCAAGCCCAATCGCCATATCGGAGTAACCGGAGAAATCAAAATAAATCTGAAACGTATAAGCGAAGATACCCAGCCATGCGCCGAGCACAGAGGCTTTCGACAAATCCCCGCCGATCAGGCTCGTTGCAACCTGACCCGCAATATTGGCGAGCAGCACCTTCTTGCCGAGCCCCGTCACAAAGCGTGTAATGCCTTTGGAAAAGCCCGGCAAGGTCATTTCGCGGTTCTCCAGCTGTGCGGCAATATCCGTATAGCGCACGATCGGCCCGGCAATTAGCTGGGGAAAGAGCGCAACATAGAGCAACAGGTTTGCATAAGAGCGCTGCACCTGTGCCTTGCCGCGATAAACATCCACCACATAAGTGATCGCCTGGAAGGTATAAAACGAAATACCGATCGGCAGGTTAAAAATTTGGGTAGGCAGCTCCGCGCCAAAAATCTGATTGAGATTTTGATTAAAAAAGCCTAAATATTTGAACACTGCTAAAAACGAAAGCGTAATCACAACCGAACCGGCCAGCGCCCATTTTGCGAGCTTCTGCCCTCGGTATTGATCCACCAGCAAGCCGGCGCCATAGTCGATGAGTGTCGTCACGATCATCAGGATGATCCACTTCGGCTCCCCCCCATGCATAAAAAGAGCAGGGACATCACCAGCAGCAAATAGTTACGAGCCTTTATGCCATGCAAAATAAAATACAGCAGCAGACAGATCGGCAGGAACAGATACATAAAATTCAGGCTGGAAAAAAACCAATACAATCCCCCATTTTTGATGTCAGGTGTGCCGGGTGCAACACCCCGGCAAGAACAAAAGATGCTATTTTTTTAGATGAATCGGGATGACGGAAAGTTGCAGCATTCGCCAAAAATTCACACGCAAACCTGCGCACGCAGCTTTTCCAGCGTTTTCTCGCCAATACCGGATACTTCCAGAAGCTGCTCCACCGATTGGAATGCGCCGTTTTCCGTCCGGTAAGCGATGATGGCGTCGGCCTTGACCTCGCCAATCCCGCTGAGGGTCATCAGCTCTTCCCGTGTGGCGGTATTCAAGTTGATTGGACCGGACCGCTGTTGCCCGGTGACTGCCGCCTTGGATGGTCCTGACCGCGTCTCCGGCTGTTGAGCAGCTTCTATCGTGGAAGCGGGCGGCTTTTGTTCCGTAGCGGGCGCAGCAGAGGCCTGCTCCGCCGCGGCAAATGTGCTGGATGCGGAAAAGGGTTCGATCACGGGATCAAGTGGCTGCGCGTCAAACGCATGGTATAGGATCAGTGCGGCCGCCAGCAAAAGCCCCGCTGCGATCACAGTACTTTCAGCACGGCTTAAGCGCTCCATAAACATCCTCCTCACACCCACATAAGCGCATCAAACGCTCGGCCGGCCTCTCAACAGAGCCTGCCTGCACACAACGCGCAACCCGCAAGTCAAGCCCATTCCAGCTTTCCGTCCAACGCCGCTGTGGATAAATATGCCTTATTTTCACAACGCAAAACCCGCTTTCTAGGCCTGAGATCTGGCATCTGAAATCTGATGTTAAGCATTAGTATACCTGTTTTCACCGCAAATTAACAGCTTTTTCTTGATTTTTAACCCAAGGTAAGCACTGATTTAATCAAAGCACACGCCTTGCCGGCAATTCGCGCACCCTATTTAATCAGCGCTTACCAAGATATTTGAGTTGGGGAAGAGGTATGCCCCTTCCAGCACTGAGCAAAAATCAATTCCAGTCCATAATACAAGGATTTCTAATATTGTATAAATCACCATATAATCCAATCGTAAGCATACAAAGGTCGTTAGTTTTATGCCCGCAACTGCGCCTTGCTATATCTCTATAGGCACAGCTTCCCTGCGACATATGATGCGTAAAGCAGAACAAAACTCCCATCTGCTTTCACACAGAGCATCCTATCGTCCCGGTATTTTTATGTAAGATAAATTTTTTAGAAAAGCAATCAAAAAGCTTCGATATCCTGCGAAATCTCCCACGAAATATTTTCAAAACGCGGTCAATGTATTATATTGAAATTATTCACAATTAAAAAGTGAATCAAGCCTTATTTTTGTAAATAAGGTAATAAAAAGGTACTGTGAACTAAAGATGAAAAAATAAGACCCGAAATCAGCGAATATCGCTATGCAACGAGCAGAAGCTCACGCTTACGCTTTTTAGACAGTTGAAGTCCGGCGCACTGGGCCGGGGGTAAGGTTGTTTAAGGCGGAATGAGGGCGGACGAAGTTGTAAAAAGAAGAGGAACATGGGATCGAAGCGAGTACACCAGTTGCTGATGATTGTGTGAGATACCTGGACATTCATCGCAGTGCGCAAGATCAGGGCAATGTTACGGAAGGAGTTCTTGCCCTGATAGAACATGGTCAAAGCCATGAGGATTACATAGAAAGGATACCGCATCCGCTTGAAATCCGTCTTTCCAAACAGTTTGGACATGGATGGGGCAGTGACCATGGTTGGTTTGGGTACAAAAATGGAGTGATTGCATTTCTTGTTGTGATGAAGAAACATCGCTTTCTCACACACCGAGGAAGCCGGGGATGGACGTTCACGGCCGGGACTGCCGACCGGGGTATCTGATGCAAACTGATGCCAACATTTCTTACACTGGTATTTCTGATGTCCATGAACGTCTTTTCCGTAACGATAAAAGTCCGTTTTGTTGTTGCACTTCGGGCAGCTTACCTGGTACACTTTTTGCTATGAGGACTCGTCTCCTTTCGGGAGTACATGTGTTTTGTGGTGAAACCATTGTACCAGAAGGGCTATCGGGTCCTCAACTTTCATTTTACTTTACAGTCCGATGTATTATAAGGAGAGGAAGAGAACATGAAAAACATCCGAATTTTCTCGCTAGTCATTGCGATTATCTTTATGGTGGTCAGCATAGCGGCCGATATTGCGTTCTACTTTACCCACAAGCCGGATGATATCCTCGCGGATGAGATCGCCGTCTCCAACGGCAACCGAATCCTACAGGAAAAAGGCTTCGCCCTGCAAGCATGGTTCCCGGCCGAAGAATCTGATGAAAAACAGATCTCTTTTTTGAAATCTGGAGCAGTTCGGCTTTGGCCCAACTTATTATCATGGCAATCTTTTTAATGCGCCGCTCCATCAAAAAGACAGTTCACTTATTTGGAGCATGGCGAAAGCCCCAAACAACGTCAATGCCCTGGATATTGCGCCAAGCGGCCGGGAATGGATGAGTGACGAGCAGCTGCAATATGTAGATAACCTGATCAGCGTCTGCTTTGGCGATGAGCAATCATATTCCACTCATCAGGCCGAAATGCTCGGCCAATGGTTTGACGATTTCAGGAGCCGCAACAACAATGTGCTGCTCCACTCCAATCAATGGGCAAGCCAATGGAGCAAAAAGGAATATGAAGAATACATGCGCATTGCAAAGCCCGATATGCTGACTTATGATTCCTATTATTTTGACGAGCTCGGAAATAATAAAGATTATCGGGTGGCGGCCGTGATCGCCGACGATATCAACCGCATCCGCATCCCCGCCATGAAGGGCTACGACGGTAGCGGTTCCTCACCGATCCCGTTTGGGCAATACCTGCTCGGCTATAAATCAGGCGAAAACCCCGCTGATGTCGGCTGGTATGAGATCACCGAATCGCAGAAAAAGCTCGTTGCAAACCTTACGGTCACGATGGGCGGAAAATGGCTGAACCTCTTCCGGGTTATCGACAGCGAGCAGTTTCTCCTGTTTGATGGGGATGGGAACCAAACCCATCACTATCAGGAATATGCGCAGATCGCCGCTGAAATTAAAGCGCTCTCGCCGCACCTTGTCAACCTGCAAACGGAAAACGTTCAGGTGCTCAGTGGCAAGCATAAGCTGGGCCTCGTGGGCGTGCCCAATCTCAAGCCCTCAACCGTCAGCAAGTTCTCCTCAGAAAACGGCTGCGGCATTAAAGCGATAGAGGCTCACAACCTTGGCACGGAAAATGATTCCCTGCCCGGCGATGTCTACATCGGCTATTTCCGCACGTTGCCTGGCGCGGACGAGATAAAAGGCAGGAACTATTTCATCGTCTGCAACGCATTGACATCGGGCAACGGTTTACATCCGGAGCAGCAGCACGGCTCAAGCAGGGAAACCGCGCAGAGTATCACGCTCACATTCGGTGAGAGTGAAAAAGAGCTATTTCTGGTCAACGGTAAAAACGGGCAGAGTGAAAAGGCTACTCTGGAAAACGGCCAGTATACCTTTGAGCTCGGCGGCGGCGAGATGCAGGTGTTTTACCTTGCATAAAATGGCTAGGCGGCTCGTCTCTTCACTATAAAACAGCCTTGCGTGCTACACGTTTTCTCACAGTCAGATCAGAATAAAATCGTAGGGCTCCCCCTTAAAAACTGAAGAAATTGCCAAAACCAGCATATTGCCTTGCAATGGTCTGCCTCAGGTGCTATCATAAACCAAAGGAACCCTCCTCCAGCGGCGCTCATCGCCGCCGGAGGAGGGGCTATTACGTTCCCACTACGAAAGAGGGGGTACTTGTGTATGCGTCAAAGACAGCCACACAGGCGCACACCGCGCGTATTTGAAAATCCACTGTTTTTCTCGAACCATGCGCTTGTACGGCTGCTGGTCCCGCTCGTGATCGAGCAGCTGTTGGCTGTTACGATCGGCATGGCGGATACCGTCATGGTCACGAGCGTGGGGAAGCCGCTGTGTCGGGAATCTCCCTGGTGGATTCCATCAATATCCTGTTTATTCAGGTGTTCTCTGCGCTTGCGTCCGGCGGCGCAATCGTCACAGCGCAATATCTTGGGCGGCAGGAACGCAAAAATGCCTGCATTGCGGCAAAGCAGCTGCTCTATGCCACCACCGCTCTTGCCGCGATCATCATGGCAGTGGCGCTGATTTTCATCGCGCCCTGCTGCGGCTGATCTTCGGGAATATTGATCCCGCGGTCATGGAAAACGCGATCGTCTATTTTCAACTCTCCGCGGTTTCCTACCCCTTCCTGGCAGTTTATAACGCGGGGGCGGCGCTTTTCCGCTCCATGGGCAACAGCAAGGTGTCTACGCTCGTTTCCTTCTTAATGAATGTCGTCAACATCGGCGGCAACGCTGTGCTGATCTATGGCTTCCATTGGGGCGTAGCGGGTGCTGCAACCGCTTCCCTCGTCTCTCGTGCGATGGCTGCTGTGATTATGCTTGTGCTCATTTGCCATAAAAATAATCCGATCCATATCGAGAAGGTATGGAAGCCGGAGTTGCATTTTGACATGATCCGGCGAATTCTCAAAATCGGCGTCCCCAACGGCATGGAAAATGGTATGTTCCAGGTCGGGAAGCTGATGGTGCAGGGGCTGGTGGCCACCTTCGGCACCTCTGCCATTGCAGCAAACGCCATTGCAAACACGATCGCATCCTTTATTAATACGCCCGGCACGGCAATCCAGCTTGGGCTCACCACAGTGGTCGGCCAGTGTGTCGGCGGGCGGGATTACGAGCAAGCGGTTTATTACACCCGCAAGCTTTTGTGGCTTACCTATGGCCTGATGGGCGTTTTAAATATTGCCGTTTTTTTAGTGGCCGGTCCGCTGGTAGGGCTTTTCCATCTCAGCGCTGCGGCGGCTGCGGACGCACGCGCGGTGCTCTACACCTTTACGGTCGCTTCTATTCTCATCTGGCCGCTCTCCTTCTCCCTACCGAATGCGCTGCGCGCGCGCAGGCGACGCTCGGTTCACCATGATCGTCTCCATGGTTTCGATGTGGGTGTTCCGCGTCGGCTTCAGCTATCTGCTCGGCGGTGCGGCAAAAATGGGCCTGATGGGCGTTTGGGTTGCCATGTATATCGATTGGCTTGTTCGTTCCATTGTGTTTACAATCCGCTTTGCACGGGGAAAATGGAAGGAGCTCCGGGTTATCTAAAACATCCCTTTATCAGCTTGCGCCTACAAAATCAATATATGCATTGGGGCTGTTTCGCAACAGCCCTTTTTTTGACTCTGGCGGCGCATATCCTCATCCATTAAAAAGATATCTCCCTCCAGCGTTTATTCAATTATTGACCCCATGGTGCACAACCGGCGTTTCTGGTGTGAGCACTTCAAACGTAAATCCCCTGCTCTCAAAATACGTTAAAATGTCAGGCAGGGCTTCTACCGTCGTTGTTTTCGCTTGTGAATCATGCATCAGCACCACAATATGCCCGTTCATATGCTTCGTTTCCGCTCGAATATTCCGCAGCAGCTTTGCAGCTGGGATTCCATTGCCGTTGGCGTCTCCGGATGAGCAGTTCCAATCAAAGTAGGTGTACCCCTTCTCCTCCTCCTGCTTCGTCAGGCGGGACATGATCCCCTTCCGATAGCGCCTGCTGACGGTATTGCTGGAGCCGCCGGGGAAACGGATCACCTTTGCCTCGACACCCGTTTCCCGTTTCACCACATCCGATATCTTTTGAAGATCTTCAAAATAGGCTGCTTCGGATTGATAAATCGTTTTATAACTGTGTGTAAAGGTATGCAGTGCAATCGCATTGCCGCTCTCCACAATCCGCTTCATATAGGCATTATATTTGGAATTGACCACAAAGAAAGTGGCCTTGGCGTTATGTTCCTTTAAAATGCGCAAAATCTCTAAGGTGTTTTGCGAAGGCCCGTCGTCAAAGGTGAGATAAACCTTATGATCATTTTGCAAGCCGGCCGGTATGCGGGAGGGCTCACGCCGCGCGGCGGGCTCGGACAGCGCTCCATCCGCCGTAGTGACGGCCGATGTTGTGGAGATAGGCAGCACGCTTTCTTGCTCTGTTTCACTCTCCTGTGTTGCCGTTGGCGGCTTCGCCTCCGGTGTGGCGGTGCTTTTTCCGTTTCCCGCCGGCTAGGTGGCTGTGCGGCGGCTTTTGCGCCTGCTTCAGGCTATACTCCGCAGAAAGCCGCTGTTCCTGCTTGACCTGCTGGTATTGGAAGGCGCCGTGCACACCCAAGCCCACCGCCAGGCAAAATAGCAGCGTAAAGGCACAGGCGGTCGCCGCCAGCCGTTTGCCCCTTCCTTCCCCTTCCATCATCTAAGAGCCCCTTCCGATCCGTCACAGCCAATCCAATGCATTTTGTAGCACGGCCTCATCATCATAGCATATTCGACAGAACGAGGCAAGAACAGACCTATTACAGCGCGGTTACAGCTTGGTTACAATCAAAAAGGAGCGCGATGCAAACAAAGCATGCACATCGCGCCCTTGGCTCTGCTATGGGAAACAGTCGTTTTACAAAATGCAGATTCTATTACACGGGATCTTCTCCCATTTTAAAGCCCTCGCCTAGGATCTCACCGGCCTCTGCCACCACAATAAAGGGGTTTTGGTCAATCCGCCGGATAATCCTGCTCAGGCGGGCGACCTCACTGCTGCGCACCGCGCAGATCAGCATATTTTTATCTTCTCCCGTGTAGCCTCCGCGCACAGGGAGGATGCTCACGCCACGATGCATCTCCCGGGTGACCGCGCCCGCAATCTCATTTGCATGGGTGGTGACGACGAAGAGCATCTTGCCGTTGCCCGTACCATACATAATATAATCGATCACCTGGCCGCTGACAAAGATGACGATCATGGCATAAAGCGCGCTTTCCATATTGCCGTAAACCAGCCATGCCATGACGACCACCACCAGGTCGCAGAACATGATGAGCCTTCCCATCGGGAGATGCGGCCATTTTTTGCGCAGCAGGCGGCTGATGATATCCACGCCGCCCGTGGTTGCGCCCCGGATGAAAATGAGCGCCATGCCCGCGCCGGAGAGCACACCGCCAAACAGGGCGGCCAGCAGGCGGTCGCCCTGGTACGCCGGTAAAAACAAGGCGGTCACATCAATCGAAACAGAGAGCAAAACTGTTGCAATCATCGAATTGAGCAGGAAACGCCAGCCCAGGAACTTCCACGCAATCAGGAAAATCGGCACGTTAATCGCCATCACCATCACGCCGATTGGCGTATGGAATAGGTGGTTGAGCAGCGTTGCAATACCGCTGACGCCGCCGGGCGCAATCTGATTAGGAACGTTAAACACATTCATGGCAATCGCATAGAGCAGGCACCCTAAGATCCACATTAATGTGTCGATCATACCTTCGCGCACCGCGCTGCCGCGCTTGCGAAGCCTGCCGAATTCACGCGGCCCCGGTTTTTGGGCCTTGATCACCCCAGATTCTTCCTGTTTTCCGTTTTTATCATCCATACCGTATTGCCTCCTCTGTTTTTGATTCAAACAGCCGAATCAGCCGGTTGCGCCGCCGGCTCCATACCTTCCGCCTGCAAGAAACGGAACAGTTCCCGCAGCCGTTCCAGCCGCCCCTGCAAATAAAGGTAGCCCACCAGCGCTTCAAAGCCTGTGGCTGCATGGTAATCCTGATGAGACGCGTTTTTGGGGATATGGCCGGGGTGCGCGTTGCGCCCACGCTTATAAACAGCCAGCTCCTCCGCATCCAGCAAGGGCATCAATTTCCCGACGGCCTGCGCCTGTGCCGAAGCTTTCACCTGCCGAACTGCCAGGCTATGCAGGGCGTTGGCCGGGCGGTTTGCCGCCCGCACTAGGCTTTCCCGGACGAAGAGCTCATAAACGGCGTCACCCAAAAATGCAAGGGTCAGCGGGCTCATCTGCCGCGGGTCGCATTCGCCATCTAAAAAGGTATTCAAACAAACAGCCCCTTTCCCCGATGCCTTACGGCACGTAATCGAACTCAATATCGTAAATATTCACCGTGTCTCCCTCATGGACGCCGCGCTCCACCAGCCCGTCAATGATCCCGCTCGAGCGCAGTACGCGCTCAAAATATTGCAGGGATTCATAATCCTCCGGGTCAATCTGATTGAGGATCGGTATCAGCCAGGGGGCCTCCACAAAATACACGCCCTCATGCTCCGTGATGGTAAAACCGTTGTTTTTTTTCTGCGCCAGCGTTTCCAGCGGGATTTCCTCGCGCTCATAGCGTTTGACGGGCGGCAGCGTATGCAGGCGCGCTGCCACAGCGTCTATAAGCTCTTTTGTTCCATAGGAGATGGCGGCGGACATCGGGTAATAATCATATCCCTTCCCGCGGATATACGATGCAAACCGGGCGAGCTGATCATCCTCCGCCAAATCGCACTTATTGCCCGCCACTATTTGGGGCCGCTGCGCCAGCTCCGGATTAAAGGCGGCGAGCTCCTGGTTAATTTTTTCAAAATCTTCGATGGGGTCGCGCCCTTCACTGCCAGAAACATCGACGATGTGCACCAGCAGCCTGCATCGTTCCACATGCCGCAAAAACTCATGGCCAAGGCCCACGCCTTCGCTCGCCCCTTCGATCAGGCCAGGAATATCCGCCATCACAAAGGATTGGCCCTCGCCCATGCGAACCACGCCCAACACAGGGGTAAGCGTGGTAAAATGATAATCCGCGATAATCGGCTTTGCCTCGCTCACCACGGAAACCAACGTTGATTTTCCCACATTGGGGAAGCCGATCAGCCCCACATCTGCAAGCAGCTTAAGCTCCATGCTAAGCTCCCACTCCTCGCCGGGCGTGCCGCTTTTTGCAAAGCGCGGCGCCTGCCGGGTTGCCGTAGCAAAATGAGGGTTACCCCATCCGCCGCGCCCGCCTTTTGCCGCAACGAAAGGCTCCTCAGAGGAAAGGTCGGCCATCACCTTGCCCGTCTCCGCCTCGCGCAGCACTGTGCCGCGCGGCACACGGATGACAAGGTCCTCCCCTTTCCTGCCGTTGCGCCGGCGTGGGCCGCCATCCTGCCCATTGGGCGCTTTATACTTTTTTTGTAGCGAAAGTCGGAAAGCGTAACGAGATGATCGTCCACTTGAAAAATGATATCACCGCCTTTGCCGCCATCCCCGCCATCTGGCCCACCGGCCGCAACATATTTTTCACGGCGGAAGGAAACAGCGCCGTTGCCCCCGTTACCCGCTTCTATCCTGATCTTTGCAACATCTACAAACATTTTGCCCATCCATCCTGGCTGTCAGCCTTCGTATTTCTTCAGAGGAAACAGAATTCCCCTGATTCCCCTGCATATTATACCTGAAAACTACCAAATAATAAACCATTCCGCAATACTTTTCTGCAACTTCTGATCTTGGATAGGTGCACAAGAATCAAGCGCGAAAATTCAGATACTTTGTACCGTTTTTTATTCATAATAGATGACTTTTGCGGAAATTTATGTTATAATGTAACAAAATATCTGAGTGGCCGTTTTTGATCACATCCAATCAGGTATTCTTAAAAGCAGGTGATTGACTTTCATGTTTGAACAAACCATCAGCGTAGACCGGCTCGAGCAGGCGGTTAGCCTTTTCGGCAGCTTTGATGAAAACATCCGGCTGATCGAGCGGGAATACGGCGTTAGCGTTATCAGCCGCGGATCCGACCTGAAGGTAACCGGCGAAGCGGAAAACGTTTCAAAAGCCGTGCGTGCTATTGGCGGGCTCTTAACGCTCATTAACCGCGGCGAAGCGCTCAGCGAGCAAAACGTGCGGTATGTTCTCTCCCTGGTGGAGGAAGGCAGCGAGGATAAAATTCACGCCGGCGGACTGCATCTGCATCACCTCGCGCGGCAAACCCGTAAAGCCGAAAACCCTCGGGCAAAAGCGGTATATTGAGGGCGATCCAACACAATACGATCGTATTAGGCGTAGGCCCCGCCGGCACGGGCAAAACCTATTTGGCCGTGGCCATGGCCGTTACCGCATTCCGCGCCAAGGAGGTCAATCGCATCATTCTCACCCGCCCGGCTGTGGAGGCGGGGGAAAAGCTCGGCTTCCTCCCCGGCGATTTTCAGCACAAGGTGGATCCATACCTGCGCCCGCTATATGACGCGCTGTTTGATATGCTCGGCGCGGAAAATTTTCAGAAATATCAGGAGCGCGGCAACATTGAGGGTGGCGCCGCTTGCCTATATGCGCGGCCGCACGCTCGACGACAGCTTCATTATTCTCGATGAAGCGCAAAACACGACCAACGAGCAGATGAAGATGTTTTTAACGCGGTTGGGTTTTAACTCCAAGATTGTCGTCACTGGCGATATCACGCAGGTAGATTTGCCGGATGGGAAACGCTCCGGCCTGGTGGAGGTCATGCGGATTCTCAAGGGGGATCGACGATATCGCCTGCGTCACCTTTACGGAAAAAAAGACGTCGTGCGCCACAGGCTGGTGCAGGACATTATTAAAGCATACGAAAGACACGAGGAGGGCAAACGCAGAAATGACAGAAAATAAAGTAAAAGTGATTATTTCCAACGCTCAAAAGGAAGTAAAAATCCCCACAGGCGTGCGCATGCTGGTGCGCCGCTGCTGCACCGCCGTATTAATTATGGAAGAGTTTAAAGGCCCGGCGGAGATCAGCGTTAAATTTGTAGACGACGATGAAATCCACAAGCTGAGCAAGCAATACCGCAATGTTGACAACAGCACGGATGTGCTCTCTTTCCCGCTTGGGGAAAACGGCGTGTACGATATCAATAAAGATACGGGGGCGCAGATGCTCGGCGATATCGTCATTTCCATGCCACACGCGGTGGAGCAGGCAGAGCGCTATGGGCACTCGCTCCAACGTGAGATTGGCTTTTTAACCGTGCATTCCATGCTCCACCTGCTCGGCTATGACCACGAGGGCGGCGGGCTTGAGAGCGTACGCATGCGTGAAAAAGAGGAAACGGTGCTCACACAGCTTGGCTTGCAACGCAACGGCAGCTATTACATGGGAGAATAATTTCTGTAACGAAACATAAAGGCAGTGGCCGCAACCACGCCAAAAGCGCCGGAGGGGTGGAACAGAAGGCGCTGTATAGGGCTGCGGCTTGAAAGGGATTTATATGAAAGCCTTAGGCATGAGCTTTGTCTATGCGATCCGCGGCATTTTCTATTGCCTGCATCACGAGCGCAATATGCGCATTCACTTCGTTTGCATGGCATATATGTATTTTTTCCTGCTGGGGTTTGATTTTTTCAGCTCTCCCGCACGCAGTTTGCCATCATCTTTTTGGCAAATGCGGCCGTCATCATGGGCGAACTGATTAACACCGCAGTGGAACGCACCGTTGACTTGCACAGCAAGGGAAAACACCCGTTGGCCAAAGCGGCAAAGGATACGGCGGCCGGCGCTGTTCTAGTGGCGGCAATTGGGGCTGTGGCGGCCGGTGTCGCCCTATTGTGGCAGCCGCCCGCTTTCCGCGCACTGTATCAATACTATGCCTCATCCCGGTTCCCTTTGCGCTGTTCGCCGCTAGCCTTGTGTTCAGCTTCGCCTACATATTCATGGGGCCGCTGAAGCTACTGGGGTTGGACAAAACGTCCCAAAATCCATAACGGACTTTGGGACGCGCTGCATGATGATTCATGAATCTACGCAGAAACTGAAAAAAGCGTGGTTTCGCGGTCATACAAACGCGAAATGCGAGCCACAAGTTTATGGCTCGCAAACAATTTTTTGCGGGACTGTTGCAAAATATTTTATTTTGCAACAGTCCTTTAATATGCTATACTAAAGTATCATGGTCGATAAAAATTTTCTCAATTTATGAGGGTTTATTCAATTTCCTATGATATTTACAGCCTATTCTGCGTGTTTTTCGTATGTGCAGGCAAGAATAGCGCCAACCGCGATGCTCCCTTTTTACCGTTTACTTCACTTTGCATCCATGAGGAAAGGTTGTTTGAAATGACACAAACGCGCACAGCTTTTATTTCTATCGTCGGCTGCCCAAACGTTGGGAAATCTTCGCTGTTAAACCGGATGCTTGGCCAAAAAATCGCCATTGTATCCGACAAGCCGCAAACCACCCGCACGCGGATTATGGGCGTGCTGACACAGGAGGAGACCCAGCTCGTATTCACTGATACGCCGGGTTTCCACCGCCCGCACAACAAGCTGGGCGAAAAAAAAATGATCAAGGCAGTGGGCGACAGCATCGCGGATGTAGACGCCTGCCTGTTTGTAGTGGAGCCGCAGGGAGAACTGCGTCAGGCAGAGCAAGAGCTCATTAAGCGCTTCCAGGCGGAAAAAGCTGCCCGTGAGCCTCGCCATCAACAAAATCGACACCCTCGCGCGCAAGGAGCTTTTAATGGAGCGTATCCTCAAGTTCTCCGCCCTCTATGATTTCACGGCGGTCGTTCCCGTCTCCGCCCTCAAGGGAGACGGGGTTACCGACTTGCTGGCGGAGCTAAAAAAGCTCTCCACTCCCTCGATGCACTTTTTCCCGGACGATACGCTGACCGATCAGCCGGAGCGCGTAATTGCAGCGGAGATCATCCGGGAAAAGCTGTTGCGCCTGCTTAATCAAGAAATTCCACACGGCATCGCGGTAAGCGTTGAAAAAATGCGCGAGCGGGAAAACAGTGGATTGATGGATGTGGAAGCCACCATTTACTGCGAGCGTGAAAGCCACAAGGGCATTGTGATCGGCAAGAAAGGCGCGATGCTCAAAAAGTTTCCACCTATGCCCGCGAGGATATGGAGCGGTTCTTTAATATCCGCATTCATTTGCAGTGCTGGGTCAAGGTGAAGGAGGACTGGCGCAACCGAGAGGGACTGATCCACAACTTCGGCTTGATTGAGGCCTATGATAAGTTGAAAGGTTGTGTTTTTATGCGCAGCGAAAAGGAAATGATCGATCTGATCTTAGATACAGCCCGTAAGGATGAACGGATCCGGGCCGTTTATATGAATGGCTCCCGAACAAACCCTAATGCGCCGAAGGATCTTTTTCAGGATTATGATATTGTGTATGTCGTGCGGGAAACGCTTCCCTTTATCAAGGATACAACATGGATTGACCGCTTTGGCGAAAGGCTCTATATGCAGCTGCCGGAGCAGACCGGCCTGCTGCTGGGCTATGAGGCGGATTTGGCAAACTGCTACGGCTGGCTGATGCAGTTTACGGACGGCAACCGGATTGATCTGCATGTGCAGAGCATTCCCTATGCCCAGCAGGCCATCCGCACGGACCGCCTGTGCAAAATCCTGCTGGATAAGGACGGCCTGCTGCCCGCCATGCCGGCGCCGACGGATGCGGATTTTTGGGAAAAGCCCGACGGCGCGCACTTTCTCGCCGTTTGCAACGAATTTTGGTGGTGCCTAAACAACGTCGCCAAAGGGCTCTGGCGGGAGGAAATCCCCTACGTGCAGGAGATGCTCCACGCTGTGGAACGCCCGCAGCTGGTGCAGATGCTTGCCTGGAAGATTGATTGGAACATGATTTTTCCGTCAGCATCGGCAAGGCTGGGAAGTATCTTCGCCGCTTTCTAACACAGGCGGATTGGAACGCATTTTTATCCACCTACGCCTCCGGGGCGCTTGCAGAGATGTGGGCTGCAACGGTTAGCATGTGCCGCTTATTCGACCGCACAGCGCGCGAAGTGGCTCAAAAGCTGCATTATCCCTACGATGAGCAGGAGGCCGAAAATAGCTTCCAATACCTTCTTCATGTGCAGAGGCTTCCAAAGGGTGTATCTGCCATTGATGATTTGCAAAAAATAGAAATCAAAAATTCCCTCTGATATTCTACTCCATGTGTGAGACAGTAGTAATGCCGCCTGAACACGGGGCGCATTACTTACAAAACGCACAGATAGGGAGAGAATGGTTATGGATTTTAATCAACAAGCGTGGGCGCAATTTGCTGCAACCGGCCGGGTGGAAGACTACCTGCGCTTTCGGATGCAGGCGGAAAGCCAAAATAAGCCCGCGCAGGAGGCATCACCTCATGCGCCTGAATACGGACGGCATGGTCATTCGAGAACAGAATATCGGTGAAGCAGACCGCAGGGTTATTTTGCTTACCCGCGATTATGGCATCGTGCATGCCTTTGCACGCGGCGCGCGGCGGATTAAGAGCAACGCCCTGACGGCTACCCAGCTTTTGAGCTACTCCCGTTTCTCCATTTTTCAGGGGAGGGATAGCTACATAATTGATGAGGCTGGGCCAATTGAGGTTTTTTTTTGCTCTGCGTGGAAACATGGAGGCGCTCTCCCTCGCCCTTTATTTTGCCCAGCTTATGGCGGAGCTGGCCCCGGAGCTGACGACGCGGAGCCCTATCTGCGGCTGATTCTAAACACGCTGCACCTGCTCTCTTCCGGCAAACGCCCGCAATTGCAGCTGAAGGCAATCTTTGAAATGCGCCTGCTTTCCATCGCGGGCTACATGCCAAACCTAGTCGCGTGTGAAACCTGCGGTGCATTCGAATCCGACCCGATGTTTTTGACGCCGTGCATGGTAGGCTCTACTGTGCAAACTGCCGTCCAAAAGGGATGCATGACACGCTCCCCGATCGGCATTGTCACCGCTATGCGTCACATTGTGTTTTCTGATTTCGACAAGGTTTTTCACTTTACACTACCAGACGATAGCATTCGAACGCTGGCCAATATTTCCGAGCGCTATCTCCTTGCACAGACGCAGCGCGGATTTCAGACGTTGGATTTTTATCATCAGGTATCCTCCTAATCAAACCAAACGATTCCGCTTCTCCTTCACTCTGTGAAGGAAATTAACTTTACATATTAAACAGGAGAGTTCATAATGAAAGCAATAGAAAACCGCCATTACCGCTCTCTGGAGCTGGACAAAATATTAGAAATGCTCGCTTCTCACGCTACCTGTGCGGATGCGAAGAGCCCGCGCTTTCGCTTACACCTCAAACAGATTTATACTTGGCTCAGGCCCTGCTGAAACAAACCGAGGATGCGCACATGCTCCTTGCCCGGTTCGGCGGCCCAGCCTTCGGCGGGCTGCACAATGTGAACAATGCTTTGCAGCGTGCAGCCGCGGGTGGAATGCTCACCATGCGCGAACTGCTTGAGATTGCCGAGGTGCTGCGCGTAATCCGCTCCCTCTCAGAGTGGCGCTCCCGCAGCGAAGGGGTGGAAACCTGCCCGACAATTTCTTTCACGCTCTTATGCCAAATAAATTCCTGGAAGAACGCATTTTAAACGCGATCCTGTCAGAAGATGAGATGGCCAACGGCGCCTCCCTACCCTACAGGATATCCGGCGTAAAATCCGCGCCGCAAGCTCGCGCGTGCGCGACCGGCTCGATCAGATGATCCGCTCCCCACGCTATCAAAAATTTTTGCAGGAGCCCATTGTCACCCAGCGCAACGGGCGGTTTGTCGTTCCGGTTAAAAATGAAAATCGCGGCGAGGTTCCGGGCCTCGTGCACGATACCTCCTCCAGCGGCGCCACTGTTTTTATTGAGCCGATGGGCGTGGTGGAGGCCAATAATGAAATCAAAGTGCTCCAAAGCAAGGAGCGCGATGAGATTGACCGCATCCTCACGGAGCTGTCCGCCGAAGCGGGCTCCTTTGCAGATTCCATCAAGGCAAGCTATGAATGCGCGGTGGAGCTCAACCTTATTTTTGCCAAGGCGCAGCTTGCCTATGAAATGAAAGCCGCTCCGCCGCTTTTAAATGACGAAGGCGTTATTGAGCTTCGGCGTGCACGGCACCCATTGATCGCAAAAGAGAAGGTCGTCCCCACGGATATCCGCCTGGGTGAAACCTTTGATACGCTGGTGATTACGGGTCCGAATACGGGCGGCAAGACCGTCTCCATCAAAACCGTTGGCCTGATGACGCTCATGGCGATGTGCGGTCTGATGATCCCGGTCGCGGATCAAAGCCGTATTTCCATCTTCACACATGTGCTCGCGGATATTGGGGATGAGCAGAGCATTGAGCAGTCGCTGTCCACCTTTTCCGCGCATATGACGAACATCATCAGCATTCTGCACCAGGCGGATGCACACAGCCTTGTGCTGATTGGCGAGCTGGGCGCGGGCACCGATCCGGTCGAAGGCGCTGCGCTCGCCATGGCGATTCTGGAGCAGCTCCATCAACAGGGCGCAAAAATTGCCGCCACCACCCATTATGCGGAGTTGAAGGCCTATGCTCTGCAAACGCCGCGTGTGGAAAACGGCTGCTGTGAATTTGACGTTGCCACCCTGCGGCCAACCTACCGGCTGCTCATCGGCGTGCCCGGGCGATCAAACGCCTTTGCGATCTCCGAACGGCTGGGGATGGGAAGCGAGGTCGTCGACCGGGCGCGGGAGCTTGTCTCCGCAGAAAACACTCGCTTTGAGGATGTGGTAGAAAGCTTGGAAAAAAGCCATCAGGCGCTTGAGCAGGAGCGGGAAGATGCCCGCGCGCAACGCGCCGAGGCGGAAACAATCCGGCAAAAGGCGGAGGAGCAGCTCAAAAGTGTTGACAAACTGCGCGAGCGAGAAATGGAGCAAGCACGCACGCAGGCCATGCGCATTGTGGAGCAGGCGCGGCGGGAATCACAGGCCTTCCTGATGGAGCTGGAAAAGCTCAAAAAGGAGAAAGAAAAAAATCAAAACCTTGCTGACCTTGCCCGGCGCGCCAAGTCGCAAATGAAGCAGCATGCGAACGCTATGGCAGAGGTGACGAACCCTGTCGTCGCCCCGGTGATCGACGATGCGGACTATGTGCTTCCCCGCCCTCTGCAAGTTGGCGATGCGGTATTGATCGCCGACCTCGACAAGCAGGCGACCGTGCTCACTCTGCCGGATAAAAACGGCAATGTGGAGGTGCAGGCAGGGCCCCTAAAAACGCGCGTCAAGCTGCAAAGCCTCCGCCTGCTCAACGCAAAGCAGCGCAAAAATCAATCCAAGAGCCGAACAGTCCGCCGCTCAGACAGCATCGCCCAAACGAGCGTTAAAACGAGCTGCGATCTGCGCGGCAAAACGGTGGAGGAAGCGTTGCTTGATCTCGATCAGTTCCTGGACGACTGCGTGATGACCGGATTAAACGAATGCACAATCATCCACGGTAAAGGAACGGGCGCCCTGCGCGGGCGGTGCAGAAGCACCTGCGCGCACATCCCATGGTAAAGGGCTACCGGCTCGGCACCTATGGCGAAGGGGAAGACGGCGTAACGATGGTAACGTTGAAATAATGCTATAAAAAGCGCTGCTTGCAAAAAATGTAAGCAGCGTTTCTTTTTTATAACTGTTTATTTTACAAATAATTACCACAACGCTGCAATAGCTCAGGAGGGCTTACCCAAACGGTAGGCGCTTTACTCCGGCGGCGTATTGCGCGCTGCTAACCCCTTGAAAAGGGGTGATGCGCATGCAATTTGTTACATATGAGAATCTCTTCAGCTTCTCACTTGTCATCATCAGCATGATCGGGCTGTTTTTCACGGCCCTGAGCATAAAAAAGAAGTAGCCGCCCCACCCCGCAAAAGTGGACAGCTACATCTTTAACCGATAAACTTCAGGGGGCGAACCGTCTATGCGGTAATGCCTCCGTCTATTTTTAATATAGTGCAAAAAGGGCTTTTCTGTCAATCCCTGTGCAGAAAAGCTTTTTTCATCTTGGTTGCAATCATATCCTCCCCGCCTCTTTAAGCAAGCGGTAGAGGGTGGGATGCAGCAAAAATTCCTCCATGAGGGATTCCGTCTCCTCGAGCACGCCCGCCGGGGCCCTCTGCGATGGCGCGCGTTTTTTACAGCACGGATCAGAATATTCTTCGGCGTATGGGCAAGATCGATAAATTCCAGCAGCTGCGTTTTATAGCCGCAGCACTCCAACAGGTTGGCACGGATTGCATCCGTCATCAGGGAAGCGGCGCGTTCCTTGACGATCCCGTATCGCGTCAGGATGGAAAACTGTTCGCTCTGTATCTGCCCATTCAGTTCATGCTGGCAGCAGGGCACGGATAAAATCACGCGCGCGCCCCAGCTCACAGCATTGAACAGGGCATAATCCGTGGCGGTATCGCAGGCGTGCAGTGTAATCACGAGATCGACCTCTCCCGCAAGCTGATAGCCGTTGATATCGCCCAATTCAAAATGCAGGCCGTCATAGCCGTATTTACGTGCCGTCTGATTGCATTTTTCGATCACATCCGCCTTGAGATCGAGGCCCACCATCTGCACCTCGCGCTTTTTTATAACAGTCAAATAATAATACAGAATAAAGGTCAGGTAGGATTTCCCGCAGCCGAAATCGATCACGCGCAGCGGTCGCTGCCGGGGGAGATTGTCCGATACATCGTCCACCATCTCAAGAAAACGGTTAATCTGCTTGTATTTATCATACATTGCGTGGATAACTTTCCCCTCTTTTGTGAATATACCCAGATCAACGAGGGGCTGAATCACCATGCCTTCTTCAAGCAGATAGCGCTTTTTCCGGTTGTGCGACTGCACGGCCCTTTGGGGCCTGGTTGGGGATCGCCTTGCGAGAGCAAAGCACTCTCCCCTTTGCGCTGATTCGAATTTGGTATTCACGCGAGGTATCCCAGCCGTTATATTGGCGGAAGTGCTCCTGCAATGCGTTGCAAAGGAAGCTTTGCGCCTGATCCTGCGTCAGCTTTTCATGAAACACCTGCTTCTCCGTATATTTTTCTAACTGAAAATAGCCTTGCAAACGGTTCAGCACAATTTTGCGGTATCCTTCTGCTTTGGATACCGGATTGCTTAAAATGCATTTATAAATTCCATCATGAAAGGAAGCGGCAACCGCTTCTTGAATTCCACCATCCATCGGCCCAAATCACCTTTCTGCTCCTATCTCAACGGTTATTATCTTACCACATGCGCATAGGCTAACCCCTGTGAAAAATAGCCTTCCCGCTTCTGTGAAAACCATTTTTCCATGATGTCATTGCACAGGGCGTCAGCCCGAATCAATGATTCAATGTTCTCCGGAGCTCGAGATTCGTGAGATTATTATACCATACACGCAAGGCCAACCTTTGTGAAAAATGGCGTTGCCGCTTTGCGGCAGGAGGCGTTTCGCGCCGACAGGCATTTTTCCAATGCTTCAAACTCTGTTTGAAGCTATTATACCGCAGCGGCAAAACGGATTATTTTTATACAAGAAAAATAGTAAAGATCAAGTCTATCCGCATAACGGCAAAAATCGCTTTTCTTACTGGCCCGCCAATGCAAAAAGCGTCACAATCCACTCCGGCGTAGCTGGCTGCGCCGCCAAAATAGCGTCGCGCACCGCCTGCGCTGAAAGGGCGTTCGTCAAAAGTGAAACCGTGCCTCGCGCCTCCTCCCAATGGCAACCGGGGCAAAGGCTATCCCGCCCGCCGCGATGCGCCCCGCAGCCGCTAAACCGCCAAGCGCATAGCATTTGCTGGCCGCCAGGCCGCCCATCGCAAAATAGCCGCCTACCGCAAGGCCCCCCGCGGCAGCAAGCAAGCCGAGCCCCATGCCGCCGGCGGCAAACATGCCGATTGCCAGCCCACCCAATGCGAGCAGCCCGGCTGATAGGCCGCCGAGCGAAATGAGGCCCGCCGCAATACCGCCAATGGCGAACAGCCCTGTTGCGATGTCACCTATGGCGATAATCCCCTTGGCCCGGCAAACGCGCCTACCCCCGAAATGGATATGCACCAAAGGCAGGCCAAATAGGGTGCGTCTGCTTTTATATTCATAGTGATACGGCCGCCAAACACGCTCTTCCGGCGCTCCATCCCCTAGCGCGGGTGCTAAAGCCGCCGTATCATTCTTTAAAAGGCTGTCAAGCGTCACGCCGAAAAAATCGCTCAAAGCGATCAAGTTATTGGTATCCGGGCTGGCGGCTCCGGATTCCCACTTCTGCACTGCCTGGCGCGAAACGCCGAGTGCAGAGGCTAACCCCTCCTGCGACAAACTGCGCTCCCGCCGCAGTTGGTAAAGTTTCTCTTGAAAAGTCATACACTCTGCTCCCCTCTGACTGGTTTCCACTCATTAGTATGGCACAGGATGCCGTATCCGTCCACCAATCATCGGATATTATTTGACAACCACCGGTAGCAATCCGAATCAAATCAAGCTTTCCCGCCTGATAACCATGCTGTGACACGGTCCGGCAAAACAATCCCATCCAGATGATCGAGCTCATGGCAGAAGCATTTTGCAAGGTCCCCTTTCCCCGTATAAAGCACCTCTTCGCCCTTTTTTCATTGCGTGCGCGGATCGTTACGCACTGTGGCCGCACAGTTTGCCCCACGCGACCGGGGAAGCTCAGGCAGGCCTCTACACACGCCTGCTCGCCGTAGACCTCCACAATCTCCGGGTTGACGAGCTTTAACAGCCCATCTCCCATATCGATTGTCACGAGCCGTTTAAGAATACCCACCTGGCAGGCGGCAAGGCCCGCCCCATTCTCCGCATACATCGTTTCAGCCATATCATTGAGCAGTTCACGGATGCGGTCTGTGACCTCGTCTACCGGGCGGCAGCGCTTTCTTAATATTGCATCGTCGTTATATCGAAGCGAACGAATCGCCATGTTTCTCTCTCCTTTCTTTTGATAGGGCAAGGCGGCGGACTACCCACCGCTTCAATAATTTTCAATCGTTCAAAAATCATTTTTTCGCCTGTAAAGCTATTTCACAGTACACCACTATATTCTAAAATAAACTATAGAATTCTATTCCTCAATAAACACAATGAAGGGCGCATCTCCTCTAAAGGCTCAGGAAAAAAGGCTACCGGGTTTCTTTGTTTTGCTACAGCAAAAAAAGCACACCGCGAACTGTTTACACATTTCGCAGTATGCTCTTCCATCATCTGATAGGCGCTCCACGGCCTTTCGCATCAAAGCGGCGGGCAGCTCCATTCAATCGATATCCACACGGATTTTTTCATTCGCGCGGGTGGCAACGGATTTCATCACTGTGCGGATCGCTTTTTGCAATCCGGCCCTGCTTGCCGATTACGCGGCCCATATCCTGCTGCGCAACATGAAGGTGGTAAACAGTCGTGCCTTCCTCATCCGGCGCATCCACATCGACTGAAACAGCGGAGGGATCCTCCACGGGCCCTGTGCGATTGTAATCAGTAACTCCTTCAAAATGAAGCCCTCTAATCAATGGGCAATTTATTTGATGATATCGTTCTTCTTAAAAATCGCCTTCACGGTATCCGTCGGCTGAGCGCCATTTGCGATCCATTTCGCTGCCTTTTCCGCGTCGATCTTCACCACGGGCGGATCCTGAAGCGGGTTGTAATAGCCGATTTCCTCGATGAAACGGCCATCGCGCGGATAACGGGAATCCGCGACCACAATGCGGTAAAAAGGACCTTCTTTGCGCCCATACGGCGCAGCCTGATTTTAACTGCCATAACTGCATTCCTCCAAAAATGAAAATAATTTATTGGTTCATCACGTTTTCACCTGCCGTTTGGGGCGAAGGGGCTGACGTGCTGAAAGCGATTCTTTAAAACATTCCGCCACCCATGCCCGGCGGAAGCTGGCCCATGCGGCGCATCTTTTTGCGCATGCCCTTGCCGCTGAATTGCTTGAACATCCGCTGCATGTCGCGGTATTGCTTGAGCAGACGGTTAACGTCTTCCACCTGCATCCCGCAGCCGGCCGCAATGCGGCGCTTCCGGGAGGGATTGATCAAATCCGGCTTTTCGCGCTCCGCAGGCGTCATGGACAGAATTATGGCCTGCGTGCGATCAAATTGCCGCTCGTCGATCTCCACATCATTCAGCTGCTTGCCTACACCGGGAAGCATCGCAAGCATCTCTTTGAGATTGCCCATTTTCTTCATCTCACGCAGCTGATTGAGCAGATCATTGAGGTCGAATTTATTCTTCCGAAGCTTGGCCTCAAGCTCCATCGCCTTTTTCTCATCAAGCGACGTCTCTGCCTTCTCGATCAGAGATAATACATCCCCCATGCCGAGAATACGGGGAGGCCATACGATCCGGATGGAACGCATCAAGATCGCCAAGCTTTTCCCCTGTGCCGATGAACTTGATCGGCTTGCCGGTGACCGCGCGTGCAGAGAGCGCCGCGCCGCCGCGCGCGTCGCCGTCGAGTTTTGTCAGCACAAGCCCATCCACACCAAGCGCCTCGTTGAAGGCAGTTGCTACATTCACGGCATCCTGCCCTGTCATCGCATCGATCAACAGCAAAATTTCATGCGGCTTAATCTCTGCCTTGACGCGTTTGAGCTCATCCATCAGCTCCTCGTCGATATGCAGGCGGCCCGCTGTATCGAGCAGCACATAGTCATAACCCTGATCCTTGGCAAGTTTAATCGCCTCACGCGCAATTTCCACAGGGTCTGCCGTGCCCTTTTCAAACACGGGCACACCCGCTTTTTCGCCAACCACCTGGAGCTGCTTGATCGCCGCCGGGCGGTAAATGTCGCACGCCACGAGAAGAGGGCGATTCCCCTGATTTTTTTTCAGCATCAGGCCAAGCTTTGCGCAATAGGTCGTTTTGCCAACACCCTGCAAGCCGCACATCATCACGACCGTCGGCGGATGTGGAGCGCTTGCAAGGCGGCTGCGTGTGCCGCCCATCAGCTCTGTGAGCTCCTCGTTGACGATTTTTACCACCATCTGGCCGGGCGTTAGGCTTTCCATCACCTGCGCGCCGATTGCCCGCTCTGTTACTTTTGCGGTAAAATCACGGGCGACCTTATAGTTAACGTCCGCTTCCAACAGTGCCAGGCGCACTTCGCGCATCGCGTTGCGCACGTCGGTTTCCGTCAATTTCCCTTTGCCGCGCAGCTTTTTAAACGCAGCCTCCAGCTTATCGGACAGGCCTTCAAAAGCCAAATCATCACTCCTTTACACTTCGCACAGCGATTGTGCGATTGCTTTGATCTTTACAGTCGTATCGTTGATTTCCCGGGATAGGCCATATCGCATATTGTACTCGCTGATCGTATTCGCGCAGTCGATGATTTCATCGAGCCCTCTGCGCATTTCATGAAAACGGCGCGCAAGCCCCAGCCGCTCCTCCATATCAAACAGCTGCGCCTCCGCACGCTTAATCGAATCGCGAACGCCCTGCCTGGTAATTCCTTCATTCTCCGCGATCTCGGATAGGGAAAGGTCGTCGTTATAGTAGTAGCCAAGAAAATCCCGCTGCTTTTCCGTGAGCATATCCCCATAGAAATCAAGCAAAATCGTGATTCCAAGATCCTTCGCCACAACTTCAGCCTCCCCACCCCGCAAAATCCCCCTCTCCGCACCACAAATTGGTTCGATGTGGAAAAGGATATATGTAAAGTTCTTTTCTTTACAGCGGGATTTATTATACTAAACGTGTCCCTTTCTGTCAAGGGGAAAAGCTCGTCAATCTGCAAATTTCCTTTTCAATTATTATATATAGCATCGTTTGCACAAGCTTTTTTCTCTTGCCACGGCATTTTTATTTTGATGAGCCGCATGATATACGCCACATTAGCACGTTGATAAATAAACGCAAAACTGCAATTTCGCATAGATCTCCTTTCATGAAAATTGGGAAAATCGCATATCCATATACCGCATTCTTTCGATGAGCCGTTATTTTGTCCAAAAAACATTTTATCAAACTAGACAAGATTCACAAAACGGCTCTATTATTTTTCAAAGTGATTGACATTATGTCTATTTAAGTTTATGATTTGTTTACGAAATCACCGCTAATTTCATAGAGAGCTGTTCTCGATGTGAAAAGTTTTCGGTTATTTCGCCGTTTTGCTCATTTCTTCATTTCCCGGCCCGCGCGCACCGTGAAAATTAAAGAAGGCGCGTCCAAGGCGTGAAAACGCCTAAAACAAAAATTTATTATTTGGAGGTGTAAAAATTTGAAGAAATGCAAACGGCTGCTGAGTATTTTTCTCGCCGTGATGATGCTGCTTGGTTGTGTCCAGGCCGCCTTCATCGTCGGCGCAGAAAGTGCCAGCACAGTCAAAGTCGCCACCATCTCGGACATCCGCTATCAGGCGGGAGCGGCAGATAAAGATGGCCTCATGCTTTCTAAGAGCGCCGCCCTGCTTGACGCTGCGATCGCCAAGGTCAAAGCAAGCGATGCGGATGTGCTGCTCGTCACAGGTGATCTCACCAATAACGGCAGCAAAACTTCCCACCAATATGTGGCAAGTAAGCTCGCAGAAGTCGAAACGGAGGGCATCCCGGTTTATGTCATCCCCGGCGAGCATGATGTCCGTGAAGGCGGTACGACGACTGCGGTATCGAAAGCAGTGTTTGAGGATCTCTACAAGGACTTCGGCTATGGTGAAGCCCAGCAGGATCCGAATTCCGCTTCCTATGTCGCAGATCTGGGCAATGGCTTCAAGATCGTCATGAGCGATTCCGTCGCGGCGGACGGTCAAGGCCAGATGACCCAGTGGGTGGTAGACAAAGCGAAGGCTGAAATTGCCAATGGCCATACGGTATTCGCCGCATCCCACCATCCGGCAGTTACCCGCGGCAGTGTGGATAGGACGTTCATTGATCTGCTCCATACGATCGCTGGTCTGCAAATTGATCTCGGCGGTATGAAGAAGCTTTATACCAATGACCCCGACCAGGCCGCCGCAAGCCTCGGCCTGCTGGACGATACGTACATCATCCCCTCAAACGGCGTGAACCCCGCCGCCCTCGCGGATGCGGGCGTGAAGTTCCTCTTCACGGGCCACGCAGGCCAGCTGAGCATCAGCGGTTATTCCACGAACAACGGCGCGCAGATGTATGACGTGATGTCCGGCTCTCTCGTCAACGCTTCCTCCTCCGTCCGGTTTACCACGCTCAGCAAAGCGTCCGCCGGCATGAAGGAGCAGCGCGCAGAATTCACGACCAGCATGATCGCTTCCGCAGATGGCGTTGCCAATGTGGAACAGGCCGCCCATGCGGCATTCCAAAAGCAGATGCCTAAAGAAGTCGACTATGCAATCGAAGTCGCTGAAAAGGTGATTGCGCATCTGATCCCAGCGATTAAGCCAAATGTACAGCAAATTGTCAGGGATATCGACATTGCTGCTTTGGCTCCGGATTATGCAGGGGTCATCAATCTCATTGGCGGCACTGTGCAAACCGTCAAGAACGACCTCGCGTCGCAGTATGTCGGCCCTTTGTTTGACCTTCTGGGCAATTCGGCAAAAGCTGCACAGTGTTATCATGGATGTACGCAGTGCGCTTGAGGCAATGGACTTTAACGGCCGGAGCTTTTACGCATTCCTGACCGACATTTTCGTCACCATCCAGAAGGGCGACGGCAAAACGCCCGCTGCCGTAGAGGGCATCTTTGATGCTCTGCGTAATCAGGAACCGGCCATGCTGGTAGGGTTAATTCAATCCTTTGCGGATCATTTTGATCCCACCAATCTGGTCAACCTGCTTAACGAAATTCTGGATCTTCGGTTTGAGAAGAAGTATAACGTTGTCGGCCCGGCAGTTACCGCCACCATCTTTGTGCATCTTCGCAGCCTGCTGGCAGGTTCTGTGAATGTGGTAAGCGGTGTTGCAACTGTTCCGATCAACCTGTGGGATATTCTCGACGGAGCTGTTTCCCTGCCGAACGGCAAGAAGCTCAGCTCCATCGCACGCCCCATCGTCAATGATCTGATTCTGGGTGCGCCTGAAAGCGACAGCGTAAAGCAGACGCCTGCCCGTTTCACTCAAAATTTGAAGGGCAATGCCGAAGGCGTTGTCAACCTGCTCTTTGAGTTTGGCGTTGGCGATCTGATCGGCGCCAACATCTTTGCGCAGGGCCAGTCGGGCGTATATGTCGCCCGCACGGTCACGCTCGCAGAGCTTGGCGATTATCTCAACAGCCTCGTCCCGAATAAGGACGTATCCGCCCTCAGCGCTGCCGATTGGGCGAAAGTGCGCGACGTGCTCAACGCGGCCGGCCGCTTCTCTGCGGAGCAGCTTGCAACCGTGAATAAGGAGCTCGTGGCCGCTACGGATTCTACCGCAGCCGTAACCCAGCTCGACAAGCTGCAAGAGCTTGCAAATGCGGAGTTCTACAAAGCGGTTGCCGATGCATTCACTGTAAAGGTAAACGCCTTGCCGGCAGTGGACGCTCTCACGCTCGATCACGCACAACAGGTTTATGCGCTCCAGTCTGAATACGATCAGTTCTATGCGGAGATCAAGGCAAACCTCAGTGCAGAAACCGTGGCGAAGCTGAATGCAGCCGTCGCCAAGATCTATTCGCTTGAAAATTACGATGCGGCAGTGGATGCTGTTATGACAAAAATTGCTGCAATCGGAACTGTCACAACCGAAAGCGAAGCAGCCATTCAGGATGCCCGCGCGGCTTATGACGCGCTAACCATCCGCCAGCAAAAGCAGGTCGCCAACTATCAGGTGCTTGTGGATGCAGAGGCTGCCCTGATTGTGGCAAAGGAAAACGCCGCTATGATCCAGTCCGTTGAGGATAAGATCGCCGCAATCGGCGAAGTTGCCTACACGGCTGCCAGCAAGGCAAAGATCGACGTTGCCCGCGCGGCATACGACAGCCTTGCAGCAGAGCTTCAGGCAAGCGTCGGCAACTACGACGTGCTGACCACCGCTGAAGCGCGCTACGCGGAGCTGAAGGCGGCGGAGGAGGACGCGGCGGCGGCAGCCCCCGTCATCACGCAGATTGACGCCATCGGCAAAGTTACGCTGGAAAGCAAGCGCCTGATCGAAGCCGCCGGGCAGCCTATGCCGCCCTGACGGATTCTCAGAAAGCGCTCGTCACCAACTATGAGACACTGACCGCCGCACGGGCAGCCTATGACGCGCTCGTGAAAGAGGAGGCCGATAACCAGGCCGCCGCGCAGGCAGTGGTGGATCAAATCGCTGCGATTGGCGCCGTAACGCTGGAGAGCGAGGCCGCAATCAAGCAGGCCCGCGCCGCTTACGATGCGTTGACCGCCGCACAGCAGGCGCTGGTCACCAACCTCACCGTTCTGACCAATGCGGAAAGCACGCTTGCCGCCCTGCAAAAGCAGGCAGCCGATGAAAAAGCGGCCAAGGCTGTGGATGAACTGATCGCTGCCATCGGCGATGTCACGCTTGAAAAAGAAGCGCAGATCGCCGCCGCAAGGGATGCTTACAACGCGCTCACCTCCGACCAGAAGCGTCTGGTAGAAAGCCTCGCCGTTCTGACCGCTGCGGAAGCGCAGCTTAGTGTGCTGAAAAACGATTTCCTCTTTGAGGATGGCGCAACCGGCATTACGCTGCGTGCAGACAGCGGCGTTCTCCCGCTCGATACGATCATGACCGTGCAGGAGATCGTCAGCGGCGATGTGTTTGACGCAATCCTAGCCAAGGATTACAAAGCCTTCCATCTTTATGATATTAGCCTTGCCTCCGATGGTTCCCCTGTGGCGCCTACGAAGGCGGTTAAGATCAGCATCCCGCAGTTTGCTGCGAACACCGCTGTTTACAGCGTTGCGGCCGACGGCACGACGACGCCGGTGGAAGCCGTTCTGGAAAATGGCTCCTTCAACTTCAGCGCGGATCAAACCGGCATGTTTGCCGTCGCGCAGGTGAAGGTATCCGTTGATACTACCGCCCTGAAGGCTGCAATCGCTGCCTTCGAGGCTTTGGACGACGCCCATTACAACGCTGCGAGTTTCGCTAAGGCAAACGCCGCTTATGAGGGCTGCCAAAGCGGAGCTGAATGCAAACTATGAGCTTACCGCGGCCAATCAGAGAAAGGTCGACGCGGCTGCCTCCGCACTCAATGATGCGATCGCAGTGCTTTCCTATCTCCCGGCTGATATTTCCGAGCTCAATACGGTTCTCTACCAGGCAAAGATGATGCAGGCCGCCGATTATGTGGACTTCTCTGATGTGGAAGAGGCAATCGCGGCAGCAGATGAATTCCTTGCCGGCTCCTATGATATCCGCAACCAGGCCACGATCAACGAGCTTGCCCAGAATCTCTCCACCGCAATTGCGGCGCTGGCTCTGGCGCCGGCCGATTTCACGGCGATCGATAACGCCATTGCAGCCGTACCGAAGGATCTCCATAATTACACGGAGGCCTCCGTCGCAGCCCTCAATGCTGCCGTTAATACTGCAAAGGAAGCGAAGAACACCATCACCCGCGAAGACGCTGACTGGCAGGCCCAAGTTCAGGCGTATGCGCAGGATGTGCTGGATGCCATCGCAGGCCTCCAGAAAGCGGACGTTTCCTATGCGGATACCGCGCTGCTTGAAATGGCAATCGATATGGTAGACCTTTACTATCCGGCCGACTATGTGGACTTTTCCGGTGTTGACGCCGCTGTTGCCGCGGCACAGGCACTGCTCAATGCGAAGCCCACAGCTGACCGACAGGATGAAGTCGATGCCGCCGCAATGGCGATCTTCGACGCGATCGGCGCACTCGAATGGGCATAAGGAGCAGACGCTCACTTTTTATGTGAACCCCTCCAAATAGAATACCGCGCCGGAGCGCAGTGACAAAAGCCCTTCGGCGCGGCATTGCCCAAACGGCCAACCGATTTTGATTCAGAAAGAGGTGTTTTCACTCTATGGCAAAAACCAAAAAAGCGTTTTCCGCAAAGCGCGTGCTTGCGTTGGCGCTGGCGCTGATCATGGCGCTCTCCGTCATGCCGGCGGCCTTCGCGGCGGACGTAACAGGTCCGGTGCAGCGCACGGAAGGAAACCTGGTAGGCGGCGTTGACGCCGGGCATTACGTATCCTTCCGCGCTAACTTCCAGAATATGACCTTCATCCAAACAAAGGATAACGAAGCCTTCCGCTTCCAGTTCTGGATGGATGCGAAGAAGAATGCCGGCGTCAACTACGGTTGGATTTACAACCGCAGCGCTGATCAGCCGCAGACGCTATCCACCCCGATTGGTAAATCCTTCTCCGTCACGTGGGATAGCTATATTGGCGGCCTCCCCGGCAATCTGTTCGGTGGAAATGACTGGACAGGGACCACCATCACTGTTGATTTCGTTGGCGATGGCGGTAAAGTGTATGATACTGCGCTGCGCGTTTATTACGATGGGCGCGGCACTGCTAGCGCTGGCCAAACCTGGTATACCTATGACATCCCGCTCACCGTCACCGTCATTGACAAGCGCGCCTTGAATTCCGCCATCAGCGCCGCCAACGCGGCCGCAGCCGATGCGGAGTATTACACGGAGGCTACTTTGGGCCGACGTGACCGCGGCGCTTGCCAACGCGCAGAAGGTTGCGGGCGATGTGATCGAGACGCAGTCCGTCATTGACCGCTATACCACCGCCCTTCAAAACGCGGTGGACTCCTTGGAGTATCAGGATGCCAACTATACGGCTCTTGACGCTGCCAAAGATGCGGCCGAGGCTATTCTCAATAATGAGAAGGCAGACGATACCTACACGATCGCAACAATGGCCGCCCTTCGCGAGAAGTATGAGGCTGCGCAGAACATCCCCACCACAGGCTGGGATATCCGCAACCAGAATGCAATCGATAAAGCTGCAAATGAGCTCAGCGCCGCAGTTTCCGGCCTTGTAAAGTTTGCAAACTATGCAACCATGCAGGCGGCTGTTACCGCGTTTGAAAAGCTCAACGCCGAATACTATGGTCCGGCAGATCTCGCTGCACTGAAGGTCAAGGTGGACGCCGCTAAGCAGGAAATGCTGCGCGAAAACCGCCCGACATCACAAAGCAGGCAGATGTCACCACCCGCGCCACGGCTCTTCTGAAGGAGATCACCTCCCTTCAGAAGCTCCCGGCAAGCTACGATGCGTTTAACGCTGCTGTTGCCGCTGCAAAAGCGAAGATCGAAGCCTCCGACTTCCAGAATTATACCAGCGCATCCGCAAAAGCCCTCAGCGATGCGTATCTTGCCTCCGCCTCCATTGAGACAGGCAAGGACATCACCTATCAGGCGACCATTGACGCCGCCACAAAGGCTATCAACGACGCGCTCGCAGGCCTGACCCTCAAGGGCGCCGATTATCCCGCTCTCGACGCTGCCATTGCCAATGCGCAGGCGCAGCTCGACCGCACGGATATCGGTGATTTCACGGATGATTCCGTGAACGCGCTGCGTACCGCCCTCGACGCCGCAAAGGCAGTCAGCCGCAAGCTGACGGTCGACCAGCAGCAGGTCATCACGGACGCCACGGACGCCCTGCTTGCCGCAACTCGCGGCCTGGCCCTCAAGGGCGCTGATTACACAGCGCTTGACAAGGCGATCTCTGACCGTGAGGAAGAGGTAGCCGCCGCGAAGGAAGCGGGCATCTACACAGACGCCTCCATCTCCCGCGTGGAAACGGCAATTGCCGCGGCAAAGGCGGTTGACCGCACCCTCTCCGTGAAGGAGCAGACCCAAGTTGACGATGCGCTTGCAGCTCTGAATGCCGTTAAGCTTGAGAAAAAGCCCGCCGACTACAGCGCGCTCAACGACGCCATCAAGGCTGCTCAGGATACGCTGAATAACGCAGGCGACGAGTATACCGAGGCTTCTAAAACTGCGCTGAGCAATGCCATCAAGGCCGCCCAGGCAGTTGTAGCCGCTAAGTATGATGTTACACAGCAGCAGAAGGTAGACGATGCGGTTGTAGCGCTTGAGAGCGTAAAGCTCATCCTGAAGGATGCGGATTACAGCGCGCTCAACGATGCGATCAAGAATGCGGAAACCTTCCTCGCAGATCCGGATACGGAAAAGCTTTACACAGAAGAGGCCATTCAGGCTGTTAAGGATGCGCTTGACGCTGCCAAAGCAGTGGAAAAGGATCTCGACATCCTCCATCAGGATGAGATCACCGCGGCAGCCAACACGCTGGTAAATGCTGTTGAGCAGGCCAAGGGCGATTTCAACGCGGCTGACCTCACCGGCCTTCAGAAGGCTGTTGACGCCGCCAACGAGAAACTCGCAGCCGCCGATATTGAAGATTACACGAAGGATTCCCGTGACGCTCTTGCCGAGGCGATTGCTGAGGCAGAAGCTATGATCGAGCGTATGCCCAACATCACTGAGCAAGACGCTGTGAACGCGAAGGCCGCGGCTCTCAACGCCATGACGCTCACGCTCAAAGGCGCTAACTATGAGGCGCTTGATATTGCTATCGCCAAGGCAAATATCGCCTACAACGATGCAAAGGCCAGCGGGCAGTATACGGAGGAATCCCTGGCACAGCTCAAAGCCGCTATCGATTATGCAGAAGTCCTGAGCCGCAGCCTGACCATTAAGCAGCAGGAGATCGTGGACGATGCGGAGAAGGCTCTGAACGTAACGCTCGTCTACAAGGGCGCCAATATGGATGCTCTGAACGCCGCAATTGCTAACGCGAAAACAGCGCTCAACGACGCCCACATCACCAACTACACCGACGCCTCTGTTGCAACCCTCCGGGCCGCCTTGGAAGAGGCTGAAGCGCTCGTAAAGAGCAACCCGGATATTACAAAGCAGGATGCAGTGAATGCGATGGCCGCCTCTCTCAGCGCGATCAAACTCGTCCTCAAGGACGCTGATTTCACCGCGCTCGACGCAATCATTAAAACCGCTGCTGATAAGCTTGCTTCCCCTGATATCAACACCTACACGCCCGACTCCGTCGCCGCTCTGAAGGCAGCCCTGGAAGAGGCGAAGAATATCGACCGCGACCTTTCCATCCTCGATCAGGCCGATGTGGATGCTGCTGTTGCAAACGTCCAAAAAGCACTCGACGCGATGACGCAGTATGACGCGCTCACCTCCGTGGCTATCACCAGCGGCGGTAATGTAGTCGACGGCATCCTGTATGTCAAGGTTCCGTGGTACAAGACCTACAAGAGCCAGTCCGTGGAAGTCGGCTTCCAAGTGAACGCCGGTGCCGACGTGAAGAGCGTAAGCTGGAACTATGCAAACTGGTCCATCGACAAGCCGGAAGCGACGATCGAAACCCCCACTGCCAACACGACGGTCATCCGCCCGAACGGCAAGGGCATCGGCGCCCGCTCCTGCTGGATCACAGTTACGGTGGAGGATTTCTATGGCAATACCGTTACCTCCTCCCCCATCAAGGTCCGCTTCTATAACTGGAATTGGCAGATCAAATGAATGCGTTCAGGCCGCTTTTCAAAGCATCTGAACATTAACTAGGGGTTCCCCGCCGGATATGTTTCCGGCGGGGGATTCCTTTTTTAATTGCCTGAAAAGGCTTCGTTCCGTCCGTTCTTGCGTTCACACTTTCACACAATCGATCAAAACGTCTCTCCAAAGTGCCAACCGCGCCATTTTCCCCTGCCAAAAGCCTATAAAATCTTGCTAATTCCATGATAGTATGGTAGAATAAAGTGTTTCGAGATATAGTCATTGGAGGGTTTCATATGTCAGGACATTCCAAGTGGAGCACGATCAAGCGCAAGAAGGAAAAAACGGACGGCCAGCGTGCAAAAATCTTCACGAAAATCGGCCGTGAAATTGGCGTAGCGGTGCGGGAAGGCGGGCCGGATCCATCCTCTAACTCCAAACTGCGGGATGTGATTGCAAAGGCGAAGGCCAATAATGTGCCCAACGATAATATCGACCGCATCATTAAAAAAGCAGCCGGTGAAGGCGGCGCGGATAATTACGAAGAGATCGTTTATGAAGGCTATGGCCCCTGCGGAGTCGCCGTTATTGTGGAAACGCTCACAGATAACCGCAACCGCACCGCCGCTGATATGCGCCATTATTTTGATAAATACGGCGGAAACATGGGCCAGACAGGCTGCGTCGGCTTTCTGTTCAACCGGCAGGGCGTTATCGCCATCGAGATGGAAGGCCTGGATGAAGAAAAAGGTTATGGAAGATGCGCTGGAGGCTGGCGCAGTCGACTTTTTGACGGACGAGGATGTTTTCGACATCCGCACGGATCCAAGTGATTTCACCGGCGTGTGCGATGATCTGGAAGCCAAGGGCTATACCTTTGTTTCCGCTGAAATCGAATATGTTCCCACTACCTATACGAAATTGAGCGATCCGGATGATATCAAAAACATGGCCAAGATGCTGGAAATGTTTGAGGATAACGACGACGTTCAGAATGTTTGGCACAATTGGGAGAACGCCGACGATGCAGAGTAATCTCCTCCTCCTGCTTCCCAATTCATGAATCAGCAAGGCCCGCCGCAAACAATCACTTTGCGGCGGGCTTTATTGCAGTTGACGAAGAGAAGAGAATCCCTTATGATAACACTATCAGAAAAAAGAAAGGAATGAGAAAATGAAAAGGATTATCTGTGCCGTATTGGCTGTTGTGATGATCGTTTCACTTGCCGGCTGCGGCGGAGAAAAGCCGGAAGAAGTCGTCGAGCGAGTCACCCAAGCCATTAAGGAAGGCAAGATGGAAAGCGTCAAGGAGAATATCGATCTCAATACCCTGGAGAGCTTGCTCCCGGATTCGGGGAGCGAAAGCACCAAAGCGGCAACGAGTGAAGAATCCCTAATTTCGGGTGGAAAAGCCTCCTATTTCCCGATTGACGATACGCTGGGCAAGATTACGGTCAAGATCCTTTCCTCTGAAAAGGATGGCGATCATGCCACCGTGAAGGCAGAGTGCACCGCCGTGGACCTCACAGAGTTCCTTAAGGGCTATATGCAGAAGAGCATGGAAAATGCGCTCGATTTCACAAAGGATGACGCCGCAAAGGACGCAGCACTGAACCAATACGCCGCCGATTATTTGGCGCAAGAGGATGTGCCGATGAAAACGACCACGGTGGATATTCAGCTTGTAAAAGCCGATCAAACCTGGAAAATCACTTCTACAACTGAATATCTCGACGCGCTGACCGGCGGCTATCTGTCGGCTGTCAAATCCTTGGCAGACAGCTTCGGTGGATAAAGCGGTTTAAAATTGGCCCTGAAATGCCCTGTAAGGAATTTGAGCCTAAAAAGCAAAAAAAAGATTCCTTAAAAATTTTTAAATTTTTTTCAACAGGGTGCCGGCGAATTTAAATGCATTGCGGAAATGGAAAGCACCGACGAAACAGAGTGCCGTGTTGCATTGGGTTTTTCCGGGCCAAGCAGGTAAAAACGACGGCAAAGCTTGATCAGACCGCCAAGGCACTGCAAAGCGCGACCAGTTAATTTCAGATAGGAAAGCGGATTTCACACGCTTTCCTATTTTTATTGTATGCTGAACAGGAATGACCTGTCCAGCATACACTTTATACATGGAGATTTGCAAAAGTTTTGTCACGTGTCTCAAATCTTTTTTTCAGAGGGAGCAATGCTTTATAAGAGATTATCAATCTTGTTTGATGTGCTGTTCCACAAGAATGGGACCTTTGGTCGCAATTTCCAACTCATATGGAGAAATTTTTTGAGTACATCCCGTTCAAGCTCCTCAATTTTGACAAGGTAATGAAACATCTCTCTTTATTTGCCGGGCTGCTTCTGATATTTTCCTTGACCGCAAGCATCATTAATCGCTGTGCGAGCTCGCAAACCTCTGCATATTCCTCCACAATTTTATCGCCTGGGCAGAGCGCCTGAAATAGCTTCATCAAAAGATTGGCCCGCTCCTTGACGAAATAGAAGGAATTGACATCAATTTCAGTATAGTTGCCGCTCTTGATAAGCTCCCCCATCTGGACGAAGCAGCCTTGTCGTTTGCTTTTGCTCAGGCGCAAGCAATGCCTGACCTGTTTTCGTATTTTCCCCATACGGACTGGCTCCTGCGCCCTGTGCGGCAGAAAAAAGGCTTGCAAAATTCATCTCCCCTTTTCTCAGGGAAGAAGGTGGGACGTCAATTGCCCTGGCAAAATCGTGATAGGAAACTTCCTGAAGATCAAAATTCCGTTGGCTATTTCGAAAAATAAAGGAAGCTGTATGAAAAACCTGCTTTTCGTCGTCGTAGCCATACACCATGATATCATGATTGCGGTCAAAACAGCCGTATACTTCGCGGTCAGGAATATAGCGTTCATTTACCATAAGCATCAAATAGCAATTTTGATCCAATGCCGCTTTCATTACTTCTACCGCTGTTTCCGGCATCAATTCTATTTTTTTTACAACGAAAACAATGCTTTTTTACATAGTAAGCTTTATAATAGTTCAGAATCTCAGCCCAATAGCTTGGAATTAGATAATGATTATAAACCAAACCATCTATTGAATAACCATATGCTTTTATAATCCCAAGATAGAATGCCGTAATGTTGTAAACGGCAACATCGGGATGACGGTTCATCGGTAGCTGCATAACTCTGCATCCTTTTCATTTATTTTATTTTGGAAAATAGAGTGAATTCACAAGCCTGCATAAGTGTGGGGAAGCATACAACCCCCTATGGGGTGATATGCCAAATCAAATATTCATCTGTTTTTCAGAGGATTTCAGAAAATCGACTACCAGCTTTTTCAGCGGCATTAGGTCGTTGATTTTTTTACACATACGTTTAATCTTACGCGCATCCGTTTCTTTTCGAATGTCGTAGCCGGACATAAAATCATAAAATTTATACAGATAATATTCAGTGTGGTTCAAATGGAATGGATTATATTGCTCCATCAGCTTCTCGGACCCTGTATAATGCGAAAACTCTGACTCATCCCTCGTGAGAGGCTCTGTTAACTCATAAGCCAAATGATTTTTTAGTTTAACACGCAGGCCATCCACATAAACTACCTCAATTTTTTTTTCGTAAGGCAAAATTAAATGCCTGCTCTACTGTTTCTATGATCGGCTCGCCCCTATCATTGAGCGATGTATTACAAACGATTGGTATACCAGTCCTTTCATAAAAATTCTGGATTACATGATAGAGTGCTTCGTCACTTTCCTGATTGATCGTCTGCACGCGGGCGGTCAAATCTAAATGAAGGATTGCAGGCACCAACTCTTTTTTCTCTTGGCGTATCACAAAATTATTCAGCATATAGGGGGATGGATATGCATTTTCAAACCATTCCTCCAAGAAATCCTCTAGTATGATCGGTGCAACCGGTCGCCACCATTGACGCTGCTTATAGAGGTTAATGAGATCTTTATTCCTGATGGATCTGGGGTCTGCAATGATACTGCGGTGCCCCAATGCTCTCGGCCCTGATTCTGACTGCCCGTCATACCACACGATCGGACCATCCATCAAATCCTGCACGGGATCGCCCTGATCGGAAACCGAATCAATAAACGACCTTATCCTTTCACCGCACAGGATATTTGCCGCGGGATACGCATTTCCATAAAACGCGTTTTCAAATTGAAATTCAAAAGATGGATCGTCCCGATAAAAAGAATAAAGCCCAATTCCAACAGAAAGCCCAGAATCGCTGACGCAGGGAACCGACAGAAAATTCTTGAACTGATATTTTTGCATCAAATAGGTGTTTGTCGGACAATTAAGAGCATAGCCACCGCCTAAAAGAACACATTCCTGCCCACGCAACCCATACTTCTGCAAGATGGCGTCTATTTCCTCCTCAACAACATGGATTGAAAATGTTTGAATGAGCTTCATGACCATGCTGATCTTGTTTTCTTCCTCCGAAAACCTCGGATCAAAACCGCTAAATTTAATGCCGGCATCCTCCGCGCTGTAAGCCATAATCCGATCCGCCAGCTTCTGAATTTGCAAAAAAAACTTTTTCGCTGCTTTTGCGGTCATAAATCTTGTCGACAAAAAGTCGTTTTCCAGTGTTACAGACTCAGAGGCGGAGGCCAACGCCATAAGCGTCCCCTCCCGCAAGTGGAAAATGCGGGTTGCCGCCGTCCAGTACATACCGGGAGAAGCAACTGGAAACACCTCTATATTTCCACGGATAGATACAGCACCGCAATAATATTTCTTATCTCTGGAGCTGCCGTCCAGCACGATGTCAGGAGCTCCATCCATGGCCAGAGCTACTACCGTTTCGTTGTGAAACAGTTTGGTATCCGATAAAAGAGAGGCGTACAAATGAAAAATCGCATGGTTAGAAATATCCGGATACTGATGTACGGCGGCCAAACATGCTGATCGCTCACTCGGACAGGGGTCTCCAAAGATCTCGACGATATCAACCAGTGACAGCCCATATTCCGCAAGCCTTTTCTGAATAAAGCCCAAGTAATCATCCCGGCTGAAAAAAGCAATAGAATGCTGTTTAAAGCCTGTAAAGCGCTCTAATTCCCAATGGCGCAGCAGCGTTACCCGTTTGGCTTCCTTATACCACAAAGCCATATTATGGTCGTGCCGCTGTGAAATCTGAAGCATATTTGCAACTGGGTCCACTTCAGAATAAACAGACAGATAATATCCATTTTTCATATCGTATCACCGTACCATTTCTTATAAAAGTCTACTGCACCGGCCATTTGCTCCGGCTCGTAAAGATGAAATGCGGGGTGGCGCGTATCTACATATATATCCAGCCCAAGCACCGATGCGCGCAAACAAAAATTATAGTCCTCACTGATAATCGTCGTACTCGGAATCACACTGTAATCGAGCCCCTTTTCAATGCAATCCCGGCTGATACAGCAGCATCCGCATGCGCCACCTACTTGATATACGCCGGGTACGGCAAGCTTTTCAAAAACAAATTCATCCTGTAAAGCTTTTTTCACCCTGCTGACATGCTCTCCAAAATATTCTCTATAAGCAAAATCCCAAATATCATACAACCATACATTGGGATGGTAGCCTTTTTCGTATGTTGGTCCAATGAAGCGGTGATATGATGCTTTTCTGCTCCAGCAGCATCTCAGGAAGGGAATCCGGATGCAGAATGATATCCGAATCGATCGTCAGCAAAAAATCCCATTGCATTGGCCGGACGGCCTGAATCATCCTGTTTCGCAAATGTACCATTTTCAGGATCTTCTGTGGTGTCCAGTCATGAACACAATCCGTATGTTCCGATTCCGACCGCGCGATAAAAACATCGCATTGGTAGGGAGCTTGCACCATTGTTTTTTGGAAGGAATACAGCAGCGCAGTAGATTGACGCTCGACATTGTCATCTGCGAAATAATAAGCGATCTCAATTTGGTTACGGTATTGAATGGCAAGTGCGCTGAGGCTTTTCAGAAAAAGGCCTAACACCTCCGGATTTTGTCGAATTGGCGAAATAATCATGACTTTCATTCAGCTACTCCCCTGCCCGATTTGTCTTTTCCATATCAAGGAGAGCAAGCAATCTATAAAACCGCCTCACATCTTTGGGATTGCGCAAATCAATATCCTTAAAAATACAGTAAAATTCAAAGTAATATTTTAGCAGATTGGCATCTAGGCCAACCGGATTATACTGTGCGACTAAGCGCCTCCTTTCCTCGCCGTCAAATTGGTCAAAATACTGGGTATTTCTTGGATAAAGCCCTTTTCGCGGATAATCAGACTGATTTTTCAGCCGAATCCTCAACCCATTGATATAAACGGTACAATTGTTTGGATATACAGAAATGAAGGCACTCCGATGCTGTATTTACGATCGGTTCACCGCGATCGTTCAAAGAGGTATTGCAGATCATCGGCACACCAGACGATCGATAGAATGCCGATATCAGTCGATAAAGCCTTTCATTTGACTCTCTGTTCAGCGTCTGCACACGGGCGCTCTGGTCCAAATGTAAGATCGCCGGCACCAACTCAGCCTTTTCCTGACGGATTCGGAACGTATGCAGCATATAGGGTGAGGCGTAAAAGCCTCCTCAAACCACTCTCCGACCTTCTCTTCCAGGATAATGGGAGCAACGGGCCGCCACCATTCTCTTTGCTTGATCTGATTCAGTAGCTCCTTTGTCCGCTCCTGCCTTGGATCGCCAAGGATACTGCGGTGCCCCAAGGCACGCGGCCCGATCTCTGCCTCACCGTCAAGCCATCCAACCGGGCCTTCTTCCAGATCCTGCACGAAAATAGACTCATCCAGCGGTGCAATGCTTTCAATATATTGATTAAATTCCGTTTGGACCTTCTGATCAAAGCAGGAGGTTTCTCCATAAAATGCATTTTGCAGCTTGAAATGAAAATTTGGATTGCGCAGATAAAACATCATTAGCCCAATCCCATACGAAATTCCGCAATCACTTACACAGGGCGGGGACGTAAAGCCGCGAAACCCAAATTCCTTCATGAGCTTAGAGTTGGTCGGGCAGTTCAGCGCATATCCTCCTGTAATCGATAAATAGGACTCTGACGGATCAACAGGATATGTTTCCAGCAAGCTCTGAATATTTGCTACCATTGTACGTTCGGAGATCTCCTGAATAATTTTCATCAGCATGCTGGTTTTATTTTCCTGTTGTGTAAATGCGGGATCAAAGACATTAAAGCGGGTCCCGGCATCTGCCCGTGAACAGAAAACACCTCTTTTTTTAGCCGGTGATAAAGCTTCTGGACATCTAAAATCTTCTGTAGCCTAGAAAAGGAATAGTCCGGAAGGTTATCCATAAAATAAACGCTTTTGCTGGCTGATGCAAGCGCCATCAGAGTGCCCTCTCTGAGCCCCAAATCCGACTTAGCGAGCTCCCATAGAATTCCCGGTGAGGAAATCGCCTTCATCCCCCGCAGTATTCCCTGATTGGATACGGCCCCAAGGAAGGGCATATCTACATAGCGGTTGGAAATATAGCCATCCGGTCCTCCATCCACCGCTAACGCTACGATATTGCTTTTTATGAAACAGCTCTGTATCAGAAAGCAAACCGCTATATAAGTGCGCAACGGTGTGGATTGCGCTGTCTTTCTGCATCTCTGTGAGATATTTTACCGGCTCCTTTTCAAGCTCTGGCGTTCCCCATACTTCCACCAGATCGTCCAGTGTCAGGTCATATGACTTTAGCAGCCCGTTTACAAAGGCCTCCATATCCGATTTTGAAAAAAAGGACAAGGTATGCTGTTTGAAGCCTGTGATTCTCTCCAGTTCCCAATATTTGATGAGCTGAACTTCATTTCCCTCTACATACCATAACGCCAGATTTTCATCATGCCGGATCGGCGTTTTTTCAAGGTATGATAATGGATGGGCAGCAAGATAAGCGGACATATAATAACCGTTTTTCATTTTTTCACCATTCCTTTACCTGTTGGAGCGCCCGAACCTTTTTATAATAGTGCCTGTAGGAGGACAACAAGTTCTCCCGCGAGAAGTAAGGGCTATCCTCATTGATATAAATATGCATTTCCTCAAATGAGATATCTTGCAATGGTTTTTGCGTCTTACTGGAGGTCACTTGGATAAATCGTACAAAAAGAAGGTACATCTGCAAGCGTTACTTGTAGCTCCGAGGGCAGTGGAATCTTATAGGATTCAAAAAACGAATGCTATTATCCCAATCCTCTCCCAAATGCATGTTCAGCAATTGTGCAGCAAGATGGCGTGTGTATTTTGCACCCGGATAGTGATAAATTGGGCCTCCGCCGTCACGATGTTACGGGCAGCGTCCATAAAATAAGTAAATGCGAATTCTTCTGCACAAAGGTACTGATAATGATCTAAAATACAATCCGACAGTTCCAAAACCTCGGATAGCATGCGGTATGATGCATCATCCATCCCTATGACGCCGGAATTGTAGGGGATAAAATCCTTCGATATCGGATACCGGCCACGAAAAATAAAACCTTTTTCCCAAATGTTTTTATAAAAATTCAGCCGCACAAGAGATTCCGCTGTAATCAACCCAGCAGGCACATCGCGGACGACATCCAATCCTTTCTGAACACTGGTACAGGGCGAATGAAGCAGATAGCACTCCCTCAAGGCATCAAAAAGCCCGGTCGGATCCGCCAGCACTAAGGTATCTGTATCCAGAAAAATCAGATCACAATGAAATTGCTCAAAGCAGTATGCCAGGCATTCAATTTTTGCCCTTGGCATGTAAACGCCCTGTAACGTCCAATCATCAACCGTCTGGCTGCTTATCGGCAGTAAAATAAGCTCAGGGTAGGAAGAAACAGGAGCGTACACACCCGGATCATCCGTCACCACCAAAATCCGATACTCCCCAAGGCTGTGTTCTAAATAGGGATGCAGCGTGGCAATGGAGTACATGCTCTCCCTCTTAAACCGGACGTCACCAACTGCGCAGTACACAAATGCTTTCATTTTTGCGCAACCTCTTTCTGAATATATTGAGCAAGGCTGCTCACATTTTCTTCTAGCAAGCGCACAATTTCTACCTCTGAGATCTCCAGATCATACGTATCCTCAACGTTAACAATAATTTTAATAAACAATACCGAATTAATACCAATATCCATAAAACGGCTGGAGAGAAGCACAGGCTCGTCCAGATAGTCTGCTGTATCCTGAACAATACCTAGCACTGTGTTTTCTATATCTGTCATTTTGAAAACCCACCTTTTTATTATTGTGATGGCAGACGCCCTGCTGCAAGCCGCTCCATCGTTACAATCCGTTGCCAATATGCTCCGGCAGCAATCTGATCCTTTTCACACCATTTTCTACGAACCAAAGCCTTTTGATAAATGACGCGGAGCGAATAAAACGCTTGATATATCTCCTCAAGCCGGCAGGAAAGTTCCGAATCCTGCCAATAATGTTCAATAAAATAGCACTGCAACCTTTTCCGATTGATGATATCGTTTAACAATTCACTCTGGTTTTTGATCTGATCCAGCCTGGTCAATGGATTTTCTTCTCTATATGCCTGATAAAGCTCTAACTGTTTAATCGAATGGCATATCCATTTCCTGCTCCACCCCGATTTAGGTTCCGGATTCGCTGCGGTAAGATGCTGGAGCCCTACAAGATGAATGCGATTAAGCGCATATTTTCCGGCGGTGCTTTGAAGCAACTCGTCATAATCCAGCGGAAAAATTCCGTAATTTAGTGTGTTGCGGAATTTACTGTCATAAACGATCATCTGCCGGCCTTGCGTGTCAACGCCTATGATCAGAATAAAATGATACTGCGATTGCGCCCGCACCTCATTGGCATCTGGTTTATGAACGTTTTCAAGATCATTCGTATCCAGAATCACGTAATAATCCTGCTGGATCGCCTTCGTGATCAATGCCGTCAGTTCTTCACGCTGATAAAGCAGCTCGCGCAGCTCAACGCCATATGTGCCCAGCAGTGCATGCAGGCTGATACTCTCCCTGTCGCGGTTGCATAAAAGCCCTTGTGTACGCAAGTACTCAAAAAGTAAACGTGTCCTTATAAAACAGGCCTGGAAGGCCGCAGGAATGCGTATGTAGAATAGTAAAAATAATATTCTGAAAGCAATCCTTGAAATAAATTTCCGGGCACGGTGTAAGCTGAAGTTGTTTATTCACTCTGGTCCTCCGGCAAATTAGCTTTGTGCAATGCGTGTTAATGTATTGAATATATTCTGTACATTGACAAACAGCTCTTCCTTCACTTCATCTTCTGGTAACTCAACCCCATATAAATCTTCAATCTCCACCAGCATTTCAATGCACTTGATCGAGTTTATTCCCAAATCTTTTAAATTGCTCTCCGGAAGAACCGGATGCTGCTCTGTAAAATTTTCTGCGATTTTAATCAAGTCTTCTATTTTCATCATTAATTTCTCATCCTTTCCATGATGGATCAATATAAGCCTTCAGACAGCCCCCGTTGCAGAACCCATTACATCCAAAAGCCCCGGCAGAGGCCCTTCATACAGCAGATTACCGCCCTTTTCGCCGCCTTGAGGCCCAAGATCTATGATATAATCTGCCTGCGATATCACGCTCATATTGTGCTCGATAATAATCAGGCTGTTGCCCGAATCCACTAGCCTACCAAACATCCGCATAATCGCCCTGACGTCCTGAGGGTGTAGGCCTGTCGTAGGTTCATCAAATACATAGAGGATATGCCCTCGTTTTTTTTAATCAATTCCTTTGCCAAACGAAGCCTCTGGCACTCCCCTCCAGACAACGTGTTGAGCATACTGCCCAGCGGCAGATAACCCAACCCAATTTCACATAACACTTTTAGTTTTCGTTCTACTTTAGAAATACTTTTAAAAAAACTCCATAGCCTCTTTTTTTGTCCTGTCATTTTTAGAACCTGTGCGATATTCTTGTTTTGATAGGTCACCTCCAAGACTTCGTCTTTAAATCGCTGCCCACCACAACTCGGGCATATGCTTTGCATGCCCTCCAGAAAAGGCAAACCCGCATCCACCGTTCCCGCGCCGTGGCAGACTTCACAGCGCCCGCCAGGCACATTAAAAGAAAAGCTTTTTTGGTGAGCGTACGCTCAGCTGCTGCTTTTTGATTCTCATATAGCTCTCGTATATTCTGATACACATCGATATAGGTCGCCACGTTAGATCTGGAGTTTCCATATAATGCACCTTGACGGAAGGATACGACGCCATCCAGCTTTCTCCATCCCTCAAAATCCCGTTGCAAGCCTTACCCTGAAAAGCTGCTTCCAAAGCGGGCAAAATTTCATCGAAAACCAACGAGGACTTCCCGCTTCCTGAAACCCCGGTAACAAGCACCATCGCGTTGAGCGGTATATGCACGGTTAAATCCTTCAAATTATTGGAGTCCGCATGCTTTACAGTCAGCAAATCGGAGAAGCTGCGCGCCGGACACGCGGGCAAGTGAAACGTCTCCTCCAGATAGCCCCGTATGATAGATCCGGAAGCCTGTGAAATATTCGCCGCCGGCCCTTGATACACAACCTCTCCGCCTTCTCTTCCTGCACCTGGGCCAATTTCGACGATATAGTCCGCGGCGCGGATTACCTGTGTATCATGCTCTATTACGATCACAGTATTGTCCCTTTCGCGCAGGGCACGCATTGCGTCTATCACCCGGTTCGTATCATCCTCATGCAAGCCGGCAGTCGGTTCATCCAGAATATAAATGATTCCAGACAATTCAGAATCCAGCATCTGTGAAAGCCGGATTCTCTGCATTTCTCCACCTGACAGCGTCGGGCTTGCCTGCATTAGCCTCAGACACCCAAAATCAAGATGAACGATTCCTCCAGCTTTTGAATTATCAGATCGGTTAATACGCTTCCATATTTCAATCTATCAATTTGTTTCAGCCATATGAGTAAATCCTCAAAAGGCATTTCCAGCAACCCGTGCAGCGTTTTTCCGGCGAACAGCACGGCTTTCGTCTTTTCAGAAAGACGTGTCCCGCCGCACTTTCGGCATTTGGATTTGACAATATATGGCCCATAGCGTTCCACAAAATCGGGCTTATCTAAATTTTTAACATATTGATCATACACTTGATGGATAACACCCGGAAACGCGCCATTTAGGGTGGATTGCGGCGGTTCACTATCCGGAAAGTATTGGGTGAACGCCTGATCCTGGCAACCATAAAAAGATATGCCTGTGCAGGAGGCGACAGTTTGCCAATCGCTTCATCCTCACGGAACGGGAAATGATAATACCGAGCGGCACGTTTTAAAAATCTGGGTAAAATTCTTGATATCGTTGCTCCACCAGCTTCGCACGCCGCCATCTAATATGGATCGTTCCCAATCAATGAGCAAATCCTCCTCCACCCGATATTCTTTCCCCATTCCTCCGCAAGCCTCGCAGGCCCCCTGAGGTGTATTAAACGAGAAATCTGACGGGCGAAAATGCGGCAACGGGGCGCCGCATCCTATGCATCTTTTGGGACTTCCCGCCCGATCTCCCCATACAGCAGTATCCGTATGTTGGGACGGCAGATTTTCAGTTCCGCATTCTGAGCAGCGGATCACGCCCCAATTCGCGTAAAGATAGCGCAACAAATCTAAAATTCCAGTCATCGTGCCAAGAGTAGAACGAGGATTTCTATTTTGATACCCCTGTGAGATGCTGATAACCGGTGATATATTCTTTATGGCATCCACTGCCGGCTTTTGAAACACTTTTTTCATTTTCATCTACATAAGTCAGGTATTGCCGCATACACTCGTGCTGCAATACATCCATTACCAGCGTGGATTTTCCTGAACCAGATACTCCGGTAATCACTGTCAACCGCCCTCTTGGAATGCGAACATTGATGTTTTTTAAATTATTTTCCCGTGCTCCCTGAATGATAATATCAAACATCAAACATCCTGCCTCCCCTCAAGTTGTAACATACTTATCCTTCTGAATACGGTACAGGCGAGCATAGATACGATCCTGCCGCATCAACTCTTCATGGCTGCCGGTTTCCACCACCTGGCCTTGATCTAAAACAATGATCCTGTCTACCGCCCTCGTCATGGTAAGCCGATGCGTGATAATAATTGTAGTCGTCTCTCTTGATAAATGAAGTATTTTTTGGGTTAATTCATATTCTGAATAGGTATCGAGTGCGCTGGAAAACTCGTCAAGCAAAATATTGGGGTTGTCAGAGTATACGCATCTGGAAAATGCCAGCTTTTGCTTTTCGCCACCGGAAAACATCAGCCCTTCCTCATCGAATTCCCGGGTGACTCCAGCCTGTACGCCTTTGCCAGCGGCGCCTATTTTGGAGCCTAGTCCGCATTCTTCCAGCGTATCTTCCACCTTTTTCAGCGCTTGGGCATCTTCTACGCAATCCATTGCCACATTTTCGCCTACTGTTGTGGCGTAAAGCTGAAAATCCTGCATCAATGAGCTGTAAACCAACTTTCGATACTCATCCAGAGGATATTTCTTAATATTGATCCCATTGACAAAGGATTTCACCCCTCTCCGGGTCATAGAGGCGTAGAAGCAGTTTATACACAGTTGTCTTGCCGGCCCCGTTATACCCTACCAATGCAACTTTTTCTCTCTTCTCAACTGCAAAGCTAACGTCTTTCAGTGCATAACCCTCCACATTGGGATATCGGAACCAAACACGCCGGAATTCAATTTTGATCGGGCCCGGCTCCAGCCGACATGGATGGCTGGGAGATTTTTACTTCGTTGCTGTAATCAAAAAAGCCTCGTACTCTTTCGATATATAAGCTATGCGCCTGAAGATTATTGACTTCCCCGAGGATCTGTGAAATTCTCGCCTTTAGAGGAGACAAGCCGTTCCAAAGCCCCAAAAACGATCCGGACGTATATTTGCCCACCACCAGCACCATATAGGCCAAATAGGAGATCACACCGAACTCCCCCACCAGCTTCTGCAAAAAAGTGCTGATCATATAGACCGCCAACTCACGCCTTCCATACTTTTCATAGATCTCGTGCAAATTCTTTTTGGATTCCTGGAATTTATCATACAAAAGCTTTGATACATTGGTAAGACGAAAATCTTTTGCAAACCTGCTAAGGAAAAAACACGGTTCACATAATCCATCTGCCGGTTAAAAAACACCCCTGTGTTGTATGATTGATTCACAATTTTATTGATTTTATTTGCAAATAAGCATCCAATCAGGAAGGCCAGCAACGCAAAAGGGATGATTACCGGATCCATCGAGGCAAACGTCAGCCCCAGACAGGCGGTCACGACGATCGCAATCGTCAGGTTGGTAACGGTTGTGAATACCTTCCAGATCAAATCGTTCATTTGATTGATCGTGTAGGTCAGTTCGTTATAAAAATCGGTATTATCGTAACATTTCAGATCCATCTGGATTGCTTTGTCGAAAACCATTGTTGTCAGGCGCTCACTGATTTTTGTCTCCGCCTGCTTATGCAAATATTCGTTAAACAGGGCGCCGTTGATCGTGTTGACAACCTGAAGAGAAACATAATACACCACCGTAATGATCAGCAGCTGCCTGAAAAGGGGACCCGTCAGATCCGGAGCTTTCGCGATCTTTTCAACGGTGTCTACGAGGTATTTTACAAAGTAAACGTTGCCTATCACGTTGTACATTACCCCACATAGCACCTGAAAGAGGATGGAAAAAGTTCCAAATAGCGGAACTATACGAAAAAACAGCTTGAGCATATACCAGTTATTCTGGAGAATTCTTTTAATTTTCATAACCCACCCCGCATAAGCCCTCCTGGCTGTAATACTGAGATTGGATTTCAAACATTTCCGCATACTTCTGATCCAATTCCATTAACTGCGCATGCGTTCCATACTCCACAATCTCGCCATCTTCCATCATATAAATCCTATCTGCTATTTTTGCAGATGACAGACGGTGTGAAATAAATAGGACGGTTTTTTCCGCTGCAATATTCTTGATATTTTCAAAGAATTTCGCTTCTGCCACAGGATCCAATGCGCTGGTTGGTTCGTCTAAGATAAAGATATCATGATCTGTCAGATAAATTCTGCATATTGCAAGTGCCTGTGACTGCCCCCCTGACAAGAGAACACCATCTTCCGACAGCTCACGGGTCAGCTGCGTATCCATTCCATCCGGCAGTGCACGAATTTTATTTTCTAAGCCAAACTCTCGGATAATTTGGGAGATTTCTTCCTCACTTTTGCTTTCGCCGCCTAAAAACAGGTTGTTCCGGATCGTATCGGCATACAGGTTAAAATCCTGAAAAACAATCCCAAACCGGTCTCGGTATACCTCAAGCTCCAGCTTGCGGATATCAAGGCCGTTATAAAGAAGCTGACCCTGATCAGGATCATACAGACGCAGCAACAGATGAACAAGCGTTGTTTTGCCCGAACCATTTTTCCCAACGAGCGCAATCTTTTCCCCTTTCTTAATGTTCAGGTTAATATGATGCAGAGCGTCCTTGCTCATGCTTTGATACCGAAAGGAAACGTTCCGAACTTCAAGCTCTTCGAATTTTCCCGGCCGAACCGCATCGGGAATGCTGACAATGCGGGGCTCATATGCCATAAAAGTTCGAAATTTTTCAATATACAAGCTGTTTGCCATCAATTTATTGACGGAATTGACAAATGCAACACTTCGATAGCTAAATTCCGCAAGCGCGCTGATCATCGGAAAATAGAATGCCACGCTCAGCGTTTTTGTATTACAATTTTATATACGGCGATTAATGTTGCCACACATGTGGTCAGGCCAAACCCAAAGAGCAGAGACGCAGCATTCAGAAGGGCAACCTTCTTATATTGCTGTTGATTCAAATTCCGAATGCCGCGCGCCCCTTCTTTTATCATTCCGCGCAATGGCCGCGCAACTTCGGTAATCCTCAGTTCCTTTGCATATTCATGCTGTATTAGCACACGATTGATGTATCCCAGCTTTCTTTGATACGGAATGACCCGCTTCGTGTAGAGAAATACTTCCTGATTGATGCGTTTACCAAGATATAAGCTCAGCAGCAGGAAAAAGAAGGAAAGCACTACAATGCTGACATCAACGAACCAGAAAAACGCCATCAGGATGACCACGCCGACGCCCATGCCTAACGCACTGAAAACATCACCCAAGATCTCTGTGCTTTTTGTGGGAATTTCACCGATCGAATAGACAAAATTATCATAATATTCCGGATCGTCATAGCATTTATAATCGAGCGTATTGACCTTTTCATAAATCATGGTTTTAATCGCACAGGTAATTTTCAGATCTGACTGCTTGATATAGATCGTTCGATACCAACCGCCAAAAGCCTCCACGAGAAGGCCGCATATCGTCACAGCCCCGACTACGGTAATCATAAAGCCGATCGGCTTTTGATCAATAACACACTGCACGAAGTAGGCAAAAAACACCACGGTAAACAGGATATTATAAACATTGGTCAGCACCTCATAGAGCATCGTCATCCAAACGCGGGAAGGAGAAACTTTCATAATCATGCGGATGATATATAGATTATGTCTGATTTGATCGCTCTTTTTCATCCTTTCATCCTTTCTCTGCCTCACAACCGTGGGGGTTCCGTTCAGCTGAATATCTGTTTCTCATCGTTTTTCTGGCAATTCTCCATGCCGCGCGCCCAAAAGCCTGCTTCAAACTGAGGCATCCACCCATGGGCGTTAAAATGACCAAGGCGGTCGATCCCTGCCATAAGCATACCGGAGCGGTCATATCTTCCCTTTGTAATCCAAATCCAATACTCTCGGTCAGGATACTGTCCATGCTGCGCTTTCATTGCTGCTAGGAACACCAAATACCGCTCCAATGTGAAATGAACCCAACCCTCATTGTCGATCGAATGCGCAATGGAGATACCCGTGCTTCGAATACGATCCGGTTTCATCGTTGCGGAAGTGCGAAACCAGAAATCTGCCTGTTCTGTCGTTTCACCAATCAGTGGATCACTAAAAGCCCAGCTGCGGATCCGAAACAGCTCGCCTAACTGCTGCCTACTTACCCCTTTTGGCACACATAGAATGATCTCATTCCTTTCTCTTGCACGCTGGATTTCCTGCTGGGTAAACGGGCATTCCGAAAGTTCAAAGGGCTTTCCTGTTATCGTTTCGATACCAAGGCCTCGATACCACTGATAAAACCAATTGTGGAGTTCCCAGGGATCATTCAACCGATCCCCAATCAATACGGCAAGGCTCTGTGCATCCAATTTTCCAGCAGAAACCAGCTCTTTCAAGAGGCTCATAACGGATTGTTCCAACATTGTTCCACTTCCACTCCCTATACTTTATATATTTCACGCGGCTCCCCTGATACGTAGAATTCGGTTTCTCCAATTTTTTCCACACACAGCGAATGGGGTTGATTGTCTAAAATTTTTTTCACTGAGCAGCTTGCCTGCCGCAAAGCCGTGCATAAATCCATGCCCGTTAAAGCCGCTGATCTGATACAGATTTTCTGCGCCGCCAATGATTGGCCTGCCGTCCGGCGTCTCATCATAATATCCGCTCCATTGGGCACAAACGCTTGCCTCGTGCAGGAGTGGAAACCATTCAACTGCCTTTTGGGCATGTGCCAAAAAACCAATTGTAATCGGTTCGTATACGATCAGACAGATTCGGCTCGTAAGGGCGGTTATATTGCGTCAGTATTCCTCCTCCTTCTTCATGAGAGCCAATTCCTAAATCGGGATAAATCGCAACCGGGAACGCTTTGCGGATCCCCGGCAGCGGATCCGTTACAAAAAATCTGCTGAAAAGCCCGCGCAACTGGCAGGTCAATCCCAACCATGCGTGATATATCGCTACTCCATGGACCGGCAGCGTTGACCAAACGGGAAGTATAGAATGTATCCCCGTGTTCTGTCTGTAAAACAAAACCGCTCCCTTTTCTTTGTATGCCGGTAACGCACGTGCTGCACAGGAGCGAAACCCCCGCATATTGTAATGCGTCCGTCAAAAAAACCACTTGATGGACATCCAGGATCCCCCTCCTCGGCGCCAAAGGTAATAAACCGTACGCCTTCATACTGAAGCCGTGGTTCCCTCTGAGCAAATTCTTCCCCCTGGAACAGACTCACTTCTACACCCAGCGCCTTCTGCAAATGGTAAGCCTCCAAATAAGATTGCTCCCTTTGCCGGTCTGTGATGAAAAACGCATATCCACATCGATTCAATTGAAAGGATATTCCCGCTTTTTGCCCAGTTTCCTGCATCAGACTCCAACTGAGCTGGGATAAGCGGATATTCATCTCATCCGCAAATTGGTATCGAAGCCCTCCGGCGCACCGCGTTGTGTTATATCCTCCGAAATAAGGTTCCCTGTCAACCACCAAAATGCGCTTCATTCCGCCTTGATTCAGATAATACGCTGTGCATAACCCCATGATCCCCGCGCCGATAATCACAGCCTCATACTGCATCCGCTTTCTCTCCTTTCATAAACGCCTCTAAAAATGCAGGGATCCGGCAGGTTTCCGGCAGTTTATCAGGATAGATTTCCCCTTCTTTTTCACTAATTGCAGCTTTCACTTTTACCACATATGCGGTCTGTTTCCATGAGCTGTTCCATATCATAGATACGATAACCTGCATTCTCCTGAAAGACAGTATAGACACCGCAATCTGTCAGAATGACTCCTCCGGATATGTTCTCACTGATATGTACCACGCTGTAGAAAAGCAATGCCCTAGATTTAGCATCTCCTGTTTTGCATCGTATTACCTGATCTGCTGTCATAATACGGTGGTTTTCTACAAAAATCGATTCCTCCCGGCATTGATGCAGAAAAAGAAGCGTACCATTTCTACCATAGCGCATTGCAAACGCCTGAACCAGCTTACTTTTTACACTGACATAAACATACACCTGCGGGTTAGGTACAAAAAGGGACTGAAAAGCATAAACGGCCCATGAAAAAATCGAATCCGGAAACTGTTTGCGGTATTGAAATATCGCTCGGCAGAAATGTCGGCTTGATTCTCTTGGATTCCCCTGCGGAGAAAGCTGAAATGCGGCCTGGCCCGAAGCCTTCGCCCGGGTCAAAAGATGCTCCAGCTCTTCTGTGTGAAATGAACCGGAAATCTTATTGAGAACGCAAAGCGGGCCGTCCTCTTGTTCAAACAGAACAGTTTTCCGAGCGCTCGCCACCCAGTCGATTCCGAAGGCGCGCTCCGGGGGCATATAGGCAAAATACGGCCGTTCAGAAATGGGGAACGCGTCATTTCTTGAAACCACATAGGTCTCACCCACATCAACAATTAACTTATCCTGACCGTCTAGGCGCAGCTGCATCAGATTATGCAGGGGAATCCGCAGCAGAAAAAGCAGAACGTAGAAAAACGACATAAATGTGTTGCATTCTACCGGTACTTTTTCTTTTTCCTGTACAAATAGGCGCATTCCTCCATACTGAACCATGGAACCACAAATTTGCTTTCCCAGGTGTCTTTCTTTTCCTGCTTATACAGGTTGGTTTCACAGTTGCTGACCATCCAATTATAGATTCGTTGGAACGTACTACAGGCCGTTTCTCTCTCCCGGTAAAGAATATGAGCAACCATATGGGATTGCATCGACATCGCGCAACTGAGCAGCACGGCACATTCAATTTCGGGATGGCTCGCTCTGCCAAGCGCAGAGCGGTGCACCGCCCTGGAATATACTTTTATAGCTGCTCTTTTCCTCATACCCATCCAGCAGCCGGCTAAGCTCCGCGTGATTCCACCAGTCCTCCTCTTCACGGCAAACTCTCTGCAAGATTTCCTGCAAACCGGGGCTCTCCCAAAGCCTTGAAAAAGGGTGGGTGGGTTATAAATCTGCACGATTTTATAATCTGTTTCCTTTATAGGATCTATATAAAACGTAACTGTCTCATGGAATCGATATCCAGTTTGATAAAAAATCTGAATCACACAGGTAATCATGCAGTACGTCCCTTGGGATAATCTTTCCATCTCCACCTCGACAGAACAGATTTCTCTGCGGCAAAAATTATGTTGAAACCATTCCAACAGCATCGTATTTGCATAGGCACTTGCAAGGTGTAGATGTGACGCCCACCGGCCAATGTCGCCACGGAGGATGCAATCTTTTATATCCTGACACATAAAATCTATGGTCCTTTGCGAAACGGTCTGCAAAACAAATCACCTATTCCTTATACTTCCTGACCAGTGCTGCCAAATCATCAATGGAAGAAAAAGCACGGATCAGTTCCTCCTCATCCTCAATAAATATGCCAAATTCCTTTTCGATATCGATAATAATTTCAAGTGCAATCAGAGAATTAATTCCATAGGTATCGATCAGATTTTTTCCTTCCAGTTCGGGAAGCGACAGTTGCTTTTCCAATTGCCTGCTCAAAATTTTACACAAGCCAGCCTGATATTGCTTCAGCTCCATACCAAAAACTCTCCTTCTCATAATAATCCATCTAAAATAGCTACACAGCGCTGATTTCCATGGTACTCCGTAATTTTTTTTGAAAACAGGTGCAGACGCTCCCGATCAATCTCATCCATCGCCATTTGCACCAAACGCTTTAGCTTGCGAGGGCGCAATTCATAAATACTCATCCAATATGCCAGCTGGTTACGCTGCATCTGCTGCGCATTGAACGAGCGCTCAAAATGCTTCCCGGGAATGCAGATGCTGGGTTTTTCGTGAATCAGGCTGGTCAACATCATATCCTGCCCCCCATGAAACACCACGACAGCACAATGCGGCATTACATCCTCGATATTGATGTATTGGACGAATCGGATATTTTCCGGGAGGTCTGTTATAATATCTTCCCTTTCATAATGAAATCCTAGGCTGCACAGCACGTTAAATTCACCATCTCCAAATGCACGGGCAATGATTTCACTGTATAGCTTTGGCGGAATCGCACCTACACTGGTATAAATAAAAATGAGCGGCCTGCCGTCCAGTCTATCCAGCAGCGCGGTGCTATCCCCGCCACTCTGTCGGTTCAGCACGCTTCCTGCAAACTGAACTTGCCGGTAACGGTCAAGGCCGGGTTCTAATTCGGGAATAGATGGATTGATGACGCAATCCGCCCGGTCAAAAACCAGCTCGCATACATTTTTAATGGGCGGCTGGCGGTATCGTTTTAAAATCGGGTTGAAATGATCCGTCAGGTACTCGCCAGCCGCCTCATTCGCAGGAAATTCCGGCGTTGACGGGGTGCTCGCAAAAAGGACAAGCGGAATGCGAAGCGTATTTGCCAGAATCGTCGCCGCCGGATTGGACTGACTGAATATCACATCGGGACGGAACTCGCCGGCAATCTCCAATCCTCTTTTCAGTGCATAAGAAAGATAACCCTCTTCCGCCATCCCCGTCCATTCAACAAACTCAATGTAATTATTGATATTCTGAAGCTTTGTATGGTACTCAGGCGGCTCGCTGTAATACAGGCGGTAGGATGCCGCTTCAACCAGTTGTGCAACATGCCCGCCAAGCACAAAAGCCGTTTCCCAGCCATCTTCAACTAGATTCTGCGCCAAGCCGATAAACTTTAGCGTTGAGCCCAGGGAGCCGGAATTCGGGGGCTGGGCATGATTAATACTTTTTTTCCCCATGGATGATCCTCCAATACATACAAAGCCTTTAAGCCTTCTTTCATCGTCGGATACAGAAAGGTGTAGCCAAGCTCTTTCTTCACCCGCTCGCATGACAGCCGAACGGAAAACATCCGGAGCACATGCAAGCTCCACAACATCCTCTCACTGGATAAATCCGGCGCATGCCAGCAAACGGAGATCTCGCCGTCAATCTGCTGCACGCAAGCATAAAACTCTCTTTGTGTAACCGGCAACTCGTCGCACACATCAAAGATGCCCTGTGCACTGGTATCTACGGCTAATTTACAGAGGATACGGACTGCGTCGTCTACGTGAATACGCGCGGACAAGGCATCTCCATTGCCCAACAGGCTGATTAATTTGCTGCGGAATGGGCTGCGTTCTCCCGGACCATACACCTCTGCCAGCCTCATGATGGCATAAGAGCTTCCCATGGCCTCAGCACACTGCCGCACCATATTCTCTGCCTCTGCCGCCATGGCCGGATAGGGATGCTCCCTAAGCAACGCTTCTCCAAATTCCTTGCCAACTGCTCCTGCCGCCCCATTGCTCGCATAGAGCAGCCTTTTGACTGGATTGCACGCCACAACAGCCAGAAAACGCCCCAAATCTCCCAGCATGCTCTCCTGATTCTGCCGAAAGGTCGCATAATGCCCACCTGCCAGGTAAATTACAGTATCCGCCTCATGAAGCGCCTGCTCAATTGAAATAGGATCCTTGAGATCCCCCCTGCATCCACTGCGCGCCTTTTAGAAGAGGAGAAGTGCACTGCTTGTCATACACTCTGACTGGCTCTGATAAGCTTTGAATCAGCTCCTGATAAAGACGAGAGCCAATATATCCGTTTCCCCAATGATCAATATCAATTCCAATTCACCATCAATCACAGTTTTCTGATCTTTTTGCCGGTTGACGTCAGGTCGATTTCGTCTACAAAGATGATTTTTCTCGGCACCTTATAGTCCTCCATTCCATCCCGGCAAAAACGAATCACATCCTCTTCATCGGGAGGGGTCTCCCGATCCGCCGCAACCACTTTTGCATAAATACGCTCATTGTGATCATCATCCGGCAATGAAAACACCGCCGCGTCCTGAAGCCCTGGGTGCAAAATCAGCCTATCCTCCACTTCCTGCGGATTCACCAGATGGCCGGCAATATTCATCGTTTGGGAGATACGCCCCTTCAAACAATTCCCTCCTGCGTCACACATCCGAAATCCCCTGTGTGAAAATAATCCGGATACTGTTTTGATATTAACCTTTGCTGGCATATATCATCGTTATAATATCCAGAGGCACAATGGGCTCCAGCAACCAGAATCTCACCGCAGACGCCGTGAGGGACTTCCGCCCATCGCTTGCGACAATCTTGATATAAACTCCCTTTACCGGATGCCCAACGCTGCTTTGCGCTTTTGTCAAATCGTCGCTTGCCTGGTATGAAATTACGCCGCACTCTGACGAACAATAGATGGAGTGAAGCACTTTGCCGCTTTTTTCATAGAGACCTACAAAATGCTGCGGGAGCCATGTAGGAGGAACTAGTGAGACACAGGCGAACATGATCCCATTCAATCTGGTCAATCGCTGGACTTTCCAGCAATTTGGCATAAACAAAGGGTACGCTGAATAGGACCGTGACTCTATAGCGATTGATCACATTTTTCATTGCTCCGGGTAAGAAGGTCTTTTTGATAACAACCGTTGCGCCGCTAATCAGACCCGGCAGGTAGATTGTGGTGAGCGCTGAGGTGATCAAATGCGACACTGGCGTGTAGCAGACATCTGACGGTGCCAGATTCAGCGATTGAGCAAGATCGGCGATATTTCGATACATTGCTTCATGAGAAAACACCACACATTTCGGCAAGCCCGTTGTGCCTGAAGTATACAAAAAACAGCTGCGTCAATTGGAGCCGGCGTGCTATTAGGCGCCTGTCCGCCCTGCGGAATCAGATATACACTTTCAGAAAGGACCGCTCCGCCCGGCCGCATCTCCCCGCACAGGAGATAATCCAGCCCAGCCTTCGCCTGCACCTGGGAAAGTGCATGTGCACTGCACTCTTCCATAGGGACAACAATACAGTCGTGCTGCCACAAAGCCAGAAGAACGGCAATATATTCCACGACGTTCTCCAGAGATACGGCTGCCACACAGCCTGCTGGCAGCTGCCGCAAAATCAGTTGTTGCCGATAATATTCAACACGCTGAAGAATTTGGGCAAATGTATAAACATCACCCGTATCATTTATTTGAATCGCCGGCCTCTGACCAAACTGTTTCATATGCTCCACTATTTTTTCGCCCAGCATAGAACTCCTCCTTTACCAATCCAGAACAATGGAATGCGCTGTGCCGCCGCAACCTGCCTGGAGCATATCGATTATATTTTCATGATGGACAAACGCCGACACAGGTGGATGTTCCATACCGCGTATGCAGCAAAGAATATCTCTGTGTACGTCGCAAGTGAGAAAGCGGCGGTCAAACCTCCCACCACAAAACAACAGATCTTTTTCAGCCGGTACCCCGGTGAATAAAAACATATCGGCATTCCTCTTCGTCGGGGTCAGCGCCTCGCCCTCATAGGCGCATACGGTGGAAAACATCTGCTCCAGCAGGCTATTCCCTTGGATCGCTGCGCCATCCAATCCACTGCTGATATAGCAATCAAAAACAAGATATGCGACATATAGCAAATCATAAAACAAATAGGGAATTTCATACTCGGGCTCTACCCGTATGACCGGAAATTTCTGTAAATCCTCTTCTGTATAAAGCGTATATGGTTTCTCACCGGCATAAATCAGCACGAGTTCTCCTGCTTCAAGCGGAAAGGATGGGCAACAAGAAGAACACACTTCAGCAACGCTCAGGCCGCAAATCAAGCCATGCAACCGGCCCGGATATCCCAGGAAAGACAAGGCGGGCGGATACAACTGCGTATGTCTGCTTCGGAAGAGAGCCGCACACTGCAACGGCCCGGGGTCAGTATTCAGCACCTGCAAGGCGCCTTCACCATCCTTAAAATCATAAATGTTCACAAATGCGGATCGACCTTCCACCAACATAAGGAGAGTGAAATTGAGGCAGCCATGCGTGAAAACTCATCTGCCCAGCTGAATCATACCCGCCAATCAGCATCAGCCGGCCTTCATATTTGGTATTTGGCAGCCACGTTTTATATTTTTCATCTGTGGTAATTCCGCAGAAGGCATAAAGTGATGCCACAAGGACTAAATACCGCTCCAACGTAAGATTAAGATCTCCCTGCTTTTTTATCACCTGCTGGATTTCCCTTCCAGTGCGATCCAGCAGTTCTGGCTGTGTCGACTTTTTGACAAAGAACCAACAATCCTCTTCCTCTGAATTCTGCTTTACCAATGCGCTGCTTTCCGCCCAGGTATGAAAATGGAACAACTCACTCAGGTCTTTTTGCAGAGAGCCCCTTGGGCAGACAGCACAACAGCTCTCCCCGCTCCCGGAACTCCCGGATCTCCTCCTTATAAAAGTAAGGCCGGGTCAAGTGAAATGGCTTGCCCGTAATTTGTTCCACACCCAGCGTTTTATACCAATGCTCCATCTGGCTGCGCACCTCGTCCGGATGATCCGTATCGATTTCATTGGACCTATAGCAAAGCAGATCCGCCGGTGTGATGATCTCCTCTTTTTAACATTTCTGTAATACGGACAGCGCCGCCTCTTTCAAGTCCCTCATGTTACCCATCCTTCCTGCGATTTAATATCATTTGACTGAGTCTGGGCAAGACATCATAGAAATCCGCCACGATTCCTACAGTAGCGTATTGAAACACAGTGGCATTCGCATCACGATTGACTGCGATAATATTCTTACATTTACGCAGGCCTATCAAATGCTGAGAAGCTCCTGAAATACCCAATGCGATATATAGCTCTGGCTGTACGGCCCTGCCGGATAAACCAATTTGATATTCCTTAGAGCCCATCCTTTTTCGACCAGTGCGCGCGTTACACCAATATCCGCATGGATCAGATCCGCCATCTGCCGAATCTGATCCAAGTCTTCTTTCCTGCGCAGCCCCGCGCCCACGCCGATCATAATCTGATTGCTTTCCGTTCCGGCAAAGTGCCGATTCGAAACCGACAGCAACCGCTCTGAATTTATGCCTGCTGCTTCGCACGGATGAATACAAATGTTAGCCGCAACATCAGAATTGCGGGGATGCGGATCGAATATATTTTTTCTGATGGTGCAAACGAGTGTGGAACCGGTCGCGCAAATATCCGCGTATGTATTCCCCTCATAGACTGGTCGTGTCGCGACAATCTGCTCCCCATGCTGGCAAATCTCTACGCAGTCTGCACACATGCCCAGCCTTTTCCGGCTTGCCAGCTGAGATAAAACAGTTTTGCTATGCACTGTATTGGGCGCTAAGATCAAGTCGGGCCGGTGACTATCGTAATATTCACAAATACCCTCTAAATAATTCCCGTCCTCAAAATATTCGAACGCATCTCCTATATAAATATCTATCCGTTCAAAGGAAAGCTGTTGCACTTCACGCAGAAGATTTTTCAACGCATTCCCAGAGCACAAAGCCAGCCCTGAAATGGTAAATCCATACCGCTTTTTCAGTTCTCGCGCCACAGGAATCAATTCATCACTGAACGCTAAAAGATGACCGCATGCATTTTCCAGATAAACACATACTGTACGTCCAGCGCCATCCTCAGCCATAAATTTTCTCCCCCTCTTCATCTGATTGATACGGGTTATTTGAGCGTACAACTGCTCTATTCCCTCATCTATCCCGTACAATTCCGCCTGCCTGAAGGAATTCTCTTTCCGGTCTCTCAGCCGGCATACCCGGGTTTGCGATCCCACAGTCCCCACCATAGAAGCATCACAGGGGAGCACCTGCTGCAATTCAACCTTTTTATGATTTTCAAGAATTTGTGCAAGCTTCGGCCGCTCCGATTCTGCCCAGTTTTTAATGGTCAAAAGTGCCGGAACGGCGGCTTCCGTTTTACAAAATAACGCTCCAACTCCCGCTTAAGGAGGAAACAGCCTTGTTGACCCAGCGAAATTTCCACCACATTTGCATAGCAGGGCATTCCGGGCTTTCGGCAAGGCTGGCAGGAACCTGACCTGTTTCACTATCGCTGGATTGACAGCCCGACAAAATCAGTTCATAGTGCCCTCATTCCTGATCCAGGACGCCAAGGCATAGGAGGTTGCTACCGTATCTGAACCAGCAAGGAGCGGATTGCTCAAAAGCACAATCCGATCTGCCCCATAGGCATACAAGGGCTCCAGGCACTCCACCGCGTTTGCAGACGACATCGCCAGCAGGGTAACAGAACCTCCCGCCTGCCGCCTCAGCCAGAGTGCGCAGCTATAGGCAAGCAAATCCTGTCGGCTGATTTCCAGAGCCGCCTTTTCTCTCGTGACCATTGCACTGTCTGCTCCGGCCAACGCGGGCTTCACACATACCAATATGTTCAAATCGCCACGCCCTCCTCTGCAACTGCTTCCAAAACCGATAAACTGCGCTCAAGCCTTGCGGCATCATAACGCAAGGCTCGCTGGGCAAATCCGCGGCAGTAGCCACAATCCCGACAGCTTTGCAGATTGCAGGAATGAGTTAGGAAATGCTCCATAAAGCCGTCGAGCTTTTGATTGTCAATATCGATTTCAAGCTGCATGAGGCTCCTAAGAGTTTTTAAATCCGTTTTACTAACGTGTTTGCCATGCATCATCTGTTTATTTTGAAAATGATTCATGTTCAGAATTTCTGACAAATTCCCCTCATATTTTCCACTGCAATAGGCATCAGCTGTTCTCAACAGCCATGAAGAGGATTTATTACGATCTGTCAGTTTATATTTTTGGATTCCGATTTCCTCATAAAAATGGAGATCCTCCGGCCTGCACCAAGTAGAGCGCAGCAGATTCTCCGGCTCCCTGTATTTTTGCAGAAGGCAATGAAGCGTGCAATAATTTGTACTGATTTTTTCATCTACGGTGTACTGCGACATGTGGCTGATGACATTATTATGATATTGCTGATAGGGGCAATGATAAAGGCAAACCTGGTTCACCATAACCTGTAAATTGCACGAAATGGCCGCCTGCATTTTTTCGAGCAGCCTGAAATCCCGCTCAATCCCATTACGCACTGTAATTTCATGAACACCAAGGCTGTTATAGAACTTAGCCGCTTCAATGCTGTCCACCATGGCGAAGGAAGAAACGCTAATTTTCAGGTTTGGATACCGTTTCCTGCATAAATCGATCAAAACAGGGTTCGCCAGCGTGACCATATCCACCTGCGCGGAAACAAGCCAATCAAACTGCTCTATGATTTGATTCAATTTCTTCCCTGTATATTCCATGTTTCCCATACATGCAGCATTCACTAAATAATTAAATTTCTTTCCAGCACTATGGGCCAGACGTACAGCATCTTCGATCCCCGTCGGTCAACATTAGCCATTTGAGATACCGGTCTTCCGCTACCAACCGGATTTTGTGATGCGGTGCCAAAATAGCATTCAATCAAGTTTATGGAATTCGCTTTCTGAATCAATTCAATATCTCCATTAAAAGCCAAAGAAAATTCCATGAAATCCCCCATAAAATATCAATTTTTTTGTTATATGATACTACGTTATATATATGATGTCAACATATTTTCGACCTATTTCTAGAGTTTCTATGAAATAAATCCTTAATTATACATATAGGTTTTCAATTCCCAAAACATTCATGTTGAAACTTTGCAATCTCAGGCGATCTCACGCACACCGGCTGTATTCATTGCTGTTGATCCGTCCACTGCAAGAAAAGTCCGAAAAAATCTGCCCGGAATCCTATGCCGAAATCGCAAAGGATCCCAGAAAAACGCCCGGGCAGAACTCGGGGTTCTAGGCCGGAGAGCTGCTTGGGAAAACGCCAAAAAGCCTGCAATCCCCACCGATAAAGGAGCGGTGGGTGGTAAATTTGCACCTACCGGGCACAGCCGTACCACAATCCAATTATCATTAAGATGGAGTTTATTTTTTAATCATACAGATTTTGAGATAGATAACCACAAATAGGAAATAAAAAACAGGCTGATTAGATCGCTATGCTTTTTCATATCATTAGAGAATAACCAAAAACGCTATTACACGGCTACTATCACTTTACACAATCGTAAAACGAATATAGCAATCAAGTATGATAGATAACCAAAAAAGCCCTTTGGGAGAAGGAGACATGCCCCTCAGAAAATCCTTGGGTATTGTCACACAAACAGGAGCCCGGAAAGCTACTATCGCTTTCCGAGCAAAAGGAGCCCGGAAAGCTACTATCGCTTTCCGGGCTCCTGAACATTTTATTTTTATAGCTTATTAGTCCCTGCGGGGCGGGCGGCCGCCGCGATGGTCATTGCGGCGGTCACCGCCACGGTTATTATCCCTGCGCGGGGCAGGGCGGCGGGGCGCATCGGAGATGGTATTCTCCGGCACGGGCCCTCCACCTTAATCAGCGCATTGCGGCGGGAGAGGTTCAGCCCCTTCTCATCGGTGCCGAGCACTTCTACAATCACTTCATCGCCCACATTGACGACATCCTCCACCTTCTCCGTGCGCTTTACATCCAGATGGCTAATGTGAACCAAGCCTTCCTTGCCGGGCGCAATTTCAACAAACGCGCCAAACGTCAAGATACGAGTCACAACGCCTTTATAGATCGAGCCGGGCTCTGGATCGTTGGCAATCGTCTCCACCATAAGCAAAGCGCGTTTGGCATCGTCGATTTCAATTGCGGAGATAAAGACGCTGCCATCCTCTTCCACATCAATTTTGCAGTTGCATTCCGCACAGATCTTCTGGATCACCTTGCCCTGCTTGCCGATCACTTCGCTGATCTTCTCCACCGGCACCTTGGTGGTAAGCATCTTAGGTGCATATTTGGAGAGCTCCGCGCGAGGCTCAGGGATGCATTTGAGCATGATTTCATCTAGAATATACAGGCGTGCCTTGTAGGTTTTTCTCAAGCGCCTCTTTGATGATCTCCGGTGTAAGGCCGTCGATCTTCAAATCCATCTGGATGGCGGTGATGCCCTTTTTCGTGCCGCCTACCTTGAAATCCATATCGCCGAAGAAATCCTCCAGGCCCTGGATGTCAACCATCGTCATAAAGCGGTCGCCCTCGGTGACGAGGCCACAGGAAATGCCCGCTACCGGCGCTTTGATCGGCACGCCCGCCGCCATCAGGGACAGGGTGGATGCGCAGATAGAAGCCTGGGAAGTGGAGCCGTTGGAGGAAAGCACCTCAGAGACCAGGCGCAGCGCATAGGGGAATTCCTCCACGCTCGGGATCACCGGCAGCAGTGCGCGCTCTGCGAGGGCGCCATGGCCAATTTCGCGGCGGCCGGGGCCGCGGCTCGGGCGAGTTTCACCCACCGAATAGGATGGGAAGTTATATTGGTGCATATAGCGCTTGCGATCTTCTTCATCGATGCCGTCAAGAATTTGGGCGTCGCCCACCGGGCCAAGCGTTGTCACAGTGAGCACCTGTGTCTGGCCGCGGGTAAACATAGCGGAACCGTGCGTGCGCTTGAGCACATCAACCTCTGCTGCCAACGGGCGGATCTCATCAATGCCGCGCCCATCCACACGCTTGCCGTCATCCAGCAGCCAGCGACGTACAACGAATTTTTGGAGCTTATACAGGCAGTCGTCGATCTTATCCGCTTCCTCTGGGAACTTCTCATCAAATTCCGCATGCACTTTATCGTAAACAGGCAGCAGGCGCTCATCGCGCACGCGCTTATCGTCTGTGTCAAGCGCTGCGCGCACATCATCGATGGCAAAGGCCTTCACAGCCTCAAACAGCTCTGGAGAGGGATCGTTTGACGGAAAATCAATTTTTTCGCGGCCAACTTCCCGCTGGATTTCTTTGATGAATTCGATGATCTGCTGGTTTGCCTCATGGCCGGCCATGATGCCGTTAAACATCACATCGTTGGAAACTTCCTTCGCGCCCGCCTCGATCATGGCGACAAGCTTGTCCGTTGAGGCGACAGTCACCGCCATTTCAGAGCGCTCGCGCTGCTCAGCGGTGGGGTTGATGATATACTCCCCATCGATATAGCCGACGGAAACGCCGGAAATCGGGCCCTTCCACGGAATGTTGGAGATGCTCAGCGCAATGGATACGCCGATCATCGCGGTGATCTCCGGAGAGCAGTCCGGATCGCAGGACATAACAGTGGCTACAACGCCCACATCATTGCGCATATCCTTCGGGAATAAGGGGCGGATCGGGCGGTCAATCACGCGGGATGCTAGGATCGCCTTCTCGCTCGGGCGGCCCTCACGGCGCTGGAAAGAGCCGGGGATTTTGCCCGCGGCATAAAGCTTCTCCTCAAAATCAACGGAAAGCGGAAAGAAATCGATGCCGTCGCGCGGCTTGTCGGACATGGTGGCGTTGCAGAGCACCTGCGTTTCACCATAGCTAATCATGCAGGAGCCGCCTGCAAGCTGTGCCATTTTGCCGGTTTCCACCGTCAACGGGCGGCCAGCAAGCATTGTTTCGAATTTTCTGTACTGTTCGAACATATTTCTACCTCGTAAAAATTTATTTCCACGGGAGGCAGCACGCTTAGCAATAAATCCAGCGCACGGATAAAGCCATGCGCTCGATTCACTGCTAAACCATGCACCCGCCCGAATGGATGCAAAAGAAATCGTATTGCGTCGAAAATGCGTGGTAACATACGGAAGGCAGGCCGGGGAAGAAGGCCTCCCCCGCCTGCCTCAATGCGGTTTTATTTACGGATGCCGAGCCGTGCAATGATGGCACGATAGCGCTCAATATCGTTATCCTGCAAATACTTAAGAAGATTGCGCCTATGGCCGACCATCTTCAGCAGGCCGCGGCGGGAATGGTGATCCTTCTTGTGCACCTTCAGGTGGTCGGTCAGATCGTTGATGCGCTTTGTAAGCACTGCGATCTGCACTTCCGGGAGCCGGTGTCGCCCTCGTGGAGCGCATATTCGGCCATGATTGCCTTTTTTTCTTCGTTGGTCATGCTTGTCACCTCATTTAAAAATTCGCCGGGCTCCCAGCAGGAGGCAGGTGGCGCACCGCTTGGCGGTTTCATCCAGCTGCCGAGAGCAGGGCATAATACTTGCTTATTTTATCATATAGAATGGAATTGTAAAGAGAAACTTGAAATTCATGAAACAGAGCATATTTCTCTCAGCCATCAATAGCGCACATATTGAATCTCATCCTGCTTAAGCGTTACGGAAGAGCCGTCCATATATGTAACCTCAATACCTCGTATCTGTGCGGAAGTAATGGAAGGATTATACCATGCGTTTTCCCAGAGATATGCGCCAGAATTCCCTGGCCTTTTTATAAGGGCCGGTTTCCTGCCCATAAAAAGTGGATGACCTGCGGATTTCACAGGAAACCACATCGCCCACAGCGTTAATGGGAACCGCCTCAAAATCAACATATTTGATCGTTTTGTCGGACATGTTCTTCCATACGATATATAAATCGACACCCCCGCTGAATTGGGCGTCCCCGTATAAACTTTAGAAACCCGGATAATCTCCCTTGCTTTATCCCGCGCATTTTTTTTCTTTTCAGCGGCAGCTTTCGATTCCGCTGCCTTTTTGTGCGTTTCTGTTCTTCCAGGGTCTTGTCAATCTGCTGTATGATTTGCTGGGCCTGCTGATCCTCCGACGTTCCGTTGAACTTCTTGTGGAGCGTTTGCGCAAGCTGCTTTGCCTCGTCATATTCCTTCTTTTCAAAATGGTTTCTCACTTTGACCAGAAGATTTTCCTTGCCGTTTTCATATTCGTCAACCTTTGCCGAAAGCTCCAACGCCTCTGCTTTTAATCGCGTATTCTCAGATTCCAGCGCCTGAACCTGCGCCACCACACCCTCATGCTCCTTTTGCGATACACAGCCTGTTAACCCCGCCAAAAAATAGCCGACGCAAGCAGGGCAAACACAATGTTTTTTTCATATCTCATCCTACTTTATAAAATTAGACTAAATCAAACACTATTTTACAAGAAGAATGTGAATATTGACTAAAAATCTTTTATTCTGGCTAAAAAGGCCTGCTGATGCTAAAGTTTTCATGCCTATACAATTGCGAAAGGATCCAGATAAACGCGGTGACTGTTTGCATCACTACACTGTCCGCGGCAAATCCTCCAGCAGCCCGAGCACCTGGGAAACCCGCCGAATCTCCGGCACGCCCTGTGTGCGCTGCCCGGCAAAGGTGCCGTAATCCATCCATATGGCTTGCATGCCCGCGCCGAGCGCGCCCTTGATATCATTCACCGGGTGATCGCCCACAAACAGGCACGCTTCATTCGGCACATTGAGCTTTTGCGCCGCAAGATCGAACAGGCGCCTATCCGGCTTGTGAATTCCATAATCGCCAGACACGGCCACCACATCGAACAGGTCGCGGATTCCCGCCGTATCAAGCTTTTTATTCTGCAAAACAGATGGGCCGTTGCTGACGACGCCAAGCAGATAACCCTGCTCTTTCAGCGCCTGAATGGTGGGAATCGCATCGGGGAAAAGCGCAACATGCTCGCCATAGTGCTCGTTAAAATGGCGGCAGAGCAATTCCACCGGCGGATGGCTCTCCCACCCCCACAGCGCGATCATCTCCGGAAAGTATTCCTCACGCTTGCGGTAGCCGCCTTCAATATGCGCTTCCATCTCATCGATGCGCCGGGCCTTCTCCTCCGGTGGGAGAGCAGGGAAGAATTCCCCCAAAAAGGCCGCGCAGTAGGCCCGATAGGCCGCCTCGCGATCCTGCAAAGTATCGTCAAAATCAAACAACACAGCCTGAATGTTATGCATTTGATGCTTCCTCCGCCTGAACAAAATTTCTAGCCGCCTGCGCATCCGCCGCAATTTGCGCGCGTAGCGCATCAAGAGACTCAAAACGCACCTCACCGCGCAAAAAGTGCAGGAGGGATACCTCAATATTTTGCCCGTACAGGTCACCGCTGAAATCCATAATATAGGTCTCGCTGCGCAGGCTCTGCGTTCCGATCGTGGGGCGCATGCCGATATTGGTAACAGAAGGATGATATCGGCCCTCCACCAATGTTTTGGATGCATAAACGCCGAACTTCGGAACGACAAAGCCGGATGGAAAAACTGGTTGATAGTGGGAGCACCGAGCTTTCTGCCGCGCCGATCGCCTCCCACCACGGTGAAATCGTAGCAGAAAGGCCGACCGAGCATGGCGTTGGCCTCCTCCGGCCTGCCCTGCTCCAACGCCGCGCGAATGCGGGTGCTGCTCACCGGGAGCCCGCAGAAATCAACCTCCTCCGCCATAGAAAAGCGGATTCCATAGCCTTGGCACAGTTCCCGCAGCTTGGCTGCATCTCCCGTGCATCCCCCTCCAAAACGGTAATCATACCCACACGAAAGAGCCCGCGCATGGAGGCGGCGCACCAAAATCTGCTCGACAAACGCTTCCGGAGAAAGGCACATAATCTCCTGAAAATCAACCACACAGATGGCTTGTGCACCCGCGGCCTCAAAAGCCCGCAGACGCATCCGGTCATCACAGAGCCGGGCAGGAGCGCAGCCCCGCAGCACAGCCTGCGGATGCTCCCGAAAGACCACCGCACCGGGCAACAGCTCCCATCGGCGCGCCATTTGCACGGCCTCACTGATCACTGCACAGTGGCCAGTGTGCACGCCGTCAAAATTTCCCAGTGCAAGCGAGGTTCCTGTTTGGGGCAAGGTGTGAAAATTAGTCACATACGGCATGGGCTTTCCTCCTTTCTGAAGAGAGGTTCCTTTCATCAAGTGTCCTGTAGCACCCGCCGGACTTTCAGCTCGTCCCCTTGCACGGGCAATTCCCTAGGCCGAGAAAATTCTGATCCGGGCTGTATACCCGGTAGAAGCCGCTCTGTCTCTTCGCAAAACGGAGCCTGCCCGCATCAAGCGCGCCGCCGTTTGCAAATCGCACAGCCTGCGCCTCGGTCACCGTCAGGGACGGGTATGTTCCCAGCGCCCGCTCCAGCGGGATGATGCATTGCGAAAGCGCACCATCCTGCCGGAATGCTGCGAGCGCATCCAGCGTGACGCAATCCTCCAGGAAAAAACCGGCGGCATATGACCGGCGTAAGGCCGACATGGCGGCCCCACAGCCGAGCGCACGGCCGATATCGTCCGCTAGAGAGCGAATATAGGTGCCCTTCGAGCAGAACACATCGATTTCAAACTCCTGCGCCTGCTCATCAAACGCCATCAGCTCCAGCCGGTAAACCGTTACAGGCCGTGCGGGCCGCTCTAGCTCCTCGCCCCTGCGTGCAAGCTCATAGAGCCGCACGCCATTCTTCGACAGGGCGGAATACATCGGCGGCACCTGCAAAATAGCGCCTCGAAAACCGCAGAGCGCCTGCTCCAGCTGCTCCCTTGTCACATGCGGCTCGCTGCGTGTGAGCACTGTGCCCGTCGTATCAAGGGTATCGGTGGTCAACCCCAGCCGAATGTGCGCTCGGTAGCCCTTATCCTGCACCGGTAAAAACTCCATAAAACGGGTGGCCCCGCCGAACAACACCGGCAGGACCCCCGTTGCCATTGGGTCAAGCGTGCCCGCGTGGCCCGCCTTCTTCTCCCCTGTGATCCGGCGTGCGCGCGCTACAGCGGAGAAGGAGGTCATATTTTCCTGTTTGTCCACACAGATGATTCCGGTCATTTACGCCTCCAAAACTGCACGAATCTGTTGAAGCAGCACTTTCTTTGCACATTCCAGCGGGCCCTCCAGCTGGCAGCCCGCCGCGCGGGGGTGGCCTCCGCCTCCCATGCGCTTGCAGAGCTCGGCTGCATCCACAGGCCGGTGGGTGCGCACAGAAGCTTTAAAGGTGCCATCCGCCTTTTCCCGCAACATCGCGCCAACGAGCACCCCCTCAATCTGACGCGGCAGCGAGGCGATCGGATCGCACTCGCTTTCGTTTGAGCCGCTCAGGCGATACATCTCCTGCGTCACTGTAATGAGGGCCGCTCGGCCGTTGCAATAGGTTTCGAGAGAATCCAAGGCAAGCCGCTCCAAGGCGGCGTAAGTGCGCGTTTTCGTCTCAAACATGACCTGGTTGATGATGGGGGCGTCCGCGCCGCAATCAATCATATCGGCCGCAATCCGGTGCGTACGCGCGGTCGCATTGAATAGCGGAAGCAGCCCGTATCTGTGGATAGGCCGGTATAGATGCAATCGGCAATCTGCTCATCCATCTCCACCCCTAGCTCCCGGAGCACCTCATAGATGACCTCACAGGCCGCACCGGCGGAGGCATCGAGCAGCGTTTGAGCCGCATAGAGAGTGTTGGAGCCATGATGGTCTATGCACAAATCAATATGCGCCGCATAGCGTTCCTCCAAGCGCTTTCCCAGCAGCTTTGGATCCGCCACGTCTACAGCCACAAAAAGCGGGGGCAAACGCCTTGCTCCACCTCCCGCCAAAGGTAGCTAAATTTTGCGGGGATCTCATCCGTGCATTCCACGCGCGCGCGTTTGCCACATTTTTGCAGCCCGCGGCAGAGCGCAAAAGCGCAGCCCAGCGTGTCCCCGTCCGGATGGCCGTGCGTAAGGATGAGATAATCGTCCTGACCTTCCAGCAGCCGGGCGGCCGCTTTTTTCATCAATCCGCATCCCCATCCTCCTTCACGAGCGTTTCAATTTTTTTTTTGTGATTTCCATGCCGTGTGCAATGGAGTCATCCGCAATGAATTTCAGCTCCGGCGTTTTGCGCAGGTGCAGGCGGCCGCCCACCTCGCGGCGGACGTAGCCCGTTGCGCTTGTCAGGCCTTTCACAGCAAGCCTTGCCGTCTCCAAGCCTTCCATTGCGCTAACATACACCTTGGCAAAAGAGAGGTCTGAGCTAACCTCCACGCGCACGACCGTCAGCATCCCCTGAATGCGGGGATCCTTCAGCTCACGCATAATTGCAATGATTTCCCGCTTGATATCTTCCGATACGCGGTCAATTCGGTATCCTGCCATTTATCGTTCATACCTTTCGGCCCGCGGAGAACGCGGCGCCATGCTTTAATCCCTATATTCTTCTAAAATGAAGGCTTCCAGAATATCGCCTTCCCGGATATCGTTAAATTTCACAAGCCCGATGCCGCATTCATAGCCCTGGGCCACCTCTTTGACATCATCCTTGAAGCGGCGAAGGGAGGCGATTTCATCCTCCGCCACCACAATGCCGTCACGCACAACGCGAATTTTTGCATTGCGCTGCACCTTGCCATCTGTTACATAGCTGCCGGCAATCCTGCCCACGCTGGAGATGTTGATCGTATTGCGCACCTCCGCACGGCCAAGCTCCACTTCGCGGATTTTCGGAGCAAGCATGCCCTTGATTGCATGCTCCACATCCTCAATGCAGTCGTAAATGATTCGATACATCCGCATCTCCACGCCATCGCGCTCCGCCTGGCTCGCCGCCACCGGATCTGGGCGGACGTTGAAACCGACGATAATGGCATTCGACGCATGGGCGAGCATCACATCGGATTCGCTGACCGCACCTACGCCGCCATGGATCACATGCACGCGCACCTCTTCGTTTGAAAGCTTTTCAAGGCTCTGTTTGACAGCCTCCACACTGCCCTGCACATCGGCCTTAATAATGATATTGAGCTCCTTCATCTGACCATCCTGGAGGGAGGCAAAGAGATTATCCAGCGTTATCTTCTGAATGGCATTGAACTGCTCTTCCTTGGCCTGCTGTTTGCGCTGATCGACTAGCGTTCGCGCCAGGCGCTCATCGGAAACCGCATCGAATGCATCGCCAGCCTGGGGGGCCTCCGCAAGGCCCATGATCTCCACAGGGACAGACGGCCCCGCCTCTTCCACCTTATGGCCATGGTCATCCGTCATCACGCGCACACGGCCGACAGCCGTGCCTGCCACGATGATATCGCCGGCATGCAGCGTGCCGTTTTGAACGAGCAGCGTCGCAATCGGGCCACGGCCTTTGTCGAGGCGCGCTTCAATCACAATACCCTTTGCGGCGCGGTTGGGGTTGGCTTTCAATTCCTTCATCTCTGCAACGAGCAGGATAGCCTCCAGCAGCTTGTCAATATTCTGATGCGCCTTGGCGGAAACCGGAACGCAGATTGTATCTCCACCCCACTCTTCGGGGACGAGCTCATATTCCGTCAGCTGCTGCATCACGCGCTCCGGGTTGGCGCCGGGGCGATCCATCTTATTGATTGCGACAATAATCGAAACATTCGCCGCTTTCGCGTGGTTAATCGCTTCCACTGTTTGCGGCATGATGCCATCATCCGCTGCAACCACCAAAACCGCGATATCTGTCGCCTGCGCGCCGCGTGCGCGCATTGCAGTGAAGGCCGCATGGCCGGGCGTATCCAGGAAGGTGATATCCTGCCCGTCGATAGATACGCGGTATGCGCCGATGTGCTGCGTAATGCCGCCCGCTTCGCCCTCTGTTACCGAGGTGTTGCGAATCGCATCCAGCAGGGAGGTTTTGCCGTGGTCAACGTGGCCCATCACCACAACAACCGGATCGCGGGGTAAAAGATCCTTATCGTCATCCGCGCTATCGTCAATGATCCGGTCCTCAATGGTGACGACCACTTCTTTCTCCGCTTTAATGCCCAGCTCAGAGGCTACGATCTCAGCCGTATCGTAATCGATGATCTCATTGACCGTGGCCATCACGCCGAGCGCCATCAACTTTTAATCACCTCTGCGGCAGTGCGCTTCATCATGGCGGCCAGATCGCCTACTGAAACTTCCTCTGGCACCCGGATGACAAGCTGCGGCTTCTTCGCGCGCTCAGCGGCGATGCGCTTGAGACGCTCTGCCTCGGACTCCCTGCGTGGGGAGCGCATGCCCTGCCGCCGGTACTGCTGGGAGCGCTGCTTTAATTTTTGCTTTTGAACGCTCTGGTCACCTGCGCCGCGCGTGTTAGTCGGCGCAATCTTCTCATAGCGCTCGTTGTATTTATCCAGCTCCACCTGCGTTGTGCGGGTGTTCACCGTGCGCGCCGCACCCTTGGTGCGAGATTGCGCCGGGCGCTGCGGTTGTTTATTCTGGCTCTCCTGCTTCTTTTGCGGCGCTGCATTCTGCTGCGGCTTCTGGCCCTGCTTCGTGCTTTGAGGCTGCGCGCCCTTTTCCTGCTTCGGCGCCGTGCCCGGCTTTGCCGGCTGCTCCGGCGCTTTTTTTGCGGCAGGCGCTTCCTTCTCTGCCGGCCTTGCAGGCTGTTCTGCCTCGGCAGGCTTGCCCATTGCAAAGTATGCGTCAAAACTCTCTACTTCATTCTGCTGGGTAAAGGTTTCAAAAATCACATCGAGCTCTTTCTCCTCAAGCGCCGTCATATGCTTCTTTGGCTCCTCAAAATATTCCCCCAGCAGGTCGATCACCGATTTGCTCGGCTTATCGAAATCCTTTGCCACCTCGTGAACCCTGTATTTATTCATCATCATACGCATTATCCTCCCCTGTCAGCAGCTTTTCTGCAAAGCCGTCGTCATCCACCGTAAGCACGCCCGCTTTTGCGCCGATTGCGCGGTGGAATTGTTCCATCGTATACCGGACACGCCTGAGCGGGATGCTCTTTTCACCCTGTGTCATGCGGAAAAATTCCCGTTCCAGCCGGTCGGACGCATCCGCGCTGATGAGGCACAGCCGTGCCCTGCCCGCGAGGACGGCGCCCTTTGCAGCATCGTGCCCAAGGCTTAAGCGGCCCGCTCTTCTGGCGATTCCCAAAAGCCCGAGAGCTTTGTCATCCATCATAAGCGCCCTCCTGATGGCGGTAAATTGAAAATAACCATTTTCAATTTTGCCTCATCTCCTCCTCCATGCAGTCATAAACCTCATCCGGTATTTTGCACTGGAACGCGCGCTCCAGCTGCTTTTTTTGCGGGCCTTCGCAAGGCATTCGGGGTCATGGCACACATATGCGCCGCGGCCGGGCTTGCGAGAGGTTAAATCCAGTGAAATCTCCCCCTCCGGGCTGCGCACAACCCGCACGAGCTCCTTTTTGGGCTTCATTTCACAACAGCCGACACACTTGCGCAGCGGAACCTTTTTATTCTGCATTTCCATCCCCCTTACCGCCTAAATGCAAGAGCCTTCGATCATGCTTCTGTTTCTTCTTCCTGCTCCGCTTTCGGCTCATAGAAGCCGCTCTCCGGCTTGATATCGATCTTCCAGCCGGTCAGCTTTGCTGCCAGGCGGGCGTTCTGCCCTTTGTTGCCAATGGCCAGGGAAAGCTGTGTATCCGGCACAGTTACATGGCACGAATTTGCCGCGCCGTCTTCTATTTCTACGCTGAGCACTTCCGCCGGGGCCAATGCCGCCGCGATAAACTCAGCGGGGTTTTCGCTATATTTAACAATATCGATTTTTTCACCGCCGAGCAGGTCAACCACCTTGCCCACGCGCGCGCCGCGCGGGCCGATACAGGCGCCCACGGCATCCACATTCGGATCGCGGCTGTAAACTGCCAGCTTCGTGCGGGAGCCGGCCTCGCGGGAGACGGCCTTGATCTCGACCGTACCGTCGTAGATTTCGGGCACCTCCGTTTCAAACAGGCGCTTGACCAACCCCGGGTGGGTACGGGAAATGATCGCTTTCGGGCCGCCTTTTTCGCTCTCGCGTACGTCTACGATGTACACCTTAATCAGGTCGCCCTCCGCGATGGTTTCTCCAGGCACCTGCTCACCCTTAGGCAGCACTGCTTCTGCACGGCCAATTTCCAACGTTGCATTGCCGGAAACTGGGTCTACCCGCGTCACCTTAGCGGTTGTGATCTCCTGCTGGCGGCTCTGGAATTCCTGCATCACCTGGCCGCGCTCCGCTTCGCGGATGCCCTGCCGGATCACGTGCTTCACCGTCTGCGCGGCAATTCGGCCAAACTGCTTGGGCTCCAGCGGAATTTCCACAATGTCGCCCGGCAGGGCACTGGGCTTATACTTCTGCGCCTCTTCCGTCAGGATATCCGTATCTGGATCTGAAATTTCGTTAACTACCGTTTTGTGCAGAAAAACGTTCAATTCGCTTTCCTCAGGCTTGATTTCACAGCAGACAACATCTTTATCGTGGTAATTTTTGCGAACCGCCACAATGATGGCAGTTTGTATTTTTTCATAGAGCAGCTCTGCTGGCACGCCCTTTTCCTTCTCCAGAATCTTAACCGCCTCAAAAAACTCGGTATTCATTTTATGACCATTCCTTTCCATATCAAAGCCGGGTTCGGATCAGCGCCTGCTTTCAGGCCCTATCCCTGACTGTGCCAAACGGACCGGCCATTTTCTTAACGCGCAAATTAGGCCACCCGATTCCGGCGTATGTCAGGCGCTTTCTATCGGGCTTTTTAAAATGCATCTGCATCATCCAGCCGAATCCAGGACGCCTCTTTTTTTTGTAGCTGCATCTGCGTGCCGTTTTCCAGCAGCAGCGTAATTGCTCCGTTGTCAAAGGATAGGAGCTCGCCAGTAAAATCACGCACCTGATCCACCGGACGGATCAGGCGCACCTTAATGCGTGCACCCAGCAGCGCCTGAAAGTGCTCATCCCGCGTCAGCTCCCGTTCTAAGCCGGGCGACGAAACCTCTAAATAATAGTTTTGCTCGATCGGGTCCGTTTCATCCAGCGGGCCATCCAGTGCATGGCTCATCGCCACGCAGTCATCCACGCTGACGCCGCCTTCCTTCTCCACAAAAACGCGCAGATACCAGGAAGCGCCCTCCTTGACAAAGCGGATATCCCAAAGCGTAAGCCCTAACTGCTGCGCCAATGGCTCCGCAAGCGCCCATACGGCGGCCACCGTGTTGCCGCCCTTGCCCTTCGATGACAAAAGCATTCCTCTTTTCCCACAAAAATTCCCGCAGCCGTTTCAAGCCAAGCGGCGGGTTTGTTGCAAAATGGCTATGACAAGCAGAAAGAGCGGGTTGCCCCACTCTTTTCATACTAGTCATCTTCTTTATCGTATATTTTATCACACTGCAAATAAAATAGCAAGCAAAAAATAAAAAATTCCCGTGATATTGCGCCTTTTTTACAGCGTTCCACCCTCTTGCACGCTGAAGGGGCCAGCGCACGCGCCTATTTCTGCGTGGGGATCGTCAGCGCCATCTCCTCTTCGTTCATAATATGGTCGGTCATCACGAGCCCGCCGCCATCTGGGAAAGTCGCCATAACGCCATTGTAATCCACTGTGGTAAAAAGTGCAGATCCAGTCAGGGCCAGCCGCCACTTCACCGTGGGATAGATCATTTTAGAGCGGCGGTTTGTCGCAACGGTCACTTCTGGGCTCAAAGTGTTCAAAAACTTCTGGGAAGAGGAGAACACATAGCCATGATGCCCGATCTTCAGCAGATCAATCTTGCCGATCTCCGGCCCAAGGCGCGTCTCATCCCCGCTGAGGTTATTCAGGTCGCCTGTCAAAAGCGCCCTGGTGCCGTCCTTTTCCAGCAGCGTCAGCACGGAATTATCATTTTCATCAATGCCCTGATGCTCTGTATCAATTTCCGTATTCAGAAAACGGATCGTAAAATCCCCGAACGGGAACGCCTGCGTTGGAATCTCGGAAACAATTTCAGCGCCGCGGGCATTCAGCGCCTGCACCATCTGATCATAAACTTCCTGATTATCCCACTGGCGTTTCTCCTTACTGCGGATATTATCCGGGCGGTATGGCTTCAGATACGCCCGCTTCACGGTAATATCCGGGTCGGAAATCACTGTATCAAAGCCTCCCATATGGTCAGAATGGGCATGGGTGGCCAGCACAAAATCGAGCGTTACCTTTCCATTCCCATCCGCGGCATGATCCTTCAAATATTGTAGAACGACCTGCTCATAACCAGTATAGATCAAGTTGGGCCGATCTGCGGGATAGTCGCTATCCTCCCCAGCATCCACAAGAGCAAAGCGGCCGTTTGACTCAATGAGGATTGCGTCTGACGAGCCGGTATTTAAAAAATGGATGCGGTCGGCGCCTTCCTCTGTGAAAAGTCTTCCGAATGGATGGGGACCTTCTGTGTATTCCGGCGCAGCAACAAGGCATTCCCGGCAAAGAGCACAATAAGTGCGGCCGCCAGCACAGCGGTGGTCACGCAGACGGACAAAAGAATTTTCTGTTTGGTTGTCATCGTTTTCTGCTCCTCTCTATCAATCAGGATACGAGCCGCCCTCTCTCTCCCTGGGAGATCGTATCCAATATTTCCACCACACCTTCCGTTTTGCTTTCTCCAAAGTGTACCCACTGTGTACAAAGATCAATACGCCTGCCAGCGGCGAAAACCAACGCTGGCGGCGTCATCGTCCTTGGTGGACGCCAGCCCGGCAACGAAAGTTACGCAGTCAGTCTCCGAAGATGCCCTAAAAAACCGTGTTGCTCTTTGTACACCGAGGGTATGCCCATCGTATCATTGGTATGAGATAGATCCTTTTACCAGCAGCCAAATAAAATGAGCCCGATGAGCTGAAAACCGTCCGTTATCCAAGCACTTTACTATATAAAAAAAGACATCGGAGCGCCACTTCCTTGTTCCCTATTTTCAATGTAATATCTTTTTCCTGCGCCAATTCAAAACCGCGATGCTCATAAAACTGGTATGTACAAGCACTGTCGGTATATAAAAATACTTTTTTGCCTTTTTCTCGTTCTTCTAATTCTCGCAGCAGCATACTGCCAATTCCTTTTGCCTTGATATTCGGATTTGCTGCTAAAAAAATAATTTCTCCATCTGGCGAATTGTGTTTACAGTATTCTACCAACATTCCTCGATTCGCCTCGTCATAAGGCGCAACACCATTTTTTACAAACAGGTTTTGTAAAAAATCAAAAATTTTTACATAGGCAGACTTCCAAATAGAGTGATCCTTTTTGCTTCTCCTTTCATTTCACAGAGTAACACGCCCGCTAGTTCGTCACCTTTATATGCTGCGATGGCTTGTGTAGCCCTTGACATTTCAAGATACAGAAAATATCTGCCGTAAAGATTTTGCAACAGCTTATTATCTAAATACCAGTTAAAGTGCATACCTTCTATGGCAAATTGAATCGCCTTTTTATAATCAGCTTTTTTAATTGTCCAAATTCTAGATCCATCAAAAGAACCTCCAAAACCAATTGGCATGTCTATCTGATCCGCTAAAACGCACGCTTCACGCCCATACGAATCAATTCTGCCCATCGTGAGAAAATCGCATTTCCTTGGCTCGTTGCTTTTATATCAAGGTTCAGTCCTTCCTATAAATAGTGTATATCAACCAAAACAGGAACGCAAGCCAAAACTTGAAGTATTTGGAAATATTTCCTTGTTTGGGAGTTGCGGGCTGACGAAACAAAAACGAATGAGCGAAGCGTGGGGCTGGTTCTATTTGCATCCAAGTAGATAACGGCAGGAAAGACCAGCACGCATTTGCATACCGAAGGTCTCCTGCCGTTTAAACCAGCCGCTGAGGCAGCCGAATGATTCTGATTTTTACTCGCCAAGCAGCTCCTTGAGCAGCTTGGTAACCTCCTGCGCAGGAGCTTTGCCGCGCAAGGCCCGCATTGATTGGCCGATGAGGTACTGGAATGCCTGCGTTTTTCCGCCCTTATATTCATTAACGGATTTTTCATTTGCTGCAAGCACTTCTTCCACCGCGGCGCGGATTGCACCCGTATCGTTGAGCACGCCGAGGTTATTTTCCTTCACATACTGCTCCGGATCTACATCTAATTTAAACACCTGCTCAAACACTTTTTTTGGCCGACTGGCGGCTGATCTTATTCTGTGCAAGCATCAAAATAATTTTGCCGAGCGAATCCGGCTGGAAAGCCATGTTTTCCGGCAGCGTGCCCGTATCATTGAGGAGCTTCATCAAGTCGCCCATAATCCAATTCGCCGCTTCTTTCGGGCTGCCGCAAACCTCTGCCGTGCGTTCAAACAGCCGCACAAAATAAACGGAGCCTGTAATCATATCCGTATCGTAAGCCGAAAGGCCAAGCTCCTCCATATAGCGCTTTTTCTTCTGCTCCGGCAGCTCCGGCAAGCTCGCACGCACGCGCTCTACCTCTTCGTCGCTGATCGAAATCGGCGGAAGATCCGGCTCCGGGAAGTATTTATAATCCTGCGCATCCTCTTTAGAGCGCATGGCCGTGCTTTCTCCCTTATCATCCCAACGCCTGGTCTGCTGAATCACACGCTCGCCGCTCTCCAGCAGGTCAATTTGCCGCTGCGATTCGCTTTCGATGGCGCGGGCAATGGCCCGGAAGGAATTCATATTCTTCATTTCGGTGCGTACACCAAGCTCCTGTGATCCAGCGGGGCGCACGGAGAGGTTGATATCCGCGCGCAGAGAGCCCTCCTGCATCTTGCAGTCCGACACGCCGACATATTGGAGCACTGCCCGCAGCTTTTCTAAATACTCGACCGCTTCCTCCGCCGAACGCAGGTCCGGCTCGCTGACAATCTCCAGCAGCGGTACGCCGCAGCGGTTGTAATCAACGAGCGTGCAATCCTCAAATGGATCATGGATGAGCTTACCCGCATCCTCCTCCATATGGATCTCCTTGATACGAATCTCCTTCGGCCCTTCCCTGCCCTGCACCTCCACATGCCCCCAGGTGCAGATGGGCAGATAGAGCTGCGAAATCTGATAAGCTTTCGGCAAATCGGGATAAAAATAATTCTTGCGGTCAAATTTCGTATAGCGCGTGATATCGCAGTTGAGCGCAAGGCCCGTGCGCATTGCATATTCGACAACGGCGCGGTTTAACACCGGCAAAGTGCCGGGCATCCCGGCACATACCGGGCAGACGTGCGTATTTGGCTCGCCGCCGAAGGCCGTTGTGCAGTTACAGAAAATTTTCGTTTTGGTAGAAAGCTCCGTATGGACTTCCAGGCCAATGACTACCTCATATTTCATGCTTATGGACATTCCTTTCTTGCGCCGTGCCGCAGAATTGTGCGGTTTTGGCGCAGCCAAAATTTCGAGCGGAATTTATGATCGAAAAGCACAAAATGCAGTTTGAAAGATTTCTCTTTCAAACTTCTCCTCCCGCGCAAGTATTGGGCCATTGGTGGTGGAACTGCGTCGCCTGCTCATATTGGCGGGCCGCCTGCAAAATCCCCGCCCGTCAAAGGGCTTTCCAATGAGCTGTAGGCCGACCGGCATCCCTTCCCCATCAAATCCGCACGGCACGGAGGCCGCAGGCAGGCCGGCGAGGTTAATCATCACCGTATAGATATCGCCCAAATACATCTTCAACGGATCAGAAAGCGATTCTCCCAGCTTCGGCGCCGTGGTGGGCGCCACGGGGCCAAGGAGCATATCGTATTGCTCAAAGGCGTCAAAAAACGCCTTTTGGATCAGCTTCTTGGCTTGGAGCGCTTTATTATAATACGCGTCATAGTAGCCGGAGCTCAATACGAAGTTGCCCAGCATGATGCGGCGCTTGACCTCCATGCCGAAGCCCTCGCTGCGGCTTTTGACATAGGTTTCCATCAGGTTCTCTGCATGAGGCGATGAGTAACCATATTTGATGCCGTCATAGCGTGAGAGATTGGAGCACGCCTCAGCAGATGCAATGATATAATAGGTCGGCACGGCGTATTCGACAATTGGCATTGCAAATTCTTCCACATGCGCGCCGAGCGATTCCAAAAGCTTTGCCGCTTCAAGCACACGGGCCTTCACGTCCGGCTCAATGCCCTCCCCGAAATAATCCGAAGGGATACCGATGCGTTTGCCCGAAAGGCCGTCCGCCATAACCGCCTGCCGATCAAAGGCAGGGAACTCCATAGAGGTGCCGTCACGCGGATCCTTTCCACTAATGATTTCGAACACTGCCGCGCAGTCCGCGACATCCTGCCCCACCGGGCCAATCTGATCGAGGGAGGAGGCGTAGGCCACCAGTCCAAAACGGGAAACCGCGCCATAGGTGGGCTTCAGCCCAGGCACGCCGCAGAAGGAGCAGGGCTGGCGGATTGATCCGCCCGTATCCGAGCCAAGCGCCACCACAGCCTCGCGCGCCGCCACCGCAGCCGCCGCCCCGCCGGACGAGCCGCCCGGCACCCGGCCAGTATTCCAAGGGTTGCGCGTAGGGCCGTAGAAGGAGGTTTCCGTCGTGCTGCCCATAGCAAATTCATCCATATTAAGCTTGCCTGCCACCACCATGCCGGCCTTACGCATCCGTTCCACAACCGTTGCATCATAAGCGGGCTTAAAGTTGGAAAGAATTTTGGAGGAGCAGCTCGTCAAGATTCCCTTGGTACAAATATTATCCTTGACAGATACCGGCACGCCGGCGAGCGGCGCATCATCGAGTTCGCCCGCGCGGAGCCGCCTCTGCACCTCGTCCGCCTCCCGGTAGGCCTCCTCGCGGGAAACCGTGGTGTAGCAACGATACCGTTCATCGCACGCGTCGATTTTCGTATACAGCGCGTCGAGCGCATCGCGCACGCTGAGCTCGCCCGACTTGATGCGCCGGGATAACTCCAGCGCCGTCATTTCTAAAATCTCCATGTTGTCGTTCCCCTTCCCTTCTTTTATTCCACCGTTTTCGGCACCTGGAAACAGCCGTCCTTCTGATTCGGCGCATTCCGGAGCAATTCCTCACGATCCATGGAGGGAAGCACTTCGTCCTCATGGAACACATTTGTTACGGGGAAGGAATGGGAAAGCGGCTCAACCCCTTCTGTGTCCAGGGCATTGAGCGTTTCCATATAGGATAAAATCTCCTGCAAATCCTTTTCCGTTGCTTGCTCCTGCTCTGGCGTCAGTTGAATCCGCCCCAGCTTTTCAAGATATTGAACCAGTTCTCCTGTGATCTGCATGGAAATTCCTCCTATAATCTATGATCTATCCCATCATATCATTGCTTTATACACGATTCTCCAGCGGCCTCCTGAGCTTAATATGCACCTCACGCAGCTGCTGCTCCGTCACTTCACCCGGCGCGCCGAGTAAAGATCCTGCGCGTTCGCGTTCATCGGGAAGGCGATCACTTCGCGGATATTCTCCTCATCGCGCAGCAACATCAGCATCCGGTCAACGCCCGGCGCCATCCCTGCGTGCGGTGGAGCGCCATACTGGAAAGCATGGTAGAGCGCGCCGAACCGCGCCTCCACATCCTCAGCCGTATAGCCGGCCAGCGCAAAGGCCTTCACCATGATATCCGGGCGATGGTTGCGCACCGCCCCAGAGGAAAGTTCCACGCCGTTGCAAACGATATCATATTGATATGCCTTGATCTCCAATGGATTCATTGTTTCCAACGCCTCAAGGCCACCCTGCGGCATGGAGAAGGGGTTGTGAGTAAAATCAAGCTTGCCTTCCTCGTTTTTCTCATACATTGGAAAATCCGTGATATAGCAAAGCTCAAAGCGATCCTTTGCAATAAGATTCATCCGCTCTCCGAGCGCCGTGCGGATTTGCCCTGCAAGGCGATCCACTACCGCTTTGCCATCACTGATGAAAAACAGCGTATCGTCCGCTTTCATGGAAAGACGGCCAATTAGCTCCTGCTTCTTCCCATCTGTGAGGAATTTGGCAATGGGGCCTTTGAAAGAGCCATCCTCCAGCAATGTAAGATAGCCGAGGCCCTTCATGCCGATTTCCGTTGCAAAGGCAAGCATTTTCGCAGCCCGGCACATTAATGCCGCGCACAGGCTTCTTTTGGAAGGGTTTGAAATCCACATCCACAAAAAAAATCAGAAAGATCTTCAATCAACAGAGGGTTGCGCAGATCCGGCTTGTCCGTGCCGTAATGCAGCATAGCCTCTTCATAAGGAATGCGTCGAAACGGCGCCGGGGACACCTTGCGCCCGTTGCCGAAGGTGGCAAACGTATCATAAAGCACCTGCTCCGCTACCGTAAAAACATCCTCCTGCGTAGCAAATGCCATTTCGAAATCAAGCTGATAAAATTCGCCGGGAGAACGGTCTGCCCGCGCATCCTCATCGCGGAAACAAGGAGCGATCTGAAAATATTTATCGAAGCCTGAGGCCATTAGCAATTGTTTGAACTGCTGGGGAGCCTGTGGCAGCGCATAAAATTTACCCTCATGCTTACGCG